>ERZ773070.2321-NODE-2321-length-10846-cov-3.501992_pt1 | contig 10846 bp, 8 predicted proteins | sample MGYA00580618_ERZ773070 | MGnify/ENA primary metagenome ERZ773070 (study PRJEB29015, sample SAMEA2738023) | human oral metagenome | biome: human oral; feature: human-associated habitat; material: dental | place: China | collected 2019 ...
TACCTCCAGCAGCTGACCATGGAGTCCAACGGCAAGTCCGTGCGCTGGGACGGCAGCCCGGTGACCACCGAGACCGGCGAGATCTTCTGGGGCGAGCCCGGCACCAACGGCCAGCACGCCTTCTACCAGCTCATCCACCAGGGCACCCGGCTCATCCCCGCCGACTTCATCGCCGTGGCGAACCCCGCCCACCCGACCAAGGACGGGAAGACGGACGTCCACGAGCTCTTCCTGTCCAACTACCTGGCGCAGACGGCCGCCCTCGCCTTCGGCAAGACCGCCGAGGAGGTGCGCGCCGAGGGCACGCCCGAGGAGATCGTCCCGGCCCGCGTCTTTACCGGCAACAGGCCGACCACCTCGATCCTGGCCCCGGCCCTGACCCCCGCGGTGGTGGGTCAGCTCATCGCCCTGTACGAGCACATCACCTTCACCCAGGGCATTGTGTGGGGCATTGACTCCTTCGACCAGTGGGGCGTGGAGCTGGGCAAGAAGCTCGCCCTCCAGATCGCCCCCGCCGTCCAGGGCGACGCCACCGCCCTGAGGGCCCAGGACGCCTCCACCCAGGGCCTGATCACCCGCTACCGGAAGCTGCGCTACGGCGCCTGACCACCACCGAGCCTGAAAAGGAGGAGCCCGTGAAGGAGATCAGTACCGAGGAGCTGCGCGACCGCCTGGAGAACGGGGACCTGGTGGTCCTCGACGTGCGCGAGCCCCACGAGGTCGCCCAGGCGGCCATCAAGGGCTCGGTGAGCATCCCCCTGGGACAGGTCGTGGAGCGCCGCGACGAGCTCGACGCCACCAGGCCCACGGCCGTGGTCTGCGCGGCAGGCGTACGCTCAGCACGCGCCATTGAGGCGCTGACCGCCGCCGGGTACCCCGGTGAGCTCCTCAACGTCAGCGGCGGCATGCGGGCCTGGCTCGCCAACGCCTGAACCCGTTCGGGGCCTGCTCCGGGGCAGGCCCCGAACCGCCCGCGACGACGCCGTCGGACAGGAGGTGTGGGAGGTGTCACCGCGAGTCGATTTCTGGTCCGGGCGGATCGTGGTCTAAGGTTCTTCTCGTCCCGGGCGGGCTGCCACAAGCGGCTGCGCAGGGCACGGGCTGTGGCGCAGCTTGGTAGCGCACTTGACTGGGGGTCAAGGGGTCGTGGGTTCAAATCCCGCCAGCCCGACTGCAAGCCGCTGAGACTCTCAGCGGCTCTCGTCGTCTCCGGGAGCCAGGGCGATAACTCACCGAGTGGACCCCGGAGCGCGCCTCTGGCTCTACCCTTAGCTGCACCTTACCTTTAGCTTGGGGGCTTTTCCTTCTTTTTCGGAGGGAAGCTGTTGCACGAGCTCTTTGCAGATCCCGCGGGCTCCTGTGCCGCTCCCTCACCGGGTTCCGAGGTATATCGGGATAAACCGTAAGGCCCCGTACGCTCCTCCGCGGGTCGTGAGATTTCTGCAGGAAAGTGCGCCCGCGCGGGGCGGACGGCGTGGCCTTGTCCGGCTCCCAGGACGCAAAGGGCGTGCCAGCCGAGCATGCGGGCGCACAAAGCCTGAGAGCGCCCGTCATGCGGTGACGGGCGCTCTCAGGCACGTGTACAGAGCTCACCCTCGTCGTGGGGGATCCTTCAGGCGGCGAGGCGCGACGGCGCTTTTACGCAGTAGCAGCGCGGGCCGTCACGTCATCTCCGCCTGACGTGTGTGACGCAGGTGCCTTGTTGTACCGCTTGTCGCCCTATAAGCACCACCTCCTCGGTCTGGCTGTCGCACCACAGTATAGAACATATTTAGCCATGGTATAGGATATATTTACTTGAGACGCATAGTCTCTGGACACAGAAGGTTGGGCTCGCTGTGATGAGAAGGTGTCTGGTACCTCGCCCAAGCCGCCCATCTCGTCTGCTGCTGGCGAGTTCGGGGCGCGGGTGCGTGCCCGACGCCGGGAGCTGGGGCTGTCCCAGGAGGCCCTGGCCGAGGGCAGCGAGCTGCACTGGACGTTCATTGGCCAGGTCGAACGCGGCCAGCGCAACCTGTCCCTGCACAACATCCTGCGTGTCGCCCGTGTCCTGGACGTGGATCCGGGGGAGCTGGTCCGGGGGTTACGTGGGTGAGCGGCGCCGGTCGCCGTCGGCTGCACCGCCCCCGTTCCGCCACCTACCTGCACCTACCTGACGCCGGTCCGGTCGCGTCCTCGCGGTGCTCGACTCCCGACGCGGGCCCCGCCCCCGGCGGCACGAACAGGAGACACTCCGGCGGACAGGCCCTGTCCTGCCCCCACGAGGCAGGCACGATAGAGCACATGAGCTCACAGCCGCCGTCCCGGCCCTCCCACTCCTCTCCTAAGGGACTGTTCCAACGTCTTGTTGAGGCTATTAGGATTGCCATCTCCTACTTCTCTTCCGAGGGACCGCCCTCGTCAGTTCCTGGTCCCGCACCCCGGGGAGTCAATGACGACCACCACGGCCACCGCACGTTCCTGTACGCTGTTGTCGCTGTTGTCGTGGTCCTGGTGGTGCTGGGGGCCATTGTCTACCTGTGGGTCAACGGCTACCTCTCTGCCGAGGTCAAGTTCGGGATCCTGATCGGGGCCGTGATACTGCTCATGATCATTATGTTCCTGTTCGGTGACGAGATCGGGGAGTACCTCTTCAAGCTCCTGCTCCGGCTCCTGACACTTCCCTTTGTCCTCCTGTTCAGGGCCGGCCGCGGGATTTGGCGCGCCCTGAACAAGAGGTCCTCGAGGCAGGCCACCGGCTACGGGCAGAGTCCGCAGACCGGCTATGGGCAGGCCACCAGCTACGGGCAGGCCCAGTCCGCTACCCAGACAGGGCCCCACGGCATCGCAGCTCCTGGCACACCAGGGCCTCGCGGCACGCAGGGCACGCCCTCGCCCACCGGCTACGGCACCCAGTCTCCTCACGGCACCCAGCCCACGCCCACCACCTACGGCCGGGCCACCGGCTACGGACAGAGTCCGCAGACTGGCTACGGCCGGCCCGGGGCCACGGGCTACGGCACCCAGCCCCCCTACGGTCAGACCGGCTAAGAGATCCCCACGCCCGGGGACGGGCCCCGGTCACCCTCCGGCCTGGTGGCGCCGTCGAGGCCCTCACGCCACCGCGGCGGCACCCGCCATCCGCAGGGGGCGCATGCCATGCTTGATGGCCGCCAGTCGCAGCTTGCGCAGCTCCGGCCGCTCGGTGATGTACTGGCGGATGCTCTCGTTGTTGGCCAGAATCTCGTAGAGACCGGTCCGCCCACGGAAGCCCCCCATCCGGCAGGCCGGGCATCCCACCGGCCGGTAGATGGAGGCCGGCCGGGGCACGTTGCGGAAGGGCTTCACGAAGTCTGCCCACATCTCGTCCGTCACCGAATCATCGGGCTGCTTGCACTCCGGACACAGCGTGCGCGCCAGCCGCTGCGCCATCACCCCGATGAGCGTCGACTGCAGCAGATACGCTGGCACCCCCAGATCCAGCAGCCGCGTGATGGCGCTGGGGGCGTCGTTGGTATGCAGCGTGGAGATCACCAGGTGACCCGTCAGCGCGGCCTGCACCGCCATCTCCGCCGTTTCCAGATCCCGGATCTCGCCCACCATGATGATGTCCGGGTCCTGACGCATCAGCGCCCGGATGCCGTCGGCAAAGCCCAGATCGATGGCCGGCTGCACCTGCATCTGGTTGAAGCTGTTCTCCACCATCTCGATCGGATCCTCGATGGTGGAGACGTTCACCGCCTCCGTGGCCAGCGCCCGCAGCGTCGCATAGAGCGTGGTCGTCTTGCCCGAGCCGGTCGGCCCCGTCACCAGCACGATGCCGTTGGGCCGTCCCGTCATGTCCTGCCAGCGCGCCAGATCCTCGCCCTGCAGCCCCAGCTGCGCAAAGTTGCGTGACAGCACCTCCGGGTCGAAGACCCGCATCACCAGCTTCTCGCCGAAGGCCGTGGGCAGCGTGGACAGCCGCAGCTCGATCTCGTGGCCATCGCCCGCGCGCGTCTTGATGCGCCCGTCCTGCGGCCGGCGCTTCTCCACCACGTCCATCCGGCCCAGCAGCTTGATGCGGCTGGTCATCGCCGACATCACCCCCGGCGGCACCTGGTAGACGTTGTTCAGCAGGCCATCGATGCGGAAGCGCACCACCCCCAGATCGCGCCGGGGCTCCAGATGGATGTCGCTGGCCCGCTGCTCGAACGCATACTGCCACAGCCAGTCCACCACCGTGACGATATGCTGGTCGTTGGCGTCGAAATGCCGGTCGTTGCGGCCCAGCTCCACCAGCTGCTCGAAATTGTTCTGAACCGCTGTCTGGCCGTTGCGCTGCGCACTGCGGATCGTCCCCGCCAGATCGAAGAACTCCACCAGATAACGCTGCAGCTCCAGCGGACTGGCCAGCACCGGCATCACCCGCCGGCGCAGCGTGTGCGACAGCTCTGCCACCCATTCCGCCGTCAGATAGGGCTCGGCCGTGGCGATCGTCACCGAATCGGGCGTGACCTCCAGCGGCAGGATCCGATAGCGATTGGCATAGGCCTTGCTCATCACCTCGCCGATGCGCGAGAAATCCACCTTCAGCGGATCGATGCGCACATGCCGCCAGCCAATCTGGCCTGCCAGCCACTGACACAGCCAGTCCACGTCCAGCATCGCATGCGGCGGCTTCAGCCCCTTCAGCTTGCGCTCGGCAATCATCACCAGCGGATGCCGGTCAGCCGACGACAGCAAGGCGTCACGCGACAGTGTCTGGCGCGTTTCCTCGCTGATCTCGCCCTGCTCGGCCAGCAGCGCCAGCAGCCGGTCGATCATCAGCCGCCGGCCGGGCTCACCCGGCATCAGCCGCGTGCCCGCCGCCTGCGCACGCCCCTCCGGCGCCCGCACCTCCATCCCGGCCTCTACCATGCGCACCACCCCATCGTGTCCATGGTTCCCGATTAGACCCTGTCGGCGCCTTCGTCACCGCGTGCCCAAGACAGAAGGACAGCACAGACCGGTGCAAGGTCAGACACCCCGACCAGGAAAAACATCAGAACGCCGGAACGCCCAAAGTGCATGGGGGCCGGACAGCCGGGGCGACGGCAGACATGTGCGGCATTCATCGCCCCCAGGGCCTTCACGGTCCCAAGATCTCCAGCCACTCCAGAGCAGCCATTGCCCGATAGGCATCGCGCACATGCCGCATGGCCGTCCTTGCACGCGGGCTCACCGGCACCTCGACGACACGCTGTCCGTCCGGCCCATCCACAAAACGCAGCACGACCTTGCGTGCCTGCAGCAACCGGTCCAGCCGCTCCAGTCCATCATAGTCGTCAAGCGCATTGTCCGACCACCACAGCCCGTCCAGATCCTCGCGGGCATGCAGATAGAAACCAAGATCCTTGCCATCGGCCAGGACGCTCACCTTCACGTCCCGTGCCGCCCCCTTTCGGGGCGCTACCTTCTGACGACGATGGACCTGCAGCCCCAGATGAAGGCCTTCCTGCGATTCGTCCCGGGCATGGCGCCCATCCCGGATGACCAGAAAGATGGGTTCCTGCTCCCGCCCGGGCGGCGTGTTTCGGTCCTGGTACCAGACAATGCCACCCACCCGGTCCTTCTGGCTGACCAGAAAGCGCAGGGCCGCATCCCGTTTTGCGGTCTGTGCAGCCATCTTCTCTTGCCACACGCCGCGCTTTCGCTCCTCTTCCTTCATCTTCGCCAGCGAGTCCCGGATCAGCGCGTCTGTCTGCGCCTCCTCGGCCCCGTATGCCAGCCATAGCTGACGCACACGCTGCTCTTCCTGCTCCCGCTGTCTGACAGCCTTCTCCAGCTGGAGAATCTCCGGATCATTCAGCACCTTCAGACCCTGGATGACCTGGACAGCCCCGGCGGTGTCGCCCAGCGCCAGCTGGTTGTCGATCCCCTGAAGAATTTCCTCCCGCTGTGCCGCCACATGCCAGCGCAGCTCGGACAGCGCCTTCTGGTGCTCCACCACCACCTCGTACCCGGCCAGCTCCGGCGTCGGCACCGGCACCGATGGTGCGAAGACCCCCTTGCCGAAGGGATACAGCAGCAGGTTCACCAACAGGACAAACAGGACAATGCCGACGAAGACCCGGTCCTCTTCATCAACAGAGAGGAAATAAAGCCCCAAGGCCCCCAACATGATGATCAACAGCAAGACGCTGCCCAAGACCATGCTGCACGCTCCTAATCGGCCACGCCAGTGCCCACAGCGCTGGCGTTCGCCAGTCGCTGCTCCTCTTCGTAGCTGGACAGGGCCGCCTCGTAGAGCGTCAGCATCCGACGCAGGGAATCCCTCTCCTGGGCACTGATCTCATGCTCGATCATGCCCTTCTGGCCACCGATCCGCAGCTTGCCCCGGCTCCAGTCGATGATGTCCAGCACCAGCTTGGCCTCACGCTTGCCCACCGGTTTGGCCCACCACACCACATTGCCCTGCTCTCCGGAGTCGGCACCGATGCCGGCAGGCACCTCCTCCGTCCGGATGATCTCGACCTCGAAACTGCGGATGGGCAGGGCATTCGGCCCGTCATACTGCACACGCAACATCAACATGGGTTTCTGCCCATCCTGCATGCCCAGCAGCAGGAAGAAGCCGGTTCCCGTACTGCATCGCACGCCTTCACTGTCGTGATACCAGCTCATGGCCCCCTGCGTCGGCCCCGTACATGGCCAGCCCTTCAAGCCCTTGAGCTGCTCGCGTACCCGGGCCTTTCCCTGCGCGACGGCCGTGGCCACATCCGCACGTGCCAGGGAAACGGCATCCTCCACGGGCTGCTTCCTGTCGTTGCGCCCTGACGTCCTGGGCGCCGTTCCTGCACGACCGGCTTCGCCCTCGCCCTGGTTGGCGACGGCCGTACCAGTACCGGCCACCGTCGCGTTGGCACTCACGACCTGCCGCAGATTCTCCGCCGCCCTCTGCCGATAGCGCTGGACCTCACTGTCATTCAGGCTTTCGAACAGCCCGGCCCGGTCATGCAGTTCCTGGTAGCGGCCCTTCTCCTCCAGATACGCCAGGTCCTCCAGCACCGCCTGGCGATTCATGGAAAACCACACCACCAGCCGTTCATGCGCCTTCGCCATGCGGTATTCGGCCTGCCGCAGCGCCCGTTCCCGCGCGGCCATCGCCTCGTACCGTTCGATCAGCTGCTGTTCGGCCGGTACCCCTTGCGGCACAGACAATGGGTCTGAAGACTGTGCTGCCGATGTCGGGGCTGTGGATGGGGTAGCGGACGCCGGAGCTGCTACGGATAGGCCGGATGCCCCTTGGTCCATCCCCTCGGGGGACGCCTCACGCGTCTCCTCATGACGGGTCAGGCTGTCCGCAGGAGCAGACGCCGACGCTTCCGCCATGGGCTCATGGCGTTGCACCGCGGAGGGCGTTGCACCGGGTGTTTCAGGTACCGTCGCGGGTGATTCCGGCACGGTCGTAGATGCCGATGGCACCGTCGCGTGTGCTGGCACCACATTCTCCGTGCTTTCGCTCCGGGAATCGGTCGTCGCAGGCGGTTCATCATCCTGGCTGAGCCACAGCGCCACCGCGATGATGGCCACGAAGACCAGCAGTCCGCTGACCACCAGCAACAGAAAGTCCCACACCTTCTTCATGCTCTACCCCTGCCTGCCCAAGGCGCACCCACCTGCGGCCATCACCGTCATTCATGGGGCCCGGTACATCAGCATGCGTCCGATGCCCGCTTTCATGGGAAAGACATGGGCAGCCCGGCATGACCTTAGCAAGCACGTCGCGCCGTCATCTCCCGCAAGCAGACAGACGGACGTCAGGACCGAACGGGGCGCTCCCAAACAAAAAGCGCCTCACAAGGAGGCGCTTTTCATCGGGAACCAATCACGGCTATCGGGAGCCGATCACTTCTTCTTCTTGGGTGCGACCATCATCACCATCTGGCGACCTTCCAGGCGGGGCATCGATTCGACCTGGGCGATTTCCTCGATGTCGTTGCGGACCCGTTCCAGCAGGCGAATGCCGAACTCCTGGTGGGCCATCTCGCGACCGCGGAAGCGCAGGGTGATCTTCACCTTGTCGCCGTCCTGCAGGAAGCTGATCATGTTGCGCAGCTTGATGTTGTAGTCGCCGTCGTCCGTCTGCGGGCGGAACTTCACTTCCTTGATCTGAACGACCTTCTGGCGGGCCTTGGCCTCGGCAGCACGCTTCTGTTCCTGGTAGCGGAACTTGCCGTAGTCCATCAGCCGGCAGACCGGCGGGGTGGCGTTGGGCGCGATCTCGACCAGGTCGACATCGGCCTCTTCGGCCATGCGGCGTGCCTCACCCAGCCGGAAGACACCCAGCTGCTCGTTCTCTATGCCCAGCAGGCGAACCTCGGGGGCGTGGATTTCACCGTTGATGCGGTGGTTGCGTTCGGTAGCGATGCTGATTATCTCCGAATGAACTGGACGAAAGCCGGCAGCAGGCTGCCGGCCCAAGGGCGATGAGAAAAGACCTCAGTTCGCCTTCTCTGCCACCTGCTGCGCCAGCAGGCTGGCGAAACCTTCGAAACTCATGCTGCCCAGATCCTTGCCCCCACGGGCGCGGACGGCCAGCGTGCCCGCCTGCCGATCCTTCTCGCCGACCACGACGAGATACGGGATCTTCTGCAGGCTGTGCTCCCGGATTTTATAGCCGATCTTGTCGCCCCGCAAATCCGAGATAACCCTAAATCCTTGTTTTATCAGCCGTTGCCGGATGTCCTCGGCATAGTCGGCAGCCGTGTCGGTAACGGTGAGCACCGCCACCTGCACCGGCGCCAGCCAGGTGGGCATGGCCCCGGCATGGTTCTCGATCAGGATGCCGATGAAACGCTCCATCGACCCGACGATGGCGCGGTGCAGCATGATGGGACGACGACGGCTGTTGTCCTCGGCCACGTACTCGGCGTCCAGGCGCTCGGGCATCATCGGGTCATACTGGATGGTGCCCACCTGCCAGGCGCGACCGATGGAGTCCTTCAGGTGGTATTCGATCTTCGGACCGTAGAAGGCGCCCTCGCCGGGCAGTTCCTCCCAGGCCACGTCGCAGGCGGCCAGTGCCGCACGCAGGGCATTCTCGGCGCGGTCCCAGGCCTCATCGGTCCCCAGGCGCTGCGACGGACGAAGCGCCAGCTTGACCGAGACGTTCTCGAAGCCGAAGTCGCGGTACACGGCCATGGCCTGCCGGTGGAAGGCCGTCACCTCAGCCTCGACCTGCTCTTCGGTACAGAAGATGTGGCCGTCATCCTGCGTGAAGCCCCGGACCCGCATGATGCCGTGCAGCGCGCCGGAGGGCTCGTTGCGGTGGCAGGAACCGAACTCGGCATAGCGCAGCGGCAGGTCACGGTAGCTGCGCAGCGACGCATTGAAGAGCTGCACGTGGCCCGGGCAGTTCATCGGCTTGACGGCGTACTCGCGCTTTTCCGACTCGGAGAAGAACATGTTCTCCTTGTAGTTGTCCCAGTGGCCGGAACGCTTCCACAGGTCCACGTCCAGGATCTGCGGGCAGCGCACTTCCTGGTAGCCGTTCTGCTGGTACTTCTCGCGGATGTACTGCTCGATGCGCTGCCAGATGGTCCAGCCGCGCGGATGCCAGAACACCATGCCCGGGGCCTCGGCCTGGGTATGGAACAGGTCCAGATCCTTGCCCAGCTTGCGGTGGTCACGCTTCTCGGCCTCTTCCAGCATGTGCAGGTAGGCGTCCTGGTCATCCTTGCGGGCCCAGGCCGTGCCGTAGATGCGCTGCAGCATCTCGTTGTTGGCGTCACCGCGCCAGTAGGCGCCCGCCACCTTCATCAGCTTGAAGACCTTCAGCTTGCCGGTGGACGGCACGTGCGGCCCGCGGCACAGGTCCACGAAGCGCCCTTCGCGGTAGAAGGTGATGCCTTCCTCGGCCGGAATGGACGCGATGATCTCGGCCTTGTACTTCTCGCCGATCGACTCGAAGTACTTGACGGCCTCCTGGCGGTCCCATTCCTCGCGCACCACGGTCTCGTCCAGCTTGGCCAGCTCGTGCATGCGCTTTTCAATGGCCGCCAGATCCTCGGGCGTGAACGGGCGCTTGTACGCAAAGTCGTAGTAGAAGCCGTTCTCGATGACCGGGCCGATGGTGACCTGCGCCTCGGGGAACAGGTCCTGCACGGCATAGGCCATCAGGTGTGCCGTGGAGTGCCGGATGATGTCCAGGCCTTCCGGGTCCTTGTCGGTGACGATGGCCACCTCGGCGTCCTCGCTGACGGTGCGGGACAGATCGACCAGTTTTCCGTTGACGCGACCGGCAAGAGCGGCCTTGGCGAGTCCGGGACCAATGGCGGCGGCAATTTGCGCCACCGTGACGGCATCATCGAAACGGCGCTGCGAGCCGTCCGGCAGGGTAATGATGGGCACGACGAAATGAGGGTAGAGGTTTTCTGAAAACGCAGAAAGGCGATTGAAGCAAGCTTTCGATCATATCACACCATAGCCATACTGCACAATTTGTACCAGACGAGCAACATCCGAATTATCAAATCCCTTTTGTCCATGCCTGTTCATTTCGCTGCAGAATAAGCCTGTTCACTGGAGGCATTCGGACATGAGCACAGATTTCCGTATCCCGTCGTCCATCCGCACGGATTATCTGTTCATGATCGAACAGGCCGTCAAGGCACCTTCTGGACATAATACCCAGCCCTGGAAGTTCAGAATTCATTCAGACCACATTGACATCCTGCCCGATTTTTCCAGGGCACTTCCCGTTGTCGATCCCGATCACCGTGAATTATTCGTGAGTCTGGGGTGTGCCGCAGAAAACCTGTGCATCGCAGCTGCTCACAAAGGCTGGCTGGGCAAGGTCTCCACCACCACCGACGGCATTATTCATGTCGGACTCAGCAGGCAG
>ERZ773070.2323-NODE-2323-length-10841-cov-2.993232_pt1 | contig 10841 bp, 8 predicted proteins | sample MGYA00580618_ERZ773070 | MGnify/ENA primary metagenome ERZ773070 (study PRJEB29015, sample SAMEA2738023) | human oral metagenome | biome: human oral; feature: human-associated habitat; material: dental | place: China | collected 2019 ...
TGTTGGTTTAGTTTTCTTTTTTTTGTTTTTACTATGCCTTTTTTTCATTAATTTATTATATTTATTTATTAAAAATCTTTTGTGCCTATTATTTCTCTCTGATTTTTTTATGCTCATTTATTCCCTCATATATTCATAACTTAATCTTTTCCATTTTAAATTTTCTTTTTATTAGTCTAATTTTTTTATTACAGATTCAATAAAACTAATTTCATCATTAGTCAGCTCATATTTTTTATACAATTCGGTATCTGTCCATTTTTTTGAAAAATCTTGCATAGGAACATAGCTAAAGGTTGCTTGTGTTAAATGTATTGATGAAATTAACAAATATACTAAAAATCTGCAAAACTTTGTCTTTAAATATGATAATAAATTATTTGCATATTCTTTCTTTTTAAAGCTACCCACAAGTATATATGAATGACTGCATATTTCACCAGGTCCTATGACTTTAATTGTTGTTGCAAACACAGGATGTTGTCCATTTTTATCTGGTTCTCCTGCTTTTCCTGGAACAGTTTGACTAATTAACACCTTATATTTTTCAATATATTCCAATCCTTTTTTTACATCTTCCTTTTTGTAATATCTTTTTCCCTTGCTTGTATGTAATATATATGTATTATTCGTTTTATGTTCTAATCCTCTATCAGTTGTTGATATTCCAAAAGGACTTATACTACTAACAATACTAGAAATATTATTTGAATAATCAATTTTATTAAGTATTTTTTCATATTGTATAAAATGTGGTATTATATCATATTTATTCAGATTTCTCTTTGTAGTACTCTTAACTCCATTATATACATTTGTAAAATCGCATTCTCCTGTATATCCATTATCATATAAGAAATAACATATTCCTCCACTAAGATTTACATCATCAAAGCAATCTGTCGCTCTAATATAATCTGTCATTTTTTTTATCTTATTATCTATTGTAAAATCTGTCCTGAATTGAGATAAACTTTTTATTGACTTTGTAGTCATCCATCTTGATGGAATAATCATTGATATTAATTCTGGATTTAGATTAATAGACATATTTACAAATTTATCATATATAGCCGTTCCTTGATTACTATTTTTAGAAGTGTTTTCTTGATATGGTGGATTGCCCACAATAATATCAAAATTCATTCTTTCGTCTCCTTCCAAACATAAATCATCATCTTTTAAATCAATTGTTGAAAATTTTTTATTTTTTAGTAAATACTTTTTTATTTTTTCATAATCTATATCATTAGTTTCATCAACTACATCTAATAAATTATATGTATTAAACTTTGTAGCAATATTGTCTATATTTAAATCCAATATGTTATATATTTTCCTCGTAAATTCATATGCTACACTGGATGTTGGTATTGAAAACATTATATCATATATTTGTTCTTTTTCTATATTTAAATCTATTAATATTTTATATAGAGCTAAAGAAAACTCTCCCATTTTACTGGCAATATCTAATATTTTCCCACCTTTTTCACAAATATTAATCATTTTTTCGTTTGAAATTGTCTTAATTATTTCTTCACATACATTACTAGGTGTAATTATTTCTGATTGAGATAATTTTTTAAATTTATTTGTTGCAATAATTGCTCTCTCAATCGATGTTATAGTAGTATCTTTTGACAGTTTATTAATATTTTGTATTTTATAATCCAGTTGACTAAGTTTAAAAGCATCCATATTGTTATTCGTAAGTCTTAATACATTAATATCTAATTCTAGATTTTTTGCAATTCTTCTGTTATCTTCGTTATTTTCAATTGAATCAATAATTTTTAATAATGAATCAACATCATCTTTTGTTAAGAATGAATAAAATAATACTCTTGCAAAATAAGTTCTAATTTTCTTCTCATAACTTATTGGTTCATTATTATCTTCATTTTTATTTCTATCATCTATTTGATTATTAAGTTCATTACTATCTTCTGTATCAGGTATTGATATATCTAAATCTTCTCCATATTCATCGTTTGTATTGTCCATAGATAATCCTTTATTTGAGCCAAGTTCAGCCTGTTTATCTATAACATTTCTTATTTTATCATTTTCTAATATTCTTAAGTCTACTGGAATATCATTTACCTCATCCATTACACCTTTATTTTTCGAATATTCACTTACAGCTTCCATTATGTTTTTAGGTTCAATTTTCACAATTTTGTTTTTATTAATTGCAATTATTGGTGATACTCTTAATTCATTTTTTAATCTTTCTTCTAATAATGAATTTCCTGCTTCTTCAATATTAACATTGTATATCTTTGATTTTTGTTCTTGTAATGAAAACATCCTATATGGATCAAAATCTACTAATAAAGTCTGTGGTTTCATATTATATTTAATAACATTTCCATTATCACCTATATATTCTTTAACATACTGATTTTGTAATCTAAAAATTGCTTGATCATATTCTTGAGGTGATGATGTATCTTTTAAGTAAATCATTGTATCCCATTGTTCAACAGTTGATCCTGTTAGCATTCTATTAACTGTTAAAGTTATAGTCTTTTTATCATTATCTTCACAATCTTTTATTTTGTCTTTTATTTTCTCAATAGATTTGTATTCTTTTGTGTTATCTACGCCAGAAATATTAATTATTTCGTAATCTCCCAGATTCTTGAATTTATTTTTATTACTTTTTATTAATTGCTCCAGTGCGTCACATGATGCACAATATGGTAGAACACATACTATATGTCTACACATTTTGCCTTCTTTTATTTTTTCATAATTCAAAAATCCTAATACATTTTCGTCTTTTTTACTTCCATCTATGGCTTCAAATAATTCTAAAACTTCTTGTTCATTTTCAAATTTCTTATGTGATTTATCATCTGATTTGCTTATTGATTTAGGCTTAAGTAATGCAGAAAAAGTATATGTATATCCATTCTTTTTATATTCTTCTAATTTTTCTTTTGCATTTTTACTTGGGTAAAATGCAAATCTAATCATTTTAGGAAATCCATAATAAGGATTATCCCATTCCTTTGTTTCATCATTTAATATGTTTTCGTTATTCCACTTTTCCTGTTCTTCAACTATATTTGAAAACTGACAAAAAGATATTATATCTTCTTTTTCAAATTCACTACCCATCAATATTCTGTATGGTGTTCCAGATAAATGTAATGTTGTATCTACGTCTAGCACTTTTATACTATCATCTAATTCATCAATATCGCTATCTTCTTTTTCATGTTTATCTTTTACATCTTTTTGATACTTAGTATTCTCTAATATTTTTCCATATTTTTCTGCCCTTGCGCCAAAATGCGTTTCATCAACGATTAATAAATCAATTGTATTATTAAATATATCTTTATGTTTTTCTTTAATTAATTCTCCTTGCAAATCTTGTAATGTTAAAAATACAGCAACTTTCTCTCCTTTAGTTAATCTTTCTGTTATTTCTTTATTGTTTTGCTCTAGATTTTCAGATGATATAAAGCTATATCCTTCAAAGTTCTTTGGTGTTTCTACTGTCCTTTTCCATTCTTGTTTTACATCTGCTTTTGCAGAAACAATTACTACTAATTTAGCATTCATTTCTTTTGCACACATCATTGATGTAAATGATTTTCCAAATCTCATTACAGCATACATTAATAAATTTTTTCTACCACTTTTTCTCGCTTTAATAAAATTATCTATTGCTTCTAATTGATTTGGTCTTGGTAGCCATTCTTTTTCTTCCCTCTTAAATATAAGAATTTCTGGTAAACTCGTACTTGCATCATAGAACTGATATTTTCTCTCATTCTTTTCATAACTTTCTTTAATGTCTTTTATTGCCTCTTTTACATCATTACTTGTCACATTTTTAAAGAATTCATTTGAATAATATATTTCATTAGGTAAATCTTCTACTTTTAATCTTTCTTTTTCTAAATTTTCTTCTATATATTTATGTACTGCATAATCCCTAAAAAATATATTTCTATCTATCATTGCTTTTTCTTTGTATTTTTCTTGTAGATCTGGAAAATATTTTTTCCACTCATTTAATCTAGTAGAAACAGGTCTATATGTATCTCCTATTTTTAAATAATTTGGTATTGTATTAGTAGAAAAAGCATAAATATATGGTTCTACTCTTCCAATTATAATATCATCTAATATTTCCTTTCCTTCCATAGTTCCTCCTATTTCTTTTTTAGCAATGTTTCAAATCTTATCTTCCTATTGGTTTCCCAATTCATTATCTTACAGTATATACCATTATGTTTTTTATTATTTCCAGTTTTGCAACCTTCACAAATATACTCTTTTGTTATATCTCCAAATAAAGTTATCTCTGTTATCTTTTCATTTGTGCAACTATTTGGTATCACATACTTCATACCATCCATTTGCCAAATATTCCAACTAATAATTTTAGCAATTTCCTTTATCAATTCGATGTTGGGTTTTCTATTGAATTTATTATTATAATAATCTATATAAGTATATAATAGATTTTCTCTAGCCAATAATACATTATCTCCTTGCCAGTCAAATCCATATACACTTTTCATAGCAATTATTGAACAATTTATCCATTCATTTTCATCTTCTATATTTTCATTTATAACTCTTAATTTTCTATCTAAAAGTCCAATTCTATCTTCAACTTTTATTGTTTTTCCTGTTACTGTATCATATCTACTTACTAAATAAGGTGCTTCACCACAAGATATTTCCAACCTTATACTTTTTACATAATCTTGCCATGTCTTTTTATTAAATTCAATTTTTTTATAGTTAGTTATCCATTTTTTATCAGAAGTTATATTAAATACATTCCTTCTCTCAAACCACGCTTCATCTGCCAAATTATTTTGTTCATTACATATCCATGATGGAGTAAATACTTCTGCATTATTCCTTGCTCTTGTATCTTTTTCTTCTTTACTCTTTTTTGATCGTGGTTTGATTAATTCTTTATAATTACCTGTTATTTTATTAATTGTTATCTCTGAATCAAATTCAAATCCTATCCCATTTTGTTTATAATCATCTGTTGCCCATATTATATTTTTACTACTACTATTATCTTTTAATAAAATATTTAAAAGCTCAATATCAATTGATAACAATAGTTCTTCTTTAATATCAATTAATTCATTAAACACTTTGTCATCTCCTATATAATTAATTCATTTCTACAATATCGTCTAATGTACAATCTAAAATTTTGCATATTCTTACTAAAGTTTCCATTTTTACCATTTCATTTTTTCCCATTTTAGCCATTTCATTCGTAGTAATTCCAGTTTTTTCACTTAAATGTGTTTTATTTATTTTCTTATCTATCATTAATTTCCATAGTTTATCGTAATTTACTTGCATAAATTATTCCCCCATAATATTTTTTATAATTGTATTCTATCATTAGCATTTTATTTATTCAAGATTTTCTTGAAAATTTCAAAGTATTTTCTGAAACCATATATGAATGCTAGAAGAAATAGAAAAAAATTAAAGATATCAAATTGAAATACTTTTAGGATATAAAGGAAATCATAAAATTAGATATTACGAAACCTTATATGGAAGTAAAAAAAGCAAAATTAAAAGAATATCATCTTAAAATTCAAGTTAAAGATGTTCTTTTATTAAAAAAGCTGATATGAATTTTGAAGATTTAAGTAAAAAATATACTAAAATCAAAAGTGTATATTATCACCAAAAACATATATCAATTATGAACATAGATTGATTACTATAAATGAACATTTAGGATATATAAAATTAAAGAATTTGAATGCTAAAATAATTGAAAATTTCTATGACTATTTACCAAAGGATTATGTATCTGTTAGATGTAAAAAGATAAGTCCAAGTACTTTTCAGTATTATTATACTATTGTTAATAATATGTTAGAACAAGCCTATCTCTACTTTTCTCATTGCCATATCTGAATTAGTTATTGTATGACTTAATTCTTTATCAAACCATTCTGGTACTGGGATTGAGTTTGCTTGTTCTTCTGAGTTAAATTCGATTTCTGCAAAGATTATGCCATCATAGATACCATGAAATACATCTAATTCGATTTTTAGATCTTCTATATATGAAATTATATATCTTGTTTTTGATAAAGAATTGTAGCTTGGATTTGTTGGTAAGTTATTATATTCCTCTTCTGTTATTTCTTTTTCGATTTCGTTAACTGATAAATTCTTTTTATCTGTTTTGATTGTGTATGTATATGTTGTTTTGTTATTTTTTATGCATTTTCGTTTTCTTACGATTGTTAATTTATCTATATATAAATAGTCTTGTATCATCTCAATTTTATTATAATTGCTTAAGTCTAGGTGACTTATGTCTTTTACTAAAAATTTCTTTTCAATCTTCATTGCATTCTCCTTTTATATAAAATGAAAACAGCTCCCATTTGGAGACTGTTTCCGCATTAGATTTATAAGATAATTGAAAGGCTCTCGCATTTCAACTTGTCTCCATCTTTCTTTATTCTATGTTATTGAATAAAGTTATTACCTCCAAATCTTATTAAAGAAAAATTAGGAGGACTTTATTGCCTCGTAGTTTAGAATGAGTGAGGCTTGGAATTCATTGCTACTATTATAATACAATTATTTAGTCATGTACATAGGCTTGGCTATATATTTTATAATCCTAATTCATCTAGTTGTTTGGAAGAAAATTGGCCTGAGTATGAATAAGATTTACCACCAGTATAATCGTTGGCTTTCTTTCTTAGTTTTTTATCTGCTTCACTATCTGGTATATCTTTTCTTGTTCTTTCATCTATTTCTATACTTGTTCTTCCTTTAGAATTTACTTTACTTGAGCTTTGATTCTTTTTAGTATTGTTTGAAGAATTGTTTTTGTGTTCTTTTCCTTCTTTGGCTGGTGGTGTATTTTGTTGTTTTGAATTAGTTGAAGTGGAGCTGTTTGTTGTTGATTGTGATTGTTGTTTTGGGCTTTGGGGTAATTCATTAGCCGCTTCTTGTGTAGGCTCTTTGGGTTCTATTTTGATTTTGATGTTTTGCTCTGCTTTGTTGTTTGATCTATCTGTTGCAGTATATGTTATTTCGTATTCGCCTACTTTGTTTTTGTCAATATTGCCGGTGATTATTAATGGGATATCTTTGTCTATATTGTCCTCAACTTTGATGTTTTGTGTTAAATCAATTGTGTCACCTTGTTTGATTATTATATCTTTTGCTCCAATTATTTCTGGCTTGATTGTATCGATTATTTGTTGTGCTTCTAGCTTTTCTTTTTGCTGTTTGGTGAAGTAGGATTTTAGTAAAATGTCGGCTGCTGTTATTAATGAAATAATAAATGTTGCTGAGATTATTATTAATATTTTTTTATTTTTTGCCATAATCAAAACTCCTTTTTAATTATATTATCTGTCAAAAAAGTCATCGATATCGTCTTTATCGTCAATCCCATCTAAGAATGAGTCTACATTTTTTTGAATGTCATCATCTTCTTCAATTTGCTTATCTCTATTTGCTTCATAATCTTCTTGTTTTGTAGTTTTTATGTCTTCAAAACTTCCTTCGATGAAGGCATCTATCTTTCTTTCAAGATTATCTTTTTCTGATATATAATTGTCGTTTCTTCTATTGGTTTCTAATGATTTGTTATTATCGTCTTCCATATCTAAAAAAGCATCTATAGCATCCATATCGATTTCTCTGTTTCTTTTTTCTATTTCTTCATTAATTTTTGATATTTCGTGTTCAATATTGTTAAATTCCATATTTTTTCTTCTAACTTATTTAATGAGTATATTATATCATATTTTGAATTAATATAATTGCAAAATTGTATAATGTATTAAAAAATGCTATATTTAATATATTATTATATAAAGGAGGTCATTAATATGATTCGGCAATTGAAGAATCTTTTTGGCGTTGATATTGGTTGTACTAATATCAAGATGACAGCATTAGTTGAAGAGACTATGATACAGAAGATAATACCATCTGGAGATAATTTATCTAAAAATGAATTGATTGAAATAATTTCATCGTTTTATAATTCATTTGATTATGATTTTCAAGGATTAGGAATTGCATTTTCTGGTTATACAATTGATAATATTTATGTAACAAATACAACATTGAAATGTTTAGAAAATTTGTCAATTTATGATTTTAATCATTTAAATTGTCAAAAGATTAAATTGATTAATGATTCGAATGCATCTGCTATTTCAGGATTAATTGAATATCCTAGTTCAAAAGTATTAATTGGTATTACAAATGGTACAGGCATTGGATGTGGTATTATTATTAACGGTAATATTTTTACAGGTGCAAGTGGTTTGGCAGGTGAAATTTATGGTAACCCTATTATTTACAATAACGAAATAACTAAAGTAGGACGAATTTGTTCCGGTTCTAAAATTTTTAAAAATATACAAAAAGAACTTGATAATAAAACTAATTTAATTCGTATAGGATCAACATATATGGGAATTGTGATTGTATCTTTAATTCATTCTTATAATCCTAATGTTATTTATTTGTCTGGAGGAGGATTTGAATTTCCTGGATATATTGAAAATTTAAAAGAAATAGTATCTCAATATGCATATCCAAATTTTCTGACGGATTTGCAAATTGTTAAATCAAATTTTGGATCATATTCAGGGTGTTTTGGTGCAATGATGTATATATTGAATTCATAATTTCTTCATGTAAATGATGGTATCCTATTGGATACCATCATTTTTATATTTATAGTTGTTTTAAAACTTCTGCCACACCTTCTTCATCGTTTGTTAATGTTATATGTTTTGCTGAAGCTTTTACTTTTTCCATTGCGTTTCCCATAGCATATGAATTGTGAGTTAGTTCTAGCATTGAAATATCATTTTCTCCATCGCCAATTGTTATGATTTCATTAGTATTTAGATTAAGATATTTACAAATTTCAATTACAGCGTTTCCTTTTGATACTTCTTTAGAAGTTATATCACAATAATATATTTTGCTTGGTGATATATTTGGATTTTTAATTTTTTTAGATTCATTGATGATTTGCAATTGTCTTTTGGCAGATAGATATTCTTTTAATGTTAGCATTTTTTCAATTTGTTCATGGCATATTACGCATTGTACAATTTGCTTAGTTTGTATTATTTTTTTTAATTCTTCAATTGATTTTATTTTGTCGAGTTCATCTGGATAAGTTGCTCTATTTAGTACTAGTTTGTTTTCATAGTTTAATTTTATTTTATACTGATTTTGAATTGAATATTTTAGTAAGTCTTTTAAATTTTCTTTATTTATTAGAGTTTTTCCTACTTTGATTTCAATATTATTTTTAAGAATAGCTATTAAAAAGTTTTCTAAAATTGCTTCTATTATCTTTTTTTCCCATTCTTCATCATCTAAGAAAGCTACTACATAAATATCTGTCCCACATTCTTTTCTTACATACGGACCAAAGTATTCCATATTTCTGATTGCTGTATTGTCTTCTGAGTTTCCATAATAGCCTGTGCCTTGTGTTGTTTTGTCTTTTTCTTTCTCAAAAGAGACTAGATTAGCTACCCCTTGAAAAGCCTTTAAACCATTTATATCAAGGGTATTATAGAAAACTGTTCTTAAATCTGAGCAAGCAAAGGGAGCAGATTTCCCTATACCATAACTTCCTCCTGAACTACCTGTTTTATCAGATACTCCTGATGATTTAACTAAGTTATTCCAAGTTGAATTTTTCTTCTTATCAGATCCCATCAAACCTGTTGTATTATAGTCACTTATTCTCAATATTCTGATTCTATCTCTTTCAAAATTTTTTTCTGCTTTTTCTAAAATTCTTATTGTTTTTTCATTTTCTTTCCAATACTCTTTAGCTAATTTAAAATATTCTTTTAAGCCAATTATTCTCTCATCATTTTTAAAAGGAAGTTCATATAGCTCAAACTCTACTAAAACTTTATCCTTTGATTCTGCAATTGCATCTAAAGAATTCTGACAAATTTCTTTTGCTAAAGATTTCAACAAATCCCCTCTAAATGTTTCAATCCCTGCTTCACTTATCCCAGAGATTTTTCCATCATTATTGTCAGGAAAATTCCAACATATTTTCATAGTCCCCTCCTATATACTTCTAATTTCATTTATTCCAATTTGCTCTAATTTTTTTATTGCATTTGTTTTATCTACATCATTTTTAAATGAATTATCTCTTAATATTACTGTTGTTTTAAAGTCTTTATCTATTTCTAATAATTTTTTATATTCTTCACATATTGAATTTATTACCTCATTATTGATTTCTCTATTCAAACTTACTAATAAACTTCCTCCACCTATTGAATAGAAATCTTTATTTTCTTCTATTGGGATATTTAAGTCCAGTCCATATTTTAATAGAATTTCATACAGAATGTCCAATGAATTTCTGTCTGACTTTATATTTTCCATTGAGTCTAACAATGTTTGTTGTAAATCTTCTGTGTTTGTATCCCACTCTTTTATATTTGAGGTATCTAATTTAAATACTTTAAAACCTATATCTAGTTTTTCTCTATTTTCTAATGGTAAACTGTCATCTGTTTTTATCTTCTCTCCTGCTCTTCTTATTCTTTCTTTTCCTATTTCACAGATATTTTTATATCCTAATAAATATGCATTTCTATCTTCTGCTATTTTTTCTGGTAATTGAACTAATATAAATTTTTTATCTTGTTCTTCTTCAGCATTTAATTGCATTACTGCATGTGCTGTTGTGCCTGAACCACTAAAAAAATCTAAAATATAGCCATCATCAACCATAGAAATAAAATCTTTTACTGTATAAAGGCTCTTAGGATAATCAAAAGTTTTTT
>ERZ773070.2324-NODE-2324-length-10834-cov-12.255033_pt1 | contig 10834 bp, 8 predicted proteins | sample MGYA00580618_ERZ773070 | MGnify/ENA primary metagenome ERZ773070 (study PRJEB29015, sample SAMEA2738023) | human oral metagenome | biome: human oral; feature: human-associated habitat; material: dental | place: China | collected 2019 ...
CCCCGGCCGCGGCGGCGGGCCCGATCAGTGCGACCGGCTCCGCCCCGCCCGCGGCCGGCCCCGCCGCGGCCCGCCGCTCCTCGAGCATGCGCTGGATGGCGGCCAGGATCTGGACGGTCTTGCCCAGCCCCATGTCGTCGGCCAGGATGCCGCCCAGCCCGGTCGAGCGCAGCAGGTCCAGCCACTGGTAGCCCTCCAGCTGGTAGGGGCGCAGGGTCGCGTTCAGCCCGGCCGGCGCGGGGATCTCCAGCGGGTCCGCGCCCGACCCGGCGCCGGCGCCGTCGCCCCCGTCGTCGAGCGGCCGCAGGGCCAGCAGCCGCTCCACGTTCTCCCTCCAGCGCTGCGCGGTCCGCCCGACCACGCCCAGGGCCACCAGCTCGGCGTAGTACCCGGCCTGGAAGGCGCTCACGCGCAGGGCGTCGGGATCCTTCGGGTCCGGCTCGGCCAGCGCCCGCCCCTCCGCCATGAGGGCCGCCAGGCGCCGGATCTCGGGGCGGTCCAGGTCGATCCACGCCCCCGAGTCGAGCAGGACCGCCTCGTCCCCGTTGGCGAGCGCGGCCATGAGCCGGGCGATGGGGACCTGCTCGTCGCCGACCTTCACGTGCACCTTCAGGGAGAACCAGTCGGGGCGGTCCGCGTCCTCGTCGACGTCGGTGGTGACCAGCACCTCGCCGTCGGCCTCCCGGTAGTCGGGCACCTCCCCGACCACCTCCGTCTCGAAGCCCTCCATGTCCTCGAGCACCGGCAGGGTGCGGACCATGAAGTGGGCGGTGTCGATGCCCGACAGGCTGCGCCGCTTCCACAGCGCCCCGTGCTCGGGGGCCAGGGGCGCGAGGCGCGCGATGATCTCGTGCGCCAGGCGCCGCTCCCCGGCCAGGTCCCGGGGGGCGCGCAAGTCGGCGGGATCGCCGCCGGCGCTTCCGAGCCCCGACACCGCACGGGCGCGCCCGGCTCTGGGCATTGTGCGGGCGCGGCGGCCTTTGGGCGCCCACACCCTGCCGCGACGGGGCAGCGAGACGGCCAGCGGCTCCGGGGCGTTGTCCGCCGGGTCCGCCGTGGCCTCCGCGGCGTCGAGGTCCCCCAGCACCTCCTCGCGGCGCACCTCGCCGTCGGCGGTGCGGTAGCGCATGAGCCACTCGGTGCGGGCGCGGTGCGCGGCGCCGTCGATCGTCACCCGCAGGACGGCGTGCAGGGCGGCGGGCTCGGGCAGGTCGATCCGCGGGTCGTGGATGACCACGGGCACGGCGCGGCTGAGGGGCTCCAGGTACTCGCTCTTGAAGCGCGGCACGTCCGACGGCGGGACGGTGATCCGCCGGGTCGTGTCCGCCAGGAGCCGGGCGAGGACCTCGCCGGGGGCGGGCTCGATCGGCATGAGGACGAGGCCGCCGTCGAGGCACTCGACGACGAACCCGTGGATGGGGCTGCCGATCCCGGCGATCGGGGGGTTGTCGGCGACCCGCCCCTCCAGGTCCGCCACGTTCTCGAGGTTGAGGGCCGGGGCGACCACGAGGGAGTCGTCCTGCGCGATCCGCAGGCTCACCCCGGCCCTGAGCCCCTCGGACACGCGCACCGGCCGCCCCCCGCGCTGCGCGGTGGTCAGCGCGAGCCCGGCCGCCACGCCGCGGCGCAGAGCCCCCCAGAAGCGGCGCGGGACGTCGTCGAGGGACACGCGGTCGTCGGAGTAGTAGAAGCTCCTGGGCACCATCCGCCCGATCTCCTGGACGGCCTGGAGGACGTCGTCGTCCACCTCCCCGTCGAGCCCGCCGCCCAGCACCTGGCTCCAGGAGGCGCCCTGGCGGTTCCAGCCGTTGCGGCCCCTGACGAGGGGCAGGAGGCTCAGCCCCCGCCTGCGGCGCGGCCAGTCGCCGGCCGAATCGTCCTGGCCGACCTCCAGGGCCATGGGGCGGGCGTCGGAGTCGTTCACGCGCAGCAGGTCGGCCAGCGCGCCCTCCCAGCCCGAACCCGTCCTGACGGGGCCCGGGACCGCCTGGCGGCGGGCGGTCAGGAGCACGGCGACGGCGTGCTTGCAGTCGGTGCCGACCGGGCAGGAGCAGGAGCTGGTCCACACCGGGCGGGGGTCGTCGGAGGAGTGGCAGTAGACCATCGTCTGGTAGACGCGGCCGCCCGAGCCGCGCACCTGCCCGGTGAGGATGTCCCCTTCGGCGGAGATGTTGACGGAGCGGACGCGGCCCTGCCTGACGTAGCTGCGCCCGCGCAGGAAGGTCCGCCGGCCGACGCTCCCGATGATCTGGTCATCGCTCACGCGCGCGGGCCAGCCCTCCGAGGAGATCATGCGAACCATGGGCGCAGTCTAAGAGATCGCGTCATCGGGTTAGGACTTGCGGGTGGGATGCTGGTCTCAGCGGCGGGTGGTCCAGGCGCGGTGGATGAGGTTCCTGATGGTGATGATGGTGCCGGCCGGGGCGGTGAACGCCTCGATCACCCGGGTGCGCACCCCGGCGTGGACCCGGAGCCCGCGGAGCCCGCGGGGGCGCCGGGAGTCGGTGCGCTCGATCGCCCATCGCCGACCGGCCCGCAACGGGGCGCCCCGGGGGAGGTCCACCGGGGCCTTGTGCCCGCACCCCGCTCCCGCGGCGCGCTCGCGGACCGGCGTCAGTCGCGGGGTCCGCCGGCGTCCCGGCGGCGCCTGGACTCCTCGCGCACCCGCGCCGTCTCCCGCCTCAGCTCGCGCAGCTGCGCCCTCTCCTCGCGCAGGTGGGCCCGGTTCTGGGCGCGCAGGACCGCTCGGCGCTGCTCGGCCTCCTCCCGGTCCAGGTGCCTCTGCCTGCGCATCTGGGCGCGCCAGTGGGCGCGGTCGGCCTCGATCTGCGCCAGGCGCTCGGCCAGGTAGCGGGCCTCGGAGGCGGTCAGCCCGTACTGGTGCATGCCCAGATCGTGCCGCCGACGACGGCGGGAGCGGGAGGGCGGCGCCGTCACGCCGGGCGTGAACACCGGACATCGGACAATCCGCCTCCGGCCTCGCCGACACCCTGGGGCGAGCGCCGAGAGGAAGACGACACCTCCTCGGCGCTCGCGCCTCCCGGCCACCGGCTACATTCGAACGCACGCCGGCACTTCGACCTCGACGAACGAATGGTGGACCGATGCCCACTTCTCTCACCCAGTCCCAGTTCGACGTCCTCCACGCGCTCGCGCGCGCCGACGAGTCCCTCACCCAGTGCCGGCTCCACGAGGCCACGGGCATGTCCCTGGGAAGCGTCAACGCCGCCGTGCGCGAGCTCGAGGCCCGCGGCTGCGTCGTCGGCCGGCGGCGCATCACGGACGCCGGCCTGGAGGCGCTGAAGCCCTACCGGGTGGACAACGCCGTCATGGCCGCGAGCCTGTCCGAGCGCTTCGCCCCCGTCTCCTACGAGCACCCCAAGGGGACCCTGCGCGTGCGCGGCGAGACCCTCATCGAGTGCCAGATCCGCCAGCTCCACGAGGCGGGCATCACCGACGTCGCCGTGGTGGTGGGCTGCAAGAAGGAGTACTTCTTCCACCTGGCCGAGCAGTTCGGCGCGACCATCGGAGGGCGCGACGCCTGGATCATGCTCGGCCACGCCTACTTCGACCGGGCCTTCTCCGCCGCCTTCACCCGGATCCCGGAGGAGGTCTACGACCTGCCCCGCACCGCCCCCCTGCTGCGGGAGTCGATCTACCTCGACCACGTCAAGGAGCTCGACATGGTCATCCGGCGCTACCCGGCGGGGGTGATCAACGAGTTCGACTCCGTCGACGAGATCAGGGGCTTCGACCCGATGCTCATGGAGAACGTCGACTCGAAGGTGATCGGCATCATCTCCTCGGCCCTGGGCTGCGCCAAGTCTCAGATCCACGACTTCTACCCCCTCAAGCAGGGCATCACCAACCCGTTCTGCCACTTCGCCGTCGACGACCGGGAGTACGTCTACCGGCATCCGGGCATCGGCACCGATAAGATCGTGGACAGGCGGGCCGAGACCGCCGCCCTGGAGCTCGCCGGCAGACTCGGTCTGGACCGCACCTTCCTGACCTCCGACCCCGCCGAGGGCTGGAAGATCTCCCGCTTCATCCCCCGGGCGCGCAACCTCGACGTCACCAGCAACGCCGAACTCGCCCGGGCCATGCGCATGGACCGCGCCCTCCACGACAGCGGCGAGCACCTGGACCGGGTCTTCGACTTCGTCACCGAGGGACTGAGGTACGAGTCCATCCTCTCCCGGTCCGGCCCCATCGACGTGCCCGGCTACGCCGAGCTGCGGGACAAGGTCATGCGCCTCAAGGAGTGCGCGGACGCCGACGGCTTCCCCCGCGTGCCCAGTCACAACGACTTCTTCCACCTCAATTTCCTCGTCGGCGAGGACGGGGGTCTGGACCTCATCGACTGGGAGTACGCCGGCATGTCCGACGTCGCCGCCGACTTCGGGACCATGGTGGTGTGCGGGGAGCTGTCCGCCGGGCGCGCCGACTCCGCACTGCGCGCCTACTTCGGGCGCACGCCGACCGAGCGGGAGCACCGGCACTTCTGGTCCTACGTCGTCTTCGCGGGGTGGTGCTGGTACGTCTGGGCGCTGCTCAAGGAGTCCGAGGGCGACGACGTCGGCGAGTGGCTGTTCATCTACTACCGCCACGCCGCGGACCACGTCGATCGTCTGCTGGCCGAGTACGAGTCGGCCGCCCGCGCGACCGCGAAGGGGGCCCGGGCATGAGGTACGGCATCTTCTCCGGAGCCCTGTGGGGCCTGGACACGGTTGTGCTCGGCATGGCCCTGGCACTGGCGCCCTTCCTCGGCGCGGGACAGGCCTCCCTGGCCAGTGCCGCGCTCCACGACGCCGTCTGCGCCCTCATCCTCCTGGTGTACATGACGGTGCGGGGGCGCCTGGGCGACACCCTGGCCGCGATCAGGACGCGCTCGGGCCTGGCCGTCGTGGTCGGGGCCCTGCTCGGCGGACCGGTCGGCATGACCGGCTACCTCATCGCCATCAATAACATCGGCCCCGGGTACACCGCGATCATCTCCACCTTCTACCCCGCCGTGGGGACCCTGCTGGCCCTCCTCCTGCTGGGCGAGCGGATGCGGCCCCGCCAGATCGCCGCCCTCCTGGTCGCCCTGAGCGCCATTGTGCTCATCGGCTGGTCCTCCTCCGCCGAGCAGACGCGCGGCTCCGCGCTCGTGGGCGTGCTCGCGGCGCTCGGCTGCGTCTTCGGCTGGGGCTCGGAGGCCGTCGTCCTGGCCTGGGGCATGAGGGACGACAAGGTGGACAACGAAACCGCCCTGCACATCCGGCAGACCACGTCGGGACTGACCTACCTCGTCGTCGTCGCACCGGTCTCGGGGGCCCTCGGCTTCGCCGCCCGCGCCGTGCCGACCCCCGCCACCGGCGTCATCGCCCTGGCCGCCCTGGCCGGGACCGCCTCCTACCTGTTCTACTACAAGGCGATCGGCACCATCGGGGCCTCCCGGGGCATGGCGCTCAACATCTCCTACTCCGCCTGGGCGGTCGTCTTCGCCCTGGTCCTGCTGCGCACCGTGCCGAGCCCGCTCCAGGTGGGGTGCTGCGTCGTCATCCTCACGGGCACGGTGCTCGCGGCGACCCCCCGCTGGGAGGACCTGCGACCACTGCGCGGTCGGAGGCGGGCCGGCGTTGACGGCGGGCTCGGCGCCAGTCCTGACGGCGACGGCGGCGTAACCGCAGCATGACCCGCCTCGACTACGAGTAGTATGCCCGCGATAGGTACGCCTCCGTGCGAAGGACCGCCATGAGTGACTCGCAACAAAAAGATCCTCAGGACACGACCGACCCCGAGCTGCTGAATAAGATCCACGCGGCGCTCCTCATGATTCTCCGGGAGCTGGACGCCGTGTGCGAGCAGCTGGGAATCTCCTACGTCGTGTGCGGCGGGACCGCGATCGGCGCCGCGAGGCACAAGGGATTCATCCCCTGGGACGACGACATCGACGTGTATATGCCTCGTGGGGACTACGAGCGCTTCCTCGCCGAGGCGCCGGCGATCCTGCCGCCCGAGTTCGAGGTCCTCAGTTCGCGGTCGCACCCCGACTACCCCAAAACCTTCGGCATCCTGGGGCTGGTAGGGTCGACCTTCACCCCGAAGGTGGCCAGGAACCGAAAATTCCCCATTCCCATCGGCATCGACCTCTTCCCGCTCGACCCGATCCCCGAGGACCCGTCCGCCTTCTCCCGCCAGGCCCGGTCGACGTGGCTGTGGGGGCGTCTGCTGTTCCTCCACGGGACCCCGACCCCCGAGGTCGATCTGCCCTTCCCCGTCAAGCAGCTCGCCGGCGCCATCATGCACCTGATCCACTGGGGGCTGCGCGCCGCCCGCGTCAAGCCGATCACCCTCGAAAGGCGCTGGGAGCGCGCCGCCCGTCGCTACGAGGGGAGCGGATCGACGAGACTGGGGGACTTCTCGACCCGGGATCCTGCGCACTGGTCGGCCTCACTGGACGAACTGTTCCCCGCCCAGCGCGTCCCCTTCGAGGACACCACCGTCATGACCGCCCGGGACTTCGACACCATCCTGACCCGCCACTACGGCGACTACATGCAGTTGCCGCCGGAGGACCAGCGGGTCAACCACGAGGCGTCGACGGTGATCCTGGGGCCCCACGCCCCCCGGAGCTGATGCCGGGGCCCGTCCGCGGCCCGCGGCGACGGATCCGATCCGCTTCCGCTCAGGCGGCTGTGTGCTGGGGGTGCTTCCTCCTGAAGGCCAGCCCCAGCAGACGCGCAGTATTCCGGGCACCCAGGACGCGGCACGCGATACTCACCGCGCGGGCGGTCGAGTCGCGGCTGAAGCCCGTGACCGGGCCCAGTTGGGAGAGCAGTTCCCGTCGCGCGACGTCGTGCTCCTTGAGCAGTTTCAGCGCGGACGCCTGACCGACCCAGACGATGAACGGGTACGCCAAGAATGCCTTGAGCGCGGCGCAACGATCACCGGGCAGTGTTTCTGCCAGAGTGAGGTTCTCGCGCAGGATCTTCTCCAGATCAATGACCGACGAAGGCGCGAGCCTGTGCGAGGTCTGCGCATAGGGATGCCCCATGCGATACACGTAGAAGCGTTCGTCGAACCAGCCGACGGACGCGCAATGGGCCAGGACCTTGGCGCTCCACTCCGTGTCCTCGTTGCGCATCCCCGTGGGGAAGACGATGCCATGCTCTGCCAGCAGGCGGCGACGCACCACTTTGGTCCACACGGCGCTCGTCGTCATCCCGCTATCGATGATGAGGCGGATCGCATCTCCGACTGGCAACTCGGCGACGCGTCGAGCCAGGGCGGTCGATTCGGTGTCCTGAATCTGCGTGCCGTCGAAGTTCGACCGGCAGCTCATGTGCCACAACAGGTCCACGGGCCGCTCGACCAGAGAGGCGACGACCTTGGCGAGGCACGTCGAGTCCAGCCACCAGTCGTCATTGTCCATGAAGGTGATGTAGTCGCCCTCGGCGAGGGCGATACCGGCGTTGCGCGCCGCACTCGTCCCGGCGTTGTCCTGGTGGACGACGCGGAACCGCGGGTCCTGGGCGGCGTACCCGTCACATATCTCGGGAGACCGGTCGGACGAGCCGTCGTCCACGAGGATGACTTCCCAGTCATCGTGGGTCTGTCCGATAACGCTTGTCAGGCAGGAGTCCAGAAAATCCTCCGCATTGTACACCGGGATGATAATGCTGATGAAAGTCAATGAAGCCTCACTCTGACGTCAATGGAGCCCTGATCGGCCTAGGGCTGAAGGGGGAAGCCAGCACCCGGAAGCATACGACGGCGCCCGGCCTCCGGCCAGGGGGCGGCAAAGCCTGCGGCCGGTTGCCCGGTGCCCCGGGTTCTCGGCGTGTTGACCGGGAGTGCAACGCGGGCTCCGCGGGGGCGATCCAGTGGCCTGGACATCGCCGGCGCTCCGGGCGCCCGCCCGCGGCGGGCGGCGCCGGGGTCCGGTCGCGGCGGCGAGCCTCTTGGGCGGCGCACGAGTACCATGACCGCGTCAAGGCCGTTCACGCGGTGGATCGAGGGGCCCGAGGGGTCCGGCGTCGGTGTGCCGCCGATCGCCGGGCGCATCCGGATGAGCCCTGAGCCACGAAGATCCCGACTCCGCCCGATTGGAAAGAATAATGGTCACCGTCATCACGTACGGCACGTACGATCTCCTGCACCGCGGACACATCAACCTCCTGCGCAACGCGCGCGCCCTGGGGGACCGCCTCATCGTGGGCGTCACCACCGAGGGGTTCGACAAGATGCGGGGCAAGCTCCTCGTGCGCCAGTCCCTCAATGAGCGGGTCGAGGCCGTCAAGGCCACGGGCCTGGCCGACGAGGTGATCATCGAGGAGTACGAGGGGCAGAAGATCGACGACATCAGGCGCTACGGCGTCGACGTCTTCGCCATCGGCGACGACTGGGCGGGCAGGTTCGACTACCTCTCGGAGTTCTGCAAGGTCGTCTACCTGCCGCGGACCCGGGGGATCTCGAGCACCGAGTTGCGCAGCGGCGGCCACGACCTGCGCCTGGGCGTCGTGGGGGACGGGACATCGCTCGACCGCCTCCTGGAGGAGTGCGGCCACGTGGGCGGACTGCGCGTGACGATGTGCCTCGACGCCGACCGGGGGCCGTCCGGGACGGCGGGGAGGGGGGGCGAATCCCCGGTCGAGGAGGCGGCCGACCTCGAGGAGCTCCTCCCGGCCGTGGACGCGGTGTACGCGGTGGTCTCGCCGCGCAAACGTTCACTGGTCGCGAAGAAGGCGCTGGAGCACGGGGTCCACGTGCTGTGCGAGACCCCGGTCGCGTTGGACGCGGGCGACGCGGCCGAACTGCTCGACCTCGCCCGGGACCGGGGCCTGGTCTTCGCCGAGGCGTTGAAGACCGCGTACTCCCTGGCCTTCCAGCGGATGAAGCTCCTGCTCAAGGGCGGGGTCATCGGCGAGGTGAAGAGCGTCGAGGCGACCTGCACGAGCCTGCACGTGCGCCCGAGCTGGTCCGGCGACCGGCGCGAGGGGGCGGGGGCGATGACGGACTGGGGGCCGTACGTGCTGCTGCCCGCCCTGGACATCCTCGGCCACGACCCGGTGGACCTGTCCTTCATCGCCTCGTTCGACGAGGCCTCGCACGTCGACCAGTACACGAAGATCATCATGAGGTACCCGCGCGCCGAGGCGACCCTCAAAGCCGGGGGCGGCGTCAAGGCCGAGGGCGACCTCGTCGTGGCCGGCACCAGGGGGTACGTCTACGCCCCGGCGCCGTGGTGGAAGATGGACTACTTCGAGATCCGCAAGGAGGATCCGCGGGACAACCGCCGCTACTTCTACCAGTTCGAGGGCGACGGCATCCGGGACGAGCTGGCCGATTTCGTCCGCAGGATCCGCAACGAGGCGCGGGAGAGCATCGTCACCGAGGAGCTCACCAGGAAGATCGCGGAGATCATCGAGGTCTTCAGGGGCGGCGCGGGCGTCCACACCATCTGAGCCCGCGAGGGCCGACGCCGCCGCTCCCCGCGGTCGGTAGGGTGGTCCGCGTCGGACCGACCCGGTCACCGCCCCGATCGCGGGGCGCGGAGGGCGCCGGTCCCCCCATGGAACTGCTGCATAAGGATGCGACAATGATCAATTTCACCGTCGGACCGGTCCAGGCCGACGACTCCATCAGAAGGATCGGCGGCGAGCAGGTCCCATACTTCCGGACCCCGGAATTCTCGGCCGTGATGAAGGAGAACGAGCGGATGTTCCTCGATCTGCTGCACGCTCCCGAGGGCTCTCGCGCCGTCTTCATCACGGGCTCCGGAACGGCCTCGATGGAGGCCTCCATTATGAATGTCCTGTGCGAGGACGACCGGGCCGTCGTCGTCGACGGCGGCAGTTTCGGCAGGCGCTTCTGCGAGTTGTGCGAGTTGTATTCCGTCGACTTCGAGCGCATCTCCCCGGAGTTCGGCAGGGCGCTGACCGACGACGATTTGAAACCATTCGAGGGCGCGCGGGGATTCACGGCCTTCGTCGTCAATATCCACGAGACCTCGACCGGGGTGCTCTACGACCTCGACCTGATCTCCGACTTCTGCAGGCGCAACGGGCTGCTCCTCGTCGTCGATGCGATCAGTTCCTTCCTCGCCGACCCGCTGGACATGGGCGCCGCCGGCATCGACGTCGTCATCGCGGGGTCGCAGAAGGCGCTGGCCTGCCCGCCCGGGATCTCCCTCATCGCCCTGTCCCCGCGGGCCCTGGCGCGCGTGGCGGCCCACCCGAGCAAGTGCATGTACCTCGACCTGAGGAGCGCGCTGGCCAACGGGGACCGCGGGCAGACCCCCTTCACCCCGGCGGTCGGCGTCCTCCTCCAGATCAACCAGAGGCTGCGCGAGATCGAGGAGAGGGGCGGCGTCGAGGCCGAGATCACGAGGACGGGGCTCCTCGCCGGGGACTTCAGGCGCCGGCTGGCGGGACTCCCCTTCGAGATCACCTCCGAGAGCCTGTCGAACGCGGTGACTCCGCTCCACCCGACGACGGCCGGCGCGAAGGACGTCGTCGAGACCCTCAAGACGGATTACGGGATCTGGGTCACCCCCAGCGGAGGCGAGCTCGCGCAGACCCTGCTCCGCGTCGGCCACATCGGGGCCCTCACGGTGGACGACAACCGGACCCTCGTCGACGCCCTGGTCGACATGAGGTCCCGCGGCCTGATCTGAGGCGCGCCGGCCGCCCGCCCTCCGCCCGGCCGGCCGCCGCTCAGCGCCGCTCGCGGGCCAGGATGTCGAGCAGGTACTGCCCGTAGCCGGACTTGACCAGGGGCTCGGCGCGCTCCCGCAGGCCGTCGTCGTCGATGAAGCCCATGCGCCAGGCGATCTCCTCGGGGCAGC
>ERZ773070.2325-NODE-2325-length-10833-cov-7.649378_pt1 | contig 10833 bp, 10 predicted proteins | sample MGYA00580618_ERZ773070 | MGnify/ENA primary metagenome ERZ773070 (study PRJEB29015, sample SAMEA2738023) | human oral metagenome | biome: human oral; feature: human-associated habitat; material: dental | place: China | collected 2019 ...
ATCCCCATGCAGCACAGAAGCCTGAACCGCTGGCGTTTGATATTCGCTGAGTTTCGTAAAAGGAGGAATCTGTTCGATGGCACAAGTCACATACTACGGCACAGGTCGCCGCAAGACATCGGTCGCACGCGTTCGTCTCGTTCCGGGCGACGGCAAGGTTACGATCAATGGTCGTGAAATGGCAGAATACTTTGGTCTCAAGACACTCGAGTTGATTGTTCGTCAGCCGCTCAACCTGACAGAGACCATCGATAAATACGATGTGATCGCCAATGTATCCGGTGGCGGTGCATCCGGTCAGGCCGGTGCAATTCGTCACGGTATCACGCGCGCACTCATCGAGATGGATGCAGAACTGCGCCCTGCGCTCAAGAAGGCAGGTTTCGTGACACGTGATCCGCGTGAGAAGGAGCGCCGTAAGTACGGTCTCAAGAAAGCACGTAAGGCGTCTCAGTTCTCGAAGCGCTAATTCATTTTCTACAACAAAAATCCCTTCTTCATCTAAGAAGGGATTTTTTGTTTGACATTTTTGGAGTTTTAACATATTATATGGACAGAAAAACTATGTTTTACTGAAAGAGGATAAATCCATGAAGATTTCCGCAAAAGGTCGCTATGGCATCGCAGCAATGGTATTTTTGGCACGAAACTACGATGCTTCCTCACCCATTACGATCATCAGTATATCAGAGCATCTTGGCATTTCGAAGATCTATCTTGAACAGGTTTTTTCCCTGCTCAAGCGCAGCAAGCTGGTCAACTCAATCAAAGGCTCTCAGGGCGGCTATCAGCTCTCCCGTCCTCCACGGCAGATTACTGCCTATGACATCCTCTCTTCCATTGAGATTTCCCTGATCGAAAAGACCGGTTCTTCCTCTGAAAAGATGGAGTCTCTAAATCATATTCTTGCCCGTGATGTATTTGATCTGTTGGACAAGAGTATTTTTGAAACATTGAATGCCGTTACACTGGAAGATCTCCTATCTGCACTGAATCATGAGGAAAGCAACGAAAATCTCATGTACTTTATCTGATTTCTCACGAGAAAAGACTCATGCAGACAAAGAGAATGAAACCGATGCATCCACCGACAAGCGAGCCGTTGATACGGATCCAGAGCAGATCCTCCTCTACCTTGTCATAGATGAGATGATTGAGTTCCTCATCGGTCAGGCGCGACAGGACATTCCCGACAATAACGCCGACGAGCGTCTGTGCATGAAGTGCCGAGCGCGCCAAGAGGTCGTAAAGCACCTTGGTAATGATCTTTTGGAGTTCCGGACGCTCCTCGACAAGAGTGAGCATATGCTGATACTCGACATGAAGTATGGTTTGTAAATGTGTGTAGAAGGCCGGCATATGCTCCGCGATCGGATCTACTTCGCGCTTCAGATCCATTTGGAAATGTTTTCGCAGATCATGGAAGAGCCGGGCAAGGGTTTCATCAAGGGGGAGTTCCTGCGCAAGCCGCTCCTGCAAGTCACGAACAACTTGCAGCAGTTCTGCTTCTTGACGAAGATCCGACAGGCAGTCATGCAGGAGTGCAAGGGCGTTTTCTTGGAGTGGAGAATGATCCCTTCCGAGTTCATTCAGCAGGTTACAGGTGTGCCGCTGAATCAGTTCTGTCCCCTCATCCAGATTGACTGTATTGGTGACCTCGAGAAGACGCGATAAAAATCCATCTCCAATTTTCTCACGCTCCAGTTCCGCCAATGTTTCTCGAATGGACTGCCGCGTTTCCTCCGTGGACACCTCCTGTGCAAGGAGCACGGCTATGCGGGCGAGCGCCTTCTGATCCCATGCATTGCTTCTGGACAGTACATCAAAACGATACATAAGTTCCGATGGATCTTCTTGCAGAAGCAGCTTCTTAATGCGTGCCGACAGATAGGCAATCGCCTTTTTATTTTTCTTACGCAGAAATGTTGCGCGAATAAAGTGAAGAACGGTTCCTGTCAGCTGTTCCTCGGTTTCCCTTTTGTGTAAAAATGCCTCCATCATCGGAATTAAATGGATCTTCTCAATATGTCGGAAAATCTTACGTCGCGAGAAAAACTCCTTTTGCACCATAACGACAATCGCTTGGATAAAGCTGTCCCGTCGACGCGGCAATATCGCCGTATGGTAGGGAAATCCGAGAGGTTTCCGAAAGAGTGCCGTAACCGCGAACCAGTCGGCGACACCGCCGACCAGAGCCGCCTCACTGACCATAAGCATACCGTCCGTCCAAAGTGTAGAGGGGAAATGCAGATGCAGATACAGCGAAATAAGAAAGAGAAAGAATGAACTCAAAAGGGCTGTATTCGCCTTGTTCCACGCTTGGATCATAGCCCCCACATCCTTTCCGCAAAGCTCACAACGAGTGACAGAGCCATGCCGACAAAGGCACCGACGATAGCGCCATTGATGCGAATCATCTGCAAATCTGTGCGCACCTTGCTCTCGACAAAGAGGATGAGTTCATCGTCCGTTTTTTGATTCAGATAGTCACGGACAAAATCCGCGATCATTCCATGATGTTTGTCCACCTCACCGGCAGCCAGCGCCTTGATCCAGCGATCAACACGACTCTGCCAGCTTTCCGAATGCACGAACAGATCTAGTTTTTCATTCAGAAGTTCCCTCACGTAGGGAATCCAAAAGGGGTGATTTCCCTTCATACGATGCTCAATAAAGTCCGCCAGCATATTCTCAATATCTATATTATCTATGACATGAAGTTTATACCGATGAAGTGCTTCATGCAAATTTGGATTCGTTCGCAGTGATGTGACAAAAGAAGAAAGTGCTTGAACACCATCCCTATGCCGCTGGTCATCATGCGTCATCGCAGATGTCAATAACTCCTCCAAACGACTGGTCAGCCACGCGGCAATCATCTCATCATCAAAAAAGGACAAGACAAAGGCGCGTACCATTCCATCGCCCTCATATTCCGTTCGAATGGATGCGATACTTTCACGGAGCATATCCTGAAAGACTTGTGTCCGAACGAGCTGCAACCCCATGCGAATCAGCATATTAAAGATACGATCTGCATGGGGCTCTTCTGTCAGGACATTCAGAAGTTCGGCAAAACTCTCCTCCAAGGGGAGTGCATGGAGCGCCTGAATCACATAGGGTGTCAATTCCTTTGAAATATGGTGACTGTCCACATCGGAGGCCACGTTTCGGAGAATATCCACAGCAGCATCAATGAGGCGTTCCCGCCCGCCGCGATGCTGTAGATACTCCACGACAAGCGCACCAATCTGTTCCCGTTCGATGACATCCATGATATTTTTTTTACTGAGCAGATCATCAGAGGAAAAGAGGACGAGCGACTCCATGATGCGCGCACGGTTCCGACGCAGAATATCCGTCCGATGAGAAATCCCGAGGGGCCGCCCGAAGATTGCCTTTACCGCGAACCAGTCTGCAAGACCGCCGATCGTCGCTGCCAGAAAGCCATGATGAAGAGTCGTAACGAGGAGAGAACTCCCCTGCCCCGCCGTTCCAATTGCGCCGAACACACTGACAGCAAGCGCAAGATTTGCCTGATTTTCCTTCTGCAATCGGATCGCCTCACAGTGTTTCCACGAGTCTCTTCAGATATTTCCTGAAATCAGCACCGAGGTCCTCACGGCGCAGTGCAAATTCAACTGTCGCCTCTAAGAACCCCAGCTTGTCCCCAAGATCGTAGCGCTTTCCCTCAAAGTCATAGGCATAGACAACCTCACGCTGCGCCAGCACCTTAAGTGCATCCGTGAGCTGTATCTCACCGCCCTTTCCCGGTTTCGTTTCAGACAGGATGGTAAAGATCTCGGGACTGATAATGTAGCGTCCAAGTACAGCCATGCGGCTGGGTGCCTCCTCAAGGGATGGCTTCTCTACCATGTCGGAAACACGCATCAGGCGTGCATTCCCTGTCATATCCCCCGCAACAATGCCATACGATGATACCTGTTCATCCGATACCACCTGACATCCGAGAACGGATCCACCTCTCTCCTCGTATACGTCAATCAACTGACGCAGGGCAGACTTCTTCGGATGATAGACAACATCATCACCAAGGAGCACAGCGAACGGCTCGTTTCCAACAAAGCTGCGCGCACAGAGGATAGCATCTCCGAGTCCGCGCATATATTTCTGTCGCACATAGTGCACATTGACATCCGTCGTCTCTCGTATGAGCCTCAGTAGGTCTTCCTTTCCCTTCCGTTCCAGCTCATGCTCGAGTGCCGGTGCCGAATCAAAGTGATCCTCAATGGCACGCTTGCCGTGACCACTGATGATCAATATATCCTCAATACCGCTTGCAAGTGCCTCTTCCACAATATATTGTATGGTCGGCTTATCTACAATGGGCAGCATCTCCTTCGGTGTTGCCTTGGTTGCAGGGAGAAATCGTGTTCCATATCCTGCCGCGGGAATGACAGCTTTACGAATGCGCTTTTCTTTCATCTCATGCACGCTCCATCCTTTATGTAAATAGAGCGCGAGGTCGAGCCTCGCGCTTTTTCTGATATTTTTCGCTCAGCGCTCCAAAATCTCAAGAATCGCTGCGCCGATCTCCGATGTCTTGGCACTGCCGCCCAGATCCGGTGTGAGTGTCCTCCGCTCCACAAGAAGTGTTTCGATTGCAGAGAGGATACGCTCTGCCCACTCCTGTTCATCGAGAAACTCGAGCATCTGACTGATGGACCAGATGGAGGCAAGCGGATTTGCAGTCTCCTGACCCGCAATGTCCGGTGCACTCCCATGGATCGGTTCAAACATCGACGGGTATTTTCGCTCAGGGTTGAGATTTGCACCTGCCGCAAGCCCCATTCCCCCCGCAATCGCTGCACCGAGATCCGTCAGTATATCGCCGAACAGATTGCTGGTCACAACGATCTCAAAGCGCCCCGGATCCTTGACGAAGAACATGCTCGCAGCATCGACGAGAAGGCTGTGCGTCTCCACGTCCGGGTATTCCCGACCGATCTCTGCGAAGATTTCATCCCAGAACACCATCGAGTAGCGCAGTGCATTCCCCTTGGAGATTGAGGTGAGAGAGCGTTTTTCACGGCGTGCGAGCTCATACGCATAGCGTATGACACGTTCGCAGCCATGGCGGGAAAACACCCCCGTCTGAAGCGCCATCTCACGCTCTGTCCCGGGATAGAGATGCGCACCGACATTTGCGTACTCTCCCTCACTGTTTTCACGCACGACAATCATATTGATGTCGTCCGGCAGAACATTTCCGAGCGGGCATGGTGCACCTTTCAAAAGGCGAACAGGACGAAGATTGATATACTCATCGAATCCGCGTCGAATTTGAAGCAGAAGTCCGCCGAGGGAAACGTGATCCGGAACCCCCGGATAGCCAACCGCACCAAGATAGATGGCATCGAACGGCTTCAGGATGTCCAGCCCGTCTGTCGGCATCATTTTGCCCGTTTTCAGATAGTATTCGCAGCCCCATGGGAAATCCTCGAAGGAAACCGAAAAACCGCCGTCCATCTCAGCAATTCCGGCAAATACTTTTTTCCCTTCGGCAATGACCTCGGGACCGATTCCGTCCCCCGCAATCACCGCAATATTAAAATGCTTCATAGCTGTCCCCCATCCGGTTCCTGTCAAAATGATTCTGCAATCGTCTTGATGAGAAGTGCTTCCTGCTGACGCGGGAGACCACTACGGTGCAGTGCGCGTCCAAAACCAATGAGGAAGTCAATCTTCTGCAAACGTGTCAGTGTTGTGTTCTCGCGCAGTACTTTCGTAATGGCGCGCATCCCTGCAACGCTCGGATCCCTCTGAAGCTGAACCTCCATGGCAAGCTGACCGGCCAGAATATGACGGCGCACCTCATCCGAAATGCCGGCAAGATCATCCACATTATTCTGCGTTACCTGCCGCGGAGACAACGCAGGAACACCCTCCGGACGCACAGAACGTTCCACCGCTGGTGCCACATCTTTGACAGCTGGGGCAATAGGTCTTTGTGCAGGCATACCCCCAAGGGCTTCGAATTTCTCCGGCTGTCTCGGCGCTGCGCCGTTCTCTGCAGCAGGTGTCAGAGAAAACTCTTCATGCGGAAGCTGGGAATAATGCGAGCGTGAGGGGCGCTGTTCCACCTCTGCGACCGTTCCTGCAGAGGAGACTGTTGCAGACGGCAGCGTCGAGGAAGGGGTCTGTGCCATTCTCTCTGCCTGCTGCATGATATCCGGAGATGGCGTATTCGATGAGGTGATCGTATTGGGGGCAGTTTGTGATACGTATCCATGCTGTGCAGATCCGGGAGTCTGTTGGTCGGTATGCTGCGCGTTAAACGATGCATAAGCCTGACCTGACGCAACAGCTGCCTGTTCAGACATCTGCCGCCCCGAACCGGAGGAAGGGGTCTGTGCCATTCTCTCTGCCTGCTGCATAATATCCGGAGATGGCGTATTCGATGAGGTGACCGTATTGGGGGCAGTTTGTGATATGTATCCATGCTGCGTAGATCCGGGAGCCTGTTGGTCGGTATGCTGCGCATTAAACGGTGCATAAGCCTGACCTGACGCAACAGCTACCTGTTCAGACATCTGCCGCCCCGAACCGGAAGGAGTCCGATACATCTCATTCGATGCAGCAGATGCCTGCGCAGAACGCGGATGGTCTGTGGAAGACATTGCATTGGTGGATGTGGATGCCGCAGCCCCATTCACATAACTCTCTGCCTCGGTATGAGATGTTGATTTCTTTGGTCTTGGCGGCGGTACCGGACGATTCATATTCACGTCGCCGACAAGCTCACGGACAGGACGCCCCTCTTTCGCCGCGAGCTTCTCCTCACGACGGATATCTTCCGCTGTGATGATGACAGGCTTTGCCTTTTGTGCGGAAAGATTGAAGGAGGGCTCATTATTGCGCGCTGCAAGGCGTGCATCAACACTCTCCCAACGAAGCCGCGCGGGCTTTACCTGCGTAGATGTTTCCGGCGCCTGTGCAGATGAAGATGTCTTTTTTTGTCCTGAAATCGACGCCTCATACTGATCGCCTACAGAAGTTTCCTCTACCGCAGGATTCTTAGCAGGATCTGTCACCAGTCGATTGGCATGAAACAGATCCTGTGAATCCACCGTTTCCGGCGTAGCAGCATATGTAGTCCCCGATGAAAGTGTAACAAGCACCGCAGCGGTGAGCATTGTTTTCCTTGATGACATCTTCATTGATATTTCTCCTTCAATTCTCTATCGTTATGAAAACAACTGCTCACATCCGTGCGTGCAGTGTACGTGCCCCGGCCAAAAAAGAAGCGACAGATGCGGCACGCAAATCCGGATTGTCGATAAGCTCGAGTCCGTAGCGCTCTCCGTTTTCGCCGCGGAAAAACAAGACTGCCATTTGATTATCTGCCGTCGCAGTGGCATCTGTTATACCATCACCATCTTCATCAATTTCAACCTCTTTGGCTGTGGTGGCAAAGATCGCCTTATTGTTCTCAGTCAGTTTGACAAGCATGATCCCTTCATAACCATTGCTTCCCATAATGCGTGCCAAAAGTGTGGTAGCTTCCTCGGGATCAATGCGATTGAGATCGGGCAGAGCTTCCTCGGGAAATGCATTGATGAGAACAACCCACGCATTTTTGATGTGATATTCTTCGTTCTCAAAAATCAGAATCTCACCTGTGCGATTTTCAAACAGCGTACTGGCAGGAATGACTCCGACAGGTGGTTTCGGACACAGGATCTGATAACCGTAAGCCTCACTCTTATAGGAGTAGGAAAGTTCCGGTACCGATTGTCCCATAGCCTGCACAGTCTCCACATCTGCTGCCTCAGCAGAAAATGCATATGATGCACTGGATAAAACCGCCGAAGCAAAGACGGTTGCAGCTATTTTTCGATACCTCTTTATCATGTGGTTCTCCTTATCACGTTGCAGATCATGGCAAGTGCTTTTTCAACTGCCGCTTGTTTATTTTCTATCCGTGTTCCGGAAAAATTGTTTTTTCGAACAACTGTATGTGTGTGGTCGGCTACCGCAATATAAACCAGTCCGACGGGCTTTTCTGCCGAACCGCCGCCAGGACCTGCAATTCCCGTAATTCCCACTCCAATGTCCGTCTGTATCAGTTGACGTACATTTTCTGCCATCTCTCGCGCCGTCTCCTCCGAAACGGCACCGTAAACGGTAAGAGTCTCCTCAGAAACGTGGAGGATACGTGCCTTCACATGATTGGCGTAGGATACAATGCTTCCCATGACATAGCTGGAACTGCCGGACATATCTGTGAGCGTACTTGTAAGGAGTCCTCCGGTACAGGATTCCGCACAGGCAATCGTCAATCCCGCCTCATGCAGTTCCCGCCCCGTCCTCTCAGACAGCGTTTCATCTGCAAAAGCCATCAGTGCACCCTCTCCCCCACAATGTCATAGGTAAATCCCTGAAGGAGGCGGACGCGTACAATATCGCCCACACGACTCACTGTATCGTCCTCGATGTAGATCTGCCCGTCCACCTCAGGAGCTTCCCGATAGGAACGTCCAACCGCAATCGCCTGCTGTTCTGAATCACGCCCCTCGATCAGGACATCCATTTCCTGATTTTCGAAACTGATATTAATCTCCTCCGAGATCTTGCTCTGGAGGCTCATCAAATCATGATAGCGTTCCTGCATAACCTCCTCGGAGACCTTATGCGCCATATTTGCTGCAGGCGTACCCTCCTCCTCGGAGTAAGTAAAGATTCCAACTTTATCGAAACGCTGCTCCTCCACAAAGGAACGAAGCGCTTGGTAATGTGTGTCTGTCTCGCCGGGAAAGCCAACAATGAAGGTCGAGCGAATCGCCACCCCCGGAATGCGGTCACGCAGCTTTTTGATCAGCTTATCCACACCTTCACGCGTATCTGGGCGGTTCATCGACCGCAGGACGGCATTATGTGCATGTTGAAGAGGAAGATCCACATATTTTACAACCTTGGGCTCGGTTGCAAACACCTCGATGAGTTCATCCGTAAAGTATTTCGGATAGCTGTATAATACGCGAACCCATGCAATTTTCTCAATCTTCGCCAGCTCCCGCAAAAGCGCTGGAAGCATTGGCTTTTTATAGCGATCCAGACCATAGTTTGCGCTGTCCTGCGCAATCAAAATGAGCTCGCGCACACCGTTCTCTGCCAGTTCCTGCGCCTCCGCAATAATATCCTCCATATCCCGGCTTCGGAAGCTGCCGCGAATCAGTGGAATCGCACAGAATGCACACCGATGATCGCAGCCCTCTGCGATCTTCACATAGGCAGTATAGTTGGGCGTTGTACGCACGCGCGGAGTCTTGGCATCATAGATGGTCTCGTCCTTCCCCGCAATCAAAAGCCGTCGGCCCTTCAGCGTTTCTTGGATAACCTCCATGATGCGACTCCACGCTCCCGTGCCGATGATGGCATTGGCCTCCGGAATCTCATCGAGCAGTTGCTGCCCGTACCGCTGCCCGAGACACCCCGCAACAATGAGACTGCGGCAGCGCCCTGTTTCCTTATAGTCCGCCATCCCGAGTACTGTTGTAATGGATTCTTCCTTTGCAGATTGGATGAAGGCGCAGGTGTTGACGATCAGGATATCCGCCTCTGCCGGCTCATTGGTGATCTCAATTCCATGCTCCCGCATAATGCCGAGCATGACCTCAGTATCAACAAGGTTCTTTGCACAACCGAGACTGATAAAACCCGCTTTCACTGATAAACTCTCCTCTGGCTTCCGTTACTCTTCATAGAACCGTACCTCTTTGATCCAGCGATCCAGGAGGATCTCCTTTTCCTCCTTGCTAAAATACGGTCTGCTCCTAAAAATATTGATATTCTTCCCCGCAAACATCTGATAGGAAAGCGTCATGGGATTCGTCGTCAGGAAATAGAAGCGATGCTGCGCAAGTGCAAGCTGTGCCTCATCCGACAGCAGCCAGTCCGCAAACACCTCTGCCGCGCGCGCATCACGCTCCGGCGAGCGAAATGCAATGCCCGTGCCATAGATGACAGCAGACGTCCCATCTGTAGGATAAAGAATGCGAATGGGATATTCGTCGTGCACATAGCGGAGCGTTTCGCTCAAAACTGCCACCGAAAGATCCACCTCGCCCATTCCCGCCTGTCGTACTGGTGTATGCAGATATTTAGAGTACTGCATAATCTTCGGCTGTATTCTGCGCCAAATTTCAAAGGCACGCTGATCCCCATACTCGGCAATCATACTGTAGAGCAGATTCGAGGAGGCATCTGCCGCCATGAAATCTGTTGTTCCGATGCGGACGTCGCGCTGCTGTGCGAGTTGTTGCCACGAGTTTGGCAGGTCGAGATGAGTCCGCAGATAATCCTGATTCACCGCAAAAACCACAGGATCGTACCATACTCCTGTCCAGTAGCGATTTGGATGACGGAACGAATCTGCAACCTGATCACTTTTCTCTGAGATATATGGCATGAGATAGCCGGCAGCAGCCGCACGATCCAGTGTCTCACGGTCTGCCAGAATGAGCGCCGCCTTGCCATCACTTTCACCAAGAGACTGCTCACGCAGACGTCTTAGAATCTGTTCGGATGACAGCTGAACGAAGTTGACACGGATATTATACTCTTTTTCATATTCCTCGGACAGCACCGCCGCAACCTCTGCCGGAAACGATGTATAGGCTGTAATTTCCTGCATGGGATGGCGCTGGACACCACGCCCCCCCGACGACAGATATGCAGACCCCACAGCAAACAGTGTCACGAGGATGACTGTTATCATGATAAACAGAGTATACCGCTTCATGAAAAATCCTCTTTCGGTTAGAAAAATTAGCCTTTGTATATTATAAACAATTCCTCCAAAATCCACAA
>ERZ773070.2328-NODE-2328-length-10823-cov-13.425241_pt1 | contig 10823 bp, 10 predicted proteins | sample MGYA00580618_ERZ773070 | MGnify/ENA primary metagenome ERZ773070 (study PRJEB29015, sample SAMEA2738023) | human oral metagenome | biome: human oral; feature: human-associated habitat; material: dental | place: China | collected 2019 ...
GGGCCCGGGCTCGCTCACCGATCCGGACCTGCCGGTTTCCGGTGGCGTGGGCGCCGGCCCCGTCGACATGCCCGCCGACACCGCGGCGCCGACTCCCCCGGCCGCCGAGGACCTCGCCCCCGACGCCACGACGGCGCCGTCGGCCGCCTCCGAGCCGTCCGGCTCGACGACGGGCGCGCGCGACACCGGAATGATGAGCGGCATGGGCCTGGCGGCCGGTATGAGCGCACTCGGCGCCCGCAGCGGCGGGGCCAACCCGGGCGATGAGGTCCGGCGCAACGACGAGGCCCGGCGCCTGCGCGAGCGCCTGGCCGCGAAGAAGGAGAAGAACTGATGGCGCGTCCAACCGACTGGAATCCGCTGGCGTCCTCGGACCCGATCCCCGGCGACCCCGGCGTCGTCCGGCAGGCCGCCCAGAACTACGCGGATGTGGCCGAGGCGATCAACACGGCGAGGGACCGGCTCAACGCCATCACCTTCAAGGGCAAGAGCCACCACATCGATGCGCTGCGCAGCGACTGCGAGGACCTGGTCGTCCAGATCAAGCAGGCCAGCTCGCGCTGCTCCGGGGCCGCCGGCGCGCTCAAGACCTACGCCGGCGCCCTGGAGGGCGCGCAGGCCAAGTCGCTGCCCATCCTCAAGGAGGCCAAGGAGGCCCAGGGGGACCGGCGCCGGTGGAAGCAAGAGGAGTGGGAGCAGTACTGCCGCCACCAGCGCACGACGAATCCCGTGGAGCGCTCCCGCGCCGAGTCCGACTACCGCGCCGCCCAGTCGAAGCGCGCGGCGGCGGAGGGGCGGATCGCCCAGGCGCGCGAGCGGCTCAAGGCCGTCGTCAAGGAGCGCGACGAGGCCGGCAACAGGGCCGCCGACGCCCTGCGGGAGACCAGCCGCAACAGCCCGCTCAAGGACACGTTCTGGGAGAAGGTCCAGATTGTCATCTCCGATGTCGGCAAGTGGCTTGAGGAGCACGTCAAGCCGTTTCTCAAGAACCTGAGTACGATCATCGCGGTGGCCACGATCGTGGCCGGGGTTGTCACGGTTCTCACCGGCGGGGCGGCCGCCCCGGTTCTCGCGGGACTGATGTATGCCGGGGCGGCCGTGTCCGCGGCCACGACGGCCGTCAATCTGGCGGTCAATGCGGGGAAGGTCGCCGACGGGAAGATGGGCTGGGGCGAATTCTTCCTGCGTACGGGCGTTGACGTCGTCACGACCGCGGCCTCCTTCGCGGGTGCGGGGAAGATGGCCTCCGCGGCCAAGGGTGCTGTGGAAAGTGCGGTCAAGGGCGCGTCCTCGGCGTCGAAGGGCGCCCTGTCCACCGTCGTCTCGAAGGTCAAGAGCGGCGCCGAGGCGGCCAATAGGGTTCTGAGCGCCCCGGGTGAGGCCGTGAAGGGTCTTTTCAGGACCGCCGGAGCCGATGCGGCGCGGACCACGGCGGCCAATGCGGTGCGGACCGTGGCCAGGACGACTGTTCAGGAAGTCTCGAAGAAGACCGCCAATGAGACGCTCCGATACGGCATCGACGTGGCGGTCGATATGGGCACCCGGGGGAAGACGGACAAGACTCCGTGGAATTCCTTCACGATCCCGAAGTTCTACAACCTCGTCACCACCGGTAGCGTGGATCCCCAGACGGCGTCCGCGTCCAGCAGCGGGGCCGGTTCCGCCGGGGGCGGCGGAGGCGGTGGCGGATGGTGACCGCGCCGAGCCCCGCGAGCGTCCGGGCCATCCGGCCGCTCCCGCCGCCCGCACCTCGTCCAGCACCCCGAATGACCAATAGGAGCCGCCATGCGTGAAATAGAGCTCATCCTTCCGTCCGGCTGGGCGGATATCGACCTGCGCGCGAGCCTGCCGCCCCAGTTGCACCGGCTCGCGAAGCGGATCGTGGACGGCGCCCCCGGATCCTCCGACGCCCCCGAGGTGCGGGCGGCCCGCGACCTGGTCGAGGCCCAGCTGCGCACGTCCCTGTCCGCGCTCGCGGGCGCGGGCGCCCTGCGGGTCCTGCTGGAGGCCGACCCGATGGCGGGGGTGCGCACCGGCACCTTCATCGCCGTCCTGCCCTTCCCCCGCGAGCTCGCCGAGGACCCCATGGACGCGCTCGTGGCCATCGCCGCCCAGACCCCGCAGACGGTCGTCATGGACGCCGGCGAGCTCGTCGTCATGCGGACCGTGACGGTCTCGGACGCGACCGACGACGTGCGCGAGGGCCTGGGGGCGGCCGGCGAGCAGCTGGCCGGCGCCCTGCCCGACCCGCCCGCGCTGCCGGACCTGCCCGAGGGGGCCGCCGTCAAGCGCACCCAGGCCGCCTACTACGTCGGCGACCCCGGCCTGCCGGATGACTGGATGGTCTTCTTCACCGTTATCACCGCCCAGGACGACGAGGACTCCCAGGCCCTGGTCGACTCCCTCCTGGCGCTGAGCGACGCCATCGTGCAGTCCGTGAGGTTCTCATGACCACCTTCCAGATGGACCTGGCCGACCGGTGGCTCGTCGTGCCGCTCGGCGACGCCGACGCCGTCGCGCACTGGCCGGCGGACCTGGGGAGCGAGCCCCGCTACGAGGACCCCGACGACGTCGAGCACCTGCTGGACGCCGCCCGGCGCGTGGCCGAGATCCCGGCGGACGACACGCTGGCGGTGCGCCTGCTGTACCTGCCGGATCCGCCCTTCCACCCCGTCTTCACCGATCTGCACGAGCTGGTCGCCGAGGGGGAGGCCGACGAGCGCCTGCCCGCGCTCATCACCGTCGAGCCCGCCCGCCGCGGCCCGCACGTGAGCGACACCGTCGAGCTCGCCGACGGCGCGACCGCTCACCGGTCGGTGGCCGCCTTCCCCGGCGAGCGCGGCGAGAGCGGGGCCGACGCCATCTTCACCGCCTTCCACGCCCTGCGCCGGGGCGGCCGCGATCTCGTGGCCCGCACCGCCGTCGGCCCCGACGCCCTGAACCTGGTCGAGGCCGTCCCCGCCGTCGAGGCGCTGCTGTCCACGCTCCTCGTCTCCGACTGAACGGGGGCGGGGGTTGATCCCCATCGCCCCGCACCCGTTCGGACGGGAGACTGTCCATAGAAAACACCACCCACATACGGCACCGCGGCAATGGGCCGGGGCCGGGCCACATGAAAGGAACACATCATGGCCAATATCTCCGCATCCTACGAGGAGATGCGCAACCAGGCGCGTCAGCTGCGCACCACCCGCGACACGATCAACCAGTCGCTGACCACGGCCCGCCAGCAGGTCGACAACCTCGTCTCCTCGGGCTTCGTCACCGACTCGGCCTCGGGCGCATTCCAGGCCTCCTACCACGAGTTCACCACCTCGGCCACGCGAACCATCGACTCGCTGGACGCGATCTCGAGGAACCTGGAGAAGATCGTCTCGACGCTGGAGGAGACCGACCGCAGCCTCGGCCAGCAGATGAAGCGCTAAGACCGGATCCGGGCCCCTCCCGTCCGTCGGCGGGAGGGGCCCGGGCGCCATCCCGCCCCCGCACTCATCCTTCCCCGTTCCTGAGCCGGTCCCCGTCCCCGAGCCTTCCGCTTCTGCTGTCTCGGTGAAGCGAATCCATTGGCAAACTTTTTCATCAGAAGGGTTCCGGGACGGTCCGGAATTCTTCCGGGGGAGGGCCCCGGCTTTCCCGAGGATAATTCGTCCCCGTATTCTCCGCGAACGGCTGGTGCGTGTTTCCGCGCGTCCGTCTCCATTCATTCGGGATCGTGCGTCGCCGGGTGCGGCGAGTATCGCCGTCGTCTCCGGCGCGCCGACTCGCCGCGGCCGCAGGGGACGAGTACAAGAATTGATACAACCGTTCCGAATGTATTGCCGGGCGGGAGGGCGTGCGCAACAATGGGACTGGCGGAATGGCCGCTCCCGGTCGTGGTCCGTATTCCAGTCCTTGGCCCCTTTTTCGTCGGGGGCGTCCCATCAATGTTGAGAGGATCATCATGAACGCCGTTGTCAAACGAGTGGTCCCCATCGCCCTGGTGATCGCCTTCTGCGCGCCCGTCGGCGCCTGCTCCTCGTCCTCCGCGGGCGACATCACGTGCTCCAAGTTCGCGGAGCTCGACTCCGATGACCGCATGAGCGTCATCTACGACATGCTCGATGAGCACGATCGGGCGAAGCTCGACCCGGGGAACCTCGCCGGGATCTCCTCCGCGATCATCTCCTACTGCGGCGTGGGGGCCTCGAAGCATCCGAATGAGCCGATCAACAACGCCGTCGACTGGGAGTCGGATACGTGGTGACCCCCGGTCCCCGCCGGCGCACCGCGGCTCCGGCGAGCGCCCCGGCTCTCACCGCGTGCCCGCGCGCGGCGGCCCGCATGCCGTCCGGCGTCACCGGCGCCCAGGGCGGCCGTCCGCGCCCGTGCGGCGTCCCGCCCTGGTCACCGTCCGGTCACCGTCGGGGATCCGGGCCCGCTTCGTCGTCGTGATGCCGGTGGGAGCCGGTAGTCTTCCCCTGACGCCCTGTTGACGATGACCCCCGGCCCGGCGCCCGCCCGGACCCCAGAAGGACTGCAATCATGCCCATTCGCGCCGATGCCGCCCGGACCCGCCTGATGGTGCGCATCGCCCGGATGTACCACGAGCTCGGCAAGCGGCAGACCGAGATAGCCGCCGAGCTCCACGTCTCCCAGCCCCGGGTTTCGCGCCTGCTCAAGCGCGCCGTCGAAGAGGGCATTGTCCGCACCGTGGTCACGGCCCCGGAGGGGACTCACCTGGGGTTGGAGGAGGGGCTGGAGGAGCGCTTCGGGCTCACCGAGTGCATCGTCGTCGACTCCGGGAAGGCGGATGCGGAGATCGATGCGGCGCTGAGCTCCGCGGCGGCCACCTACCTGGAGACCACGCTCACGGGCGGCGACGTCATCGGCCTGTCCTCCTGGTCGGCCACCTGGCTGGCCGCGATCGAGCAATTGCCCGCCTTCCGCACCTGCGTGGCCACCCGGGTCGTCCAGCTCTTCGGAGGAGCGGGCCACCCCGGGGTCCAGGTCAAGACGACCCGCCTCATCGACCTGCTGGCCCGGGCGACGGGCGCCGAGCCGGTCTTCTTCCCCTCCCCGGCGGTCCTCGGGTCGGCGGCCGCGGCGGAGCAGCTCATGAAGGACCCGGCGGTCAGGCGGGTCATGATGCTCCTGCCGACGGTCACGATCGCGCTCGTGGGCATCGGGAGCCTGGAGCCCTCGGCCCTGCTGCGCGAGTCGGGGAATATGACGACGGCGGAGGACGCGGTCGAGCTGAGGGCGGAGGGCGCCGTCGGCGACGTGTGCCTGCGCTTCTTCGACGCCGACGGCGCGCCCGTGCGCTCCAGTTACGACGCCCGGCTGGTGGGGGCGGACGCCGACCAGATCCGCGCGATCCCGCGGCGCGTGGCGGCGGCGGGCGGGGAGCGCAAGCGCGCGGCGATCCGCGGCGCCCTGCGCGGGGGCTGGGTCAACGTCCTCATCACGGACGTGTACACGGCCCGGGACCTCCTGGACCGGCTGGACCGGGCCTGATTCCCACCCTCACATCCGCGCCCCTTCCGCCTCGAAGCGGCGCGATGACGCCATTCCCCGGACGTGCAGGAGTCGTCGCGCACCCGGAAGTCACGCGCCGGCCACCTTTTCCGGCCCGTCAGCGCCCCGGGTCAGGCTCATGGTCGCTCTCCTTCGCCGTCTGCTCCATGACGCCGATCCGCCGTCGAGCGTTGACGGAGTCACCCGGCCGGGTGGGCGGACTCCCCATTGTTGAGGCGTGGCGCACGTCCGACACTGGCTCCATGAGCAGTGAGGCGACGCAACCCGGCAACCCCAACGCCATCGGCAACCCCGTCCACGGTTCGATCGGCAGCGCCGGTCGGGGCTCGGGTGCACCGGCCGCGGCGCCCCGGCGGGCCTCGCGACTCCGGCGGTGGGTCTTCAGTCTTCTGGCTGGCGTGCGCCTGGCGGCGGGGGGCGGGGCCCTCATCCTGATGGGGTGGGGCATCGCGGAGGTGCTGCGCTCACCGCTGTCGGCCCCGATGATCAATGGGTGGTGGAGTTTCGCGCGGTCACTTCTTCCAGCGATCGCACTGATGTTCTTGCCCGTGACCCAGGTGTGGCGCCCCGCCTCGCGGCGCAGGGGTCTCGTTGTCTGTATCATCGCCTTTGATTTTGTTATTGTCTCTTTCCTGGTGCTCTTCACTGGCCTGTTCGGTGTTGAACCGATCGTCAGGTCGGGTGCGAACATTCCCGGATACATCGGCCGACTGGCGGTCGGGTGGGTCTTCCTGGTTATCGCCGTCATGAGTCACCTGATTCTGCGCCTCTACCGACCGGCCGCGCAGCTCCGGGAGGAGTGGGACGGGTGGGCCTCCTGGCCCGGCGCCCCGAGGCTGGAGGGCGCCGTAGCCGAATACGGGAGGGTTTTCAACCCGTCACCGGCGGCCCCGGCGGACCCGCAGCGGACTTGGAGAACGGCGCCCGCGTCTCGGGTGCAGAGCGTGGGGATGGGACTCGTCAGCGTCGTCGTGGCCGCCGTGATCGCATTGACGGTTCCGAACCTCATCAACAATTCCTTCGACCGGTTCGTCCGGATCACGACCAGTGCGGCGGTCAGTTATGACGGTTTTCCGACGGTCGCGGAGATATCGGCCGCGGCCGCCGGCGAGGATCAGTCCAGCGCCGACCCGGTGTGGACGACTGCTAGCGGTGCTGTGCAGATCCTCGCCGGGGTGCGCGGCGCCGTCCTCGTCACCCGTGGAGGCGTCTACGGGCTGGACTCCTCGACGGGGGAGGCCACCTGGAGCTTCACCACGACTGATTCCCTTAAGGGAGTGGATCTCTACATGGAGAATTCCGCCTTCACTTCGCCCAACGGCGCGTGGCTCGCCTACGCCTTCGACGTCACGCCCGACAGTTCCCTCAACGATGTCGGCCCGCGCGAGGATATCACTCGCGTTGTGGTCCTGAGTACGGATACGGGACGGGTCTCTCTTGACACCCAGGTGACCGGAGCGGTACCGGCCGTGCAACTGACCGACTCCAATATCGTCATCAACCGCCGGGTCTACGACATTGCCAGCGGACGCGAGCTCTCCCCGCTGGATGATGAGGAGATCGCGGTCTCGGGGCCCGGAGGACATTCTTCCGTCATTGTCCGGAGCAAACATGAGGTGTGGGGCTACCTGCGCTCCGAGATGAGCCTCGATGTGATACCCGAGACGGATCTCGGTGATGATCACAGTTACTCTTTCAATAATCGTACCGTTGAGGCGCAGGTGATCGCCGGTCGGCCCGTCAATGTGAGCGGCTGGGTCCTCAACCCAGTTGACGACGGTACGGTGGAGAACATCGACACCGGTGAGACCGTGTCCCTCAAGGAGGATGACAATCCCGAGAACTGGGGGATCGTTGGGATTCAGGCCAGCCCCCAGGCCATATCCGTCTGGAGCGTTCAGAACGAGGTCGAGGGGCAGGCCAAGGATTTCGGACACCCGCTGTCGCTGAAAGTCTTCGACACCCGCAGGGGAGATGTGACGGCCATTGATCCGGCCGGAACCTACCGCGCCATCGAGCAGAGCAGTGAGCGCGCGTCGTACCCCCCGTACTCCGGCGCGGTGGACACCCCCGTCTTCTCGGCGCGCGTGGACGACAGCTATCATCACGACTTCTCCGATCGGCTCATTGTGCAGCAGAACGACGCCGCCCGGCAGGATGACGGATCCGCTCACTCGGGCGGTGGCGGCGAGCCCGCGTGGGTCAGCGTCTCCATGCCAGATTTCCGAATGGGCTCGGACCCGGTGGCGCTGTGTCCGGGCGGGATCATCGTCTCCTACGACTCCCTGGGTGGAGACGGGATCGTCGCCAGAAGGGCGCCCCAGCAGTAACTTCCGGGGCCGTCCGTCGTCACGGACGGGAACAGATGTGCTGGTGGGTCTTCCTCTGGTTGGTGGGGGCTGGTAGCGTGGTGGGGGTCATGGTCCCTGTGGGAGGAGTTCCTCCGTGTCGTGGTTTCCTGTTCTTCCGCCGTCCGGCGTGCTGATGTCGGTGTCGTCGGACTCGTCGGTGCCGTCCGGCGTGCTGATGTCGGTGTCGTCGGACTCGTCGGTGTCGTGCGGCGGGTCGTCGTCTGGTTCGTCGGTGTCGTGCGGTGAGCCGCCGTCCGGCGGGTCGCCGTCTGGTTCGTCGTGTGGGGGGCGCGGCCGGCGGTGGTGGCGCGCCGGGTGGGGCGCGCTGGCGGTGGTGGTGGCGTGCGGGGCGGTGGCGTGCTCGGGCGGGGACGGGTCGGCCTCATCGGTGAGCGTGCCGCCCCGCGCGCCCGGTGAGGCGTCGGCGGGATCGTCGTCTTCCGCGCAGCCGTCCTCGGCTTCGTCTCCTGCGGCGTCGGGTGCTCCTACGGTGCCGGGGGAGGTGACGGCGGAGTCGCTGTCGGATCCGGACTCGGATCACTTCGTGGTGTCCATTCCCGAGGACCTGGACCAGGCCCAGCGGGAGGTCGTGGTGGCCTACGTCGCCCACGACCGGGCGACGTGGCGGGCCTACCGGGCCATGGACGGGGACCACTCCGCCGTGGAGACCACCACCGGCGGAGACGCCCTCGCGAAATTCCAGGACAACTACGCCACCTGGGCCGCCCAGGGCCTTCACGCCAGCGGCGTCTACCGGGTGACGATTCAGACGGTCGAAGTGGGCGGGGCGTCCTCGGACACCGCGGTCGTGTTCACCTGCGTGGACCAGCACGACACAGATCTCGTCAAGGCCGACGGAACCTCCAGCGGCAGGGACCTCCAGCACAACTACTTGTACATGGCGACGTTGGACAGGTCGTCGGGGTCCTGGATCGTGGTGTCCGACGAGCGCATGGGGGTGGACCAGTGCTGAAGGGCGTGTGCCGGGTCGGGCTCGCCGTCCTGCTGCTCGTCGGTGCTCTATGGGCGACAGTACTGAGCAGACTGGGCTCCGGGCTCACACTCATATCCCTCCCCGGGTTTCCGGAACTAGGGGTAACAATTACCGTCGCGACACCGTATATCATCAGTCAGATGAGGATGCCTCCGGACCTGAAACAGGTGACAACCGCCGCCACGATGGCCGAATTCTCTCGAGAACTGATCTTCCGGGAGATAATGGTGCAGGCGTCGAACGATGGTAGACTTCCCGATGAGGCCTACATCAATGACAAGAAAGTCCCCTACACATACGACTGGATGGACGACAATCATCATATCGATTTCGATATGATACGAAAATCGCAGGACTATCAGCAGCAGTTCAACAGCTGGCTCGAGGACACCGACATACATGCGGTCGACATAGAAGGCGACTTCTACGACGGAGTCTCATCGGGGCGGCAACGCGCCGGGTAGCGATAGGAGTTGAATGATGAGGATCAAACGCCGCGTTCTCGTAACGGTGCTGGTGTGCGCGCTGGTGCTGGCGGCCGCCGGGGCGGGTTCGTGGTTCTACCTGCACCGGGACACGGGGCCGTCCGAGCCCATGTGCCTGGCCCTGACCCGGCAGGACGTGAGGCCCCTCGTGGGCGAGGCCGAATCCGCATCTGATGGCATATCTTCGGAGCCCTACGGACATTTGTGGGTCTGCTCCGTCAGCGGCGGCCCGATGCGCCTGTCGGTGGAGGCCTCCCCGAACGCGGAGAAGGGCCTGTCCCACTACAAGGATCTGGGCGTGTCCCTGCTCGAGACCGTCACGGCCCGCCGCGGCGGGGTGAGCGAGCCCGTTCCCAGCATCGACGCAACCGTCGTCTCCTGGCTCCAGGGCGACAGGGTGTGCGCGGGCTGGTTCGAGGGGGACTCCGCCGTCATCCTCTCCCTCTCAATGACCATTGTCGACGACAAACAGGCCCGCAGGACGCTCATAGGCTACTTCGACGAACTGACCCGCCTGCTCAAGCGCCGCGCCCTTCAACTGCTCGATGCCACCGGCTTCGCCCCGCCACTGACCATGCGCACGCCCTCGCCCACCGCCATCACCACCGACGAACCGGACTCGCAGACACCCCCGCCCACCGCCACCGCCACGGTCACCGGCGGACCTTCGCAGACCCCCTCGCCCTCGCCCGCCACCGGGGCGTCAACCCCGCCGTCCCGCACACCTGCTGGCGGGACAAGTTCGCCGTCGCAGACCACCACAACCGATGGACGGGCAACGGACGGCCCGGGATGAGAGACCTTCAGCAAGGAGAGGCGGGGCCGCGCAGTCCCGTTCGCCTTCTCGTGGCCGAACCACGTATCGGGATCGTCAACTGCCTCCGCGCGGGGGTGGTTCGTGTGGTCGCGGTCGTGGTCGTCGTGGGTCTGGTGGCGGCTGGCTGCGCGGTCCGGGGCGCCGACCCCGCTCTCGTCCCCATCGCCGCCGCTCCCGCCTCCGTGGATCCGGCCACCACCACCTTCACCTGCCCCGGCGTGCCCGACAGCTCGGTGAAGGCGGTGCTTGGCGAGGTCTCCCTGGTCCCCGACCATGTGGAGGAGCGACAAGGACGGCACCATCAAGAGCCTGGAGTGCGAGGGGCTGGTCCATGCCAGCGGGGACCTCTCGCGAGTGTTCTTCGCCCGCTTCGGCCGCAACGTCCCCGGCCGCCAGCCCTGGAAGTTCGTGCGGATACCTCAGGGCCGCTTCTCCGAGACCTTCGACGTGCCGGGAGTCGAGGGCGCCACTGGGACGGTGAGCGAACCGGGACCCGGGACCGGCGCCCTGATCACCTGCGGAGACTTCTTCATACTGGTCTCACTGTCCGGACGCGCACACATCAACGGCGACGTGAAGGCCAACGCGACCAACCTGGCTATCTCCCTGACCCCCTGGGCTTGCAATGGTCAGCCCATCCCCGGCTTGGGAGTTCCCCTCGG
>ERZ773070.2329-NODE-2329-length-10822-cov-4.189375_pt1 | contig 10822 bp, 10 predicted proteins | sample MGYA00580618_ERZ773070 | MGnify/ENA primary metagenome ERZ773070 (study PRJEB29015, sample SAMEA2738023) | human oral metagenome | biome: human oral; feature: human-associated habitat; material: dental | place: China | collected 2019 ...
AAACATGGCACGTGTTAAAGGTGGCGTTGTATCACGCAAACGTCGTAAACGTATTCTTAAATTAGCAAAAGGTTACTATGGAGCTAAACACATCTTGTTCCGTACTGCAAAAGAACAAGTAATGAACTCTTACTACTATGCATACCGTGACCGTCGTCAAAAGAAACGTGATTTCCGCAAATTGTGGATTACTCGTATCAATGCGGCAGCTCGTATGAATGGTTTGTCATACTCACAATTGATGCACGGTTTGAAATTGGCTGAAATTGAAGTCAACCGTAAAATGCTTGCTGACCTAGCTGTCAACGATGCAGCAGCTTTCACAGCTCTTGCAGATGCGGCTAAAGCAAAATTAGGTAAATAATGAAAAATAGGCTGGGAGAATGTTTCCAGCCTTAAATCATACTGTGTCATAGACCAACGATGCAATAGTTGATTATTCAAAGGAGAGCCATGTGATTGCAAGATAGAATGTGCGAAATAAATATCAAGGCTATTCGTTTTTTTTAACTCAGTAACTTTATAGGAGTGGAATGGGACTAAATTTTTGTTTAGTTCGATCCCACTCCTTATTTTTTTTCATAGCTGAAGCTGGAGAAAAATTGTGATTTAGGATATAATGGAAAAAAGCAAAGGAGGATGTTATGGCTTCGAAAATGTTGCATACTTGCTTGCGAGTGGAAAATCTAGAAAAATCTATTGCATTTTATGCAGATGCATTTGGATTTAAAGAATTACGGCGCAAGGATTTCCCAGAACATCAATTTACAATTGTTTATTTGGGGCTTGACGGTGATGATTATGAGTTGGAATTAACTTATAATTATGGACACGGACCTTATGTGATTGGCGATGGATTTGCTCATGTGGCTTTGAGTACGCCTGATTTGTTGCAGCTTCACGCTGAACACACTGCTAAAGGATATGAGGTTACACAGCCAAATGGACTTCCTGGAACAAAGCCGAATTATTACTTTATTAAGGATCCGGATGGTTATAAAGTTGAAGTGATTCAAGAAAAAACTTTATAAGTTTGTAAATAATTGAAAATGAAAGGCTTGAAATTATTTTAGCCTTTTTTAGTAGGTAAAGTCTTTTTTAAACGAAAGAGACGAGGTAGAAAGGTAGTGTAGTGAAAAAAATACTTCTCATTGTCCTAAATGTCGCTTTTTTAATGATTATTATTTTTGGGAGTTTTCGGATTAGAAAATTGCTACAAGAAAGAAAATTAAATCGACAAATTTCACAAGTTCTGAAAAGGGCAGATACAAAATATCATTATGGTTCAGTACGAAAGCAGACAGGACGTGTAGGAAGTCAGCTCATTACGTCTTACTATCCATTAACAGAGAGCAAGCAAGATATTGGTGTTATTAAAGAGAAAATCAATGCCGATATTCAGAAATTTTCAGATAAACAAAGTCAAGTATCGCAATACGATAACCTTATTTTTTATGTGAGTCATTTTACAGAGACAAATTTTTCTGGAGTAAAGCAAGTTGACATCAAGCGAATCTCTTATCCAGTGTTAACTACGAAAGTTGGAAAGGCTAGAGAAGAGGTTTTGGACTCGCTTTACATGTCGTCTGACAATAAATTGTTTAGCTTAAATCGACTTTTTAAAAATGTTGAGCAAGCCAAAAAGTTATTGCTAGAAGAAATGCAGCAGAAAATCACCGCTCTTCATAAAACAGAAGGACAGAAGATTCTACAAGCATTTCAAACAAGAGATATCTCCCAATGGACATTCAGTTATGAAAAAGGAAAACTCAATCTATTTTATAAAAACAATGAGCGAGTTTCAAAGGTGGAAATCGCCTTACCAGCCTTATATGAGGTAATTGATGAGCATTATTTAAAGGGAGAGGATTTGGCCGCATATCAGTCCTATCAAGCTAAAAAACAGCAAAAATTAGTAGCTTTGACGTTTGACGATGGTCCCAATGCAGCAACGACACCGCAGGCTTTGGATATTTTAGCCAAATACCATGTCAAAGGAACTTTTTTCATGTTGGGGAAAAATGTAGCTGGAAATGAGCAACTTGTCAAACGTGTTCATGATGAGGGGCATGAGATTGGTAATCATAGTTGGAGTCATCCACAATTACCAACTCTTGCTCTTGAGCAAGCAAAAAAACAGATTGAGGATACACAAGCAGCACTTCGGGCTGTTATCGGAGAGAGTCCAAAAATGATGCGTCCGCCCTATGGAGCTATCAACAATACACTCCGAAATGCTGTTGATATGTCTTTCATTATGTGGAATGTGGATAGCTTGGATTGGAAAAATCGCAATACTGGGTCTATCATGGAGCAAGTGAAAAAGCAGACTTATCCAGGATCAATCATTTTAATGCATGATATTCATCAAACCACCATTAATGCTTTGCCGAGTGTAATTGAATATTTGAAAAAGAATGGGTACACTTTGGTTACAGTTAGTGAACTTCTGAATCATCAATTGGAAGGACATCGGCTGTATTACGGTGCAAATTAGATAGAAAAAAAGGATAGAAATGATTGCTTCCTATCCTTTTTCTATACTCTTTTTATTTCACATAGAGTTCACGATCTTTTAAGATAATTTCTTGAACGTGGGCATATTTTTTTAGTGTTTTTAATTCTTCTGGGTGGCTGATGAATGTAATGACATAGCCCTCTTTGCCCATACGACCAGTCCGTCCGGCGCGGTGGGTATAGGTTTCAAAATCGCGAGGCAGGTCATAGTTGATGACACATTCGAGAGAATCAATGTCAATTCCTCTAGCTACCAAGTCAGTAGCAAGTAAGAGTGTGAGTTCGTCGTTTTTAAATTGCTCCAAGATGACTTTGCGGAATTTGACATTGACATCACTTGCCAGAGACACAGCTTGAATGTGACGATATTGTAGTTTTTCCTCAGCATTTCCTAAGTCTGAGAGGGCATTGAAAAAGACAAGGGCGCGAAATTCTGAAACATGAGCGAGCTTTCGCAAATATTCAACTTTGTCGCGCTGTTTAACTTGCATATAAAAATGTTGAATATTGTCAAGATGTTGATCTTCCAGTTTGATTTGGAGAGTATTTTCAGCAAGCTTGTCTTGGTCAAACTTAGCAGTCGCACTCATGTAAATCAATTGATGTTCACGTGGTACATAGTGAAGGATCTGCTGCACAAAATGATATTGCGAATCGCTAAGCAGTTGATCAAATTCATCCAGAATGATCGTATCGACAGTCATCATTTTGATTTTTTTTAGTTTAATCAATTCAAAAATGCGTCCTGGCGTCCCGATGAGAATTTCAGGGCCTTTTTTTAACCGTTCAATTTGTCGTTTTTGGCTGGAGCCAGATAGAAAGAGCTGAGCTGTTAAGCCAAGTAGTTCAGCCCATGTTTTGGTGACGTCAAAAATCTGTCCAGCTAGCTCAGTATTGGGAGCCAAGATAAGTAATTGCTGGGATTTCTTAGGCTTTAGTTTTAGAAGACTAGGAAAAAGATAGGCAAGTGTTTTTCCAGTTCCGGTAGGGCTTATCCCAAGGACATTTTCACCGTCTGTAATAGGTTGAAAGAGTTGTTCTTGAATGGGAGTTAAATACTCAAAGCCAAGTTTGGTAAGTTGGTTTTGCCAACTTTGAGGGAAATTAGTTGTTGTCATGATCAGCCTCAAATCTAATACCAGCATCTTGTCGCATGCTAAACAGAGTTTTATGCACAGCAGAAGCAGCGTCTAGCCAGTTTTGGTAAATTTCTTGTTTTATCTCACCGCTCAATACTTGAGCGAATTGTTTGGCTTCTTCAGCCATGGTGTGAGAAGAGCACGCAATTTCAAGAGTTGTTTTCTCCTTGTTTAGATTTTGGAAAACAGCAGAAGTGATGAATTCGATTGAATTCAAGGTTAGTGTACCGTCTGTTGTGTAAATTTCAGCAGGGAAAAAGCTATTGATATTTTTTCCGGTTTGGATAGTCACTTGAAATTCTGGATAGATTAAACTTCCTACTCCATTTAGATCAACAGTATTTGGTAACTGCTGAGCGGTGTAACAGGCATTTTCTGGTGCTCCAAAAAGTCGTATGGCTGCATAGACAGGATAAATGCCTAAGTCCATTAGAGCACCGCCTGAAAATTTCGCCGAAAAGACGTTTGGCTTTTGTCCAGCTAACAGAGCTGGCATTTTGGAAGAATACTTCGCATAGGTGAAATGCGCTCCAAGAATGGTTTTGTTTTTGAGAAACTCTGAAATGACGTCAAATGATTGCTCATGATAGTTTCGAGCCGCTTCAAAAATGTACACATGTTGTTCTTGAGCTAATGCTACCAATTCAGCCCATTCTTCTGGGCGTGAGACAGCAGGCTTTTCCACAATCACATGTTTGCCTGCTAAAACGGCAGCTTTTACTTGTGGGAAATGCAGAGAGTTGGGGCTTGCAATATAAATAATGTCTACATCACTAGTTAAAAAATCAGCCATATCTGTGTAGCAATCTACATTTTCATAATGACTGGCAAATGTTTGAGCAGCTTGTATCGTCCGTGAATATACTGTAGTCAATTGGTACTCTTTTGTCGCATGAGCAGCCTTGACAAATTGGTGAACAATGTCTCCTGTTCCAATCGTTCCAAGTTTTAACATCGTTTTCTCCTTATTTTTTGTCTTGTCATTTATTTTGATTTACCTCTTTCATTATATCATGATTTGGTGTAAAATAGATAAGATGATAAAAAATGGAGTGAATAATGCAAAATAGACCGATTATTATTGGCGTGACTGGTGGATCTGGTGGTGGTAAGACGAGTGTTTCAAGAGCCATTCTGTCAAATTTTCCAAATGAAAAGATTTCTATGATTGAGCATGATTCTTATTATAAGGATCAGTCACATTTGACGTTTGAAGAGCGGATTAAGACCAACTATGACCATCCTTTTGCTTTTGATACAGATTTGATGATTGCGCAAATCAAGGAATTATTGGCAGGACGTCCGGTAGATATTCCGACGTATGACTATACAGCTCATACACGCAGTGATAAAACCTATCGTCAAGACCCACAGGATGTCTTTATTGTAGAAGGAATTCTGGTTTTAGAGGACAAACGCTTACGTGATTTAATGGACATTAAGATTTTTGTTGATACAGATGATGATGTTCGAATCATTCGTCGGATTAAGCGAGATATGGATGAGCGCGGTCGTAGTTTAGATAGTGTCATTGAGCAATATTTAGGTGTGGTAAAACCCATGTATCATCAATTTATTGAGCCTACGAAGCGCTATGCGGATGTGATTATTCCAGAAGGAGCTTCTAATACAGTGGCGATTGATTTGATTACAACGAAAATTGAAAAAATCTTGCAAGAAGCAAGAGAGCAATAGAAAGGAAGTCTAGTGAGGGAGTGCTAGACTTTTTAGGTGATGATGATAAATAATGTAAAAAGAAAAAGAGAGTTTCATTCGCGCTCGAAATTTTTTGCCTGTCTGCTGACTTTTTGTGCGGGATTTATTGATGCTTATACATTTATTGAAAGAGGCGGGACATTGGTTGCGGGCCAAACAGGAAATGTTGTTTTCTTGTCAGTTGAATTGATTCATCATGAGACAGGAGAAATAGAAGTGAAGTTGGCAACGATGCTGGCTTTTATGCTAGGCATTTTTGTGCTAACTATTTTCAAAAATAACTTTGAAAATTCTTTATGGCGCTTATCCAGCATTCTTCCACTGATTTTGGTTTGTGGGCTTACAGGATTTCTACCAGCAACCGTGTCCAATCTTTTCATTGTTCCGCCGATTGGTTTTTGTATGGGACTGGTGGCAACAGCTTTTGGTGAAGTGGACGGCATTGTCTACAATAATTCTTTTATGACAGGCAATATCAAAAAAACAATGGTAGTTTTTGGTACTTATGTGCGGACAAAAGAAAAAACTTGCTTAGCAGAAGGCATTTTCTTCGTTGCCTTATTAGGAAGTTTTGTGACAGGAGCGATTGTTTCCACTTATTTGATACAATTTTATTTATTGAAAACAATCTGGCTCGTAGCTATTATTTTGCTAGCGTTTTTGAATTTTAGAATGGTGCAATACATTCGCAGAAGATAAATTAAAACTGCAACTCAGCTTTGATGAGAGTTGCAGTTTTTTGATAGAGTTATGGAATGTTAGTCTTTGTAAGAAACGATACCAATAATGGTATCAACAGCGCGTTCCATTGTTTGCAGACTGACATATTCAAAGCGTCCATGCATATTTTCACCGCCGGCAAAGATATTTGGTGTTGGAATACCCATAAAGGAAATCTTTGAGCCGTCTGTTCCGCCACGAATAGGTTCGATAATCGGTTTGATGTCCAATTTTTCCATAACAGCCTTTGCAATATTGATAGGTGTCATGTCTTTTTCAATGACTTGGCGCATATTGTAGTATTGATCTTTAAGCTCTAACTGAACGCGTTCGCCGCCAAGCTTTGTATTCATCTTATCGGCAATAGAGCGCATAAGTTCTTTGCGTTGCTCAAAAGTTGCTGTATCGAAGTCACGAATGATATAACTTGCTCTTGCTTCTTCGACGGTTCCTTCTACATTCATAAGGTGGTAGAAGCCCTCGTAGCTATCTGTTAGCTCAGGGCGGTCACCATTTGGTAATTGATTATGAAAGTCAATAGCTAATTGCAGAGCATTGATCATTTGTCCTTTTGCTGTCCCTGGATGGACATTGCGTCCTTGGAAAGTGATTTCTGCACTAGCTGCAGAGAAAGTTTCAAATTGAAGTTCTCCGAGAGGCCCACCGTCAACCGTATAAGCAAAATCTACATCGAAATCTATCGCATCAAACTTGTCAGCTCCGACACCTATTTCTTCATCTGGACCAAAGCCAACTCGAATTTCGCAGTGCTTGATGTCAGGATGAGCTGTTAGATACTCAATCGCTGTCATGATTTCAGCAATACCTGATTTATCATCAGATCCGAGAAGGGTTGTTCCATCAGTTGTAATCAAGGTTTGTCCCTTGTATTTTTTTAAACTAGCAAAATCAACAGGGTCAAGGTTAAAACCAGATTGCCCCAGTGGAATCACGCCACCGTCATAATTTTCAATGATTTGCGGATTGACACTTTCTGCATTGAAGTCTGCGGTGTCCATGTGGGAAATGAGACCAATCTTGTGTGTGAAACTTGGGTCATTTGCAGGAAGAGTACCGATAGCGTAGCCATTTGGTAAATAATATACATTTTCCAAACCAACGCGTTTCATCTCAGGAATGAGGATGTTATTGGCGAAATCTACTTGGCTTTGTGTGCTTGGTGTTGTCGTAGAATGTTCATCTGAACGCGTATTTACTTTTACATAAGTCAAAAAACGTTCTAAAAGAGTAGGGTAGTTCATAAGTTCTCCTTTTTGCATAGATGTAATTAGTGTATCATATTTTGAGAGGGAAGGCTATTTACAAATAGTGAAAGAATGACAATATTCTCAATAAAAATCATGAACTTGAAAAGAAGCTCATGATTCATCCTATTAGTTATTTAAAATGAGTTTTTCAATAGCTGTAGCGACACCGTTCTCATCATTGCTATCTGTAACGTAATCAGCGAGTTTTTTAACATAGTCACTAGAATTCCCCATAGCCACACCGAGACCTGCAAACTCTAGCATTTCGATGTCATTATTGGCATCACCGATTGCCATAATTTCTTGGGGGTTGATATCTAATCGTTGAGCTAATTCCTTAAGAGCAGTCGCTTTAGTAGTGCCTTTGGGCATAGCTTCGTAAATGACTGGTTGGGAACGAACACCGCTGAAATGCTGGCAAATCTGGCTTGCAAATTGCTTTTCAAAGGTGTCTAATTCATCAGGCTGTGCTAGAAACATAGCTTGGAACATGATATTCTTGCCGCTGATAGCTTCTTCGAGACTGATTTCTGTTGGGGTTGTAAAGACAAGGCTAGCGTCATAGGTGACTAGGTCGCTTGGTTTTTCGTCAACTACTAAATAGCGTTCTTCGTCAAAAAGAGTTAGTTGGGCAGGAGTCTGCTTGGCGATTCTATCCAGATAAAGCATATCCTCCGCACTTAGCTCTTTCCAATCAACAAGCTTCCAATCCTTTGTTTGATGAGTAGAGCAACCGTTGTTAATGATGACATATTCGTTTTCTCCGCTCAGTCCTAATTGTTCATAGTAAGGTTTCACTCCGACCAAGGGACGACCTGTACAAAGAACGAGCTTCACTCCGTTTTCGATAGCTTGATGAATAGCCTGAATATGTGTTTGGGGAATTTCTTTTTGACTATTTAAAAGCGTACCATCCATATCTAATGCGATTAATTTAATCATAGCCCCCTCATTTCTGTAAATGTATTTACTTTTATTATAGCACAAATGAAACGAGATATGGAATGCTTTTTCAAGACTGGTAAAAGTCACCTGCCTTATGTTATAATAAATAGAATACCCGAAAAGGATGAGAAAAATGAACTTAGATGAATTAAAAAAGCGGCAGGAGAAGATTCGAAATTTCTCCATTATCGCGCATATTGATCACGGTAAATCAACTTTGGCAGATAGAATTTTGGAAGCAACGGATACTGTATCCAGCCGAGAAATGCAAGCTCAACTTTTAGATAGTATGGATTTGGAAAGGGAGCGGGGTATTACTATTAAGCTCAATGCGATTGAACTCAATTATAGAGCTAAGAACGGTGAAACTTATATTTTTCATTTGATTGATACACCAGGGCATGTGGACTTTACTTATGAAGTATCGCGATCATTGGCAGCCTGTGAAGGGGCTGTTTTGGTGGTTGATGCTGCTCAAGGTATTGAGGCACAAACTTTAGCCAATGTCTATCTGGCTTTGGATAATGATCTAGAAATCCTACCTGTTATCAATAAAATTGATCTGCCTGCTGCTGACCCAGAGCGAGTTCGGACTGAGATTGAAGATGTCATTGGTTTGGACGCAAGTGAAGCTGTGTTGGCTTCGGCTAAAGCTGGTATCGGGATTGAAGAGATCCTAGAGCAAATCGTGGAGAAAGTTCCTGCGCCGACAGGAGATGTGACTGCACCACTCAAAGCCCTTATTTTTGACTCGGTTTATGATGCTTATCGTGGAGTTATTCTGCAAGTGCGCGTGATGGACGGAGTTGTGAAGCCAGGTGATACCATTCAGCTCATGAGTAATGGCAAGACTTTTGATGTAACTGAAGTGGGTATTTTTACTCCAAAAGCTGTTGGACGAGATTTTCTTGCAACAGGGGATGTTGGCTATATCGCAGCCTCTATCAAGACGGTGCAGGATACTCGGGTTGGAGACACGGTGACCTTGGCGAATAATCCCGCAGATGAACCACTTCATGGCTACAAGCAAATGAATCCGATGGTTTTTGCCGGACTTTATCCAATTGAATCAAATAAATATAATGATCTGCGAGAAGCTCTAGAAAAACTCCAACTTAATGATGCCAGTCTGCAATTTGAACCAGAAACGTCTCAGGCACTAGGTTTTGGTTTCCGTTGTGGGTTCCTCGGTTTGCTCCACATGGATGTGATTCAGGAACGTTTGGAGAGAGAGTTTAATATTGACTTGATTATGACGGCACCGTCGGTTATCTACAAGGTTAATATGACAGACGGCGAATCCCTTGATGTTTCCAATCCGAGCGAATTTCCAGAACCGACCAAGATTGATTCCATTGAAGAGCCTTATGTCAAAGCACAGATTATGGTGCCCCAGGAATTTGTCGGAGCAGTCATGGAATTGGCTCAGCGTAAACGCGGTGACTTTGTGACTATGGACTATATCGATGAAAATCGGGTCAATGTCATCTATCAAATTCCGTTGGCAGAAATTGTCTTTGATTTCTTTGACAAACTAAAATCCTCAACTCGTGGTTATGCTAGCTTTGACTATGAAATCTCAGAATACCGCAAATCAAGTCTCGTTAAAATGGATATTCTCCTTAATGGCGACAAAGTAGACGCTCTTAGCTTCATTGTTCACAAGGAATTTGCCTATGAACGCGGAAAATTGATTGTTGAAAAATTAAAGAAAATTATTCCGCGTCAGCAATTTGAAGTGCCGATTCAGGCAGCAATCGGTCAGAAAATTGTGGCACGGACAGACATCAAAGCTCTACGGAAAAATGTACTTGCCAAATGTTATGGTGGAGATGTCTCTCGTAAACGTAAGCTTTTGGAAAAACAAAAGGCCGGTAAGAAGCGGATGAAAGCAATCGGATCTGTTGAAGTGCCTCAGGAAGCATTCCTCAGCGTCCTCAGCATGGATGATGAGTGATATTGTACCAAAGCTATAAAGAGAGTGGAATGCTAGCTTTTCTTGTGCCGTAAAATAGTTGTGAACTTCAAATAAATATGCTGAAATAAAAATATAGAAGGAATTGGTTATGAAGAAGAAAAAGAGCTGGCTGATTTTATTTTTAGCAGTACTCCTTATCTTTACACTAGAGGCATGTAGTTCAAGCGGAGGGAATAAACCAAAATCATCACAACAGTCATCTTCGTCAAGTAAAGTATCTGCAAAAGAAAGCAGTAGCTCAAGTTCATCAAATGTTATGAAAAAAGATGTGAAGACGGAAGAAATGCAACGTGTAACGATTGCCATGTGCCACATCAAAACATCGCAATGAAATACTTTTTCAAAGGAAAAGACGGTATGAAACACGTCGCTTACTTTGTTACTAATTCTGAACGTCAAGCCATTAGAGCAGAAGAAGCATCTTCGGAAGTGATAATGGACAATTGTATTAGATGTCACTCTCAGTTAAACCAAGCAGCGGTTAAAACGGGACGAATAGATTATATGGCTGCCAAAAGAGGCGAGGGAATGGCTTGTTG
>ERZ773070.2330-NODE-2330-length-10804-cov-12.843520_pt1 | contig 10804 bp, 8 predicted proteins | sample MGYA00580618_ERZ773070 | MGnify/ENA primary metagenome ERZ773070 (study PRJEB29015, sample SAMEA2738023) | human oral metagenome | biome: human oral; feature: human-associated habitat; material: dental | place: China | collected 2019 ...
GTGGGCTCCAAGAAGCTCCAGGGCATCACCGACGTCGCCGACCTCACCGACCGCAGGCACGGAACCCGCCTGGTCATCAGCGTCAAGAACGGTTACAACCCCGAGGCCGTCCTGGCCCAGCTCTACAAGCACACGCCGCTGGAGGACTCCTTCGGCATCAACAACGTCTCCCTCGTAGACGGTCAGCCACACACCCTGGGGCTGCGCGAGCTGCTGGAGGTGTTCGTGCGTCACCGCCTCACGGTGGTCACTCGGCGCACCCGGTTCCGTCTGGGCAAGCGTCGCGAGCGCGCCCACCTGGTGGACGGCCTGCTCATCGCCATCCTCGACATCGACGAGGTCATCGCCGTCATCCGCTCCTCCGACGACGCCGCCACGGCGCGCACCCGGCTCATGCAGGTCTTCGACCTCACCGAGCCGCAGGCCGGCTACATCCTGGAGCTCCAGCTGCGCCGGCTCACGAAGTTCTCGGTCATCGAGCTGGAGAAGGAGCGCGACGAGCTCGCCCGGGAGATTGAGTCCCTCGAGGCGATCCTGGCCGACGACGCGCTGCTGCGGCGCGTGGTCTCCCGGGAGCTGGCGGCCGTTGCCGAGCAGTTCGGCACCCCACGGCGCACGGTACTGCTGGAGGCCTCCGGTGAGCGCGTGACGTCGTCGGCCGCCGTCGCCGCGACTGCGGACGACGCCTCCGCCTCAGGTGGGGGTGCGAAGCCGGCCGGTGCCTCCGCTCAGCCGATGACGCTCATGCCCAGCGCCTCCCCGGTGCCGCTGACCGTCCCCGACGACCCGTGCCGGGTGCTGCTGTCGGCCACCGGACTGGTGGCGCGCACTGCCGGCGCCGAGCCGGTGGCCCGCACCAGTGGGCGCCAGCCCCACGACGCCCTGACCTCCCAGGTGGCCACCACGGCGCGTGGGCGCATCGGCGCGGTCACCGACACCGGACGGCTCGTGCTGCTCGACGTCGTCTCCACCACGGAGGTGCCCCGCACCGAGGGGGCCCCGGGGCTGGCCGGTGCGACTCAGGTTCGCCAGCTGGTGGACATCGAGCCGGAGGAGAAGGTGGTGGGGCTGGTCCCGGTGGGCTCGGCCGAGCACGCACCGATCGTCCTGGCCACGGCCGAGGGCGTCATCAAGCGGGTCAAGCCCGGCGATGAGCCGAGGAACGCCGAGAGCTGGGAGGTCATCTCCCTGTCCGACGACGACCGGGTGGTCTTCGCCGGCACGGCGGCCGACACGGACTTCCTGGCCATGGTGACCTCTGACGCCCAGCTGCTGCGGTTCCCGGCCGCCAAGGTGCGCCCGCAGGGCCGGGGCGCCGGTGGCATGGCGGGGATCTCGCTGCGCGAGGGCGCCCGGGTCATCGCCGGTGCGGCGGTTCCCGAGGATCTTCTGGCCGAGGCCGTGGTGGTGACGGTGGCGGGGTCCGAGGGCTCGCTGCCGGGCACCGGCGGCGGCAGTGTCAAGGTGACCCCGTTGGACCGCTACCCGGCCAAGGGACGGGCCACGGGCGGGGTTCGCTCCCACCGCTTCCTGCGCGGTGAGGACGAGCTCGTGGCCGCCTGGGTGGGCGTGGCCCCGGCGCGGGCGCTGCGCGATGGGGGCAAGCCGGTCCCGCTGCCGGAGGCCGATGAGCGGCGCGACGGCTCCGGCTCGCCGCTGCCGGCCCCCATCGTCGGCATCGGCTGAGCAGGTTGCCGGGGCGGCGGGTCATACCGGGGCGGAATGCCCCGGATACCGCCCGTGGTCAGGACGGATGTGCCTAGAGTTGCCCATGGCTGATCAACCGTCCGCAGACCTGATCATCAGGGACGTTCGTATCGTCCCCTTCCGTTCCCGCACCGAGCTGGGTGGGCTCCGCCGTGGCGACCGGGTTCCGGGCTCATTGGACGCGCTGCCCTGCCCGGGTGAGCCCGTCGACGTGCGTGTGACGGGTGGTCGCGTCGTCGAGGTGGGGCGGGGGCTGAGTGCTCCTGGGGTACCGGTCTTTCAGGCCGATGGCTCCTTCCTCATCCCCGGTCTGTGGGACGCCCACGCCCACCTGGACATGGAGGCGGCGCGCTCGGCTCGCATCGACACGCTGGCCACCCGCAGCGCCGAGGAGGCCCTGGAGCTGGTGGCCCGGGCGCTGCGGGACCTGCCGGCGGGTTCGCGGCCGGCCACGATCCAGGGATTCGGGCACCGTCTGTCCAACTGGCCCCGGGTGCCCACGGTCGCCGAGCTCGACGCCGTCACCGGGGAGACTCCCACGCTGCTCATCTCCGGGGACGTGCACTCCGGGTGGCTGAACTCGGCGGCGCTGCGCATCTTCGGTCTGCCGCAGGCCAGCGCCCAGGAGCCGGGGACACCGATGAAGGAGGACCCGTGGTTCGCCCTGCTGGACCGCCTCGATGAGGTCCCGGGCACGCGAGAGCTGCGCGAGTCCGGCTACCGGCAGGTGCTGACCGACATGCTGGCCCGGGGCATCACCGGTGTGGTGGACATGAGCTGGTCGGAGGACCCCGGCGACTGGCCGAGGCGTCTGCAGGCCATGGCGGCCCAGGGTGCTCTGCCCGAGGTACTGCCCCGTATCCGTATCGGGGTCTACCGCGACAAGCTGGAGCGCTGGATCGCCCGGGGCCTACGCAGCGGGACCGAGCTGGTGGGCTCACCGCACCTGGCCGACGGCTCCCCGGTACTGGTCCAGGGACCGCTCAAGGTCATCGCCGACGGGTCGATGGGCTCGGGCAGCGCACACATGTGCGAGCCCTACCCGGACGAGCTGGGGCTGGACCACCCCCACGGCGTGGTCAACATCAACCGGGCCGAGCTCACCGACCTCATGACCCGGGCCGGACAGGAGGGCTATGAGATGGCCATCCACGCCATCGGGGACGCGGCCGTCGACGACGTCGCCGCCGCCTTCGCGCTCTCCAGAGCCGTCGGGCGCCTGGAGCACGCCCAGCTGCTGCCCGCCGACGCCCTCGATGAACCCGATGGGGCCCTCAGGCGCCTCGTGGGGTGCGGCGTCGAGCTGTCTGTTCAACCGGCCCACCTCATTGATGACTGGGCGGCCGTGAGCCGGGTGTGGCCGGGTCTGGAGGGGCGCACCTACGCATTCGCGGACATGGTGGCCGGCGGGGCTCTGCTGGAGCTGGGATCGGATGCGCCGGTGGCGCCCTTGGACCCGTGGCTGGCGATGGCGGCGGCGGTGGGGCGCAAGACGCCGGACGGCTCGGTGTGGTCACCGGATCAGCGACTGACGGCCGAGGAGGCCCTGGCGGCCAGTGTCAACGGAGCCGGCCCGGTGGCGGAGGGCTCTCAGGCCGACCTGGTGCTCCTGGCCGAGGACCCCCTGCGCCTCGGGGCCGAGGAGCTGGCGCGGGTGCGTCCCCTGGCCACCATGGTGGCCGGTGCCGTGGCCCAGCAGCGCACCTGAGCGGTCTTCGAGCCGTCACAGGCACTCGCCGGGTGCCTGCTCAGACGTCGAGGGCGTAGAGGATGGTGCCGCGGGTGGGCTCGTAGCCCAGGGACTCGTACAGGTCGACGGCGCCGCCGGGGTTGTCGGTGTCGACGCCGGCAGCGGCGTACTCCATGCCGTCGGCCGCGTAGGCGCGCATGGCGGCCACGAGCAGCGCGGGCCCGATCCGGCGGTGGCGGTAGTCGCTCAAGACCCCGAGCACGTCCGTGTAGCCCTCGCGCCAGCCCAGGGCCTCCCAGTCCTGCTCGTAGCGGCCCGAGCGCAGGTACCCGGCCACGCGGGCCCGGTCCCCGGACCGGTCCATGGCCACGAAGCTCCACTGGGGGGCGAAGTAGGCGCTGCCGGTGGTCCAGTCCTCGGGGGTGACGTTCTCGGCCTTCCAGGTCTCGGCCATGGCTCGGTCGTAGGCGCGACGGACGTCGCCGTCGATCTCAGGGGTCCATGGGTCGATGGTGATGAAACCGTCCAGGTCCACCTCGGGGATCTTGTCGCCGAGGAAGCGGCGCACCTCGCGGTACCAGCGCATCGGCTCAAAACCCATGTCCTTGAGGTGTCCCTGCATGCGCTCGTCGTCCTCCAGGACGGTGGTGACCACGTGCGCGGAAACCTGGGCTGCGCTCCTGCCAGGGACGGATCCGGCCCGCTCGGCGCCCACGAGGTGGCGGGCCCGCTCGGCCTGCCAGTGCAGGAGGGCGCGACCGATGCCGCGCTTGCGCACGGCCGGGTCCACGGTGCCGGTCATGGAGGCGTAGATCTCGCCGGCCGGACGCAGCCGCACCAGACCGAAGGCGCGCATGACGCCGTCGGCGTCGCGGCCGGCGACCCCGGAGTAGGTGGGGTCGAGGAAGTACTCGGCCGTCTCCTGCTCGCTGGTGCGGTAGGGCGGGTTGTCGACATCCTCGGCCCGGGCGATGAGCGCAGCCAGCTCGTGATTGTCCTCCGGGCCCAGCGGCCGCCAGGACAGCTCCCGCGACAAGGACGAGCGGGGCCCCGGGCGCAGGACGGGCCACGGTGAGGACCCCGCCCGGCGGATGCCGTAACCGGGTGCCATCAGCACACCTCCCTCATGAGGACGACGAAAGACGATCAGTCGGTGAACAATACGCCTCGGCCTGCGTCGGGCCGTGACACGAAGGTTACTGACCCTACCTGAAGGAGCGGCCGAGACCCGACGCGGGGCTCAGGCGTCGATGCGCTCGCGATCAACGTCACGGGCGCCTTCGACGATGAAGTCGCGGCGGGGCTCGACCGAGGAGCCCATGAGGAGCTCGAAGACGGACTCGGCCTCCATGACCTGGGCCTCGTCTCCCAATGTGATGCGCCGCAGGGTTCGGTGCTGGGGCTCCATGGTGGTCTCGGCGAGCTGGTGCGCGTCCATCTCCCCCAGGCCCTTGTACCGCTGGGGCTCTTTGAAGGCGCGTCCCTGCTTCTCCAGCCTGCGCAGGGTGCGCACCAGTTCGTCGTCGGAATAGGTGTAGATGATCTCCTTCTTGCGCCGCCCCCGGGCGGGCACCTCGGTGCGATGCAGCGGCGGGACGGCGGCGTAGACGCGGCCCGCCTCGATCATGGGGCGCATGTAACGGAAGAAGAGGGTGAGCAGGAGAGTACGGATGTGGGCGCCGTCGACGTCGGCGTCGGTCATGAGGATGACTTTGCCGTAGCGGGCGGTTTTCAGATCGAAGGTGCGCCCGGACCCGGCCCCCACGACCTGGATGATGGCCGAGCACTCGGCATTGTGCAGCATGTCCGCCTGCGAGGCCTTCTGAACGTTGAGAATCTTGCCGCGGATGGGCAGCAGCGCCTGGAACTCGGAGTTGCGGGCGTTCTTGGCGGTTCCCAGGGCCGAGTCGCCCTCGACGATGAACAGTTCGGAGGCGGTCACGTCGTCGGACCGGCAATCGGCCAGCTTGGCCGGCAGGGTCGAGGTCTCCAGGGCCGTCTTGCGACGGGTGATCTCCTTGTGCATGCGGGCGGACACGCGCGCGCGCATCTCACCGACGATCTTCTCCTGCAGAGCGCGGGACTGGGCCTTGAGGTCCCGCTTGGAGGAGGTCAGCAGGGCGGTGAGCTCCTCGGTGACGACTTTGGCGACGATCTGCCGTACGGGGGCGGTGCCGAGGACCTCCTTGGTCTGGCCTTCGAACTGGGGCTCGGGCACGCGCACGGTGACGACCGCGGTCAGGCCGGCCAGGATGTCGTCCTTCTCAATGCGCCCGTCACGGCTGGTGACCTTCAGAGCGCGTGCGTTCGTCCCGATCTGCTTGCGCAGAACCTTGACGACGGCCTGCTCGAAGCCTGTCAGGTGCGTGCCCCCCATGGGAGTGGCGATGATGTTGACGAAGGAGCGCTCGGTCGTGTCGTAGCCGATACCCCAGCGCAGGGCGATGTCGACGTCGCAGGTACGCTCGACCTCGACGGGGCGCAGGTGTCCGCTGCGCCGATCGAGTTGCTGGACCGTCTCGGTGTACACGCCCTGGCCGGTCAGACGGAAGGTGTCGGTCACCGAGCCGTCGGTGGCCAGGAAATCGACGAAATCCGCGGTTCCGCCCTCGGCGCGGAACACCGCGGTGTCCGCCTCCCCGATCTCGGTCGCCGGGGATGCATCGAGCAGCCCCTCCGCAGTCCGAGTGGCGTTCTTCGCCGCAGCTCGCAGCGCCAGGTCGTCGGCGGCCTTCGAGCCCGACGACGGCATGCGCTCGGCCCTGGCGGTCTCCTCGGCGCTGCGCTCATCGGTCAGGGTCAGGGTCAGGCCGGGGATCAGGAAACTGGTCTGGCGCAAGCGGGCGCGCAGCGCGGCGGCGTCGTACTCGGTCGGGGAGGGGAAGATCTGAGGGTCGGCCCAGTAGCGCACGCGCGTGCCCGTCACGCCCCGGCGGACCTTGCCGATCACGCGCAGTTCGGGGGTTTGATGCGTGTACTCGGTGAATGGAGAGGCGAGGTCCGGACCGGTGGACGGGTCGGTGAAGACGCCAGGCACGCCGCGGCGGAAGCTCATGGCGTAGGTCTTCCCGCCCCGGTCGACCTCGACATCCATGCGGGCGCTCAGAGCGTTGACGACGCTGGCGCCCACGCCGTGCAGACCACCGGCGGCGCCGTAGGAGCCGCCGCCGAACTTCCCGCCGGCATGGAGCTTGGTGTAGACGAGCTCGACTCCGGTCAGACCCGAGGAGGGTTCGACATCCACGGGCACCCCGCGGCCGGTGTCGCGCACCTCGACGGAGCCGTCGTCGTGAACGGTGACGTCGATACGATCCCCGTAGCCCTCCAGCGCTTCGTCGACGCCGTTGTCGACGATCTCCCACACGCAGTGCATGAGGCCCCGCTGATCGGTGGAGCCGATGTACATGCCGGGACGCTTGCGCACCGCCTCGAGCCCCTCCAGGACGGAGAGGTGACGGGCTGAGTAGTCGCGGGGGGAGGTCGTCGCTTCTTCTCGGGGCACGGAGGCAATCTAGCGGACGGATCTCGAACGTGTGTTCTCCCGCGCCACGGTGTGACCATCACCCGCCCGAGCGCCCGGGCCGCCGCTCCGAGACCAGCCCCTCGCAGCCGCCCGAGTTCCGCTGCTCGTCGCCTCGAACGCATGCCACCGCCGAATTTTCGCAGTGACTCCGCAGGCGGTAGCCGCACCAGATCGGTTCGCGCACAAGGCGGCGGCAGCGGCCCAGCCGGCGGGACCCGACCTCGCTGTGCCGAACGTTGCAAGGTCCGCGCTTGGGACGGCGCGGCTGTCAACGCTCGGTCATGGCGCCGACCCGACTCTCGCTCGTACCGCGTTATCGCTGCCCCTGTCAAAATATATGAGAACTAAATTCGCCTCTGTACTTCTATAGTAAGAATTATGGTCAATACATGTCGTTCCGCATCGCAAATCTCGACCGTTTCAAAATCACATGAGGGGCAGTGCCGGGCTCACGCGGGCACTGCCGATCCCGCGGTTCGCCTTGCCCAGCCGGAAACGCACCCGTTTCTTGAGCACCGTACCGGAGACGGCCCGGCCATCCACCAGGCCCTCGGCTGGGAAAATGGTGAAGGTCCACCGCTCGGCATCGTCGGAGTCGGGAACGACGCCGGGCGGGCACTGCAGCAGGCGGGCGCCCCAGACCTGTCGGGTCATGAAAGCACGGGCGTCGACGCCGTCGACCTCGAAGCGCTCGACGGGGGCTTTGATGATGTCCTCATAGCTCCCCGCCGAGACCCCGTACTGTCCGACGACACCAGCCACCACCATCCAACCGTCCCGTCCCAGCGTGAGTCCGCTGAGGTCGGCGCCCTTTCCTAGAGCGGGGTCGACGAGGTCCTCGACCAGGTCGGGACGCTGGCCGCAACGGATACGAGGATCAACGGCGCCACGGGTGTCGAACCGGGCGGCGTCCGGGACCGCGAGCAGCCCGTAGTCGACGTCGCCGGCGAAGCGGAAGGAGGCGAAGTGCTCGCGCAGGCGGGTGACCGCGCACTCGGCCCGCTCCCAGCGGCCGCCGGTGCTCCCGCCGCCCCCACCGGCCCCGGCGGCACCGCTGTCCGCGGTCTCGTCGAGGCACTCGGCCACCACCTGAGCGGGCGGTCTGAGGCCCGCGACGTCCAGCACCTCACGAAGCGGCGCATTGGCGGCCCAGCCCGAGCGTTCCAGACGCGCGATCTCGTGATCGCGGAACTCCTGCACCGACATCGTGTTCCTCCCTGTCCTCGATCTTGTCCGTCGACATCGCTGTTCGCCGGCTCACCATCTCGCCGCCTCCAATACCCGCCCGATCGGTCGCTCCACCGGTGAGGTGCGCCATGACAGTGGTGCGCCGTGGGCGAAAGCGCGTGCGCCCGGGGCGGAAACCGGAGCCCGGAGAGGGGCGCGAGTCCCGGAGCGTGATCTCATAGAGCCATGAACACGACAGGCACCCCCGTCACCGCTCCGGTGACTGCGCCGATTCCCACACCCACCCCCGCGGCGAGTCCCCCCGATGCGCGCGAACTGACCACCGCCGACCGCTGCGACGCCTGCGGCGCCCAGGCATTCATCCGGGTCGTCCTGGCCTCCGGCGAACTGCTCTTCTGCGGCCACCACGGCCGTCGCAACATGACCTCCCTGGAGAAGCAGGCCCTGTTCATCCAGGACGAGACCTCCCGCCTGACCGCAGACGGCTGAGGGGAGACGAGAGAGCCCGAGACGGCATTGTCTCGCGTCCCAGCGCGAACGAAACGAGGGGGCGCCCCGCCCGTTCCGCCACCGCGCGCGAAGCGAGCGGCGTTCACTCATGCGCCCCGTCCACCTCTCGCCAAAGAGCGTGGAAGTGATGAACGGGACCGTGCCCGTGCCCCACGCCCAGGGAGTCGGCGTGCTCCAGGGCGTCGGTGAGGTATGCCTTCGCATCGCGTACGGTCTGCAGCCAGGCGGCCCGGCGCGGTCGCAGGGAGGCGATCGCCGATGACAGCGTGCAGCCCGTTCCATGGGTGTTCCTCGTTCTCACCCGACGGCCGCGCAGGAGCGTGACGCCGTCAGAGTCGGCGTAGACGTCCGTAGCCTCGGCGTCGAGGTGGCCGCCCTTGACCAGCACCCGTCGCGCCCCGGCGTCCAGAAGGCGCTGCGCTTGAGCGTGCAGGGCCCGCACGTCCTTCGCAGGCTCCTCGTCCAGCAGGACGGCCGCCTCGTGGAGGTTGGGGGTGATGAGGTCGACCAGAGTGCACAGGCGGCGCACGGCACTGATCGCGTCCTCGTCCAGGAGCCTGTCGCCGGAGGTAGCCACCATGACCGGATCGAGCACTGTGCACGTCAACCGCGGCAGGTAGCCGCTCACGGCCTCGGCCAGCCCGGCGGTCGCCAGCATGCCGACCTTGGTGGCATCAGGGACGATGTCCTCCAGGAGCGTGTCCAACTGAAGACGTACGAAGTCGACCGGGACGGTGTGCACGCCCGTCACGCCGCGGGTCGACTGCGCCGTCAGTGCTGTGACCGCACTCATGCCGTAAGCGCCGAGCGCGCTCATGGTCTTCAAGTCGGCCTGGATGCCGGCGCCGCCGCTGGGATCGGAACCGGCAACGGTCAAAGCGGTGACGGTCATCGTGATTCCCCCTCGTTCCAGGCCGAGTGTAGGGCGGCCGCGGCCGCGCGGGGGTCCTCGGCCGCGCAGATGGCCGAGACGACGGCAATGCCGTTCAGCCCGCCCGCGCGAAGCGCCGGGGCGTCGGCGACAGTGACCCCGCCGATGGCCACGGCAGGGAGGTCGGTCAGAGCGGCCAGACGGGCTGCGCCGTCGAGACCCAGGCCCGCCGGAGCGTCGGGCTTGGTGGGGGTGTCGCGGATGGTGCCGATGCCGACGTGATCGCAGGCGCCCTGCTCGTCGGCGAGGCGCAGCTCATCGGGAGTCGCGGCTGACAGGCCCAAGAAGGCGTCATCCCCGATGAGCCGGCGCACGAGGACGGCCGGCAGGTCGGCCTGGCCCACATGAACCCCCGCCACCGCGGCCGACAAACGGCGGGCGGCCAGGAAGACGTCGATGCGGTCATTGACGATGACCGGCACGCGCCCGCCAATCGCCCCGGCGACCGCGAGGACCTCATCCAGGAAGGCGCCGCCGTCGGCCCGCTTGGCGCGCAACTGAACGCAGGTGACACCGCCGGCCACGGCCTCCTCCGCGGTCCGCAGAACGCTGCGTCCCCGGGAACGGCACTGATCCGCGTCGGTGACGAGATAGACCGACAGGTCCGGTGCGGGTCTCATGCCTGCTCCTCACTGACGGCGACGGCCTCCAGGTCTTCGGCGCCCAGGTCGTACAGGGCGTCGAGGAACGCGGGCCGGAAGGAACCGGGACCGGTCGAGCGAGCGGCAGCACGCTGCGCCGCAGCACTGTAAACCTCGTGGCAGGCGACCGTCGCCGCACGGGCATCAACGTCCTGCTCGCGTCCGGCGGCGATGAAGGCGGCGATGAGCGCCCCCAGAGCACAGCCCCCGCCGGTGACGCGGGTGAGCATCGGCGAGCCTCCGGTGATGCGGGCCATCCGCTGCCCGTCCACGATCGCATCGACGGGCCCCGAGACCGCCGCCACGAAGCCGTGGCGCTCGGACATCGCTCGGGCGGCTCCCAGGGCGGAGTCGACGTCGTCGGCGGTCTCCGGGCCGCGGCCCCCGCCGCCCGTACCGGCCAGCGCCATGATCTCCGAAGCGTTGCCGCGTACGACCGCCGGTTCCATGGAGACCAGATCTCGGGCCAGGGCCGTGCGGTGGACGAGCGATCCGACGGCAACAGGATCCAGGACCCAGGGCGTGCCCGCCTCCCCGGCCGCCGCGGCCGCCTCCCGGGCGGCGGGTATGGACCTTGACGACCGCGCCCTGTCCCGGCTGGCCCGACGCGGCTC
>ERZ773070.2336-NODE-2336-length-10796-cov-9.046737_pt1 | contig 10796 bp, 8 predicted proteins | sample MGYA00580618_ERZ773070 | MGnify/ENA primary metagenome ERZ773070 (study PRJEB29015, sample SAMEA2738023) | human oral metagenome | biome: human oral; feature: human-associated habitat; material: dental | place: China | collected 2019 ...
GGCTGACGAGCCGCCAGACGGCGTTCGTCTCCAGCTTCTTGTGACTGTACTTCGCCGTAAGCGTTGCCTCGAGCGGGGCGATCTGCGGGAGCGCTGTATTGTTCGTGCGGTCGTCGCCGCGCGTGTAGGCGAGCGATGCGCCGAGCGTCCAGCGCGGGGAGACGATGCGCGTGTACTCCGCCTCAAATCCGTAGAGACGCGCGTCCACATTGGCATAGGGGGTGCGCGCCGTGGGACCCATGCCGATCTGCGGCTTGCGCAGGATGAAGTCGTCAATGTGCGCGTAGTAAAGGGAGAGGTTTGCGTTCGTCTTTTCGCTCGTGTAGACCCAGCCGAGGTCGAGCTGCGTGTTCTTCTCTGTGGCGGGACGCGTCGCGGAGGGCGAGGCGGTCTGTCCGTTCACGCGGTTGCTGTATGCTGCCCATGTGTGGTACGCCTCCCAGTAGTCGGCGGGGCGCTCTGCGTGTCCGAGGCCGACGTAGAACGTGAGCGGCTGCTTCTTTGCGGTGTTCTCCCAGCGAATGAAGCCGCTGACCGCATGATCGCTCGCACTGCCGGGGACGAGGTTGCGTATGAGCATCCCCATCGGATTGCGGAACAGGGCGTTGTGATAGTCTGTTTCCGTCCGGTCGTAGCGCAGCCCCGTGAACAGACTGCTGCGTTCCGTGAGATCGCGGCTGTACTCAAGGAAGATGCCGAAACTGTTGATGTCCATATCGTTGTTGAACGAGCCCTTCCGCCGCTTGTGCGCCTCGGCAAAGCTGTGTGCGTCGCGGCGCAGGTCAATGCCGACGGCGGCGCTCGTCCGCGGTGAGAATCGCAGGTCAAAGGCGGCACGGACACCGTACTGTTCGCGCTTGACCTCCGTTCCCATCATCCCGCCGGGGCGGAACGTGTAGTTGTCCATGATGTGGTCGATTGTATCGTTGTTGAAATTCAGTGTGAACTTCTCCACGACAGGCGAGAGATGAGCGCGCTCGAATTTGACGGCGCAGCTGTCGCGGTCGAACTGGCTGCCGTCCATCATGCCGTGCGCGTACTTTGCCCAGCCGCGGCTGCGGTCGTAGGAGACCTCGAAGAGGGTATCGGGGTCGGGGGTGAGTCCGACGATGCCCGTGAGGCTGTGCCGGCCGTAGCCCGAGTGGATGCGGTGACCGTTGCCGTCCGCGTAGTCGCGCGCATAGCTGCGCGTCTGGATGATGCGCGCGTAGCCCTTTGTATCGCCCGCCGCGACATCGGTCAGCTCGTCAAGGCGGTGGTTCGACGCGCCGAGGACAGAGACGCTGCCGCGCACGCCGGGCTTTTCAAAGCGCTCCGTCTCGCGCTCGAAGATGACGCTGCCCGCGACGCTCGCACCGTAGCGGACACTCTGCGTGCCCTTGTTCACGATGATGCGGCTGAACGTCTCGGGGAACGCATAGGTCGATGTGGGATCCATGCGGTTCGGACAGCCGCCCGACATCATGCCGCCGTTCATGTCCATCACCATGCGTGAGCCGCCCATGCCGCGCATCATCGGGTCGCCGCCGAGCCCGCCCTTGCGGACGACGGAGAAGCCCAGGGATGGTCTTGAGGTAGCCCGCGCCGTCGGCGGCGGGGATGGGCTGACGCGGCCGTTGCGGATCGGTGGAGAGGGTGAGCGGCGTTGCCACGCGGTAGCCCGTGACGATGACCTCGTCACGGGTGAATACGTACATCCCGTCGGCAGCGGGGCTGCTCGTCATGCCCTGCATATCTGTCGTACTGCTGTGCGTATCGGTCATGGTCTGAGCCGCGTAGGCGTGCGCTCCAAAACATGCTGCGCTGAGTGTAATGCCGAGCAGGGCAAGGCAGCGGGGGACTCGGGTCATTTTGGATACCTCCTGCAGAGAAGAAAATGAGAATTATTATACAATAGATAACGGAATGATAACACAAGTCTGATAGATAAATCAAATAAAAATGTTTAACAGCAGTATAATATATGAGAATGGACTATGAAAAAGATTCGGCGAAATGAAAAAGGCTGCTCTGCGAAGAACGTTTTGTCCTTGCAGAGCAGCCCGCTGCTTGTGTATGATTGAAGGGAAGGATGCCGCACTCAGTGATGGAAGAGGCGGATATGAGTCATCGCCATTGCAATGCCGTACTTGTCGCACGTCTCAATGACGTTGTCGTCGCGGATGGAGCCGCCGCTCTGCGCGATGTAGGAAACGCCGCTCTGGTGTGCGCGTTCGACGTTGTCGCCGAACGGGAAGAACGCGTCCGAGCCGAGCGCAACCCCCTTGATCGTCGCGAGATACGCACGCTTCTCCGCACGCGTAAAGGGCGCTGGTTTTGCCGTAAAGAGACGCTGCCAGTCGCTGACGAGCAGGGCGTAGTCGTCCTCATCGCCCGCTGCAAAAACGTCGATGGCGTTGTCGCGGTCGGGGCGGCGCACATCATCGCGGAAGGGGAGCGCGAGCGCCTGCGGGCTCTGACGCAGCTGCCAGATGTCCGCCTTGTTCCCTGCGAGGCGTGTGCAGTGGACGCGCGACTGCTGTCCCGCGCCGACACCGATCGCTTGTCCATCCATTGTATAGCAGACCGAGTTGGACTGCGTATACTTCAGCGTGATGAGCGCGAGCAGGAGATCGCGCTTTGCCGCGTCGGGGATATCCTTGTTCGCCGTCGGGCGATCCGTGAGGCAGTCCTCCGTAATCTGCACGTCGTTGCGCTGCTGCTCGAACGTGACGCCGTACACGTCCTTGCGCTCCAGCGCGGGCGGCGCGTAGCTCTCATCCATCTGGAGGATGAGATAGCTGCCCTTGCGTTTGCCCCTCAGGATTTCGAGCGCTTTGTCGGTGTAGCCGGGGGCGATGATGCCGTCGGACACCTCGCCGCGCAGGAACTCCGCGAGACTCTCATCGCACACATCGGAAACGGCGGCAAAGTCGCCGTAGGAGCTCATGCGGTCGGCACCGCGCGCACGCACGTAGGCACACGCGACGGGCGAGAGGTCGCGCCCCTCGGCGGCACAGGCGCGCGCAAGCGCGTCACTGAGTGGGAGACCCAGCGCCGCGCCCGCGGGACTGACGTGCTTGAACGAGGCGGCGGCGGGCAGCCCCGACATTGCGCGCAGTTCGCGTACGAGCTGCCAGCTGTTCAGCGCGTCGAGCAGGTTGATGTAGCCGGGGCGTCCGTTCAGGACGGTGAAGGGCAGCCCGCCTTCGGCGTAGACGCGCGCGGGCGTCTGGTTCGGGTTGCAGCCGTATTTCAGTGCGATTTCGTTCATTGTAAGCGCTCCTTTTCTCTCGGGGAGTTGGTGATGATGTTATTATAGCGGCGCACGCGGCGATTTTCAACTGCGCGGAAACGATTTGATTCTCCGTAAGTGGTTTCGAAAATACTGTATTTTTCAGCGAAGAAGGATTATAATAGGAGGAGAGAAAGAGAGGGGGATGCGCATGGTACCGCGTCTGGGTCATATTGCGTTCTTGAATGTGCTGCCGCTCACGTATGCGCTCGCGCATGGGGCGGCACAGGGGATGGACATCCTGCGTGCGACGCCTGCGCAGCTGAACGGGCGGCTCGAGGCGAAGAATCTGGATGTGTCGGGGGTCTCCTCGATCACGTATGCGCGCCATGCGGACGATCTGCTGATCCTGCCGGATGTGTGCATCGCCTCGGACGGCGATGTGCGCAGCGTTTTGCTCGTTTCGCGCGTACCCGCAGAGAACATTGGTGCGCGGCGCGTGCTGCTCTCGGATAAGTCGGCGTCCTCGCACGCCCTCCTCAAGATCATCCTGCGCCGTGCGTACGATGCCGTACCGCAGTACGAAACGCGGGCACTCACACCGGAGGATCCCGTGCCGGAGGGGGCGGCAGGCGCCCTTTTCATCGGGGATGACGCGCTCGAACTCTACCATCACCCGCCCGACGGGATCTACATCTACGATCTCGCGCGGGAGTGGAAGCAGATGACGGGCGCGCGCATGGTGTTCGGTATCTGGGCGGCGGCGCGCACATTTGCGGCGGCACATCCGGCGGAGCTGGAGATGGTGCATGGGCGGATCGCGGCGGCGTTCGAGGGCTGGGATGCGGTGAAGGATGCGGCGATCACGGAGGTGCTGGTGCATGATGGGCGTTTCACGCGTGCGCAGCTGACGGAGTACCTCGGCAGCGCGGTCGTTTGGCAGCTGGACGAGGCGACGCTTGCGGGGCTCAGACTCTTTTACCGATATGCGGCGGAGGACGGGCTGATTGCGCGTGCGCCTACGATCGAGCTTGCGCGCGTTTGACGGGAATCTGGCTTTATAGTAAAATATTCCTATCGATGATGAGCGCATCAAAGTGCTATCGAAAAAGAGAAGAAATGAAGGGAGCACGATCGATATGCAGGTACGAAAACTCCTTTTGGCAGCACGAAAACTTGTTCGGAGGGCAAAGCGGCATAGGGAACTGCGGCGCTTTCGCGGGGCACTTACCGTGACGACGGCGCTTGCCGTGACGGCGCCGCTTGCCCTTCACGCACCCGCAGAGGCGGCGCACATCCTCGTGAAGGAGGGGATGCGCGGTGCGGTGGTGGCGCATGTGCAGGAACTTCTCATCCAGGGGGGCTATCTTGAGGGCGCGGCGGACGGCGTCGCGGGACCTCTGACGCGCGCGGCGATCGAGCGCTGTCAGGAGGCGCATGGTCTCACGGTGGATGGCGTCTGCGGCGCAGCGACGTACCATGTGCTCTCGGGCGGGGAGGAATACGACCCCGTCGCGCTCGGGATTCCCGAGGAGCATAATACGATACAGGTGAGCCGCGGCAGCGGGCGCGCGGTCTACGTGTCGGCAACGGGGTACAGCGCGTTCGATCCCGGCAACGGCAATCGCACGGCGACGGGAACGCCCCTGCGGCGCGGCGTGATCGCGGTCGATCCGTCGGTGATCCCGCTCGGCACGCACGTCTTTATCCCCGGCTATGGGGAGGCCATTGCGGAGGACGTTGGCAGTGCAATCCACGGCTATCGCATTGACGTCGCATTTGACACGCACGCGGAGGCGCTGATGTTTGGGCGGCAGGATCTCGAAATCTTTATCATGGAGTAGTAGGGCTGTATATGAAGGTATCAACGGAGCGGGCGAATGAGTGGATCCGCTATGCGGCGGCGGCAGGAGCATATTTCCTGACGCTTGTCGCGTGCTATATCAATATGGGGCAGGACATGGGCGCGGAGTATTTTCTTCCCGCGCTTCTTCCGCTCCTTGGCATTCTCATGCTGATGCAGTATGGGACGGGCGTTCCGCTCTTCTCGCGGGCGATGATCGGGGCGATGGTGCCGGGGTTGCTCTGGTGCCTGACGTTCCCGCTCCTCTATACGTGGACGTATGCGCGGGACTGGTACCGCTCGCTCATCTTCTTTGACTTCCTGATCGGGACAGCGAACATGCTCGTGCTCGCGGCGCTCGGCGGCGTCCTCTTTCACCTCGGTCATAAACGTTTGACGGCAGTGCTGCTCGCCGTGCTCGGCTTCCTCATGTCGCTCATCCCGCTCACACAGATCGCCTACTATATGACGGTCTGGCACGCACTGAGTCCCGCGTCCCTCATGGCGCTGTACCTCACAAACTGGCACGAGGCGGGGGACTACATCGAGTCGACGGTGGGCGTTTTGCCCGCGCTGTTCGTTGTCTTCCTGCTGCTGGTGCTCATTTATCTCTCGTACCGCAGCTATCTCTTGTTCGCACAGCACGTCTATCCGAGCGCGCAGGGCTCGCGTATGGGCAGCCTTGTCCTCGTCATGTGCGTTGCGGCGGGGGTACATATTGCCCTGATTCCGGAGTGCTCGATTGCAGGACTCTACAAGGACGTGACAACCTATGTTGAGGAAACGCAGTCGTATGGTCTGAATCAGGACGAGAGATATGCGTCACTCATCATCGATGCGGAGAATACACTTGCTGCGCGCGCCCCCGGGACGGTGATCTTCGTCATCGGAGAGTCGGCATCGCGCAACTATATGCACTACTATACGCCGTCGTTCCCGTATGAGAATACGCCGTGGATGGAGCAGATGGCAGTGGAGCATGAAGGCTTCCTCGTCTACCGTAACACGTACTCCTCGTGGACGCAGACGGTGCCCGTCCTCGAGCGTGCGCTGACCGAGAAGAGCCAGTACAACGACAAGGAGTTTTTCGAGTCGGCCTCCCTGCTCGATGTGGCGAAAAAGATCGGCTATCATACGTATTGGTTCAGCAATCAGGGGCGCTATGGGCAGTTCGACAGTGCGATCACGATGGTCGCAAAGACGGCGGATGTGGCGGAGTGGACGGACGACTCGTACACCTTTACGACAAAGTTTGACGAGAGCCTGCTCCCGTACCTCACACGTATCGACCCGAACGTGAATAACTTCATCGTGCTGCATTTGATGGGCAGCCATATCTACTACAACAACCGCTATCCCGACGAGTGGGCGAAGTTCGTCGCCGCAGACGGAGAGTCGGCGATGACGAGCGCGGCATCGTATGCGAACAGCATCCTCTACACGGATCACATTCTCGCGGAGGTCTTTAGCTATGCGGAGAAGAATCTGAACCTCCGCGCGATGGTCTATTTCTCCGATCATGGGGAAAACCTCAAGATCTCGCACAATCCCGACGTGTTCAGCTTCGATATGGTGCGCATCCCATTCTTCATCTACCTCTCGCCAGAGTACCGCGCGGCGCTGCCGCAGCGGGCGGCGACCCTTGCCGCGAACCGCGAGGCGTACTTTACGAACGACATGATGTACGATACGGTCTGCGGGCTGCTCGGTGCGCCGTCGAACCGCTACGAGCCGCGGCAGGACTTCTCGAGCCCCGCCTACGGCTTCACGCGCGAGACGCTGACGACCATGTTCGGCAACCACGCCCTGACGGAGGACACAACGGATGAGGCTGCGGGGGACGTACATGGAGAGGCGGCGCAAACCCCCTAAGCGGACGGTATGCCCCGGCGGATTCCTTAAGAAGCCTGAGCATACAAGCACGTGATCGCCTGCGTAACGAGGCGTTCGCGTGGAGCTTGCGCCAAACAAATACCTTACAAAGATGCGATTTCATACGTTCAAGGAACCACTGATAAAATGAAGTCCGTCAGATTGGCGTAGATTTTTTCGTCCGATTGAGGAGGCAAACCGGACGCATAGCCAAAGCTATGTGGAGGATTTGCCGACGAAAAGCGGACAAAAAAGATGCGCTAAGATGATGGTGCTGAATTTATCAGTGGTTCCTCAAGAGGAGGATCCATTATGCACTTCTACTGTGAGCGCTGCAAAAAGGAATATCCCGTCGCAACGCACGCCTACGCGTGTGAATGCGGTGGGCTTTTTCGTCTGTATCAGAGCGCAATGGACGCGGAGGATCGCCATGAGGCGGTGACCCTCGGTGAGACCGAGACGCCTCTTTTGCCGCTCGTCGTCGACGGCTGCAGATACTACTTCAAGATGGAGGATCGCCAGCCGACCGGATCGTTCAAGGATCGCGGGGCGAAGCGTCTCATCGGCGAACTCCTCCACCTCGGTATCGACCACGTCGCCGTGGACTCGGCGGGCAATGCGGGGGCGGCGGTCGCGGCGTATGCGGCGGCGGCGGGCATGGCGTGCAGAGTCTATGTGCCCGACGACATCTCCGGTGAGCGCGTGAGGCAGATCACGGCGTACGGCGCGGATGTCGTGCGCGTGCCCAACGGACGCATGAACGCGAGCAGCACCCTACGTGCGGAGCTCGGCAGCGACTACTATGCCTCCCACGTCTACAACCCGCTCTTCGCCGACGGCATCAAGAGCATGGCGCAGGAGATCTATCACCAGCTGAACGACAGCGTACCCGACTACATTTTCGTTCCGATCGGCAACGGATCGCTCCTCCTCGGACTCTATCAGGGCTTTGCCGAGATCGGCCGCCTGCCGCATTTCATCGGTATCCAGAGCACGAAATGTGCGCCCGTCGTCGAGGCGTTCCATGGTCTGCCCGAGGTCCCGCACAAGAACACTATCGCGGAGACCATTCGCGTGAGCGCACCGCCGCGCATGGAGGATATCCTGAAAGCCTTGCGCCGCAGCGGCGGCGATGCCGTTGCTGTCGAGGACAGCGACATCCTCAAGGCGGCAAAGACACTCAATCGCCGCGGTATCTATGCCGAGCTCACGGCGGCGGCGGGGCTTGCGGGTGCGCGCTCCTTTTTCGCGGACGGCATGCCCGACAACTATCGCGTCATCATCCCCGTGCCCGGCAGCGGGCTGAAGCGGTAGCCTATGCTGCACGCGATCATCGACATCGGCTCGAACACCATCCGCATGGCGGTCTATCAGATCGAGGGGCGGACGTTCGACCTCCTCCTCAAGCGCAAGCACACCGTCGGACTCGCGGGCTACCTTGATAAGGGGCGGCTTGTGCGCGAGGGCATCGAAAAGACCGTCAAGATCCTGCGCGGGTTTACGGATTTTATCGAAACATTCGGCATCGCACACGTCCATGCCTTTACGACGGCGGCACTGCGCTCCGCGACGAACAGCCGCGCCGCCGTGGAGGAGATCACGCGCCGCACGGGGGTTCCTATCCGCGTCATCAGCGGCGATGAGGAGGCGGCATACGACTTCATCGGTGCGACGCAGAGCATCGCACACGCAGACGGCATCATGGCGGACATCGGCGGCGGCAGCACCGAGATCATTCACTATATCGGTCACGAAATGCGGGGGCGTTGGAGCCTGCCCCTCGGCTCGCTCGCGATGACCAAAGCGCACGTTGCGGGGCTGCTCCCGACGCCCGATGAGTGCGCGGCGATCCGCGCGGCAGTCGAGGCGGTTTTGGAGGATGCATTCGATGTACGTGCGCTGCGCGCCCGTCACATGGTCGGCATGGGTGGGGTACTCAGTAGTGCGAGCCGCATGCACCGCCTCCTTTATCCCGATGAAACGCCACGGCTCCTGCGCACGGTGCATCTGCCCGCGATGATTGACCTGTTCGGCAGCGGGAGGAAACTCAGCGAGCGTGATACTGCCGTCCTCCTGCGTTCCGCCCCCGACCGCCTCCACAATATCGTCCCCGGCATGATCATCGCCTCCGTCCTCGCTGAGACGTTCGATGCAGAGGATATCCTCTACAGCGACTCGGGCGTGCGCGAGGGATATATATGGAAGGAAATTATTGGGGAAATGGATGATAGGGGACAATAAATCGCGTGCATGTTATTTGTAAAATTGATCGTACGATCTATTCTGTCGTAAATCCTCATATTGTGACGGATGAAGTTATTATAACGGATACGCAAATTGCGCATGTGAAAGAGCGTCATCCGCAGGATTATGAGCGATATGCGGCGTATATTCCGCATATGCTCATGCAGCCGGATTATATTCTGGAGGCTAATCATCCGCATACGGCATTTGTACTCAAGACATTTGAGGTGGATGACGTTCGCTTTCAACTGATTTTACGGCTTGTGACATCTGTTGATCCACAAGGGTATTCCAATTCGGTTATTACATTTCTAAAAATCAGTGAGAAGAAATGGAATAAATATTTACGGAATAAAAAAGTGCTTTACAGCCGTATAGACACTGACGTATAATAAAAGTAAGGATAGAGATTCTTTGAGGTGGTAAATTTCGTGTCAACCACACGCCGCTGGTATGGACAGGGGAAACCCGAGAGATGCAGGGGAATGGCACGCCTGCCAAAGAATCTCGCCAAGAGGACGCCCTTCGGGGCGTCTTTTTCTGTCTGATACATTTATCCGTAAATGTATCACTTGCCGCGCACCTCTTACCAAATGTCTCCACCGCCGCAGCGGGAGAGACGCCTTGAGCGTGGGAATGGAACCGAGGAAGGGAAGGAAAATGATATGGACTTTGAAGAGGTACTGGAGCGGCGGCGGAGCATCCGCTTCAGTCGCCGCCGTTGCGTCCGCGCGTTGCACTCGACGATATTGTGCTCAAACGTTGTTGATTTTGGAAAGGAATATTCACATGACAGAGAAAAGCAAGAACCCCACACCCGACCGCGCCGAGTGGAACGCCTACTTCCCCTCGGACTACTCGCTTTCGGTGTATACGAGTCCGACGACGGACTTTCACGGGTGCGGTCCACCGCGACCGCATCCTCCTGACGGGCGACAGCCCGCTCGCCTCGAACGCGCTCGGACGGCTTGCGGCGGAGACCCTGCTGAAGGAAGTGAAATAACACACAAAAATATATCAATATCTTTACTCTTACGATGATTGAATACATAGGATAAGACCGTTCCCCCGCCTAAAGAATAGGTGAAGGAAGGCAGCTTGGCTTCCTCAATAATAGATGCAGCATATTCGAGTAGTTGCGTGGATAAAACATAATCCGGTTTGTCTTTAGAACTCACCATGATTCAACGCTCTCCTGAAATCATAGGTTTCTCCTTGTTCCGGAAGGAGTTGGAAAATATCAATAATCTGCTCTTTGGATATATCCTGTTCACGCATAAAGTCTTTAATCAGGGATATATAACATTCGTCAAAAAATCCCAATAAATACCCCAAATGTTTGGTTTTATCATAAGGGATTTCTTTTTTGAATATCCTTGCCAAAGTTTGATATGTCATTATTTCACCATGCCTAATATTCATCAGCCCCTGACAAGCTCGAGATGCACGATTTACATATGGTCTTGATAAAACCTGCAACACATGACTCACCTCTTTTTTCTTTATTATACTACGGTACTTAGCGTAATACTACCTCCCCCAATTTACGGAAGAAATTAAGGAAGCGCTGATAAATTCAGCACCATCATCTTGGCGCATCTTTTTTGCCCGCTTTTCGCCCTC
>ERZ773070.2338-NODE-2338-length-10783-cov-22.597036_pt1 | contig 10783 bp, 7 predicted proteins | sample MGYA00580618_ERZ773070 | MGnify/ENA primary metagenome ERZ773070 (study PRJEB29015, sample SAMEA2738023) | human oral metagenome | biome: human oral; feature: human-associated habitat; material: dental | place: China | collected 2019 ...
TGGGTGACGACGAGGACGCCCGCTCCGGCCCCCACCCACTCGTCCAGCATGCCGGTGACCAGGGCGCTGAGGTCCTCGTCACCGCCCGCCGTGGGCTCGTCGAGGACGACGAGCCCGGGCTCGCGCATGAGCCGCGTGCGTGCGAGGGCGACCCTCATGCGCTCGCCCCCGCTGAGGGAGTCGACGCGCCTGCGCGCGAGGCCCTCCACGGCGGTGCGGGCCATGACCTCCGACACGAGGTCGGAGCGCCGGCGCCATGGCAGTGCGAGGGACCAGGCCGCGTGCCGCAGGTTGCGGGCGACGCTCCAGGAGTCCTCGAGCAGGAGGTGCTGGGGCTGCAGGGCGATCGTGCGCCGGTGCAGCGCCCGCACGGACCGGGGGCTCATGTCTGCGGCGCTCACGCCCTCGAAGGCGATCTCGCCGGTGCAGTCTCGGTCGTGGAGGCTCAGGCACCACGCCGTCGTCGACTTGCCGGAGCCGTTGGGGCCGGTCAGGGCGGTGACCGCGCCCCGGGTGAGCGAGAGGTCGAGGTCCTGGACGAGGGCGCGCCCCCCGCGCACGATGGTCAGTCCTGTGACGGTGAGCAGATCAGCCATGGTGCGCCCTCATCCGGTTGTGGTCGGTGGATGCCCGCCGGTGCCCGACGGCGGCGGCGCCGATGAGCGCGGCGGCGCACGCGGCATGGGCGACGACGACGGGAGAAGCCGGGGCGAGCAGCGAGTGCGCGGCCAGGGCGGCGAGCTCGGCGAGGAGAAGGAGGAGCGGCACGAGATGGACCGTGAGGCCTGTGCGCCCGCCGAGGAGGCGCCCGATCTGCTGCTGCCGCCGGTGCGCCTGGACCCAGGACCTCGTGGCGACGCTCGTGCTCACGACCGCGGCCGCGCCGGAGGCCATCAGGACCAGGGCGTCGAGGACGAGCCGCTGCGTGCTCTGACCGATGGTGGCGGTGCGGCCGCCTCCGACGGCGTCGATCCGCCCGACGAGACCGGCGAGACGGTGGGCGCTGAGGTCCGCCAGCAGCTCCTCCTGGGTGGTGGCGGTGACGAGGACGGCGCCCTGCGACAGCGCGGACAGGTAGCTCGTGGGCGCGAGGTAGCCGTCGGGCACGACGACGATGAGGCAGTCGCTCGTGCTCGCCCCGGTGCCGCTGAGGAAGAAGCTGATGGCGGGCAGCGACTGGGGCAGGTGCCGGGCGGCCTGCGCCAGGTCGTGGACGGTGACCGCGGGCGCGGCCGCGCCGCCGCCGAGCCGGGCCTCAAGGGCGGCGTCCCGGCTGAGCCGTGCCGTGAGGGCCGCGTCGTCCTCGGCGCCGCCCTGACGCCGGTAGAGCGCGACCTCGGTGGGACCCACGTTCTCCAGGCCGTAGTGGGAGGCGGCGGTGTTGTTGAGGTACAGGGTCGGGGTGCCGCCGGCGTCCGGGGTCGTGTCGTCGGGGACGGCCCAGGCGAGCACGAGCGAGCCGGTGGCCTCCTCGTCCTTGATGAAGGAGTCGATGCGGGGCATGAGGCTGTCGTAAGCGGACTCCGAGGCGGTGCGGATGCTCAGCGAGTAGGAGGCGGGCAGCGAGTCCTGCGCCTGCGCCTGGTGCCGCAGGGCCTGGTCCTGGAGGATGTCGGTGACGACCGCGTCGCTGGAGGAGGCGAAGGACCAGGTCATGGCCAGGGCCGCGCCGCACACGAGTGCGCCCGGCGCCATCCGCACCCGTGGAGCGAGCACCGGCGAGCCGACGGCGCGCCCTCGGCCGGTGCGCGCGAGCACCGCCCACCCGAGGGTTGTGCCGATGACGGTGGTGGTGAGGGCGGCGAGCGCGGCGACGACGATGAGCTCCGCCATGAGGCGGTGGACGCTGAGCAGGGCGCCGGCGTGGACGTCGTAGGCCATGATGAGCCCGAGTGCGCCCAGGGGGGCGAGGATCCAGGCGCTGACCGACACGAGCCCCAGCCTCAGCAGGCGGATGAGCAGGCGGGCGCGCGAGCGCCCCGACAGGAGACTGTGGCGGAACGGCGCGGGGCGTGCGAGCACTGCCGACGCCGTGACGACCGTGTGGGTGAGCAGCGCGAGAAGCAGCGCGCGGCCGAGGGCGGATTGCCGCATCGCCTGCGTCGCGGTTCCCGGGACCAGCGCGTCCGACTTCCAGATCGCGTCGCTCCACTGCGCCCGCACCGCGTCGAGGAAGTGACGGACACGCTCCTCGCCGCCGATGACGTTCCACGCGCCCAGCGCCGGGTCCTGAGCGGGGCTGCCCGCGTACACGATCGGCGCCTCGGAGAACACGGGCGTCAGCGGTGGACGGATGTAGTCGTCCGGGTCGTGTCCGAGCACCTCGATGACATTCGTGGCGAGCGGCTCCCCGGTCTGCCCCATGGCGTCCGTGGTCATGCGCAACTGCACGGCCTCGACGCCGTGCCGCTCGGCCAGTGACAGCAGCTCCTCGGGGCTGACGCCCGTCTCGGTGATGATGACCCGGGCGGTGCTCTCAGCCGGGAAGGTGTAGTCCAGATCCCGGGGGACGAGGAGGACGGTCGCGAGCGTCAGGGCCAGGAGGAGGGCCCAGGTGGTGCGAGTGACGAGGTTCATGCGCGTGAAGGGGATCGATCCTGGGCGGCGGAGGGCTGCGGACCGCAGTGCGGTTCTCAGCCCCAGTGCCGCCGCAGGGCCCGGGTGGCCTGCTCGAAGACGGTGCGGCTGAGCGTCGCGCCCTCGCGCCGCACCGCGGCGGGGTCGACGAGCAGCAGACGGTCCAGGCGCATCTCACTGGGGCGACCCTGCGGATCCCAGGCCCCGGTGCCCACGTCGTGCCAGTGGCGGCCCCACCGGGCCTCCTGGGCGGCGTCGCGGTCGTGGTCCTTGCTGGTGAGCTGGGCGACGACGAACCGGCCGCCGGCCCGGGCCAGCACGAGGACGGGGCGGTCCTTGCCCTGTGCGGCGTCCTCCTCGTAGGGCACCCACGTCCACACGACCTCGCCCGGGTCGGCATCGCCGTCGGGGTTGGGGGCGTACTCGAAGGAGGGGAGCCCGGCCGAGGCGACGTCGTAGACGCGGATGCTGGCGCTCCCACCGCTGGGGGGCTGTGGGGCTCCCGCGCTCGTCCCCGCCCTGCCGCTCTTGCGCGCGGTGGAGGTGGTGCCGCTCGCGGCGGCGCCGCCCTTGCTGCCGCGAGTGCCGCTGCTGGTGCGGCGCTCGCGCTGCCTCAGGGTGGAGGAGAAGGCATCGGTGGCGGCGCGGCCGACCGCGCGCAGGATCCCATCGAGAAGGCTGGCCATGGGCTCCACCCTACAGCCGTCGGCCACTCGACGATGGGGGCGCCCCCAGCCTCGCGGCTGAGGGCGCCCCCATCGGATCGCGCCGGTGAGGCGCTGATTCCCGCTCCTACTTCTTCGCCTGGGTCACCGTGGTGCACAGGGGGAAGGAGGAGGAGTCGATCGTGGCGTTGCCCTCGACGTCGATCGTGGCATTGAGGCCCTTCGACGGGTCGTTCGGGTCGCAGGTGCCCAGCGCCTTCCACCCGTCCGCGGTGATGGCGGCAGTGTCCACCGCGTAGGTCGCGCGCAGCGTCAGGGGGTACTGGGCGTTGGCGGTCCACAGGCTGGACGTGGGGACATGGATCGACCCGTCCGCCTGGGGCTCCAGGGTGTCGCGCAGCCACCAGATGCCGCTGGGCTCGACGTACTGCAGGGTGAGCCCCGCTGGCGCCTTGGGCTTCAGCGTGAGGTTGGGCAGCTGGCCGTCGGCGTCGGTCGTGTTCGTCAGGGTCACGATGTAGTCGACGGTGACATAGTCGGTCGAGTGCATGGCGTCGGGGGGCTGGACCTCGGAGTTGGAATGGCTGGTCGACGCCGTCGCCTCGCCGCGGGCGTTCGCATCCTCGTAGAGCGTTGAGAAGGTCTTCTCCTGGGAGGTCACGCTCGTCGAGATCGTGTTGCGCCCCACGACCTCCGACAGGTCCACCTCGCAGGTGGCCTCCTTGCCGCCGGGGATCGATGCCGAGCCCCCGGAGACCTCCAGGCTGGTGGTGGTGCCCTCGGCGGTGACGACCTGGCCTCCGAAGGGAGTCAGATCGCAGCTCATCCTCGTGACGGTGGCCTTGCCCTCCGTGCGCGCCGCCGCGATCGTGAAGCCGGTCAGCGGGCTGGTGGAGTCGTTGTGGATCGTCGCGGTGTAGCGCCCGGTGTACTTGGGGGAGCCCGCGGGAAGGTCCTGCTTGCTCGTGGTCACCGTGGCGTGGGTGGCGCTCGCGGGCTCCTTGGCCGCCGTGGCGGTCGGGTTGTGCGGCGTGGCGTCCTCGGTGCTCGTCAGGGTCGGCTTGAGCGTGTAGTCGCGCGCCTGATCGCCCGGGTTCGTCACCAGCGTCCCGATGCTCAGGTCGAGGTAGGAGCCGGTGGGCCTGCCCGTGAAATCGACCTTGTAGGCGAGGCGCAGGTGGCTGGGCGTGCAGGAGATGCTGTCGACGCTGGCGGAGTAGTCGCCGTACTTGGTGTACCGGTCGTAGATGCGCTGGAGGAGCCCGAGGCCGGAGAAGCCGTACCGGTAGATCGAGCCCTGGGGGTCGTCGTTGGTGTACAGCGCCGCCGCTCCGGCAACGCCCTCCTCGGATGAGCAGTTCCAGGACCACTCGCCTGGCTTCGAGTCGGCCTCGAAGGTCACGGTCACCTCCCTGCCCGGTGCCACGGTGTCAGGGATGCGCACTCCCCAGAAGAGGCAGTGGGCGGCGTCCTCGGCGCCCTGGCAGCCGCTGCCGCCCGGGGCGTAGAAGCCGGTGACGCTGATGTCGTCGTTGCCGCCGCTGGGTATGGGCGTCTCCGCGCTGGCGGGGACGCCCATCAGGGCGGCGAGGGCCATGGGGAGGGCCAGGAGGGCGCCGAGAAGGCGGCGCAGCCGGGCGGGCGGATGAGGACGTGATTGGCGCATGGCAGGCCTTCTCTCGCAATGTCTCGAAATGGTTAAGGTCACCCCATCAATATCAATCTAACGTGGCGAGAGTCACTTGTGAAGAGGTTCACGTCAACTAATCAATGAACTGGCCTGCCCATTCGTCCTTGTCACGAGCCCTTCATCGTGCTCGAGGGGAAGCGGTGGAGGCTCCGTGGAGGCCTGCCGGGGCCTCACGGTGACTCGGCGCCCCAGTCCCGGGCGCAGCGGGAGCGCTCCCTCGCGGCGCCCGGGGCCACCGCGAGCGAGTCGGCCCGGCTCAGCGCGCCCGCGTCGCCGCCTTCATCGCGGCGACGAATCCGCGCAATTCCGCGCTCATCGCCTCGATGGCCTCCTCCCGCGCTGCCCCGCCCGGCCCAGCGGCGGCGATCGCCGGGGCGTGGGACTCCACGATCTGAACGGTCGCCGACCCGGAGATCGCGCCATCGGCGCCCGCCGCGATCGCCTCGGCGACCTGCTCGGGTCGCGAGATGCCGAAGCCGAGCATGACCGGCGCCGCGGCGTCGGCCCGCAGCCTGGCCACCGACTCGGCCAGTCCGACGGTCGAGGCGGCCTGCTCCGCGCCGGTGACCCCCACGCGGGAGACCGCGTACACGTAGCCCCGCGAGGCGCCCGCCACGGCGTCGAGCGTGTGGGGCGCGGCCGACGGCGGGGCGATGTACACCGGGGCGATCCCCGCCCGCGCGGCCGCTGCGGAGAAGGCCGGGGACTCGCGCACGGGGACATCCGGCAGGAGGACCGAGTCGATCCCCGCGTCCGCGCACCTGGCGTAGAAGGCCTCCAGGCCGACGGCGAAGGGCACATTGCCGTAGATGAGCATCCCGATGGGCAGCTCCGGGTGGCGCTGGCGCACGCGCGCCACCACGCCCAGGCAGTCGGCCAGCGTCGCACCCGCCTCCTGGGCGCGGATATGCGCGCGCTGGATCGTGGGGCCGTCGGCCACCGGGTCGGAGAAGGGGACCCCGAGCTCCAGGGCGTCCGCGCCGCCCGCGATGAGGGCCTCGATCACCTCCTCGGAGATCTCCGCGCTGGGGTCGCCCACCATGACGAAGGGGACGAAGGCCCCCTCGCCCCGCTCGCGCAGGGCGGCGAACATCGAAGCGTAGCGGTCCATCAGCGCTCCTCCTCATCGCTCGCGTCAGCGGCGGGCGCGCTCGCCGCCCCGGCCTGGGCGGCCAGGGCCTCGTACTCGCCCCGCTTGCCCATCCGCCTCAGCATCCCGGCGGCCCGGGCGACGGCGCCGTCCTCGCTGAAGGATCCGCCCAGGCGCGCCCGCACCTGGTCGAGGTCCTTGTCCCCCCGGCCGGACAGACACACGAGCAGGATGGGGGGCTCCGCGGCGTCGGGGGTCTCCTTCGCGATCTTGAGGGCCTGGGCCAGGGCGTGGGAGGACTCCAGGGCCGGGATGATCCCCTCGTGGCGGCTGAGCAGCCGGAAGGCCTCCAGCGCCTCCTCGTCGGTGATGCCGACGTACCTCGCGCGGCCGGTGTCGGCCAGGTGCGCGTGCTCCGGGCCGACGCCGGGATAGTCCAGGCCGGCGGACACGGAGAAGGACTCCTCGACCTGGCCGTCGTCGTCGCGCATGAGGTAGGAGCGCGCGCCGTGGAGGATGCCGATGGTGCCGGCGTTGATCGGCGCCCCGTGGCGGCGGTCCAGACCCTCGCCCGCCGGCTCGACGCCGATGAGCCCCACGCCGGCGTCGTCGATGAACTCGGAGAACATGCCGATGGCGTTCGACCCGCCCCCGACGCAGGCGATCACGTCATCGGGCAGGCGGCCCGTGAGCGCGAGGACCTGGGCGCGGGCCTCGGTGGAGATGACCCGGTGGAAGGCGTGGACGATCGTGGGGAAGGGGTGGGGGCCCGCGGCGGTGCCCAGCAGGTAGTGGGTGTCCTTGAACGACGCCGTCCAGTCCCTCAGGGCCTCGTTGACCGCGTCCTTGAGGGTGCCCGCGCCGCTGGCCACGGGAACCACCCGCGCGCCCATGAGCTCCATGCGCTCCACATTGGCGGCCTGGCGCACCACGTCGGTCGCGCCCATGTAGATCGTGCACTCCAGGCCCAGCAGCGAGCAGACCATCGCCGTGGCGGTGCCGTGCTGGCCCGCGCCGGTCTCCGCGATGATGCGCCTCTTGCCCATCCGCTTGGCCAGGAGCGCCTGGCCAAGCACCTGGTTGCCCTTGTGCGCCCCGCCGTGGACGAGGTCCTCGCGCTTGAGCAGGATCCTCGCGCTGCCCTCAAGCGGCAGGTTGCGCAGCTCGGTCACCGGCGTGGGGCGCCCCAGGTAGCGGCGCATGAGCTCATCGAGCTCGGCGGCGAAGCCGGGGTCCGCGCTCGCGGCGATGAAGGCGTCCTCCAGCTGGTCGAGGGCGGGGATGAGCAGCTCGGGCACGAACTGGCCCCCGTAGGGTCCGAAGAAGGCCGGCAGGCGCGGGTGGTGCCCCGTCTCCTGGCCGTCCCGGTCCAGGGCCGACGACGTGCCCTCGCCCTGAGGCAGCGGTACCGCGGTGGCCAGCTGACGAGCGGCCTCGGCCGGCTCCGGGGCCCCGGACAGGGACGAGCCCACCAGGAGGGCGTCCACCAGGCCCGACAGGCGCCGCACGTCCTCGGCAGCACCGACCCCCGACTCACCCACAAGCACCACCCCGGCCGGGGCCAGGGGAGCCATCTCCTCGGTGCGCGCCAGATCCGTCTCCAAGGTGCGCAGATCACGGTTGTTGATGCCGATGACCTCCGCCCCCAGGGCCGAGGCACGATGCATCTCCTGAGGCGTGGAGACCTCCGTGAGCACCTCCATGCCCAGGCTGTGGGCCAGCTCGGCCAGCTCGCGGTAGACGTCGTCGGGCACCACCGAGAGCATGAGCAGGACCGCATCCGCCCCCAGGCTGCGGGCCGCCAGCACCTGGACCTCATCGACGATGAAGTCCTTGCACAGGACGGGCACGTCCACCACCTCGCGCACGGCCGCCAGGTCGTCGAAGGAGCCGTTGAAGCGGTCGGGCTCGGTGAGCACCGAGACCGCGGCCGCGTAGGGCGCGTACTGGGCGGCCAACGCGGCCGGGTCGTAGTCGGAGCGAATGGTGCCGCGTGAGGGCGAGGCCGCCTTGCACTCCATGATGAGAGCCGGCTGCGGGCTGAGCCCCTGGCCGCTGCGGGTACGCAGGGCCGCCGCGAAGGAGCGCTGCGAGCGCTCCAGCTCCTCGGCTCTCAGGTGCCCGAAACGGGCGCGCAGCTCATCAATGCGCTCGCGGCGCGCCTGGACGATCGAGTCCAGGACGGTGCCCGTGGCGATGAGGCGCGCCTCGACAGGCTCACGGTGGGCGCGCGTGCCAAGACCTGCGACGTCGGGTGACGCGGCGGGGACGGGGGCGGTGTCTGGGGTGGTCACGGCTCCTCCTCAGGCCGTCTCAGTGGTGAGGCCACTGGCTTTGGTCATGGACTCCAGGTGGCGGGCCACGCCACCGGAAAGGATCTGCTCCAGGGCCGCCGCCGTGCCGTCGGCGAGGCTGCCGGCCCGGCCGGTGAGGTACAGCAGGGCTCCGGCATTGACGGCGATCGCGTCACGATGGGCGGGCCGCCCCTCACCCGAGACGGCCTCGCGCAGCAGGCGGGCGTTGTCGGCCGGCTCCCCACCCAGCAGGTCGGCCAGCTCGTAGGCGGGCACCCCCAGATCCGCAGGCGTGACCTCATAGGCCCGCACCCCGTCGGGCGTCGCCTCACGCACAAGGGTCGGCCCGTGGACGGCGATCTCGTCCAGGCCCGAGCCGTGGACCACGAGCGCGCGCTCGCGCCCCAGCTGGACCATGGCCTCAGCGATCATGTCCAGCATGCCCGGGTCCCACACGCCCATGAGCTGGAAGGTCAGGTGGGCCGGGTTCACCAGCGGCCCCAGGACATTGAAGATCGTGGGCGTGGCCAGCGCCTTGCGCACCGGGGCCACATGCCGCATCGCCGGGTGGTAGGCCTGGGCGAACAGGAAGGTGAAGTGGTCACGGGCCAACAGCTCGACCGCCGTGGCCGGCTCCACGTCCAGCGGCAGCCCCAGCTCGGCGATGACATCGGCCGCCCCCGTCTTGGAGGACACGGCCCGGTTGCCGTGCTTGGCCACCGCGACCCCCATCGAGGCGGCCACCAGGCCCGCCCCCGTGGAGATGTTGATCGTGCCCACGCCATCGCCCCCGGTGCCCACGACGTCCACCAGCGGGAAGGACACCGACGGGAAGTCCCGGGCCACCTGACGGAAGGCGCTCGCGGCCCCGGCGACCTCCTGGGGCTCCTCACCGCGGGCGTGCAGCGCCGCCAGTAGTGCCGCCGTCTCCACCTCGGACAGGTCGCCGGCACCCAGGGCCGCGAAGACCGTCAAGGCCTGCTCGCGGCTCAGGCGCCGCCCCTGAACCACCTCTCGCAGCAGCTCGTGCGCCTCCTGCGCCGTGGCAGCAGGCGCGGCCTGCGCAGCGGCCGGGGCCGCGCTGTTGGTCTGACTCATCGGTCCGTAGCTCCTTATGCGGGTGGTTGAGGCTGGTCGAGCGCCCGGGGGTGATTCTGCCCGAACGGTGGCTCCGACGTCGGTATGTGCGGGCCGACGGGGCGGTGCGTGGCTCAGGGTGTCCGGGCCAGGCCAGTGGTGACGGCCTTGAGCAGGGCCGGGCCCTGCGGGGTGAGGATCGACTCTGGGTGGAACTGCAGCCCGACCGCGGGCAGCGACCGGTGCCGGGCCGCCATGACGATGCCTCCGCTTGCGTCCTCATCCATCTGGGTGGTCCGGGCCAGACTGACGAGTGCCTCGGGCAGTGTGCGCGTACCCAGGGAGTGGTAGCGGGCCACATCCAGGGGACCGCCGTCGAGCACCGCGAAAGCCTCGTCCGCGCGCCCCGCCTCAGTGACCTCGAGGCGGTCGGAGCGGCCGTGGACCGGGCCGACCGGGGAGACCCGCCCGCCGCAGGCCTCGACCAGGGCCTGGAACCCCAGGCAGATGCCCAACGTGGGAATCGCCTCATCCAGGGCGGTGGCGATGAGCTCCATGAGGCAGCCCGACGTCGCCGGATAGCCCGGCCCCGGGGACAGGCACAGGACCGGGCGCCGCCCTACCTGCCGCTCGGCCGCGGTGGGCTCCAGGGCGGAGAGCACCCGGGAGGCTGGCACGTTGTTGCGGTAGACCTCGATCTGGGAGCCGAGGGTCGCGAACTGGTCAACGAGGTTGTAGACGAAGGAGTCGCGGTTGTCGAGCAGAACCACCCGAGCCGGTGCCGATGCCTCGGCAACACTACGGGCGTCCTGCTCGGTGCTCTGGCTGCTGGTGAGGGGCATCATGGCTCAGGCCTCCTTGTCGGTCCGGCTGCCGGTCTGACTACCGGTCTGATTGCCGGTGCGGTCAATGACGAGGGTGGCGCCCTGCGCGGCGGCGACCGCCTCCAGGACGGCGCGGGCCTTGTGAACGGTCTCGGCGGCCTCGGCGGCCGGGGAGGAAGCCGCCACGACACCGGCCCCGGCCTGGACCAGGGCGGTACCGGCGGAGACGAAACCGGAGCGGATGACGATGCAGGTATCCAGCTCGCCGTCACCGCGGATGTACCCCACCGAGCCCCCGTAGGAGCCGCGACGCACGCCCTCGGCCTGGCGGATGAGCTCGGCGGCCCGCAGCTTGGGGGCCCCGGTGAGGGTGCCCATCGTCATGGAGGCGCGGAAGGCGTCCAAGGCGTCCAGGTCCTCGGCCAGCTCACCGGAGACCTCCGAGACCAGGTGCATCACCCGGCTGTAGCGGTCCACGCGCAGGAGGTCCTGGACACTGCGGGTTCCCGGACGGCTGACCCGGGCGACGTCGTTGCGGGCCAGGTCCACGAGCATGACGTGCTCGG
>ERZ773070.2343-NODE-2343-length-10765-cov-38.317180_pt1 | contig 10765 bp, 11 predicted proteins | sample MGYA00580618_ERZ773070 | MGnify/ENA primary metagenome ERZ773070 (study PRJEB29015, sample SAMEA2738023) | human oral metagenome | biome: human oral; feature: human-associated habitat; material: dental | place: China | collected 2019 ...
TGGAGGTGCAGTCGGGGGGCCGTGAGGTGCGTCCTCGCGGCTCCATGGTGCGAATACGTGGTGAATGCGGATCAGGACTTCTTGGCGCTGCGGCGCCCCTTAGGGATGAGGGCGGCGACCACGAGCAGAACCCCCAGACCCGCCAGGCAGGCGATGGCCGTCGTCGTGAAGTCGAAGCGCAGCCCCAGGCCCGCCGCGATGAGCAGCCCACCTATGAGGAGCAGGAAGGCCCCCCACAGGAGCGTGGACCCCTTGATGTCCTGGGGTGCCTGAGGTCGCTGGTCCTGACCGGTCACCGTCCCGGCGCTCCACACCGGGCCCGGCGTCGACGACGCGGGCGCCGAGTCCGCGGACGTGACGCGGCCCTTGCCGTTCTTACCTTCCCGTCCGAAGGGATCGGTATCGAAGGCGGTGGAGAAACCGTTCTGGTTCTGGGCTGAGCTCGCGGCCGGAGAGGTGGGTACATCAGTTGGCGTTGCCGCCTTGCTCTTAGCGTCGGCATCGTCGGTACGGGCGACCTGATCGGTACCGCTCGGTGCGCCTTCGGTGCTCAGGACATCAGTAGCGACACCGTCGGAGGTGGGAAGCGGCATGGTGAGTGGTCGGGTGTCGCCGGAAGCCGGAAAGGGCCTCGTGGCGTCCTCGCTGGTCGCCTCGGTGCTGTTCTTACTGGCGTCGTCGGGCGACGTCGTGGACGAGGTGCTGCTCATTGGGGGTCTCCTTGGATAGGGGCCGGGACATGCCCGGGAAAGATTTCTGATGGCTGAAACGAGTGCGGAGGCGCGGGTGCGATCAGCCGGCATCCGCCGGGGTGGCCGTGGCGGGCTGCTTGGTGGGAGCCTGGGAGGGCGCCGGCGTGGCCGTTCCGGAGGGGGCTGGGCTCGCACTGGACTGTGCGGTGCTCTGTCCGGACAGGATCTTTTGCACGCAGGAGTCGTAGGCGGTGCGCTCCGCGGAGGTCAGGCCGGACAGGTTGCCCCAGCCGACATCCTCGCTTCGGTTGTCCTCGTTGACGCTCCCGTGGGCCGTGTGGATGCAGGCCTCGGCGTCCTCAGCCTTGATGGCCTGGTGGCTCATGCCCGGAACCGGCAGGGTGCCTTCGTGGACATTGCCCTTCTCGTCGTACCAGGAGCTGACGATCCACACGGATTCCTCGTTGTCGCCGTACCAGAAGACGGTGCCCCGTGACTCCTCGACGTTGATCGTCCCGGTGTCCACCGAGGCGTTGATGGTGATCGCCGGTCGCCCGTCCTCGCTGCTGGGGGAGGTCAGGGTGGACGCGACGTTCAGGCCGCCATGGGATTCTCTGTAGGCGGGCACGGCCCTTCCGGCCACGTCATAGGCAGGTAGGTTCTTGTCGTCGGTCCCCATCTGCTTGCCGTTGACGGTCCAGGCCCTCGAGACCCGCGACTCGATCGCCCCCATGTCGACGTCGGTCTTGACCGTCACCCGCTGGTTGGTGTCGGTCTTGATGCGCAGGGTCCCGACGTCGAGGTGGGCGGTGATGGTGGAGAGCCTGCTGGCCTCCTCAGCGGGCATGCCGCGCAGGTCCAAGGTGAGATCACCGACGTCCTTGCTGCGGGTGACGCTGCCGCCGCTGGCCGACGACGCCAGCTCCTTCCACGTCACCGTGCTCGAGGCGAAGGTGGCCGAGTCCGTGAGGTCCTTGAAAGGCATGTGGGCCAGGCTCGAGGGGACGACCGAGGCGGTGGCAAGAGCGGGGATCGCCATGATGAAGAGGGCCGGCCAGCCCAGCACCGTCATCCAGCCGCCGTGCCGACGGCGCAGACCACTGATGAAGATGCCTGCGCCCAGGAGAGCGACCAGGACGCCGATGAGAATGAACTGGCCCTGGAGCAGGCCGACGCGGTGGGTCGCCGTGGCGTACCAGATGCCTGCTCCGGTCAGGAGCCCCAGCCCCAGGATCGCCAGCGACGTCGAGGAACCGGGACCGGGACGGCGCGGGCGCAGTGGGCGGGGCGGCATGGGCGCCGGCTGGTAGGGCGGGTGCTGCCGGTAGGAACGGTTCTGCCAGCTCGGACCGTTCGCCGGGCGGTTGAAGGCCGGGGCGCCAGAGTCTGCTGGGGAGAAGGCTGAGGAGTCTGAGGCCGATGGCGAGCCGGTCGCCGAGGGGAAGGCCCCGGGTGCGGCCTGGCCGGTCTGGTCACCAGGATGGTTGCCCGGTGACTGCTCGGCGCCGTGCTGAGTGGTCTGCCAGGGCTGGTGGCCCTGCGGGGCCGGAGCGGTGTTCCGGACTCCGCGGCGGTTCTGGACGAGGCGGACGGCGAAGATGACGGCCAGGACGGTCAGCCCCAGCCAGAACAAGGACCACACGGGGGCGGCGATTCCCGGGAGGCCCCACAGGTTGATGTACCAGCTGGGGATGAGGCCGTTACCGAGCGTCGACATGCCCACGATCGTCGTACCGATGGCTCCCGCCAGGCCGGCGTTGAAGCGGCCGGAGAGCGCCTCCTCCAGGTGGATGCGCCCGTCGGACTCCTCGGGCAGAAGGGCCCAGGCCACGCCGTACAGGACCAGTCCGACACCGGCGAAGATCGAGAGCACCACCCATACGCAGCGCACCAGAACGGGATCCAGGCCGAAGCGGTAGGCGACCCCGCCGGCCACACCGGCGATCCAGCGCTCGTTGGTGCGCATGAGGCCCGAGCCGCGCAGGGAGTCGAAGAAGCGGTGAGTCGATCCGCCCTGAGGCCCGGGCTGGGGGCCGCCGTACTGCTGGAAGGAGGGCGCGGGACCCGGCTGCGGTCCGTGCTGCGCTCCCTGCCGGGAATCGCGCTGGGCGCCGTCGGCACCCTGTGTGTTGGAAGAGGGGAAGGATGCGGAGGAGTCAGAGGAATCGGAACCGGTGGGGGAACCACCGTCAGACGGGGAAGTGGGCTTGTCGTTCATGTCAACAATTCTTCGCGTCCGTGGCCTGCGGCACGATCAGGGGAACCCCTGAATGATCCCGGATTGTCCCCCCAATCCCCCGGGGGACCCTCGGGGCGGCGACCCTGACGTGCCACGATGGTGCCATGACGACAGCTCAGCAGCGGGGTGCGCAGCCCTCGCCGACCGCCGGCGGGCCCGCGTACTCCTGGAGCCCCCCGCGACAGCTGCGGCGACGCCCCCCTCTGCGCCGCCTGCCCCACCAGCTGGGGCCGGCGCCGGCCGACCTGTCCGTCGAGGCCGCCCGTATGCGCCGCCCCGCCCGCATCGCCGGCGTCTGCGCGGGACTGGGGCTCCACCTGGGCATCCCCGTGCGATACATCCGCGCGCTCATGGTCGTCCTGGCCCTCGGCGGCGGCGCAGGAGCCCTGCTCTACGCCCTGCTGTGGGCGACCCTCCCCGGGGAGAACGGGCCGGCAGGAGAGGTGCCCGCCTCGGTGGTCTCCCGCGCCCGCCTGGCGGCTCGCCTCAGGAGTGGGAGAGACACCGCAGAGTCTCGGGCCGACGGCGGAGCCCCCCTGGGCCTGTCGCAGACTGTCATCGACGGCGGCGCACTCCTCCTGGCGGCCCTGTTCCTGGCCTCCTGGCGCTTCGGGCTGCTGGAGCGGATCGGGGCGGTGGGAATCATCGTCGTCGTCATCGCCGGGGCGGCCCTGGCCTGGTCGCAGATGGACAACCTCGTCGGCCCGGACCGCAACCTGAGCGCTGTTGTGCGGGTCGCGGGCGGGGTGTGCCTGGCCGTCGTCGGCATCCTGGTGTGGGTGGCTGCGGACAGCACCCCCTACAAGCTCATCTCCGGACTCATCACCGGAGGAGCACTCGTGGCGGGCATCGGCGTGGTCCTGACGCCCCTGTGGCTGCGGACCAACCGGGCCCTGGCCGACACCCGCGCCGCCGAGATCCGCGAGGCCGAGCGCGCCGACATCGCCGCCCACCTGCACGACTCCGTCCTCCAGACCCTCACCCTCATCCGTAAGCGCGCCGACGAGCCCGAGACGGTGGCCCGCCTGGCCCGCTCCCAGGAGCGCGAGCTGCGTGCCTGGCTCTACACCGACCGTCCCGCGCCGGGTACCTCCGTGGCCGACGCCTTCACCGACCTGGCCGGTGAGATCGAGGACCGCTACGGCGTGGCCGTTGACGCCGTGTGCGTCGGCGACCGGGCCCCCGACCGCGACACCGAGGTCATCGTCGCTGCCGCCCGCGAGGCCCTGTCCAACGCGGTGCGCCACGGCGCCCCACCGGTCTCCCTCTACGTGGAGGCCGGCGAGGAGGGCCTGGAGGTGTTCGTGCGCGATCACGGCCCCGGCTTCGACCTCGATGCCATCGCCGAGGACCGCCACGGCGTACGCGAGTCCATCATCGCCCGCATGGAGCGCCACGGCGGCAGCGCCCGGGTGCGCCGCATGTCCACCGGCACCGAGGTGGCGCTGACCCTCCCCGTGCGAACCCCCTGAGCCGTCTATCGTTGCTCCCATCTCCTTCGGGCCCCACTCAAGCCCCTTCATCCTTCATCACCCCCACGTCACCCCCAGGAAGACCCCATGGCTGACACGCCCGCCGCCACAGACCACCAGCCGCCCGCTGAGGCGAGCACGTCCCTGCGGGTCCTGGTCGTCGACGACCACGCCCTGGTCCGCTCCGGGGTGCGCTCCGAGCTGACCGCCCACGCCCCCGACCTGGACGTCATCGCCGAGGCCGACGACGTCGAGGGCGCCATCGCCGCCGTCCACGCCCTGCGACCCGACGTCGTCCTGCTCGACGTTCACCTGCCCGGCGGCAACGGTGGGGGAGGGGCCGAGGTCGTCGCCTCCTGCCACGACGTCCCCGAGACGCGTTTCCTGGCCCTGAGCGTCTCGGACGCCAGCGACGACGTCGTCGGCGTCATCCGGGCCGGCGCCCGCGGCTACGTCACTAAGGCGATCTCCACCGAGGACCTGGCCCAGGCCGTGCGGCGCGTGGCCGCCGGGGACGCCGCCTTCTCCCCGCGCCTGGCCGGATTCGTCCTGGACGCCTTCGGTGCCGGGGCGGGTGAGGTGGCCGTGGCCGACACCGAGCTCGACCGCCTCTCAGCGCGTGAGCGGGAGGTCATGCGACTCATCGCCCGCGGCTACACCTACAAGGAGTGCGCCTCCGAGCTGTTCATCTCGGTCAAGACCGTCGAGACCCACGTCTCGGCGGTCCTGCGCAAGCTCCAGCTGTCCAACCGCAACGAGCTCACCCGCTGGGCCGTGGCCCGTCGCATCGTGTAGAGGCGCGACATCGTCCTGGGCTCGTTCCGGGAACGAACCGGGGTCGTGCGGGTGAGCGGCGGCCCGGTCTGGTGACGGTCTGGCATCGCGTCCGGGCCCACACCGTCGCACTGTCCCGCCGCCGACCCGATCCGTGGCAGGATGCGGGACGTGAGCCACTCCCCGCAGCCCTCCGCGAGCACCGCTCATCCCCACCCCGACCCTCTCCGACCTGCCTGCGAGCACCTGCGTGCAGGCGGGCTCGTCATCCTGCCCACGGACACCGTCTACGGCATCGGGTGCAACGCCGCCGACGCTGGGGCGGTCGAACGGCTGCTGGCCGCCAAGGGGCGCGGACGCCAGATGCCCCCGCCGGTCCTCGTGTCCGACCCCGCCGACCTGACCGGGATCGTCCCCCAGGTGCCGGAGGCCGCCCGGGCCCTCATGGAGGCCTTCTGGCCGGGGGCGCTCACCCTCATCCTGGAGGCCGATGCGGCCCTGACCTGGGACCTGGGGGAGACCGGCGGCACCCTCGCCGTGCGTATGCCCGCCCACGAGCTCGCCCTGAACCTCCTGCGCCGCAGCGGCCCGCTGGCCGTCACCTCCGCCAACCCCACCGGCGCCCCGCCGGCCACCGACGCCGCCTCCGCCCGGGCCGCCTTCCCCGGCCGGGTCCGGGACCTCGAAGAGCTCGCGCCGGGTAGCGCTGGCTCCGCCCGGTGCGAGGACATCCTGCTGCTCGACGGCGGAGCCACCCCCGGACCGGTTCCCTCCACCATCGTCACCCTCGCCGGGGCGCACGCCCGTGCCCCCCGGATCCTGCGCCAGGGGGTCCTGGCGCAGGAGGACCTGGAACGAGTGGCCGGCCTCGCCCTGTCCGAGGGGACGGCAGGCGTAGTGCGCGACAGGACGGGGACGGGCGCGTGAAGGTCTACCTCCTGGTCATGGCCATTGCCACCGCGACCACCTACGTGGCCGTGCCGATCATCCGGCACATCGCCCTGGTGGGTAACGCGCTGACCCCCGTGCGGGCCCGTGACGTCCACTCCACGCCCATCCCGCGCCTGGGCGGCGTGGCTATGTTCTTCGGCCTGTTTTCTGCGATCTCCGTGGCCTCCACCATCCCCTACCTCTCCGACGTCATCGACTCCAGCGCCTGGGCGGTGGTCCTGGGGGCGGGACTGGTGTGCCTGCTCGGCGTCGTCGACGACCTGTGGGAGCTGGACTGGATGACCAAGCTCGCCGGCCAGATCCTGGCCGCCGGGGTCATGGCCTGGCAGGGCGTCCAGCTCCTCACCTTCCCCGTGGCGGGGCTGACAATCGGCTCCTCGCGCCTGTCCCTCATCTCCACCGTCATCGTTGTGGTGGCCGCCATCAACGCCGTCAACTTCGTCGACGGGCTCGACGGGCTGGCGGCCGGCATCATCGGGATCGGCTCGACCGCCTTCTTCCTGTACACCTACGTCCTGACCCGCGCCACGAGCCCGGGCTCCTACAGCTCCCTGGCCGCCACCATCGTGGCCGCGCTCATCGGCGTGTGCATGGGTTTCCTGCCCCACAACTTCAACCCCGCCACCATCTTCATGGGCGACTCCGGGGCGATGCAGCTGGGGCTGGTATCGGCCGCGTCCACCATCATCGTCACCGGGCAGATCGACCCGGGCAGCTTCGACGGCTCGCGCGCCCTGCCGGCCTTCATGCCGATCCTCCTGCCGTTGGCGGTGCTCCTGCTGCCCCTGACCGACATGATCATGGCGATCGTGCGCCGCACCCGGAAGGGACTGAGCCCCACCCACCCCGACCGTATGCACATGCACCACCGGCTCCTGGCCGCTGGGCACTCCCATCGCCGCGCGGTGCTGGTGATGTACCTGTGGGCGGCGGTCGCCTCCTTCCCCGTGGCCGCCATGGCCTTCTTCCCCCTGCCCTGGGTGCTGGCGGGGCTCGCCATCTCGGTGCTGTTCGCCTTCGTCGTCACCGTCGACCTCATGCCCGGGGTGCGCCACGGCCTGCGCTCGGCGCTGCGCCGTCGCCGCGGCCGTCAGGAGCATCGGATCGTCGTCTCCCGCAACGTCTCGGGGACCGGTGAGGTGACGCGCCCGGCCGAGGGGCAGGCGCCGCACGGCACCGCCCTGCAGGCGTCGCCCGGTCCCTCTGAAAGGGCACGCCAGTGAGCCAGACGCCCCCTGCGAACGCCCGGGTACTGCGCGATGCCTCAGCGCGGCTGCGCCGAGTCCTCGCCGTGGCCGCCGCCGTCATGGTGGCCGGTGAGACCCTGTGGTGCCTGCTTGGTGGAGCCCGCGGCGCCGTGGCTCAGCCGCTGGGCACGCTGCTGGCCGCAGTGGGGACGACGACGCTGCTCCTGGTCGCGAGCTGGTGGTTCCTGGACCGCATGGTCCACTCCGATACGGGGGGTCTGGTGGCCTGGGTAGCAGGCGGGTACCTGGGAAAGATCGCGCTCCTGGCGGTGGGGCTCCTAGGCGGAAGAGCCCTGGGATGCGATACCAGAGTGATTGGAATCTCACTCATTGTGGCGATCCTGGTGGGCATGTTCGCTGAGGCGACCGTCCTGGCGCAGGCGCGAATCCTTGCGGTGGAGCCGAAGAAGGATGAGCCTGCGGACCGCCCCTGACCGGCGGGTGGTGCCGTGTGCAGGATGTCGTGACAGTGACGGACCGCGACAAGACGTCCGGTTGGCTTCTTCAGACCCCTGTGAGGCGTTAGCATGACTAGTGATGAGCGGGCCTGTCAGAACGGGCCTCGAAGCGTGAGAGACATTGGGAGGAACTCCTGTCCACCAACACTGTCACCGAGAACGGCGCGGTTGCAGACGATGTCGCCGCGCCGCGGACGGCTGACGCCAAGCCGTTCGTCAAACCGTTGTGGTACTGGGTGCTCCTGATCGTCCTGGTCGCTGTTATCGCGCTGACCGCGGTGCCTGCCTTCACGAAGGATGCGCACATGCCCGGCGTTAAGGACTTCACCCCCGGGGCGCTCTTCGGTGAGGGGACTCTCCTGCAGTTCAACCGTCTCACCTTCGTCCGTCTGGTCATGGGTGGGGCCCTGTGCCTGATCCTGGGGGTGGCCGCTGCCCGCCGCTTCAGGCTGGTTCCCGGACGAGGCCAGGCCCTGCTGGAGATCATCGCCGACTTCGTGCGCAGCAACGTGGCCCTCATGCTCCTGGGCAACAAGAACGGCCGCCGCTTCGCCCCGCTGCTGGGAACCCTCTTCCTGGGCATACTCGCCATGAATATCTCCGGCGTCATCCCGGGCCTCGACATCGCAGCCTCCTCAGTGGTCGCCGTCCCCATGGTGTTCGCGGCCCTGACCTACGTCACCTTCATCGGCGCCGGCATCAAGGAGCAGGGAGCCGGGCGCTTCTTCGCCTCCCAGCTCATGCCTCCGGGACTGCCCAAGGCGATGTACCTGCTCATCACCCCCATCGAGTTCCTCTCGAACTTCATCGTGCGGCCGGTGACGCTCACCCTGCGTCTGCTGTGCAACATGGTCTCGGGGCACATGCTGCTGGGGATGACCTTCTACGGCACCACCCTCCTGCTCCATCAGCTGCAGGTGACCTCGGCGGTCGGCGCCCTCACCGGCGCCGCCATGATCGTGGTGACCCTGTTCGAGATCTTCGTCGCGGTCCTGCAGGCCTACATCTTCACCATCCTCAGCGCCGTCTACATCAAGCTCTCCATCGAGGCCCACTAGCCGCCACAGCGCGTCGCCCAAGCCTCTTCCACCGACCCCACCTGCGCCACCCGGCGCCAGAAAGAAGGAACCAGATATGACCTCCGTTGCGCTCGCATACGTCGGCTACGGCCTGGCCACGCTCGGCCCGGGCATCGGCATCGGCCTGATGGTCGGCAAGACCCAGGAGGCCACGGCCCGTCAGCCCGAGGTAGCCGGACGCCTGTTCACCAACATGATCATCGGCGCGGGCATGGTCGAGGCCCTCGGCCTCATCGGCTTCGTCCTGCCCCTCATCAAGTGATGCTCTCGCTGGCTGCTGAAGGCGGGCACGCAGGAGACTCGGAGTTCAGCCTCCTCCCCCCGGCCTATGAGATCTTCTGGGCGGCGATCGTCCTCCTGCTCATCCTCCTGGTGGTGGGCCGCTACGCCCTGCCCCGGCTCTACGCCGTGCTGGACGAGCGAGCCCAGCGCATCCAGGAGGGCCTCGACCTGGCCGACAAGGCCAAGCAGGACCAGGCCGACGCCGAGAAGCGCGCAGCCCGGCTCGTGGACGAGGCCCGTCGCGAGGCCGCACGCATCCGCGACAACGCCCAGGGCGAGGCTAAGGGGATCGTCGCCAAGGCCCGCAACGACGCCCAGGTGGAGGCCGCCGGCATCATCGAGGGCGCCCAGCGTCAGATCCTGGCCGAGAAGCAGGCCGCGCAGATCTCGCTGCGCACCGACGTCGGCATGCTCGCCTCCACCCTGGCCGAGCGCATCGTCGGTGAGCACCTGAGCGACACCGCCCTGTCCGAGCGGGTCATCGACCGTTTCCTCGACGAGCTCGAGACCATGGAGCCGGTTGAGGGACTCGACGCCGGCGTCGGCTCCACCGCGGAGGCGACGCGGTGAGAACAGGAACTGCCGCCACCCGGCAGACCGTGAGCCAGGCCTGGAGCCCGGTGCTCAAGGCCGCGGGCGTCGAGGGCCAGGAGCTGGGTCGCCAGATCCTCGCCCTGGCCCACCAGGTCGCCGTCCACTCGCTGTCCGGTCCACTGACCGACCCGGGCCGCGAGGCCGAGGACAAGGTGGCCCTGGCCCGCCGGCTCTTCACCGGCACCGTGGACGAGCGCGTCGTCGACCTGCTCAGCGCCATGGTCCGCGGTCGCTGGTCCAAGGCCGTCGACCTGGTCTCCGCCCTCCACGACCTGGGCATCGAGGCGATCCTCGCCGGCGCCCACGCGGACGGCTCGGTGAAGCAGATCGAGCAGCAGCTCTTCGAGGTCCACGAGCAGATCGCCGACAACCGCGAGCTGCGCGAGGCCCTGACCCCCTCGCGCCGTACCAGCACCGAGGCCCGGGTCCGCCTGGTCGAGGCCGTCTTCGCCCCCCACATCAGTGCTCCCGCTATGAGCCTGGTGGACTGGTGCATGCGCCACCACGCCGAGGGCGGTCCGCTGCGCAACCTGCGCCGCGTCGTCGAGCTGGCTGCCGAGATGCGCCAGCGCACCATCGTCGACGTCGTCACCGCCATCCCCATGACCTCGGCTCAGGAGGAGCGCCTGCGCACCATCCTGGAGCGCCGCCTGGGCACCAAGGTCGACCTCAACTGCGAGGTTGACTCCGCGGTCATCGGCGGAGTCCGCATCTCGACGAGGAACTACGTCATGGACCGCACCGTGAGCAGCGCCGTCGCCGAGCTGCGCACTCGCCTGGCGGGCTAGCCCGCTGATCGCACGCCGACCCACAACTTCACCACCCCACCCCGCGCCGTCGTCGCTCACGCCCAGCGCCGCCGGCCCCCAGAACGCAACCAGCAAGGAGACGAGATGGCAGAGCTGACCATCAGGCCCGAGGAGATCCGCTCGGCCCTGAACGAGTTCGCCGAGTCCTACAAGCCCGCCGAGGTCGCG
>ERZ773070.2344-NODE-2344-length-10765-cov-3.743791_pt1 | contig 10765 bp, 12 predicted proteins | sample MGYA00580618_ERZ773070 | MGnify/ENA primary metagenome ERZ773070 (study PRJEB29015, sample SAMEA2738023) | human oral metagenome | biome: human oral; feature: human-associated habitat; material: dental | place: China | collected 2019 ...
AAAAAAGTGATTTAATCGAGAAAAAATTCATCGCCATAAAAGCAATGCATCCAGAAAAAATTCCAGCACAGAGTAAAAGTGCGCTTTTTGAAAGTATTTTCCCAAAATATAGTGTATCTCGCACCAAAAATAACGAAATCATCACGAGAAGTACCTGACTTGCGAGCGTCACAACTGCGGAGCCAATGAACGAATAAAAGGGGATTATCACGAGATTTCCGACAATGTTCACGAGAGCAATAAAAAGATTGACGTAAATAATTTTTTTCTGCTCATTTTTGGCAATCAAAATATAATTGGCAAGCGAACTGATAAAATAAAATAAAAATATCCACGCCACGATTTGCATCACATCCACAGAATTTGCGCCATTGATTGGTACCAAAAAACTTTCTGAACTAATAAATGGAATGATTTTTTCTGCAAAAAACGCTAGAAAAACTGAAATTCCCACACCAAAACCAAATAGTAATTCAAATCATTTGAGAGAAAGATTTTTGGTATCAGTAACGCGATTTTCGCTAATAGATGCCGTCAAAACCGGCAAAAAACTGTTCAAAAAAATAGTCCCATACATCATGCCCACTTCCACGATTTTCATCGGAATACTATAAATCCCGATAATCGCATCAGATACGGACGCATCTTCCATGAGCGACAAAAAAAGCGTATCAACCTTGAAAAAAATCACTCCCAAAAAGAGGGCAATTCCGTACGGAATAGACATTTTGAGGATTTTTTTGATATATTCAGAATCCCAATAAAAACGAATTTTGTGGAATTTTTTCGCGTGCCAAAAGATAAGTCCTGTCATTACGAGATTTCCAGCAAGTCCAGCCAAAAATACCATTATGAGACCAAATTCTGGCGATACAGAATTTTTGGGAAAAAGCCCATACGCAAAAAATGCCACAAGTCCAAATGTTGCTAATTTGCCAGCCGTGTTGGCAATAAAACTAAATTCTGTTCTGAGAATTGCTTGCAAATAACTCATAATCGAGCTATGAATCAGTCCAAGAAGTGTAAAAATTGAGACAATAAAAATTGAAAGCAGTGCGGTTGGAGAATTGTATCATTCCATAAAAAATCCGATTCCAAGCGCCAAACACATAATCATGAGTCCAGAAAGTGTGCGCAGCGACAAAATATTTCCTGAAATTTTTTCCAATTTTTCGGGATTGTCGTGCACTTGCGACATTTCGCGAACGCTGATGGTGTAGAGTCCCAAATCCGCCAAAACTGCAAAAATCGAAAGATAATTATAGATTTTGGAATACATCCCATAGCCGCTCGTATCGAGATAATCAGCCACGATTTTGATGAGAAAAATCGAAATCAGGCCCGTCATCACTTTTCCGGCGATTTGTGCGAGCGTGTTGGTATAAATTTTTTTTGTAGGCATGCGAATATTGTATGCAATCGAAAAAAAAATCAAGAAAATTTGAATTTTTCCACATTTTTTCTATAATTTTTGCATGAAAAAAATCTCCCCAAAATTCCGCGATTTTCGCGCGATGCATCTTTTGCTGCCAAAATTTTGAAAAAAAAATCTCGAAACGCTCGTTGATCAAGAATTTGCAGAAAATTTTTCGGTGCTTTCTGATGCCGAAAAATCCTTTTTTCTTGAAAAACTTGCTCAGAAAAATTCGCTCGAACAAGAAATTGCTGAAAAAAATTTAGAAAATATTTTGTCGCTTGAAAATCAAATTTCTGTGGTTTTGTACGATATGGAGCGCACGGGCGTGAGTTTTGATGTGGCAAAAATGGAAGATATTCGCACGCGAATTCGTGCTGATATTTCCGCTTTGGAATCAGAAATCTTTGAGATTATTGGAGAACGCATTAATATCAATTCTCCAAAACAATTACAAGTTTTATTTTTTCAAAAACTCGGCATCAAGCCTATCAAAAAAAATAAAACGGGTTTTTCGGTGGATACTGATGTGCTTGAAGAAATCGCAAAAACCCACGATGTGGCGCGCCTAGTTCTCGAATATCGCCGACTTTCCAAACTTTCTTCAACGTATGTTGATGGACTTTTGAAGGTGGTGGATTTGCGTGACAATCGCATTCATACGAATTATGATTCGCTTGGGACGACGACGGGACGAATGAGTTCGAGTGATCCGAATTTGCAAAATATTCCGACGGGCGATGGATACGCCAACGAAATCAAATCATGCTTTGTAGCGTCTCCAGGAAATATTTTGCTCGTGGCGGATTATTCTCAGATTGAACTTCGAATTTTGGCTTTTTTGTCGCAAGATGCGGGACTTTTGGATGCTTTTACTAATGATGAAGATATTCATACGCGCACGGCCAAATTTTTGTTTGGTGATCGTGAAATTTCTCCAGCAGAACGCCGAATTGCCAAAAGCGTGAATTTTGGTGTGATTTATGGAATCACGGGATTTGGGCTTGCTAAAACACTCGAATGTTCGCCTTGGGAAGCACAAAAATATGTGGACGCATTTTATGAAAAATATCCTGGCGTGAAAAATTTTTATGATAAACTTTTGGAAGATGGTCGAAAAAATGGCTTTGTAGAAACTTTTTTTGGGCGCAAAAGATTCGTTCCGGCACTCAACGATGCTAACAAAACGATGCGATCAATTGCGGAGCGTGAGGCGATGAATATGCCGATTCAGGGAACCGCGGCTGACATCCTCAAACTCGCTATGATAGATATTTTCCAAAAAATTTCTGAAAAAAACCTCTCAGGAAAGATGATTTTACAAGTGCATGATGAATTGGTTTTTGATGTTCCAGAATCGGAAAAAGAGATTTTTGAACAATTGATTCGCGATTCGATGGAACGAATTTTTGAAATTCAGAATTTACGAAAAATTCCAGAAAATATGCATGAAGTAAAAATTATTGTGGATATTGGAGAAGGAAAAAATTGGACGGAAGCAAAATAATCTGGACAAGCAAAAAGCCACCCTCGTGAGTGGCTTTTTTACAAATGAAACTCCCTTATTCGATTCCACGTACTTCTGGAACGAGACTCAGGAAAACCATTTGCACTTCGTGAGAGAAGAATTCTTTTCTCTCATAGAGCGAGAACACTGCGGCTTGTCGAACTTCTGGCGAGATTTCACCATGCAAATATACAAACTCACTTGGTTCGTGCTTTTGCTCGAATTTTGCCTCCCATATCAGGTAGGCTGTTCTTGTCAGCGTATCAAGACGATTCAATACATATTCTCGTTCCGCATTCGAGGTTCCGCTTAATAGCATTTTTTTGCTTTCATCCGTAATAATTCTACGGAATAAAGCGTGCAACCCATCTGAATCAATGGTTTGCAAAAATTGCTGCCGATTTTTGGGTGACCAATTTTGCAGAACGGCCGCACACTCAAGCATCGAGTAGTGTGAGAAATTACCAATATTGAACATTGGCAATAACTTCATCTGTCTTTTAACGGAGAGATTTTTGAGTGCCAGCAGGCATCCATAAGAACTCCTATCCCCGATGCTTCGAAGAAAATAAGAACAAAATCCCGCATCTTGATCTAGCAGAGCCATCAATAACTCTGCTAATTCCGGAGCATTGTAATTGGGTGCACTATACAGCTGTGCATCCAATTGTTCATTGACTAGAATCTGCGAGGCTTGCCAAATTGGTCCCAAATTTTTTGTATTACACATACAAAGTCCTTTTTCTGCTCGTCGGCTTGCGCCCTATTTCATCCGTCGAATGCGGAAACGAACATCTTTGATATTGTAGATAAAATTTTATTTTTGTCAAATATTTTCAAAACTAAGAAGTCGTCCTCTTGAGGACGACTTCTCCAATTTTTAAAGGATCAGTCCGAGCACAAGCAGGGATGAGTCCACTTACGTCGTTCTTTTTCTCTTGGCTTTCTTAAACCCAAAAACTCTTCAAAATACCGACTTAAATTGCCGGACATTTGCAGTTCTGAGTAATACAATTTTCGAATCAGTGTCCTTTTCAGGTCCTGATTCTTGATTATTTTTAAGTAAGCCACGCTTCCGAGGTTAATCGGTTCGCCTTTTCTGAGCAGATAAAACGTTCGGGCGATCGCGCCGCCCTTTGAAGGTGTTGCATTTTTCATGCGAATCTCCTTGGTTACATTGCCTTTCGCGCGATAGCAACATGCACCGCATCCCAACACTAGTATCATTTAGCGAAAAAATTCGTTTTTGTCAAATTTTTTTAGAAAAATTATTTTTGCATTCAAAAACTGCCCCAGTGGGCAGTATATTGACATGTCAAGAAGTGCAGCTTTATCAGCACACCTCTTGACCGTGGTGGTTACTCTTGAACCAGAATATCCTCAAGGAGCTTCCTCGCGCCTTCGCTCAAAGATATATTTGTCTGTTGTATGAGGAGAGTAGCTAAATACTTTCTTTCCTTAATGCTCGATACTTCTTCGGTCAAAAAATCGAGATCGGATTTCTCAAGATGAGAACCACTATCCAATAGAATGGAAACTCTTTCCCTTGGGGTGAACTCATCTAAAGCGTATCTGTCCAACATGACATTCGTCCTTTCATAGGGGTTGAAAAACATACTACCTCCATACGGTCCCTTATGTTCCGTAATCGTGCAGCAAATAATATTTAACGAAGAAATTCTTTTTTGTCAAATCTTTTTTCAAAAAAAGGGAAAACTTTTTTGCACAAGCGTTATTTTTCCTTATAATATCGTATATGGCCAATTTTGATACGCTTTTTTTTGAACAGCACATCAATGACGACGAACAAATTGAAAAAGTATTTCATCGACATTTTTTTGTGATTATTGAAGATCTTTTGATTTGGGTATTTTTTGCGTTGATAATCCCGACTTTTTTGTATTATTATAATGTTTTTGATTTGCAAAAAATCATCGCGGATCGCAGTTATGTTCATGCATATTTATTTTTGATATACTTTATTCTTCTGTACAAAATTTTTGATTGGTATCTGGATGTGTGGATTGCGACGGATCGAACGCTTGTTGAGATGCGCTGGAAATGGTTTACACCACAACTTTTGTATATCGGCTATGAAAAAATAGAGTCAATCGAAGTTCGCACGCCATCGTGGCTGTACTCGGTGGCGGGAATTTCTGATGTACGGATTCATCTGGCGGGAGATGAGCACCACACACTGACTTCGGCCGCATTTCCCAAAGAAATGGTTCAATACCTTCAGGATGCTACACAACCAAAAAAACCTTCTGAGAATCCTGATGATCGCGAGCCGTTTGAGGTGCTTGTGGATACACTTTCCTGAGTGGTGCGCAATCATCTTGATACAAATGGCAAAAATTTTATCACGAAAGATTATATTGAAAAATTGGACGCGACGCTTTCTGATGGCGCGCCGATTGATCTTCGTTCCAGCGATGAAAAGCATGTAGTGGAGGCTTGGAAGAAAAAACATATTCCACTCGAAATCAAAAACTCTGACAAATAATATATGAATATTTTTCTTTGAATTTTACTGACTATAATCGTATTTTTCGTGGTGGTAATGATTCATGAATTTGGACACTTTATCACTGCGAGAATGACAGGAATGAAAGTTTTGGAATTTGGATTCGGCATTCCACCCAAAATCAAAAAAATTTTCACTGATAAAAAATGAACAGATTTTACCTTCAATGCATTGCCTTTTGGTGGGTTTGTTCGTATTGATGGCGAGGATTTTTCTAAGCCATCTGCGTTTGCCGATGGGGCTTTTATGTCAAAATCACTTCCCAAGCGACTTCTTGTTTTGGTTGCGGGCGTAGTTATGAATCTTGTATTGGCGTGGGTGATTTTTACAGGAATGTTTTTGGTTGGTGCCAAGCCACTCACGGTTATTCCGATGGATATTGGTCCGACGCATTCCTTTTTCTTGCCATCGTTTGAGGAAAGTCTTGAAAGTGGCTTTGTAAAGCGCTCCAATGTGGCCATTGAGCCGCTCGAAGATTCTATTGCTCAGAAGGCAGGACTCCGCGAAAATGATGAAATCATCTCGGTAAATGGTCAAAAAATTGTCGATACAGATGATTTGGTCGAGATTATTGCTAAAAATAAAAATCTTGATTTTGAAATTTTGCGTGATGGTGAAATTCAGAAAATTGCGGTGCGCCCAGAAAATGGGAAAATTGGCACAAAAATTTTCTACAAATCCCTTGAAATGGATAAAGACTTTTCCAAAAAAACGGGCGTTATTGAGGCGGCAAAACTTGGGGCAGGGGAGACATATCATGCTTCAATGTTGACCTTCAAACTCGTGAAAAAAACGCTTGGAGCACTCTTTTTTCCAAAAGATGATGCTGAACGCACGGCCGCTCAGAAAAATCTTTCTGGTCCAATTGGAATGGGAAATGCCTTTGTAATGATGGTGGAGCATGCGTTGCCAATATCTGTGATTTTACTCTTTGTGGCGCTACTTTCTATCAATCTCGCAGTGATGAACATTTTGCCATTTCCAGCGCTGGATGGCGGACGAATGCTCTTTGCAACGGTCTATAGCGTGGGTAAACGACTCGGATTTTCTCGTGAAAAAATCCTAAAATCAGAACAAATTATCAATTCTCTTGGGTTTATTTTACTACTGACGTTTATGATATACGTGGCTGGGATTGATATTTTTAGACTTTTACAATAATTTTTATGACTTTTATCGGTGCATTTTTGATTTTTTTCGGAGTTTCTGTGATTCTTTTTCCAGAGCTTATTGCGATTATTATCGGTGTTTTCTTTATCGCTGTAGGAATTAATGTGTTAGCATTTTCTTTCCGCATTCAGCAAGTTCAGAAAAATGCTTCGGAAAATCAGAATCGAGTTTTCACTATCGGTAATTACGAATTTATCAGAAAAAAATAATGAACCTCGTGAACGCATTCATCACGATTGTTATCGCTTTATTTCCTGTCTACTTTTGGGCGTACGCACTCAAATTGCTCGGCGAAAATTCTCCCGATGTGCGCCTCAAATTCTGGACGGGAGTTTTTTCTGGTCTCGTCTCGGTGGGTGTAGTTTTTGTATTTTTTAAATATTTTTCACAGGCAGAAATTATTCCATATACGATTTTTTTTGCGTTATTTTTGGGGTTTTTTTATGCAATTATCGCGCTGCTCACGAACTTTGGTTCGCAGTATTCCGCCAAATTTTTGCGACGCGTAAGTCTCTTGCATTTACTTGGGATGCTCTGCATTTTTCTGTTTCTCATCGTCATTTCAAAAATTCTCACGGGAAGTTTTGTCTTGGGCGGAATTCTGGCAACGATTTTTATCCCAGCGTTTTTTGAAGAAATTTCCAAACATTTTAGCGTGCTCGGCCTACTTGGAAAAAGTTTTTCGTTTTCACTTAGAGATTTGACGCTTTTTACTTTTTGTGTTGTTCTTGGATTTGTTTTTGTGGAAAATATTTTATATTTTTTCGCACATGGAGCGACCGTTGGACTTTCTATTTTTCGCTCGATTTTTGTATTTTCTGTTCATCTGCTTTCATCGTTGATTTGTACGCTGGTTTGGTGGAAATCGCTTGGCGAAAAATTTGGCTCAATTCGTTATTTTGCGTGGTTTTTGCTGGGAATTTTGGGCGCGACACTTATTCATATGCTCTATAATTATTCAATTTCAGCAGGCAATAATATATTATTTTTGCCATATGCGGTAGCTGCCTACGGATTATTTGTTTATCTCATCAAAAAATAAAAATCTCCTTTTGGGAGATTTTTAAATGCCGAGTTTGTCACGAATAATATTGAGTTCATGAACGACTTGCTGATCTTTCTTCATGATTTGTTCGAGTTTTTTGCAAGAATACATTACGGCCGTATGATTGCGTCCAGAAAAAATATTTCCGATGCGTTCATACGTGAAATTGAGACGATTTTTGAGTAGATACATTGCTACCTGACGCGGAATCATATTTTCCTTGCGGCGGTCTTCAGAGAGAAGAGTACGAATTTCTACGCCAAAATGCAAAGAAACCGTCTGAATTAAGTCTTCATAACTGCATGTTGCTGTTGGGCGAAGTGTTCGAGAAGTGGTTGTAGACGCTGTCAATGGCGTGATTGCTAATTTTGACAAACGCATCGCGATATTTTCTACCGTTGGAGGTGTTCCACGAAGATCATATTCGGCAATAACCTGATTGAGTACGCCTTCGATTTCACGAACATTTTCAGTGACATTTTCTGCGATAAATTCTGCTACATCCTGTGGGAGTAAAAATTCTCGTGCGCGAGCTTTTTCTTGCAAAATTGCCAAGCGCGTTTCGTAGTCAGGAGCGCCAACATCGACGGTGATTCCCCACTCAAATCGGCTCTGAAGGCGAGCCTCAAGTTCTGTTAATTCTTTTGGTGGACGATCACCAGACAAAATAATTTGTTTTCCTGCTTCGTACAAAATATTGAAAATATTGTACAGTGCTTCCTGTGTTTGTTTTTTTCCTGCCAAAAATTGCACATCATCCAATACGAGCACATCAACTTGACGGAATTTATCCTGCAATTTATCCACAGAATGAGATTTTACAGAAGAAACATAATCCGTAATGAATTTGTCAGTGGTTGTATAGACAACGCGAAGATTTTTATATTTGCTGCGAATGGCATTTGCCGTTCCTTGAAGCAAATGTGTTTTTCCAAGCCCTACATTCCCATACAAATAGAGTGGATTGTATGACGCGCCAGGCTTGCGAGCCACTGCTTCACAAGCCGCATGTGCAAGCTGTGTAGAAGGTCCAACGATAAAATTGGAAAGCTGATATCGGTCGGAAATAATGCGAGAATTGATTCCTTGAACCACTTCCACGCCCTGTACTTGTTCTTTTTTTGTTTGTTTTTCGCTTTTTTTGAGAAGCATTCGACAATCTACCACTTCAGTTTCGGGGCGGATTTCAATGCGATCATCAACCACAAAATCTACGAGTTCCACGCTTGGAAGTTCAGTTTTGATGGCTTGTTTGATTTCAGAATAGAATTTTTTTGAAAGATTATCTTTATGGAATGCGGAGAGCACGCCCAATGTCACTTGTGAGTCGGTTGCATCAACGAGTGAAAATTTTTTGAAATAAGTCAGAAAATCTGGTTTTCGAATAATTTTTGACATTTCAATTACGGATTTTTCGAGATGAGCAAAGTCGAATGAAGACATAAAAATATTTCAAAAATTTATGCATCCTTTTTAGTCAAAAATCCAAGAAAGTCAAAGTTTAAAAAAAGTTTGACACGAATATTTGTACATTTTTTTTGGTCAAAAAATATCGCGTTGGCAATGGCATCAGCAAAAGCACGAATCGGGAAAAAATTTTTGAATTTTCACTTGATTTTTTCTTCAAAATTTATAGCAAGAACACAAATTTGATACAAGAGAAATTGACAAAAAATATATTTATTTTGTACTATATTTTTAGAAAAAGAGAGAATAATTTGGAAGGATTTTGCTGCCAAATTTTGCAAAATTTTATAATTTTTGTGAAAATATTTTTTAAAGTCCTGAAAAAGAATTTTTGAAATAATAAAAAATCCCCAAAATAGGGAAAATTATTTGATTTCTTTCAAGCGAGCAGCTTTACCAGTAAGATTGCGGATGTAACGAATGTTAGCACGGCGAACCTTGAACTGACGAAGGATGTCGATTTTCTGAATGAATGGAGAATTTACTGGGAAAATCTTTTCGATCCCGATTCCGTCCATATCAGCACGAACAGTAATCATAGTATCAAGAGGAGTTGCTCCACGAGTTGAGATGATAAGGCCACGGAATTTCTGGATACGCTCCTTGTCACCATCCTTAATAATCTGGTGTACTTCTACTTCTTGACCAGTACGGAATTTCTGAGTTTCCTTTTTTGCATCTGCCTGAATAGCATTGATAAGCGTAGTATTTGACATAAAATAATGACACGAATTAAAAACGCGATGAAGTATATATATTTTTCGTGAGAAATCAAGTTTTTATTTAAAAAAGTTTTTTTCGTGGGCAAGCGCGCAAATTTACTTGCAAAAATCTTGTTTTTCCCTATATTATTCGAAATCATTTTTTAAAAAATTATGGAAATTTTTTTCACAAGCGTTTTTGCGCGATTTGAAGCCATTTTGGTGATGATTTTTGTCGTGATTGCTGCGATAATTCTTTTGACATATTTGTATCAATATATTGAACGAATTATTCGAGTTTTTGGCCCAAATAAGCGCGATGCAAAGCTTCAGACTCGTGATTTGGATATTTTGAAAAAACGCGAGCAAACGAAAAATGCGCACGAAGAGGAAAAAGAGCTTCCACCGCCGATTACGCTTGAGGAGATTGAGGAAAAAACGGAGGAAAATCCAGAAAATGAAGAAGAAAAATCGACTGATAATAATGAGGAAAATGTTTCTGAAAATGATACAAATGAAGAAAAAGGAAGTGAAGAAGTAGAAGAAAAAAACGAGGAAAATATTGAAGAAACAGATAAGAATGAGGATGAAAAAAATGATGAAAATAACGAAAAATTTGTGGAGGAAGAAGCGAAAAATGGGGAAGAGATGGGGGAAATTCTCGAAAAAAATGAAATAGACGAGACGGAAGACGATGAGGCGAAAAATAACGAGGAAAATTTGGAAGAAAAAAATGAAGAAAAATCTCAAGAAACAATAAAAAATGAACCAGAAAAAACTGAAGAAAAACTAGAAGAATTGACTGATACTGATGAGGAAAAAGTTCATGAAGAAGCAGAAAAAGCGGTAGAATCAGTGGAAGAAGAAAAAATTTCGCCGATTATTCAGAAAATCCGTGAAGCTGAACAGAGTTTGCAAAAGGAGGAAGAAAATA
>ERZ773070.2347-NODE-2347-length-10761-cov-7.923034_pt1 | contig 10761 bp, 10 predicted proteins | sample MGYA00580618_ERZ773070 | MGnify/ENA primary metagenome ERZ773070 (study PRJEB29015, sample SAMEA2738023) | human oral metagenome | biome: human oral; feature: human-associated habitat; material: dental | place: China | collected 2019 ...
AATCTTTTTCTAACTTAAGATGATATTGTTTATCATAATATCGTAAATTTATATCGGAGTTATTCCCTATTGAATTAATCTTTAGATGAACAAGATTTAGACGATTCAAGAAATAATGAGTTTGCTTGTTTATTGTTCCAACCTTCTTTACTTTAATAAACTCTGTGATAATTTCCAATCCACTCATATATGTATATTTAAAATTATTATTATCATAAGAGATTTCATTATTTTTTAACTTATATGTTTTTACTAGAAGACTATAAGAAAGTAAAATAAAATAAAGTACTAAAGCAATCTCTATTTTTTTAGGTGCTAAAACCGGAATTTTCACTATATAAAGAAATAAGAATATTATTATCGGAAGAAACGCACAATTTATAACACTCCAGCGATACATTGCAAATCTTGCGCGTTTGGGAATTCTTTCTCCTTTTAAACTATTATAATGTTCTAAATCTAAACTTAAATTTTCCTCAATAAATCTTTGTGCCTCTTTTTTTGGAACTAGTGGCATAAGATCTATTGTTGTCTTCTGTTCACTTAAATCCTCTGATACTGTTTTTGTTAAAGTTTCTACTGACAATTTTGCTAAACCAAAGAATCTATAGCGCAATGGCTCTTTTATTTTAATACTTTGTAATCTTTCTATATCAATCACTAAAGATTTTTTATTCAATAAGCCATACTTACAAAGAAGATTATTATCTTTTCTTAGTAATGTGAAATTATAGAATTTAGTTACGGTAAATATAATTGAGCCAATTATAACAAGTACTATAAAAACAAGAGTTATTGTAATTAATAACTTAACATCACCTGCTGCACTTTTCGCTCCTTTTTCTAGATATTTATCTACTATATCGCTACTATCAAAAATATACTTAACAACATCCTTAATTTTATCATAAAAGGCAAAAAGTAGACCTAATGCTGCTAAAAATCTCACTCGTAGTAATCCATAAAAAATCAAATCTTTTATACTCAGCGATAGAATTTTCACTTCTTCTTTTTCCTCTATTATTAGTCCCAATTCTTCATGCTGTCCAATATCTTGATTATTTATATTAGTTTTATTAACATTTTTCACTTTATTGAGTTTTTGGATTAATGCTAAAGCTATATCTTTTTTAGTGGTCTTATTCTAATCTTATCTGCTACCAAATTAATATCTAATGAAACAAGATTAAAAACTTGATACAAAATATTAGAACTCGTATCTAATGATTGAATATTTTCCAAATTGATATTCTTTATTTTTTTATTGAAAATACCTTCGCGATATATTATAACATTATCTGCTACTTCATAAGTCGTTGCCAAATAATTTAACACACCCCATAATATTAACACCAAGCATACACCAGCAAGAATTAAATACCTTGGTACTCCGTTTTCTCGCAATAGTAGAATTACAAAAATCCAGAAAAGTTTTAGAATAGAGATAATAAAATCTAAAATTCCTAAAGGATGTACCCGACTTTTTTTTATATTATTCATCTTTGTACCTCCTATATTTTAAATTATCTTTTAATATTTCTTTCAAAATATATTCTAACTCTGTTATATCATCTTTCTCTGCATAAATTTTTAAAAATTCTGATCCACAATTTATCCTTAGCACATAAATATTTGCTAATTTTAACAAAGGATTCTGCACTATTCTATAGTTAAGCACATTATGTACTGGTGCTGTTTTTTCTTCTTTAAAATATGCATAGCACATTGCCTGTCCTGCTCTTATGTGGCTAGCAGTTATTTCATAAAAGGTACTCTCTTTATATTTTTTTTGGACTAAAATACCAATAAGAGTATTTAACAATGAACATCCTATCAATATCCCAACTATAAGATAGATACTCCAACCTGCTATACTATCAATATTTAAAAGCACTAATGCCATATACACAATTCCAATCAAAACCAAATCAAACGATAAGGAATTTAAAAATTTATAATATATAAACCATTGTCCTACATTCTTTTTCACAAATATATCCCTTTCTTAATTAACTTTTTATATTTTATATCTATAAATTATTAATTTCCTATTAAATTAAAATGACGCTCGCGTCCTATTGTCGTATCATCTCCATGTCCTGGATAAACTATTTTTTCTTCATCTAGTTTAAACAAAACATTATGTAGTGAATTTTTCAAAGCATTAAAGTCAGAACCATAAAGATCATAACGTCCAAATCCACTTCTAAACAATGCATCTCCTACAATAATGAATTTTCCAAAATCAAAAGATACTCCACCTGGAGAATGACCTGGAGTTGGTAAAACTGTAAAGCTCATTCCTGCAATTTCATATTTTTTATTTTCTTCAAACTCGAATTCTGCGGCTTCTGTCATAGGAGCTCTTCTTAATCTAAACATTGTTGAACCATTAAAATCAGGATTACTTAGCCAATCTCTTTCATAAGGTGAAATATACACTGGAACTTTATAATATTTTCTACATTCGTCCAGTGACATAATATGATCGAAATGAGCATGTGTTAAAAGAATTGCTTCAATCTTAACTCCTAGTTCTTCTACAGCTTTTTGTATCTTTTCAAAGCCTTCTCCTGGGTCTATTATAAGTCCGCGATCATTTTTATATACTATATAGCAATTTTCTTCTACCATATCCATTACTATTCTTCTTATTTCTACTTTTGCCATTATATAAATATTCCTCCATAAGTAATATTATTTATATTTTATCTCATTATAAATTTAATAACAAGTCTTGATTTAAATTGTTTTGTATTAATTTCAACATAGTATGAAAAAATAATAATTTATAAAATCACATAACTGTTACTGAATTTTATTTCTATCTACTAAAACTTGACCTTTAGTATTATTTTTTTTATACTTGTATGGTATATTTATTAATATAACATTCTAAGGAGAATACAATGAAATTAAATCTGACAGCTAAGTTTTCATTACTTAGCATATCTATACTTTTGATGTCCCACTTAGCAATTTCTCCTGTTATCCCAAGTCTTTATAATTTTTATAATGAACAAAATTCTAATATTGGGCTAGCATCTGTAGAGTCACTTGCAACTATACCCGCTATGATGATTACAATTTTTGTTTTACTTAGCAATGTAGTCATAAAATTTTTAGGGAAAAAGAATACTGTTTTACTGGGACTTATTATAATATTTATTTTTGGATTAGTTCCTGTCTTTACATCTAATTTCAAATTAGTTTTAATTAGCAGATTGTTTCTTGGCGCAGGAATTGGACTTTTTAATTCATTATCAATTAGCTTAATCAGCGACTTTTTTGATGATAGTACTCGTGGTACTATGATTGGTCTTCGTACTGCATTTTTAAATATTGGTAAAGCATTAACAACATTTATTTCAGGGTATCTAGTAATATTAGGTGTGCAATATACCTTTTTAGTTTATGCCTTAGCTCTACCTATATTTATATTATTTCTATTTTTTGTTCCAAACTCTGAAAATATCTATAATAAAAAAGTAAGTGTTAAATTTCATAAAGAAACTATTTATTTAACAATGCTTACCTTTTTTATCGGTGTTTCTTATATGGGGGCTACAATTAAGATTCCTACATTGTTGATTGAAAAATATCTCTATCATCCTGCTGCAGTAACGAACTTATTAACTGTCCTTGCAATTAGTGGTATCTTCTCTGGTTTATTATTCGGATTTTTAGTAAAAAGAGCTAAAAACCTTACATTAACTATTATGCTGAGCTTTATGACTTTGGGTAGTATGATATTTTCATTTTCTAATAATATAGTTTTATTTATTTTAGGAGCTATTCTTATCGGAATTAGTTTTGTTGGGGCTATGTCATTCAACTTCTTTTACATTTCTAATAAGCTGGAAAATAAATTTATTAACTTTAGTACAAGTATTATGTTAGTCGGTGGTAATATTGGTGTCATTTTAACACCTATTATTCTTACTAAACTACCTGAAGCCTTGCATTTAGAGAAATTCTTAACTCCATTTTATATAACTACACTAGCTATGCTAATATGTACTGTTATTAGTTACTTTAGTTTAAAAGATAATAACAACTAAAAAGAATATTCCTGAAATTCAGGAATATTCTTTTTTCTTAGCTATTTAATAAATCTTTGTATTTTTCTAAAAAATTCTTCAATTCAGAATCTGGTATTTGTCTAGCTAGTACTAAACTTCTTAAATGAACGTTATTTAATCTACAAGTAGCAAAAACTGCCATATTATCATCTCCAGAAATTTTAGTATCAGATAGCCAATTTTTTGAACTTGCTTTAAACTTATTTATAAATATTTGTTTATCTTCTGAATTGTTAGGAAGTTGATATAATTCTGTATTTTCATTAACAACGCTAACACCTGTCACTTCATAGTAATATTTTCTTTCCGGTGTTTCAATAACAATAACTCTATGTGTGTCAAAATAATCTTTTTTACCAAACCAATTTATATTATTAAAGACTCTAGTATCTAGTGTTATTCGTTTTTCTTCTATACCACCTCGAGCATGCCCAAAAATCCATTTAATATCTTTTTCTGCGAAAGATGCATTGTTTTCATAATCCATAAACACTGCACCGATAAGATTTGATGGCTTATTATAAATATCTGTTACTAAATATTTACTATTATTTGTAGTCTGTAAAATTGGTTCTTTTAATGAATCTTCACCATCTCCCGGAACATACATATAAGCAATTACATCGCTATTAATATCTCTTAGCTCCTTGAATTTTTTTTCTAAATATTCTTTTTCTGCTTTATCCGGCTTATAACCTTCATCTTTTGTTTCTTGTTGGTCTATTTTTTTTATTTCTTGAATAGGTTGTATATCCTCTCCTGCCTTAAAGTATGAGTATACTCCAAAAGAAATACCTATCACTAATATCGTTAATAATACATATTTTATTATTCTGTTTAATAATCTCTTCTTATTTTCTTCTTTCATAATATTCTAATTCCTTTTCACAAATCACTTTCTGTTTTCATTTATATCCAAACTTATTAGATTTTAGTATATCATTTTTTGTATAAAATTTAAAACTATAACTTATATAGACTACACTAATAAATATATTAACATAAAATCAAAAGGATTTAATCCTACTTTTAATAGAATTAAATCCTTTTGATACATTTGTTTAACTTGTGATTTACAAATAATTTTTATTGCCAAGTTTTCATAATGTCTAAACTTTATTAAACACTACGTATGTTAACAAAATCTGTTGGTGGCACATTATCTTTACCTAAGTCTGGTTGTCCAGCGGTAATTAAAATATAATCACCTTCTTTTGCCAACCCTGATTCTTTTGAATATTGTGCAGCATTTTCTAACATCTCTTCCATTGTTAAAGTTTTTGGCTCTATAAATGCTGTAACTCCTCTTGTTAAAGCTAATTTTCGTGCTTTTTCCTTTGTTGGTACAACTGCAAGCACTGGTACTTTCGGTCTATATCTTGCTATAAACTTAGCTGTGCTTCCTGATTTAGTGTAAGTTACAATATTGTTAACATCAACAGCATCTAGCAAGTGTTTTGTAGATAATGAAATCGCATGTGCAATATCCATTTTATGTTTTCTGTATTCAGTATCTTCTTCATTTACAACATCTTGTTTTTCAATATATTTTATAATTCTATCTACTGTTTCAAGAACTTCTTTAGGATAACTACCTGTCGCTGTTTCTTCTATAAGCATAATAGCATCTACTCCATCAATAATAGCATTAGCTACATCTGACACTTCTGCACGTGTCGGTCTTGGATTATATATCATCGAATGTAACATTTGTGTTGTTAAAATAACATCTTTAGTAGAATCATTAGCTTTTCTTATTATTTCTTTTTGTATACTTGGAAGATTTTGATAAGGCATTTCCATACCCAACTCATCACGATTAATCATAATAGAATCTGCAAAGCTAATTATTTCATCAATATTATCATAAGCTTCTTTACAGTCTATCTTCACGATTAAACCGATATCCTTTTTCCCGCGACTTGTAAGTATATCTTTAACTTTACGAATTTCATCGATATTACTTACAAATGGACAAGCAATAAAATCTACATCGTGCTTACATGCAAAGTCTACGCTCTCTTCTTCTATTTTTATAAGTTTGTACTTGCTTTGTGCATATATATGATCTAAATCGTATATAATAGCTGTATTTTTATTTAGCTTTTCTCTTAGTTGCTTTATTTTTTCTATTCTTGAAACATTTTCTTCTTCTTCACCATAATAAGTATCTATTAAAACGGCATCTGCTCCACCATCTACAATTTTTTCTAGAATACTATCTGTACTGTTACCTAGTGTTGCTATAACTTTTGATTTTCTAGTCATAAATTTCTACCTCCTCTTAACGACAATTTCTTCAAATCAATTATAACACATTAAATTACTCTTGACTAGATTTTACTCTAATTTTTGAGTATTAGCTTTGCTACCTGATTATAATTAATTTTTTAAAAAAAAATGCTGTATTTAGTTGTTATATAGCTATAATATGCTTTTCATTAAATAAAGTATAAAAATAATTATAATATACTAAATTTTATAGCTAACAATTTAATACATTAAATTATTATTTCCTTTTTTTCTTTGACTATTCCATTTTCTAAATAATCAAGAAATTCCCCAAATAAATTCTCCATTTCTGAATATGTATTTAATTGGTTCAATTCTTTTTTTACTTTAGAGCCGCCTTTAATTCCCTTCATATAATATGCCGCATGTTTTCTCATTTCATGAACAGCAACTTTCTCTGGTTTTATTTCCATAAGTCGTCTTAAATGTAATAAACAAACATCTATTTTTTCCCTTGGGCTAGGTTCATCACTCAACTCACCTGTCTCCAAATATTTAACTGTGCGATATAACATCCAAGGATTCCCCAAAGCTGCACGCCCAATCATAACAGCGTCACAATTTGTATCATCCAACATTTTTTTTGCTAATTCAGGTGTGGTAACATCTCCGTTCCCAATTACTGGAATTTTCAATTCTTTTTTTACATCACGAATAACATCCCAATTAGCTTTACCACTGTACATTTGAACTTTGGTACGACCATGAATAGCTATTGCGCTAGCTCCAGCTCGTTCTGCATTTCTTGCATTATCCATAATATAAATATGCTCATCATCCCAACCCATACGCATTTTTACAGTTACGGGTTTAGATACCGCATCTACCAATCTAGCAATTACCTCATAAACCTTATCTGGATCTAAAAGCAACTTACTTCCTGCATCTACTTTTGTTATTTTAGGTACTGGACAACCCATATTTAAATCTATAATATCAGCCTCTGTATTTTTGTCTACATACTTTGCTGCTTCTACTAAAGTGTCTATTTCTCCACCAAATATTTGAAGACTAAGTGGACGTTCTCTCGGGTCTATATATAACATATTCATAGTTTTTTGATTATTAAACAAAATGGCTTTATCACTAACCATCTCCGCACAAACCAAGCCCGCTCCAAACTCTTTTGCTGTTAGTCGAAAAGCGGCATTACAAACTCCTGCCATAGGTGCTAAAACAACTTTATTTGGTATTTCTACTTCTCTTATTTTAAACATTCTCTATCCTTTCTTCTATATCTTTTCTAAATAGACTTCAATAGGAGCATCGATATTTTCTAACGATTTTTTTATACTTTTTCCATCTATCTTCACATCACCATACAACTCATAAATAGGTTGTAAAACAAAGTTTCTATCATGAAGATACTTATGAGGAACTGTTAATCTTTCATCATTAAACTTTTGTCCTTTATACTCTATAATATCAATATCTATCGTTCTATTTCCCCAATGTTTCAGGCGAACACGTCCTAGATCTAGTTCTATTTCTTGAATTATATCCAATAATTCATGTGCTTTTAAATTACAATCAACTTCAATACACATATTTAAAAAATTTTGATTTGCTACCCCACCCCAAGCAGGTGTTTCATAAATACTACTTTTCAATTTAATCTTTAAATTATTTTCTTCTAATTTTTTTAAAGCATCTTTTAAATATTGTTCTCTTGGTTCTATATTAGTCCCTAGTGCTAAGATAATCATTATATTTTATAGAACTCCTCACGCGATATTTCTACTTCTACACCACATGCTTCAAAATGATATTTTATAGGCGCTGACGGTTTATTAATTCTTACCTTTATATTTTCAAGTTGCGAAAACTTATCAAACATATTTTTTAATATTTCTCCTGCTAAACGTTCTAATAAATTATGCGTATTAGAAGTAGCTGTATCAACTACGACAGTAGCAATATCTGCATAACTAATACTATCCGCCATTTCATCACTAAACAACGCTTTTTGATAATTAACTTCACATTCTATATCAAAAATGAATTTTTGCCCTAATTTATTTTCTTCTTCAAATAATCCATGATTAGCAAAGACTTCAAGACTACTTATAAATAACTTTGTTTTCATGATTAAATCCCTTCAATGTAATATTTTGCTTAACTATAAGATTTTATCATATTTCTAATTTTTTCTCTAATAATTATACTTAAAATAGTTATTTCCCATAAAAAATCAACTCCAATAAATATGAAGTTGATTTTTATTACGTATTTTTTATTTAAATTTTTAAATTATTTAGTTCCTTTTGAAACTACCTTGAATTTATATTTTAATAACTAATGCTTTGATATATCTAAACACAGCTTCCTCACATAAACAGTATATTATAATTTAAAAAGAATTAATATAATTAAATAACACATTATTATAAATGATAAATTGCAAGAATAAGTGCAACATTTACTCTAACTCATCCACTAGAGCTTCACAAGCCGTTCTGTAAGCTAAACATTTTCGTGGTCGGTGATTGATATCATATAAGGCCTTGTTCAAAGCCTCATAAGATATAGCAGCTAAATCTGTTTTCTTTGGGAAATATTCTCTTAGTAAGCCATTTGCGTTTTCATTGCTTCCTCTCTGCCAGGATGAATAGGCGTCCGCAAAGAAAAAGGAAATTCCTAAATTCTCTACCAGAGGATAGCAGGCAAACTCTTTTCCCCTGTCTGAAGTGAAGGTTTTAAGAGCCTCTTTTGGAAATAGCCTACAAAGTTTTTCGATGGCTGAAAACATGGCTTTGGCTGTTCTATCTGGTATCTTGAAAGCTAAGTAAAAACGAGTTTTTCGCTCTAGAAAGGTCGCTAAACACCCCTTGCTTTTGCCTCTGGAAGACACCACAGTATCAAGCTCCCAGTGCCCAAAAGTTTCACGATTACGGACCTCTTTAGGACGTTTGGAAATTGGCGTACCAATCCTAAATCTTCCACGTGTTTCTTTGGGTTGTCGAGTTTTTCCTTTACGACGAAGGACGCTCAAATCCAGATCAATCAAACCAGCATAGAGCCAGTTATAGATGGTTTTAAAAGCTACCATTGGCTTTTGTTCAAGCTGATAGCGGCCACAAATCTGTTCAGGCGACCAGGAGGATTTTAAACCGTTCTCAATTTCCTTTTTCAACTTTGGTGTCAAACGAGACTTCCGACCTTTTTGCTTAGCCCTGTGATCGTACTGTTCCTGTGCTGAGGTTGCGGAATAACCATTTTGGCATCGTCTTAACTCTCTTGAAATGGTAGACTTATGGACGCCAAGTTTACTTGCAATTTGGCAAGGTTTCAAACCTAATTCCAAGTAGGTTTCTATCTTTATTCGGTCAGTTATGGTAAGATGGTAGTAGCTCATAGTTTTTCCTCGGGTTCTGTTTGTGTGGTTACTTACAGTTTACACCAATGAAACGCTATGAGTTTTTTTGTTGCACTATATTTTACAATTTATCAAATACAAAGTCTACATCATCCACACCTATTCCAATGGGAGTAGAAGGCTAACAACAAACTCATCAAGGGCATGAGACATCATGTATTCGTTTTTCGAATCTTCAAAAGCTTTAAACCGAAAATTTTCATCGCTTTGAACATCAAAAAAGAGAGAATCAGATTGATTCTCTCTCGTGCTTAGTTATATGTCACCCACTACAATTGACAAAGAACCTATCATCTCTGCCTTTTTATTCTTCTTTTCAACTATAAACTTATAAAATTTATTCAAGTAAGTTAGCTTAATGACCTCTAAGCACTATCCTTTACAGTAGTGAAGTTATTCCTTATTTCTACTATCCTTGATTTTTACGTCTATATCCTATTAGCATCAGTAATACTCCTGAGGCTAACATTATCCATGCATATTGGGATACGTTACTTGCATCTCCCGTTTTAGGTAATATCTTGTTATTACTTGTACTTGGTACTTCTGGTTTATTAGATTCTGAATCATTTGGTGTAGAAGGTTTTGTTGGAGTCTTTTCTTTATTGGTGATGGTGAAGCCTTCTTTCATGCTTCCTGCGTAACCGACTCCATACCATTTGCCTGTCACTTGAATGTTGTTTAAGATTTCACCAACTTCTTTGATGGTGTACTCATGAGCTGCTCCACCCAAAGTCGCGGATACTGGTAATTGCTCAAAGGTGGCTGTCCAGTTATTGGCTGACTTCAACTCTTGTACCTGACCTGTGGCCACGCCGTCTTTGTAGAGTTCGACTGTGACGCTGTCTACAGGTGCGTCAATCTTGTTGCCATCTGAGTCTTGCCACTCTTTTGTGACCGTGATTGCTCGGGTTGGTGGGATCATTGGGGCCCATGGAGTCTTTTCTTTATTGGTAATGGTGAAGCCTTCTTTCATGCTTCCTGCGTAACCGACTCCATACCATTTGCCTG
>ERZ773070.2351-NODE-2351-length-10753-cov-20.544775_pt1 | contig 10753 bp, 8 predicted proteins | sample MGYA00580618_ERZ773070 | MGnify/ENA primary metagenome ERZ773070 (study PRJEB29015, sample SAMEA2738023) | human oral metagenome | biome: human oral; feature: human-associated habitat; material: dental | place: China | collected 2019 ...
GTGGCGCCCTGGGGGGCGCCGTCACGGCGCTTCACCCCCGTGTCAGGTCACTGGGGAAGCGCGCCGCGATGCGTCAGGGACGGGCAGAGAGCGTCAGTGGGTGGCGGCGACGATCGCCTTGACCATCGCCGGGACCTCGCCCTCGTGGAAGGCCGCGGGGGTGAACTCGCCGTCGGTCCAGTCGGTCGCGACGTGCAGGGCGACGTGCGGGCCGACGACGAAGGAGTTGAAGGAGCCCAGGACCTGGCGCAGGTGCTCGATGGCGCGCAGGCCGAGCTGGTAGGAGTAGCCGACCATGCCGATGGCCTTGCTCTCCAGGACGGAGGGGACGAGGTAGTCGATGGCGTTCTTCAGGGAGCCGGGGATCGAGTGGTCGTACTCGGGGGTCACGAAGATGACGGCGTCGTAGGAGCCGAGTTTCTCATTCCAAGCCACCCCGGCGGGGTCCTTGGGCATGGCGATGGCCGGCGGGAGCTCCTCGACGAAGAAGGGGAGATTGAAGTCGGTCAGGTGAAGGACCTCAGCCTCGACGCCCTCGACCAGGCCGGCCTGGGCGGCGACCCAGTCGGAGACGGCGGCACCGGCGGAGGTGGGGCGGACGGAGCCGTGAACGACGGCGATACGGGTGGTCATGAGGGACTCCTTGCAGGAATTGCGAACGTTTAAAGCATTAGCCAATAAGACCAATGCCTCCTAGTCGATACGCGAATCAGTTTAGTGGCCGGGCCCCACTTGTCAAAGCCTCCTCACATGGCCCTGAGACCACATATAGGCTTGTCATGACCCACATATCTCGAGATGCTCCGGTTCGGCGCCCTGTTGAGGAGGGTTCCTCTCGGGGCGCGCGCTCTCAGCCTAGCGTCGTCGGCATGAGCACAGTGAGACCAGCACGACACCATTCCCGCCAGCACCACTCCAGTTCCCGATCAGCGCGCTCCCGCCGTGCGGCGGGCATCGCCGCCCGAGCCGCCTCCCGCCAAGCACTCCCCTCCTCTTCCCCGCCCGATCCCTTCCTGCCCGACCTCTCGGTTCGCGACGCCGACTGGCTGCGCGCGGAGATGCTGCGCCAGGTGGGCCTGCGCTTCCCCGGGAGCCGGCTCGATTCCCCCGTCTCCCTCCGCACGCCCCAGGGGGCGAGGCTCGTCCTGCACCGCATCGCGGCGTGCCTGGCCCGCACGGAGCGGGACCTGTGGGAGGAGGCGGTCGGCCACCACATCAGCGGGCTCATGGCGGCCGTGCGCCCCGATGGCACGCCGCGCGAGCTCGAGGACTACTCGGATGAGGAGATCCTGGGGGCGCTGCGGCTGCGCCTGGTGCCGCCGAGCAGGAACATCCCCGCGGAGGCCGATGAGCCCGAGATCGCCCCAGGCCTGCGCCTGACCCGCGTCATGGATATCGGCGGGCTCCTGCTGTCCCAGCCCTCGGCCCGTCTCAACGAGCGCCTGGGTGAGGAGCGCGTGGATGCCGCCGCCGTCGCCAACGCGCGCATCGTCCTGGACATGGCGGAGCATGTGGACACGGGCGAGGGAATCCACCTCATCGGCTCGGAGTCGATGCTGACCGCGGCGCTGGCGATGAGCCTGACCGAGGTCTGCGAGCAGCGGCGCATCCCGCATCCGCCCGACGGCTTCGTCCTGGCGCTGCCGGAGCAGGAGACACTCGGGATCCTCCCCCTGTCCGAGGGAGTTGATGAGGCGCATCTCGACGCGCTGCTGACGTGGTCGCTCACCCGGTGGGGGCACGCGGAGCACCCGCTGTCACTCCTGCTCTACCACGTGAGCGCCGACGGCGTCTGGTCCCCGCTCATGGCGCCGGGGCCCTCCATCGAGCGGCCGCTCATCACCCTGCGAGATCTGCCCGAGTCGATCTGGCGCCACTTCGCCTGGTTCTTCACGCCCTATGACGACTACCCGCCGGACGCGCTGCCCGGCATGGCCTTCGGGCAATGAGAGCGCGTCTCCCGGCCCGGGGGCGCTGGCGCGGCAGGCGGCGGCGCGGGTGGGCCTCAGCGCGCCAGGAAGAATCCGGCGGCGGGATCCTCCGTCTCCTCGTGGTAGGCGTAGCCGAGGCGATCCATGTGCTCGCGCAGCTCGCGGGCCTCCGCCTCTGGGCTGAGGCCCCGCTGGCCCACCTGGAAGGCGCACAGGATGCGGCCGTAGTCGGCGCCGTCGGTGCGGTAGTGGAAGAGGGTGACGTTCCAGCGGGTGCCGAGCACCTCGAGGAAGTGGACGAGGGCGCCGGGCGACTCGGGGAACTCGAAGCTGAAGAGCCGCTCGGCCACTCCCGCCGGGGCCCGCCCGCCGATCATGGATCGCACGTGGACCTTGGCGAGCTCGTCGTCGGTGAGGTCGACGACGCCGTACCCGGCCTTCTCCAGGTCGGCGACGATCTCGGCGCGCTCCTCGCGCCCGCGGCTGAGCCCCACGCCCACGAAGATGCGGGCGGGGCCGGACTCGAGGGAGCCGTCGGAGCCCGCCGCGACCCGGTAGTTGAACTCGGTGACGCTGCGGCCGCCGAGGATCCGCGCGAAGCGGAGGAAGGAGCCGCGCTCCTCGGGGATGGTCACGCCCAGGATCGCCTCGCGCTGCTCGCCGATCTCGGCGCGCTCGGAGATGTAGCGCATCTGGTGGAAGTTGAGGTTGGCTCCCGACACGACGCAGGCCAGGCGCTCCCCCGTCAGGCGGTGCTCCAAGGCGTAGCGCTTGAGGCCCGCCAGGGCGACGGCGCCGGAGGGCTCGGAGATGGCGCGCAGGTCCTCGAAGAGGTCCTTGACGGCGGCGGAGACCTCGTCGGAGGAGACGGTGATGACGTCGTCGAGCAGCTCGGAGCACAGGCGGTAGGTCTCGTCCCCGATGCGGCGCACGGCCACGCCCTCGGCGAAGAGCCCCACGCGGCCGAGGGTGACGGGCTCCCCCTCGGCGATGGCCGCGCTCAGGCAGGCCGACTCCTCGTGCTCGACGCCGATGACGCGCACGTTCGGCAGGAGCTGCTTGATGAGCACGGCGATGCCGGAGGCCAGACCGCCCCCGCCCACGGGCACGAAGACGCGGTCGAGCCCGGCGTCCTGCTGGATGATCTCCAGGCCGATGGTTCCCTGGCCGGCGATGACGCGGGGGTCGTCGAAGGGCGCCACATACGTCAGGCCATCCTCGTCGGACAGGCGCTGGGCCTCGGCCTTGGCAGCGTCGAAGTTCTCACCATGGAGCAGCACCTCGCCCCCCAGGGCGGCGACGGCGTCGACCTTGATGCGCGGGGTGACGGTCGGCATGACGATGAGGGCGCGGCAGCCGAGCAGGGCCGCGGAGCGGGCGACGCCCTGGGCGTGGTTCCCAGCGGAGGCGGTGACGACGCCGCGGGCGCGCTCGTCGTCGGAGAGCATGCGCATGCAGGTGTAGGCACCGCGGATCTTGAAGGAGTGGACGGACTGCAGGTCCTCGCGCTTGGCGGCCACCTCGCAGCCCAGGCGCGCGGACAGGGAGTCCATGCGCTGCAGGGGCGTGTGCTCGGCGGCCTCGTAGACGGGGGCGCGAAGGATCGCGCGCAGGTACTGGGAGGAGTCCCAGGGAGTGTCGGTGCCGGCGGGTTCGTTCACGCCGTCAGCCTAGAGGAGTCCGCTCGCCTCCCCGCTGGCGGCGCCAGTCCGTGGGCGCCGCGCGCCCTGGCGGACGGGGCGGAGGGCGTCAGACGGCGGCGAGGCGGTACCCAATGCCCCGCAGGGTCTCCAGGCTGTGGCGCTCGAAGGGGATGTCGATCTTGCGGCGCAGGTTGCGCATGTACACCTCGACGATGTTCTCGCTGCCCTCGAAGTCGGAGCCCCACACGTTGTCGAGGATCTCCGCCTTGGAGACGGGCTCGCCCACGTGCCGGGCGAGGTAGTGCAGGAGCGCGTACTGCTTGGCGGTGAGCGCCACCTCCTGGCCGGCCACGCGCACGGTCTTGGCCACTGGGTCGAGCGCGAGGGCGCCGGCCTCGATGACGACCGGCCTCTCGGGGGCGCCCCGGCGCACGAGGGCGCGCAGGCGGGCCATGAGGACCACGAAGTGGAAGGGCTTGGTGAGGTAGTCGTCGGCACCCAGGTCGAAGGCGTCGGCCTCGTCGTACTCGCCGTCCTTGGCGGTGAGCATGAGGACGGGGGTCCACACGCCCGCGGCCCGCATCCTCTCCAGGATCGTGTACCCGGAGTGGCCCGGCAGCATGATGTCCAGGACGACGACGTCGTACGGGTTCTCTGTGGCCAGCCATAGGCCGTCGACGCCGTTGTGGCAGATGTCGACCACCATGCCCTCCTGGGCGAGGCCGCGCTGGATGGCCTGGGCGAGGGGGACCTCGTCCTCGACGAGCAGGATTCTCATGGCATTGCTCCTGTGGGGTGGGTGGGGACGGCAGGGGGCGCCTGCTCGCCGTCGATGCGGGGCAGGGTGAGGGTCATGCGGAAGCAGCCCTCGGGGGACTCGCCGGCGACGAGGGTCCCCCCGTGGGCTCCCGCGAGCATGCGGGCGATGGCCAGGCCGAGGCCGGAGCCGCCGCGGTCGCGCGACCGCGACTCGTCGAGGCGGGCGAAGCGCTCGAAGACGCGCTCGCGCAGCTCGGGGGGCAGGGCGGGGCCCTCGTTGTCGACGTGGACGCGCACGATGTCCGCGCCGCCCTGACTGGTGGGCTCGACGGTGACGGCGATCCAGCCGCGCGAGTGGCGGTTGGCGTTGTCCAGGAGGTTGCGCAGGACCTGGGCGAGGCGGCCGGCGTCGCCGCGCACCTGGGCAGCGTCGAGGCGCAGGCGCACCTCGTGGTGGGTGACGGCGCGCAGGCGGCGGACCTCGGCCAGGACGACGTCGTCGAGGTCGCAGTCGGCCATGCGCAGCTCGAGGCCGCCAGCGTCGCCCTTGGCGGCGGTGAGCAGGTCCTCGACGAGTCCGGCCAGGCGGCGGACCTCCCCGGAGACGACCTCCCTGTCGATGAGCGCCGTGGCCCCGGGGGCGGCTGGGGCGCCCGGCGAGCCGGGGGCGCCCTGGGGGCCGGCGGGCCCGGGCGGGGCGGTCTCAACGTGGATCTGGAGCGTGGCGACGGGGCTGCGCAGCTCGTGGGAGGCGTCGGCGATGAAGCGCTTCCGGGCGGCATCGGAGCGGGCCAGGCGCTCCAGGGTGCCGTTCATCGTGCGCGCGAGGTGGGCGATCTCGTCGTCGGCGGCGGGCACGCGCACGCGCCGGTCCTCCCCCGCGTCGGTGATGGCGGCGACGTCGTCGCTGATGCGCACGACGGGCCGCAGCGCGCGGTGGACGGCCAGGCGCACGAGAACGGCGACGACGGCGGTCATGCGGCCCGGCGCGAGGCGCACCCCGGAGGCCGCGTCGATGATCTCGCCGGCCGCGGCCGCGCCGTCGGCGGGGTCCAGGCTCAGGCGCTCGGCGGCAGTGCCCGCGGCCGGGACGACGTCGAGCAGCCTGCCCAGGCGCCGCAGCCCGACCATGGCGCGCGTGTAGTCCTGCACCGAGCTGGAGAAGACCATGAGCGGCCACGACAGGTAGGCCGTGTAGCCGTAGAAGGTGACGAGCTCGCCGGCGCTGATGGCCCCGTCGATCGCCAGGCGGGCGGCCGCCCACACGACGACGGCGACGAACAGGCCCGGCAGGAGCACCTGCAGGCTCATGAGCACCGACTGCGTGCCGGCCACCTCGACGCCGCGCCGGCGCAGCTCCTGGGAGGCCTCGCGGTAGCGGCGGGCGAAGACGTCCTCGCCGCCGATCCCGCGCAGGATGCGCAGGCCCGCGACCGTGTCGGTGGTGATGGTGGTGACCTCGGACTGGGCCTCGCGCTGGACGGCCTGGCGCCGCTGGAGGGGCCTGATCACCAGGGTGACGATCCAGGCGACCAGGGGCATGCCGATGAGCACGATGAGGCCGAGGCGCACCGAGACCGAGACCATGAGCACGGCCACGACCGCGAAGGACACGGCCGAGCCGATCAGCGGGGGCAGGCGCTCGAAGAAGTTGCCGATGTACTGGGCGTCGGAGGCCACCACCGAGGCGACCTCGCCGGTGGAGACCTGGCGGGGCAGGTCGGCGCCGGTGATGGAGACCTGGCGCCCCACGAGCCGGGTGACGTCGAAGCTGGTGCGCATCCAGGCGGAAACCCCGAAGTAGGACTGGGCGGTGTCGCCGACGGCGTAGACGACGAACAGGGCCAGCAGGCCCAGGCAGATTGTCCACAGGCGCGCGTTGAGCCCGTTCTCGATGCCCGAGTCCAGGGCTGCCCCCAGGAAGGTGGGCACGATCGCCTGGATCGTGTTGGACACGACGGCGGCCAGGCCCGCCACCGTCAGCGGTCCGGCGGCTCGGCGTGCGAACCAGCCCAGCAGCGCCCGGACGCGGGACGACGGCGGCTGCGGTAGGGGCGCGTCGGGGGCGGGAATGAGCCGTCCGGCGGCGCGCATCAAGGGGATCGGCATGATGCCTCGAGGCTATCGGAGGCCGCCGGGGAGGGGACAGGACGTCGCAATGGTGGAGGTGGTGAGAAGTGCCGCGCTCGCGGCGGGAATACGGCCTGCGTCGCGGCGTCCGGGCGCTGCGTCCCCGCCTGCGCAGGCCAGGCGGAGGAGGGCCGATCGCCCGGAGTCGAACGTTCGGGTTCCGTCGTTTTGTATGACTTCTAAGACCCGGTACCCACGAACAGATCGCAGAGGCTGTGCTGTAGAGTGCGCCGGAGAGATCTCTTGGAAGGTTTCCCGCATGGATCCCGAACAGCTCGCTGCGGCTGTGGCCGTGGCCGATGAGTCCCTAGCAGCACAGACAGCCGATTACGGGCTCCAGGCTGCCATCGCCCAGCACAGGCCCGACCTGTGGGCGGCACTGGCCTCGAATCCCACGACCTATCCCGGTCTGCTCGAATGGCTGTCCGGTATACAGGAGCCGGCCGTGCGACTGGCGCTCGAGGCACGTGGTATTGCACCGCAGACGGAGGCGGTGCCCCAGGCCGGAGAGGGCGTGCCTGGAGACGCTCGGCCGGAAGGGCCGGTCGAGCCACCGGCGGATGAGGCTGAGGCTGCTGAGTCGTCGGCGGGCGAGGATGTGTCTGAGGTGGACGCATCGGACGAGCCCGTTGATGCGCCCGCGGATGAGGCTGAGCCCGTTGAGTCGTCGGCGGATGAGGCTGAGCCCGAGGCGGACGCTGTGTCGCCTGACTCGCCGTCGGACGAGGCTGAGCCTGCCGACTCCCGGGCCGATGGTGGCGCGCCTACGGAGACGATTGAGACGGGGACAAGTGAGGCTGAGTCTGCTGGTTCGTCGGCGGATGAGGCCGCGCCGGAGGAGGTCTCGGCCGGGGCGGACGAGGATGTGTCTGAGGCGGACGCATCGGACGAGCCCGTTGAGTCGCCGTCTGATGTGACTGAGCCCGAGGCTGCCGTTGAGTCGCCTGACTCGCCGTTGGACGAGGCTGAGCCTGATGAGTCGCCCGCGGATGAGGCTGAGTCTGCTGAGTCGTCTGCGGATGAAGCCGCGCCGGAGGAGGTGGCTGAGTCGCTCGCGGATGAGGCTGAGTCTGCTGAGTCGCCCGCGGATGAGGCCGCGCCGGCGGGAGTCTCGCTGGGGGAGGTGCCCGCGCCTCCCCTGGAGACGCTCGCTTCTACACCGGGGACCGCGCCCTCAGCGGGCTTTGCGTCTCAGCCCGCGGTTGCTCCTGGCAGCTTCTTCGTCCCAACCCAGGCCCAGACGGCCGGGTCCCTCGGCTCGGCGCCGTCGCCTTCAAGAACTCGCAAGCCGGTGATCATCGTGGTCATTCTGGCGCTGCTGCTCGCCGGTGGGGCAGGCGGATGGTTCCTCATGAGCGTCATCTACGACACCCCCATCACCCTGAGCCTTCCCGGCCAAGGCCACAAGGCTCACCGGGGCGGAGGAAAGGCGGCGGGCGACTCGACGGCCTCGGACTCAACGCCCGGCTCCGTTGATCCCACGGGGACCAGCGCCACGAACTACGTGACACCCTGCGGGAGCGCCCCCACCTTCACCCCCACATCCGTCAAGGACGGGGACGGGGAGCTCAAGGTGGAGGTCAAGGTGACCGCCTCGTGCCCCAGCGGCGATGTCCTGGGAGGAACGGCCAACCACATTGACCTGAAGGGGCCGTCGCGGTCCGACAGCACCGGGTCGGCCGACGCCGTCGTCGCCTCGGGCGACTTCGACTTCTCCGACTCCCCGCTCGTGATCCCGGACTCCGGAACGACGCTGACGCTCCGCTTCGGAGAAGGGCACTTCTTCCGCACCGCCGACGACCTGGATGTCAAGACCATCACCGTGGCGTGCACGCCGGACCGCGCCTCCGGGACGAGCGGGGCCACCGCGGGCGTCCCGAGCGCCTCCGGCTCGTCGAACCCGTCGTCGGTGTCGGCGTCGGCCTCCACCACGAGTCAGGACTCGGCCTCCGAGGAGTCCGCGGCGGAGTCGTCCCTGAAGTGGCAGGTCGACCACGACCGCCCCTCGGTGACCAAGGACCTGACCGGCAAGTGGGTGGCGCAGCTGTCCTCAAAGAAACCGGGGATGACCGCCGACGGCATGACCTGGGACAACCGCACCACGCTCCAGGAGTTCCTCAAGCTGCGCCAGAAGTACCTCACCGCCAAGCTCCTGTACAGCGAGGACTGGCCCGTCTTCGACGCCGGTGGCAAGTACTGGGTGACGATCGCCGGCACCCCGTACAGCACGGCTGCGGAGGCCAACGCCTGGTGCGACGCGCAGGGATTCGATGCCGAGCACTGCTTCGCCAAGTACATCGACACCAACGGGCCCTCGGAGGGGACAACGGTGAACAGGTGAGCCCGAGCCCGCCCGGAAAAGCGGCCGGGCGCGGGCCTGACGTGCTTACGACTCGGTCTTGAGCGCGAGCACGCGGGCGGCGGACTCGTCCACCCGCTTGGCGAAGGCGGGGTCGCCCTGCGCCTCGGTGACGAGCGCCTGCGCCATGTCTGCGACGACGGCGGCGTCGGCCGAGGCCAGGACGATGTCGCAGCCGGCCCTGACCGCCTGGACGGCGCGCTCGGCGGGCGTCCGGTCCTGCACCTGGGCCGCGGCGGAGACGTCGTCGGTAATGATGACCCCGGTGAAGCCGAGGTCCCCGCGGAGCATGTCGGTGACGACGACGGAGGAGAACAGGGCCGGCGCGGAGGAGTCGATGAGCGAGTAGATCGCCGAGGACACCATGATGACCTTGGCGCCCTTGCCGATCGCGTCGGCGAAGACGGACACGGCTGGGTCCTCCGAGCGCGCCGTGACGTCGTCGGTGACGCCGCTCGCCGTGTCCGTGTTGGCGGTCACCCGGCCCAGGCCGGGGAAGTGCTTGTAGGTCGCGATGACGCCGGCGGCCTCCATCCCCTGGGCGAAGGCGGTCGCGCGGTCCAGGACGGTCTCGACGTCGTGCCCGTACTCGCGCTCCCACTTGCCGATGGGGCCGTTGTCCGACGGGTTCGGGATGTCGACGAGATCGGCCACGGGCGCCAGGTTCATGGTGATCCCGACGTCGGCCATCTCCTGGCCCCACCCCTGGGCCTTGGCGATCAGGTCGTCCCCGGACGCGGCCGCCTGCTCGGAGGCCGGGGGGATGTCGGAGAAGCCGTCTCCGCCCAGGACCTGGACCTGGCCGCCCTCCTGGTCGGTGGCCACGAGCATCGGGGCGTCGTGGGTGGTCTCGGGGCCCACCAGGCCGGTCAGGGAGGCGACGATGTCGCGCACCGAGCCCGCTCCGGAGCGGGTCGGCTTGGCGATGAAGACGTTCCCGACGTGGTGGGTGGACACGGCGTCGAGCGCGGTTGCCTGATCGCCCGAGGTCTCGGCGCCGACCATGAGGAGCTGGCCGGCCTTCTGCTCCAGGGTCCAGCCCCCCAGCGGCCCCGAGGACGAGGAGGCGGTGGCTCCGGGGTCCGGCGCGGGCGAGGACTCCATCGTCTCGGCGGCCGGGCTCGTGGCGTCCGGGTCGCCCGTGGGCTGCGAGTCGGACTTTGGGCTCTTCGTGCCGCACCCCGCCAGGGACGCGACCCCGAGCAGGCCGGAAAGGACCACGGGGCGGCGGCCCACCGTCCGGCGCGCGGAAGAGGAACATGGACCGGTGAGGAAGTGGTCGTCCATGCTCGCCACCCTATTCCACTTCCCGCCCCCGCCATGAGATGCGCGCGGGGTCGGCCGGGTCACTCCCAGCCGAGCTCGTGGAGCCGGTCGTCGTCGATGCCGAAGTGGTGGGCGACCTCGTGGATGACCGTCACCTCGATCTCCTCGACCAGCTCCTCGCGGGTCGAGCACCAGCGCTCCAGCGGCCCCTTGAAGACCAGGATCCGGTCGGGCAGGGTCATCGACCAGGCGTCGTCGCGCTCGGTGAGGGGGACGCCGTCGTACAGGCCCAGGAGGGTGGGCAGGCCGTCGGCGTCGTAGTCGGCCTCCGTGAGCAGCTCGGGCTCGGGCTCGTCGCGGACGAGGACGACGACGTTGTCCATCTCGGCGGCGAGCTCGTCGGGGATTGCGTCCAGGGCGTTGCCGACGGCGGTCTCGAACTCCTCGTCGGACAGGTGCACCGGGCTCATGGGCCGAGCCTCTCACACCGCGTCGCGGTGAGCAGACTCACGCCCGGGAGATTTGCGCGGAGGGAGCCCGGCCCCATACTGTTCTACCCGGTTCGAGGCGCGACGACGCCAAGGGCAGTGGGCCCCCATCGTCTAGCGGCCCAGGACCCCGCCCTTTCACGGCGGTAGCACGGGTTCGAATCCCGTTGGGGGTAC
>ERZ773070.2352-NODE-2352-length-10751-cov-23.587509_pt1 | contig 10751 bp, 9 predicted proteins | sample MGYA00580618_ERZ773070 | MGnify/ENA primary metagenome ERZ773070 (study PRJEB29015, sample SAMEA2738023) | human oral metagenome | biome: human oral; feature: human-associated habitat; material: dental | place: China | collected 2019 ...
CCGGCGAGACGGTGCGGACGGTGCGTGTCGCGGAGTGTCCCATCCATATCGAGACTGTCGTGGAGAGCATCACGCCCAAGGATTGGTTCGCCGTCGTCGTCTGCCGGATCACGGCGATCTTCGTCTCGGACGAACTGCTGCGGGACGGGCGGATCGACACGGCGAAGTGGCGCCCGCTCATCTACAAGTTCAAAGAGTATACGACGACGGGCGAGCGGATCGGTCTGAATTTCGGGTTCAGCGAGTACTGAGATTACAGCACGTCGCGGTACTCCTCTTTGCCCGTCATCATCTTGTCCGCGTAGGAGCAGAGCGGGACGATCTTCTTCCCCGCACGGCGCGCCTCGGCGACGATCTCCTCGATGAGGCGGCGGGCAATGCCCTGCCCTCCGTAGGCGGGGTCAACCTCGGTATGTGTGATGACCCAGCATCCGTGCGTGTCCTCGATCTCAGCGACGCCGACGAGCTTTTCTTTGTCATAGGCCGCACTGCGGGGCTGTTCCGCTTCAAATACGATCTGCATGGCGATTCCTCCTTTGCCCGTATTGTAACGCATGAGGAATGTGCCTGTCCAGTATGCGGCAGCAGATTATAAATTGTGCACAGCAGGAAATCGGAGGGCTTTTCTCGAATACCGAATGCAGGAGTGTTTCCTGACGAAAAGGAGGAAATTATGGACAAGAAAGGGTATGCTCTGTTGAGCGATCCGTTTCAAAACAAGGGGACGGCGTTCCGTGCCGACGAACGTGTGCAGTTTGGACTTACGGGCCTCCTGCCGCCGCATGTTGACACGATTGCGGAGCAGGCGCAGCGCATCTATCAGCAGATGGAGCGCAAGAGCTCGGGGATCGAGAAGCGCCGCTTCCTGATGGATGTGTTCAACCGCAACCGCCGTCTGTTCTACTATGTGTTTCGTCAGCATATCGCAGAGCTCATGCCGATCGTCTACGATCCCGTGATCGCCGAGAGCATTGAGCAGTACAGCGAGCAGTTTATCAACCCGCAGGAGACGGCATATCTCTCGATCGATCATCCGGAGGAGGTCGAGACGACGCTGCGACAGGCGGCGGGCGGCCGCGAGATTCGTCTCATCGTTGCGACGGATGCAGAGGGCATTCTCGGCATCGGCGACTGGGGGACGAACGGAGCCGATATCGCCGTCGGAAAGCTGATGGTCTATACCGCGGCGGCAGGGATTGACCCCGCGTCGGTGCTGCCGGTCATGCTCGACTGCGGGACGAACCGCGAGAGCCTCCTGCAGGATCCGCTCTACCTCGGCAATCGCCACGAACGCGTGCGGGGCAAGGCATACGACGACTTCATCGATGCCTTTGTGCAGACGGCGGAGCGGCTTTTCCCACGCCTCTATCTCCACTTCGAGGACTTTGGACGGCCGAACGCCGCGCCGATTCTGCGCCGGTACCAGAAGACCTATCCCGTCTTCAACGACGACTGCCAGGGGACGGGCATCATCACGCTCGCAGGGCTCCTTGGCGCGATGAAGATCACGGGGCAGAAGCTCACAGAGCAGAGATACATGTGCTTCGGCGCGGGCACGGCAGGCGCAGGCATCACGAGCCGTATCTGCCGCGAGATGGCCGAGCAGGGCCTCAGCGAGGAGGAGGCGCGCGGGCATTTCTACCTCGTGGACAAGCAGGGACTCCTCTTTGACGACATGGGCGACCTGACGCCGGAGCAAAAGCCGTTCGCGCGAAAACGCAGCGAGTTCGACCATGCGGATTCCCTCACGACGCTCACGGCTGCCGTGATGGCGGCAAAGCCGACTATCCTCGTCGGCACGTCGACAATGCCGGGCGCGTTCACAGAGACGATCGTGCGAGCGATGGCATCGTGGTGTGAGCGTCCGATCATCTTCCCGCTGAGCAATCCGACGGAGCTTGCCGAGGCGACGGCGGAGGACCTCATCCGCTGGTCGGACGGGCGTGCGATGGTTGCGACCGGCGTTCCGCGCGATCCGGTCTCCTACCGGGGCACGACCTACGAGATCGGGCAGGCGAACAACGCGCTGATCTATCCGGGACTCGGCCTCGGCAGCATGGCGGTCGACGCGAAGCTCGTGACCGATGAGATGATCTCGGCTGCGGCGCATTCACTCGGCGCATTCCTTACGCCTGAGAAAAAGGGGGCTGCCGTCATCCCGCCCGTCACGCGTCTCACCGAGTTCTCCGCTGCCGTTGCCGTCGCCGTCGCAGAATGCGCGGTAAAGCAGGGGCTGAACCGACGTGCGGCTGCGGATGTAAAGGCCGCCGTTGAGGAAATGGTCTGGAAGCCAGACTACTGATGCATTGAGAAATCCCCCTGCATCCATATTTGGGATGCAGGGGGATTTTGCCGTTCCGATGCCGTAAAGATCAGAAGAAGAATTCGACGCGGCCGAAGAGTTTCGAGACCTTGTCGTCGTTGGTTCTATTTAGGGGGTTCAGATCCTTGCCGTTGAAGTACTTCGCCGAGAGGACGACATTCGGGAACAGAGTGTAGTCCGTCCCGATCTCGATGCCCTTCGAGCCCTCCATTGCACCGTCGGTAGTCGGCTCGATCGATGCGCCGCCAATGTAGCGATAGGAGACGTATGCGCCCCACGAGCCCTTGTCCTCGGGCTTTGCGCCCTTGTAGTCGTAGCTGACCTGATAGGACTTATTGAGCTTGTTGCCGAGATTCAGATTGTTGTTGCGGGCATAAGCGGCCGAGAGGAAGTTGTTCTTGTCGAAGCTGTATCCTGCGTTCACTGCCCAGACATTCATGGTGTGCTTATGGTTCTTCAGGATCGAAGCCAGGTCGCTGGAGTTCATGCGATAGTAGGCAGCGCCTGCCGTGAGGCGGCCGTTGTACATGAGCTCGACGCCCTGGTAGTTGGCGGGATCATTGGGAAGCTCATCGGAGGTCATGCGGCCTGCCTGCAGCTTGACGCGCAGATCCTTGCCGAAGGAGACCTCGGCGCCCGAGAACTCGCGGTCAAAGATGAGCGCGCCCGGCTTTGCGTAGGCCTCTGCCGAGAGGAGCTCCATCTTGCCGAGCTTGACCTGGAAGTTGTCGTAGTCGCCCTGTGCCCATGCACGCTTGAGCGAGACCTTGTCGCTGCCGTCATTGCCGGCATCAGACTTCATCTTGGTCTCGGCATCGAGACGCGCATTGACGTGCCAGTGGCTGTTCACCTCTGCGCTCGGCTCAAGACGGAAGAGCAGGTTGTTGTCGTTTTTCTTTGTCCTGCCGTCAGCATTGCGGCTGAAATCTGCGCGCTCGCTCGTGTAGGTGTACTCGAGTTTGCCGTTCCACTTTACCATGTCCGCGTTGCGCTCGAGGTTCGAGACGCGCACGCCGAGGTTGTTGAGCTCATCCGCGAACTCAGCAGCCAGACGATCGACAAGCGCGCGGTCCGAGGCCGACATATTGCCCTTTGCCATCGCCTTTGCGACCATCTGCGCCATCTCGTAGCGCGTGATGTTGCGGTCGCCGCGGAACGTGCCGTCGCCGTAGCCCTCGATCACGCCGTCCGAGGCGAGCTGGGTTACAGCGTCGTATGCCCAGTGATCGCGCGGTACGTCGCTGAACGGATTTGCCGCAGCGAACGTCGTTCCTGCAGCTCCGATGACGAATGCCGCCGCGAGCGCAGATACGAGAGTTTTCTTCATGGGGAAGCCCCTCCTTTTGAAATCTGCAGGAATGGACATGTCCCGTCCGCCTCTGTTTCCAATGCAGCATTGTGTCCGCGGTGCACGAGTACACATCCGCTCCCTGCGTTAATAATGAATGTATCATCATTATATATAAGTAAAAATCATTGTCAAGCAGAAACTTCCGAAAATAGAAAAATTAATGAGCACATCGGAATATATTTGTGCTTCTTACAAAAGAAGGGGCTCTGTGCTATAATGGAGAAAAGAATTTTCGGATTGAATTGATCGGGAGGAAAGCATCATGAATGAATCGATCAAAGCAGTAGAGAAGCTGCATCCCGAGACCGCGTTATCCGATGTCTCTGCATTCGGCAAGGAGACCGCCGCGCGTGCGGCAGAGTTCCATCGGGGAATTCCGGGGTATGAGCCGACCCCGCTCGCAGATCTCGTGCGGCTTTCGGCAGCGCTTGGCATCGGGCGGCTTGCGGTAAAGGATGAGAGCAAGCGCTTTGGCCTCAATGCGTTCAAGGCCCTCGGGGCGAGCTATGCCGTGGCGCGTTATCTCGCGCAGTATCTGGGTCTGCCCGAGAGTGAGATGACCTATGAGAACCTGCAGAAGCCGGCGTACCGCGAGCGTCTCCGCAATGTCATCCTCGTCACGGCGACGGACGGCAATCACGGGCGCGGCGTTGCATGGGCGGCGAAGCTGTTCGGTCTCTTTGCACACGTCTTTATGCCCAAGGGCGGCTCGCCCGAGCGCCTCGCGAACATTCGCGGCCTCGGCGCAGAGGCCGCGTTCACGACATACAACTACGATGATACGGTGCGCCATGCGGCGACGATGGCAAAGGAGCAGGGCTGGGTGCTGATGCAGGACACGGCGTTCGACGGCTACACGGAGATCCCGCTCTGGATCATGCAGGGATATACGACGCTCGCCGCGGAAGCGACGGAGGAATACGGAGAGCTGCCGACGCACATCTTCCTGCAGGCGGGCGTCGGCTCTCTGCCGGGCGCGATCACGGGATATTTTGCGGCGCATTATGGAGCGCAGCGTCCTGTCATCACGATCGTCGAGCCGAACCGCGCGGACTGCCTCTACCGCACCGCCGCTGCGAACGACGGCGCGCCGCACATCGTGACGGGCGAGATCAACTCGATCATGGCGGGGCTCTCCTGCGGCGAGCCGAATCCGCTTGCATGGGATATTTTGAAGGACTATGCCGATCACTTTGTCTCCGTGCCCGAGTGGGTCGCGGCGAAGGGCATGCGCATCCTCGGCAGCCCGACGGGCGATGATCCGCGCGTTGTCTCGGGCGAGAGCGGTGCCGTCACCACGGGGCTCGTTGCCGAGCTCATGCAGAACCGCAGCCTCGACTACCTGCGTGACCGCATCGGCCTGAACAAGGACGCGCGCATCCTCTGCATCTCCACCGAGGGCGACACGGACCGCGCGAACTACCGCCGCGTTGTATGGGACGGCCTGTATCCGAGTTTTTGAGAGAAAAATATTGCAGAACAAAGGGCCTTTGTACCAAGATTTGTTTTGTACAACGTCCTTTTCGCTGTTTGGAGGTGTCGAGATGAATGAAAATGAACGGTACATGCGGAGCGTGGCGGTACGGGACGTGCCGTGGCACAGGCTGACGACGCCCTACGGCAGGGCATCGGAGTTCCCGCGCTTCTTTGCCGTACTGGAGACGATGCGTGATCGTGCGGCGGCGGATGAGGCCCTGTATGAGCTGACCATCCACACGGAGCATCAAAGCACGCTCTGGCATGCGACGCCCTTCGCGATGATTTTTCTCACGCGGATCTTTCGGCGCGCGCTTGAGGAGCAGGAGCGCAACGCGACGGCGCGGGACATTGCGGCGCAGCTGCTGGAGCACTTCCTGCTGATCGCTGAATGCGTCCATGACGGCAGCGAAATGGCGCACGCAGATCCGCTGCCGTACTTTTCCGATCTCCTCCGCGAGGAATATCTGTGGTCGAAGGTGTACGATGAGGACGCGGATGAACGGCGCTGGGAGGACGACGACGTTTTCCCCGACGATCTCTTTTACAGCTTTTATTACTATTCTTATCAGGCGCTCCTGTCCTGTCGGAGCGTGCTCGGACAGGCGGAGGGATCGCCGCTCGGCGCGCGGGCAGCGCAGCTGGAGGAGATGCTGCGGAGGCGCTGAGATAAACGCACGCTCTGCAGCGAGAACAACCCGCCGAACGGCGGGCTTTTTTTCTTATGAAACGGCTCCAGTGGAGCAATCAAAACCCCCGAGGAAATCCTCGGGGGGTTTGATTGTATTCTGCTCAGTGACGCAGCCGTGAGAGCCGCTCACCGGCATTCTGCTGCGGCAATGCCGGCTTGTTATTTCTTCTTGTCCAGATCGCCGAGGTCGAGGTTCTGTGAGGAACGCACGAGATCGTTGAAGTCGTCGATGACCTCGTTGGCATCCTCTGTGCCTGCGACATAGCTGCGGAACGTGCCGATGAAGCGGTTGAGGTTGGACTTGTAGGAGCCGAGCGCCGGCACATCCGGCACTTTGGCCGCGAGGTCGTTGATCTCTGCGATCTTTGCCTCGGCGGCGGCCTTGTCGACGGCATCACTGTCCATCATATCCGCGAGCTCGCGCGTCTTGATGCTCAGCTCGATGAAGTTGGCGGCGTTCGTGCGGCCCTCCTTGCGCATGTCCTCAAGCTGGGCGAGGCGCACTTCCTTGAACCGTTCCGTGACGACGGCGTCGAACTTGTCATACGCCGGTTCGAACTTGTCATAGAGAGGGAGGAACTGCGCCGTCATCTTCGCAGCCTCCGCGTAGTCGTCCGCCAGGTAGCCCTTGGACGAATAGTAGCTGTCCATCTTGTCCGCGAGCGGGGCGAGGTCGTTTAGGATCGCGAGCACGGCATCCGCCTCCGCGTCGATGTCCTTGAAGACGCCTGCGGTCTGCGGATTCGCACGCGCCTCTTCGAGATCTTTCTTCAGATCGGAGAAATGCGGGAGCGCGATGCTGGTCTGGCGTTCGCCGGTGCGCAGCTTCTCGAGCGAGGGGGCGATGGCGAAATCGAAGGTGACGATGATGTGATTGTACTTGTTGGTTGCGTCGAGATAGGGGGCGATGGCGTCTACTTTGTCCTCGGTCGTATTGCCCGCGAGGAGCCCGTTGATGCCGGATGCGGCGGATTCTCCCTTGTCATCGCTGCCGAAGCAGCCCGTGAGGAGTGCAGCGGGTGCGAGCAGGAGACCGCCCACCATGAGAACGGAGAGGGCGCGGCACATCGGATTCTGAGACATGAAAATCCTCCTTTGTTTGCAGCAGGCTGAGAGCGCAGGACTGCGCATTTAAACTACATTAGTACTGCTGCTAGTATAGCGCAGCAGCATATTTGTGTCAAACCGGAGAAAAAGCCGCTGCCGTCTGCGTGATTCCGTTGAGAGAGCCCGCAATCTGCGGCACCGATCAGTGTATGGCTCAGGCTGCCTGCTGCATCGAGCCGCGGATGATCTCCGTGATGATCTGCGTCCAGTTGATGCCGCGCGTGTTTCCGTCCCGGCGTGCCTGCTCCGCTTTGCGCTCGGCGCGGCGCAGTCTCATCCAGAGTTCGTCGTCGCTCTTGTCCGAGGCGTCCCATGCGCTCTGCAGCTCGTCTGCGGCCTCCTCGTAGCGTCCTGCGTCGTAGTAGATCTGACCGCGATACTGATGCAGGCGCCAGATGGGATAGAGTTCGTTCGTGTGCGGCGTGCGTTCTGCCGCGGCAAAGTCCGCGAGCGCGAGCTTGTCGCTGCGCAGCTCATAGTAGGCGCGTCCGCGCAGATAGTAGGCGTAGGAGCGCGCGCTGCCCGTGACGCTCGGGTCGTCGATGAGCAGGGAGAGGTCGGCGATGGCATGTTTCTCCTCGCCGCGTTGGATCATCGCTGCCGCATCGTCAAAGATGCGCCCGAGGCTGTAACTCTGCTCGAGCTGTGCGCCGATCTCGGCCTTTTCCGCGCCCTGCGCACGCTCATAGCGGGCGAGGAGCGCATCGTTCTGGCGCTTCAGATCGTCGCGTTCTTTCTGCAGACGTGCGAGCTCCGCTTTGTTCTGTCCGAGCGCCGCGAGATCAACCTTTGACGTATCTACCTCGCAGACGAGGTGCACGCGGTAACGCCACGAGTCGCCGATGAGTTCGGGCGTCGTCTGTTCTCGGATGACGCGCAGTACCGTGCCTGCAACCATGCGCACCTCGTCCTTGGTCAGCGTGAGGTTCTGCGTCTCGGTGTATGTCTCAACGTAGACGCCCGCCTGCTCGGTTGCCGAGCGCATTGCCTCCTGTCGTGCGGCGTCACGGGCGATCTTCGGCGAGTCGTTGTCGCCCATGACGTAGATGCCCTCCGCCTCGATGGTCTGCGGCGCGGCAGCGGCATCTGAGGCCGCGGTGAGAAAGAACAGCGCGCACAGCATAGCGGCGCGCAGCATGTGTTGTATCATTCATTTCACTCCCTGATCACTGGGGGCTCTTGCGAGGATCCCCCATAGAGATACATTCGTATTTTATTTCGTATTGTTCCAAAACTTCCTTAAAGATGCGTGAAATAAGGATTAGTCCCTCATAATGTTCGTCGCCCGAAAAGCGCAGAAAAATTTTCTGCCAGGGTTGACAGGACCGTCGCCCTCGGTTATAATTCCACTATCGCCGATGGGGCGGTAGTGCTGATTTAGCTCAGTTGGTAGAGCAGCTCATTCGTAATGAGCAGGTCGTAGGTTCAAGTCCTATAATCAGCTCCATTTGAACAGCGAAGGCTTCCGAGAGATCGGAAGCCTTTTTATCATATGAGAGGGGCTTTGCAATGCAGGGGCGTGTCTATTTATGCGGTCAGCGCGGTTGTGATCTGGTCGACGCTCGCAGCGACGGCAAAGAGTCTCCTGACGACGATTCCGGCGTTCGGGGCACTCTTCCTGAGCAGCCTCACCGCACCTCGGGGAAGAGCTGAGCAGCGCTCCTCGCGCTCGTGCTCACCATGGGCGGGATCCTGCTCCAGAATATGCGGCGGAGGTAGGGGGCTTTTTTATGTCGGTGCTGATTTTTACAGAGGCTAGGAGGTCATCTGCGTGATCGGCAATCGTATTGTCGTGCGCGTCATAGACTAACTGGACGAGCCAGATATCGTCTTCATCAGAGATGAAAAGGGCGTCTGCGATGAGGTCCCGTCCATCTTTCTGAAAATATATGCTGAATCGATGTGCCGGATTGCCGCTTTGTATCAGTGATTCGTTGCGGCGCACCTCCCAGACCCTCGCCCCTTTCAGTGCTGTCACACTGTCCCTGAAGCCTGCAATTGTCGTGTTAAATCGCTGTTCGATGGTGGATTCCCGTTCTGCAGGAGATGGCAGGAAATGGGAGCCCATTACAACGAGCGGCAGAGGAGCACCGTTGTTTTGAAAGGAAGAGTTGATAAAAGTAGTGGGGCCTGTGTAGCTGGGATGGTAGGAGAATGGCTGCGTGTATTGCGGAAGATTCATCGCCAGTATAGCGTCGTTGTGGTGAAATTTTGTTTCTTTCACACGGAGCAGAGAACGTAACGCAGCACCATCTTCTGCTGATGTTGCTAATAATATGGAATCCGTATCCTGCTCTATCCGTAATTCTGCTGTATCAATATCGGGCTTCATTTCTGCCGAGACGGTCGGCATGAACAGGAGTACGGCGCAGATGGTCAGTGCATAGATTGTTTTGATGGACATAACAGGCTTCCTTTCGTGTGCCCCGGGCACTACGGCTGAAATGAAGTCGGTTGGTTGGCGCAGATTTTTTGTCTGAACGAGATGGGCAACTGGATACGTGCTTCCCTTTCGGTGATCCATGTATCTGTCTTGCCGCGGATGAGCAGGATCTCAGTGATGATATTTTGGCCATGATGGAGCGCCTGCACTGTCAGCCGCCGTGCAGGACAGCCGTTCTGATGTTGGAATTCGTCGCGGAGAATTTTTCTCGCTTCCCTGCGGGGAGGTCAGAATGCCATGAATCAGCATCGCCGCTTGTTCGTTCAGACGCTCCTCCATGGATCCGCTCGTTTGCTCTGCGTCTGTATCGGGCGTATGGATCAGCACGGCGGACAGGGCAAGAGACGTGTCATCGTGTGAGAATCGGTTGCTGGTGAAGAATGTGCCCTCCGTGCGCGAGGTGTCGACGGAAAACGGTGCCCCAGAGGTTGGCAGCTGCATTGTGAGAGCGCTGCCGCGGTCGCGGAGTGTTGTCGTGCTGAGCGCGGGGGAAGATGCATCGCCGTTCTCAGCGGCTCTTTTTGTGAACTCGACGGGCTGTATGCCGTCCGTGTGAACACGAGGCTCTGTCGCCTCGGCAGAGCTGAGTTTGACAGAGGTCAGTATCGTGTCGATACGCCTTTCCTGCTGTGCGCCCGGGGCGTGGCACAATATACTGATGCGCCAGATCCTCCCCTCGTCAGCAATGAAGAGAAAGTCACGCCGCGCAGCACCCCCGTTATAGGAGAGGCTGATCATCCATGCAGGATGTTTGTCCCGTGAGAGCAAATATTCACGGATGATGCGGGGGGCGGAATCGGATGCGGGGATGGTGGAAATAAAATTGTGCGCATAGTCGGAGAGCTGATTTATCGTATCGCCGTCCTTGGAAAAGGCGGCATTTTCTTCGCAGGAGATTCCAATGTAGAGGGCATCACGGGCATCCCCTGACGAGAATGTGTTTCCGACAAATCCAAAATCGTTTCCCTCCGATTTCGTCGAAAAACGTCCCAGCTGGCAGTATTCCAGCGGCGGAAGATCGATGGTGAGGCGTGCGCCGAACCCCTCCAGTGTCGTTGCCTGCAGAGAGCTCGTCCACGGGTTAGTCTCTGCCTTTTCCTGTGCCGAGACAGTTGCTGCAGCGAGGAGAAGAGCGCAGACGGTCACTGCGAGAATCTTTCTGATGGACATGGAAATCACCCTGTTTTGTGTCTGATGATGCTGTGCGCGCCGTACGCTTGGTGTTCGGATCAGTGTACCTCCGGCAGCGCCGCATGGAGCGCTTCGCCGATCGGCGCGCGGATGACGAGCTCGGCACGGCGGTCGGCACGCGTCTCGCTCTTGTTGATGAGGACGAGATGTTCGCCGCGGAAGTAGTCGA
>ERZ773070.2353-NODE-2353-length-10747-cov-6.477927_pt1 | contig 10747 bp, 13 predicted proteins | sample MGYA00580618_ERZ773070 | MGnify/ENA primary metagenome ERZ773070 (study PRJEB29015, sample SAMEA2738023) | human oral metagenome | biome: human oral; feature: human-associated habitat; material: dental | place: China | collected 2019 ...
TTTACTGTATATATTTTTCCTTCACTATTTACAGTCATTATTTTAAATCCGTTTGTATTTGAATATATTATATTATATATCTGTCCTTCTATTTTTATATTTTCCATATATTTAGTATAACACACTAAAATAAAAAGATATATAAAAAAAGCCAACCAATTAAATTGGCTAGCTAAAAAAATTATTTTCTCATCAATGCTTTTTCAGGGATTCTTTTTACTGGTCCAAATGACCAGCTTCCTTTTTCTATTTTACCATCTTCTAGTTCTAGAATAGGTATGTTATTTTCATTTATGTATACACATTCTTTCTTTGTGCATATTTTTTTATTATCTTCTGAGATTATTGTATTTTTTTCATATATTCTCCTCCTAAAATAAAATTCTTTATTTTAGTAACACACTGTTGTACTTTAATAGTATACTCTTTTTTCACTTTATGTCAACACTTCAAATATACATTAGATATTTAGTAAATTTAAAATACATTATTAATCTTTTATATGATAATTACATATTAGATTAATAATGTATCCTCGTTATTTAACTCTATACTTTATGTATTTTGATTCTACAGAATCAAATAACATCAAATTTAATATAAAGTTCTTTTTACTTAAAATAGCTTGTTTCAAGAACTCTATGTATTGTATTCTAAAAGCTATATTATTGTCATAGAAATATAATTCTATCTCTTCGCCTTCTTTGATTTGGTCTCTTATGAAATTAGCTGTATTTTCTGCAACTTCTTTCATTTGATTAACAGTGTAATTTTTATTGTGGATATAACAATCCACTCTACTTCTAATCCCTTTCGAATTTATTCCTATTTTTTTAACCATAACAACCACTTTTCCTTTCTTCTCTAATATAACAAATTCTGTCTTATTAGATTAACATTTTTTTATTTTTTGTTACTATAAATAATTATAACACTATTTTCATATAATTCAACTATAATACCTAAAATTAAATATTTTACTATTCATTTATTTTAGTTATATTTGTTATATAATTTCTACTATCTCCAAAACTTCCCCATTGTATTACTTCCACTTCTGTACTAGAATTTAAAAATTTAATATCTAAATATGGAAAATATTTTATTTTTATTATATATTCTCCCCTCGAATATGCTTTTTCAATACCATAATAATACTCTATATACTGTGATTCCTCTCCTGAACCTTGTCCAAAATCTATAATAATATTATCATCTCCCATAGCTTCTGCTCCGTGTCCCAGGTAAAACAAATTTTTCGTTATTTTCTTTTATTTTTACTTTTAAAATCATTTTATCTTTATCATCTTCTGTTATTGTAACTCCTGACACTGTCTTTGGATATGTATTATTATTTTTAGTCAAACCTTTTAAGCTTTCTAATAAATTTTCTTTAGTATCTATAATATTTCCTTTTTTATCTGTTATATTATCACCTATAATATTATAACTATTTAAAAAGTTAGATTCTGTTAATATTTTATCAACACTTGGCTCCTGAGTTCCCTTTTCTATTGCCTTTGTTTTTAAATTTAAATATTCAAGTTTTGCTGTCTCAAATAATTCTGCTTTCGCTTGTTCTTTTTTTGCCTCTGTGGATTTTGTTATAAGCCCGATTATCTCCTATTGCCATTTGTATTGCAACTGCTGCTAATAATAACATTATAACTATTGTTATAACAAGTGCTATTAATGTTATTCCTTTTTTCTTTTGTAATCCCTTCATCTATTATATTCTCCTATTTTTCTTTTAAAATACTATATATATCATACCTTATTTATTATAATTTTCATTCTTTTTTTACATATTTTTAATAAAAAAAGGTATCAATTAAAATTCTTGATACCTTCCTATTCTTCCTCTTATCTTACAACAATATTAACAATCTTGTCTTGTACATATATTTCTTTTACAATTTCTTTACCATCAAGTGCTGTAATTATTTTATCTTTTTGTTTTGCTTTTGCTAAAACTTTATCTTTTTCTTCACCTTTTTCTATTTCAATTGTTTCTTTTAATTTACCGTTTATTTGTACGGCTATAGTTATAGTATTTCTTTCTAAATAGTTTTCATCATATTTAGGATATTTAGTTAAATGTACACTTTCTTTTTCTCCAAGTTTTTCCCATAATTCTTCTGATAAGTGTGGTGCCATTGGTGCTAATATGTTTACAAATATTTTAAATGTTTCTCTAAGTTCTTTTACATTTCCATACTTATTTTCTATTCTAATCATTTCATTTGTAAGTTCCATAAGTTTTGCAACTGCTGTATTAAATGAAAAACGTATAATATCTTTTTCAACTCCAAATATTGTTCTATTTAATATATGTTTAAGTTCTTCAATATCTTCTTTAGATACTTCTTTTGTTGAAACTTCATTTGATATAATCCTATCTGCTAAGTTTTCCACTCTTTGGATATATTTACTTATACCTTTTATACCATCTTCATTCCATGGCCCACCTTCTTCATATGCATATCCAAACATAAGCCATAATCTTAATGCATCAGAACCATATTTTTCTACATAATCATCTGGTGATACTGTATTTCCTTTTGATTTACTCATCTTGTTACCATCTGGTCCTAATATTAGTCCTTGGTGTATTAATCTTGTAAATGGTTCATCTGATTTTAGATATCCACCATCTCTTAATGCCTTATATATAAATCTTGAATAAATAAGATGCATTGCTGCATGTTCTTTTCCTCCTACATATGTATCTACTGGAACATATTCATCTATTTCACCTTTTACAAAAGGTACATTATTTTCTTTATTAAATGGATATCTTAATTCATACCATGATGAACATACAAATGTATCTAATGTATCTACTTCTCTTTTAGCAGGTTTTCCACATTTTGGACATTTGCAGTTTACAAATGCTTCTGATTTTGCAAGTGGTGATTTTCCATCTGGTTTAAATTCTACATCTTTTGGAAGAAGTACTGGCAAATCTTTTTCTTCTACTAAAACTTCTCCGACAATCATCACAATATATTATAGGAATTGGTGCTCCCCAATATCTTTGTCTTGATACAAGCCAGTCTTTTAATTTATATTTTACAGATGCTCTTCCTTTTCCTTGTTTTTCTAATTCTTCTACTACTAACTTTTTAAAATCTTCTGCTTTTAATCCATTAAATCTATCTGAATTTATCATAATACCATTTTCATCTATAACTGGTATTATTTCTATATTATATTTTTTAGCTGTTTCCATATCTCTTTCATCATGTGCAGGTACTCCCATTACAATACCTGTTCCATAACTTTCTAAAACATAATCTGCTAAAATTATTGGCACTTTCTTTCCGTTTATAGGGTTTATAGCATAGCTTCCTGTATATGCAAGTGTTTTTTCTCTATCTGTAAACTGTCTCTCAATATCTGATTTACTTAAAGTCTTTTGTATGTATTCTTCTGCTTCTTTTCTATGATCTTCTGTTATTAGCTCTTTTGCTATATCTGATTCTGGTGCTACTGCGACAAATGATACTCCATAAAGTGTATCTGGTCTTGTTGTATATGCTGTAAGTACAATGTCTTTACCATCTACATTAAATTCTATTTCTGCACCAATACTTTTTCCTATCCAGTTTTGTTGTATTTTTTTAGTAAGTTCAGGCCAGTCTAATTTTTCAAGTCCTGTTAATAATTCTTCTGCATAATCTGTTATCTTAAAAAACCATTGGCTTAATTTTCTTCTTTCTATAGTGCTTCCACATCTTTCACATTCACCTTGTATTACTTGTTCATTTGCAAGAACTGTATTACATGATGGACAGAAGTTTACTGGTGCTTCTTTCTTATATGCAAGTCCTTTTTTGTATAGGTATGTAAAAAGCCATTGTGTCCACTTATAGTATTCTTCTTCATGTGTTTTAATTTCATAACTCCAATCAAATGATGCACCCATTTCACTTAATTGTACTTTCATATTTTCTATATTTTGTTTTGTAGATACTTCTGGATGTACCCCTGTTTTTATTGCATAGTTTTCTGCAGGAAGTCCAAATGAATCAAATCCCATTGGGTGAAAAACATTGTATCCTCTCATTTTTTGAAGTCTTGCATAACAATCTGTTAATCCATAATTATACCAATGTCCTAAATGCAATTTTGCTCCTGATGGATATGAAAACATTTCTAAAACATATAGTTTTTCTCCCTTATTATTTTTATCAAACTTATATATTCCTTCTTCTTTCCATTTATCTTGCCATTTTTTATCAACTTTTTTTGAATACATACATACCTCCTTATTAATCTTTAACTATTATTCATTTTATTTTTTAATTATATCACACTACACAAGTTCTTTCCATATAATATTTGCACAGTTTTTTCCTTCTTCTGTTAAGCAAATATATTTTTTAAAATCTTCTCCAATATATTCTTTTAAAAATTTTAACCTTATATATTTTAAAATAACCTCATATATTTCAGTATTTTCAATCATCTCTTGTTCTAGAACTATTCCTTTTTCCATCCTAAGTCCTATTATAATCTTTTCTCTTAATTTTTCTTCAAAACTTTGTTCTTCTATAATATTATAATTTTCATATATATATTTCATATTAGACTGTAATTTTTCTTTTTCTTTATTTATATTTTCTCTATTTAATTCTGATTCTTTACCTTCTGTTTTTATTACAAACTTCTTATTTTTACCTTTTAAATATTTTTCTATATATCTATATATCACTCTTATATTTGTATATCTTACATTATTATAGTATGATGATGCTCCTATTCCAAACCCGTAATATTCATGTTGTTTCCAGCAATTAACATTATGTCTTGACTCACATCCTTCTTTTGCAAAATTTGATATTTCATATTGCACATATCCATTTTTCTTTAGCAGTTCCTGTGCCGCTTTATACATTTCTCTTTCTTCTTCCTCACTTGGAAGCATTTTTTCTATCTTACTATTATTCCAAAATTTTGTTCCTTTTTCTAAAATTAGAGAATATACTGAAATATGTTTTAATTTTCCATTTTTTCCAAGATTATTAACAACTTCTTCTAAATTATTTTTTAATATTTCTACTGTTTGATTAGGAAGTCCAAACATCATATCTACAGATATATTATCAAAATATTTTTCTACTATTTTAAATTTTTCAAATACTTCTTCTTTATCATGTATTCTTCCTATTATTTTTAATATTTCATTATCTAAACTTTGAACTCCAATACTAATTCTATTTATCCCTGACTTTCTATATCCTTTCATCTTATCATCTGAAATACTTTCTGGATTACATTCTAAAGTTATTTCTGCATCAATATCTATATTAAAATTGTTATATATAGTTTTTAATATAATAGAAACCTCTTCTTTTTCTAACATACTTGGTGTTCCGACCTCCGGAAAAATATTGTATCTATATATTTATCTTCATTTGGTATATGTTTTGAAAATTCTTTTATCTCATTACATAATGCTTCTACATATTCTCCTTTTAAATTTTCTATTTTAGCAAATGAATGAAAATCACAATATCCACATTTTTGTTTACAAAAAGGAATATGTATATATATTCCCTTTTTCTCAATTTTATCTATATTTATATTATTAGTATCTCTTTCTTTATCTAATTTATTATTATCTTTTATACCTTTATTTATATTCATTAATTATATTATTTTTTATCCTTTATCCTCTATTTCCTTTTTATTTCTTATAATCATATTATCTATTATTATTTTCTAATATTTTCTTTATACCTAAATACCTATTATATGCTGAAGTTTTAGATATTCCGAAGTTTTTTTGCAATCTCACCAATACTTATATCAGGATTTTCAATCCTTACATCTAAGAACTCTTTTTGTTTTTTAGTTAGCATTTCTTCTTTTCCTTCTTTTCTTAATTTTTCAAATAATGCTAATTGTTCACTTGATGTTTTTATAATCTTTCCCATATTTGCTATTTCAAAATTAATAGCTCTATTGGAATTATTCATATATTCTTTTTGTATTCTTTTTTCTTCAAATCTTAATAGAAAATTTGTTAAATTAAGTATTCTTAAAAACTCTGCAATACTATCACCTTTTGTTAATACATATGTATTATTATTTTCTGTATATTCTATATTATTATCTTTTAACAATTTTTCAATTGCTACTATTCTTTTTACATATCTTAAACGGATTTCATATTTTTTTTCCATATTACTTATACTTATTCCGTGTTATACATAGCCCTTTTAATATATTTAATTCTATATATTCATAATTATATCCATATATTTTTTCTAATTCTTCTAAATTATTTATACCTATCTCATTACATATACTTCTTATATATCTACATATCCTTTGTTTTAAATTTTCTTTATCTGTTTTTATACTATCATTTTTATTTATCTCTTTATTATATTTTGTATAGTCTTTACCTATCATCATCCCAAGTAAAAGTGATAAATTTTCTATATATGTATTTGCCTTTGTATTAATATTTTTTTCTATTAATTCTAAAATTAATTGTTCTTTTTTTAACATAATATTATTACTCTATCCCTATTTTCTAAATCTTTTATACAAGATATATTTTCTTCACTATATCCATTTTCTTTTGCTATATCAAATACTTCTTGTTTTTGCATATATCCTATCTCTAAAAAAAGCTTTCCATCTTCTTTTAAATTATTATTTTTTGTTATTATTCCAATTATTCTTCTATAATACTCTAAACCATCTTCTCCGCCATATAGTGCTAAACTCGGTTCTTTTCTTACATCATCAGATATCTCTCCCATTTCGTCTGAAGTTAAATATGGTGGATTTGAATATATTATATCATATTTTTCTTCTATCTCTTCATTTAATATATCTTTCATATATATATTTACTTTATCTTCAAGATTATATTTTTCTATATTTTTCTTTGCAACTTCTATTGCTCCTTTAGATATATCTATACCATCAATGATTATATTACTATATTCTTCTAATCTTTTTAATATTGCAACTATTACTGCTCCACTTCCAATACCTATTTCCAATATTCTTATACTATCTTTCTTATAATACTTTTCTTCTATATGTCTACATATACAATCTACAAGTATTTCTGTATCAAGTCTTGGTATAAGGACATTTTCATCTACATATATATCATAACCAAAAAAGTTTGCATTTTTTGTTATATATTGATATGGATATCCTTCACATAATTTATCAATTGCATCTAAAAATTCTTTTTCATCTACTTCTTTTTCTTTAAAAAGATCTTCAAATATATATATTACTTTTAATTCATATTCTTCTATATTTGCTTTTCTTGCTTTTTCATTAGCTTCTTTTAACATTTCATATATCTTCATTTTTTTCTAAAGCCTCTATTATATTTTAGCTATCCTTTCTATTACTGGTACACTAACACTATTTCCTGCTTGTTTATATAGTTTACCATCACTAGTATTTTTATAATTTAAATATATTTTGACATAACATACTTTCTCTTAAGTTCACCTTTTTTTACTTCTCCGAAGTCCAATCAAATTATTTTCAATATATACTTTGTATATTCCATCATCATATTTTTCACTTGAAATACTTGTTTTAAGTCCTGTTAAAAAAGCCTTTTTTCTATGTTCTTTTAAATATACACTGTTTTTAAAATTATCTTCTATAACCTCTTTTTCTGTATATATTTTTAATATATTATCTTCAAAATCATTTTCTAATATGTTTTCTTCCATATTATATTTTCCTACAGATAATCTTTTAAGTTCTGTCATTACACCATATGTTTCCATATTTTTTGCAATATCTCTTATTAAACTTCTAATATATGTACCTGATGAACATTCCACTTTAAATGTTAATGATATATCTTTAGGATTATTTTCCCAAAGTTCTTTTAAAGATATATCATACATATTATATATAGTAATTTCTTTTGATTTTTCTTTTGCCATTTCTTCTGCTTTATCTTTATCTTTTCTTGCTATTTCATATAATTTTTTTCCATTCAATTTTTTAGCAGAATATATTGGTGGGATTTGCTTTTTAGTTCCTAATTCTTTTTTCATTGAAGCTATTATTCTATCAAAAAATTCATTATCTACAATATTTTCTTCTCTGAATTTTCTATCTTCTTCTAATATTTCCCCCTCTATATCTAAGGTATCTGTTAAATATCCAAATTTCATTTCTACTAAATATTTCTTATCATGTTCTATTAAATATTTAGAAAGTTTTGTGCTATTACCTATAAGAACTGGCAACATTCCTGTTGCCATTGGGTCTAATGTTCCTATATGTCCTGCTTTCTTGTTGTATTTTTTTGCTATCTCTTCAACTACTTTTCTAGATGTTTTTCCTTTTTCCTTATATACAAGTATTAATCCATCTTCCATTACTTATTCTCGCTTGCCTCTTTTAAAAATTCAACTGCTTTTTCTACAATCATATCAAAATTCTCTCTTGGTGTTTTAGGTATTTTAAAACCACCTGATCCTTTGTGACCTCCGCCGTCCAAACATTACTGAAAAATTTCTAGCATCGATATGATATGCTGTATTTTTTGCCCTTATAGATGCTTTTGTTGATCCATTATCTTCTTTTAAGAATATAGCCATTTCCACACCTTCTATATCTCTTGGTATGTTTACAATTCCGATCCGTATCCCCTTTTGATATTTCTACATATTCTTTATCATTATTATCAACAAAAGTTATAGCAAGTTTTCCGATCTAAATAAAATTTTATTCTATCTATTGCTTTTCTTTGTATTTCAAATGCTCTCATTGTTTTCATACATAAATATTTTTCATATATTTCATAAAGAGCTATACCTTGTTTTAAAGCTTCTTTTCCTATCTCAAATGTTGTTACAGATGTTTCTGGATATCTAAATCCACCTGTATCTGTTATAACTCCAACTATTATTGGCATCATTATATTTCTAGGTATCTCCATTTTTAATTCTTTTAAAATCTTATACACAATTTCACATACTGCTGGTGATTCTTCTTCTAAATATAATATATCTGTATATGGTATTCCACCTATATGATGATCTATACATATACTTTTATCTACTCTTTTTAATATTTCATCTGGCATCATTATATGTTTTTTATCATTACTATCTAAAAATATTCCTAAATCATATTTTTTATTTATTTCTCCAAATTTAGTAACTGGTATTATTTCATCTGCTCCTTCAAGTTCATAAAAAACTTTAGGTATATCATCTAAAACAACATCTGCTTTTTTTCCCATTTTTCTTAATGCTAAACATAATGATAATGCAGAACCTATAGCATCACCATCTGGATCTAAATGTGCTGTTAATACTATTGTATTACTTTCATCAATTATTTTTTTAAATCTTTTTACAAATTCTTTAAAATTTTCTATTCTTTCCATTTTTGTCTTTACTTTCTCCTATACTAATATTTTAATTATTATTTTCATTATTCTTAAGTTCAAATTCTACTGTTATTACTTTTCCGATTATCTAAAAATACAAGTATATTTCCATATTCATCTGTTATATATTTTCTTAAATCTACTTGCTTGTTTTGCCTCATAGCTTCTGATTTTATCTTAGATATTACAGATGATGAATCAAAACCTAATTCTTTAATATATTCTTCTATTGTAAGCATCTTTCTTTTCTCATAATCATAGTTATACATATACTTAACATTTTTTTCATCTTCTGTAACATCTAATAATAATGATACTACAATATTATTACCATATCCTATATATAATATTTCTAAATTTTTTGTACTACTTTTTCCTTCAACACCATCTTTTATCTTTTGGTTCAGTTCTGAAATCTTATTTAAGATTTCCTTATTTACCTGATTTTCTTCTATATTAAATTCTGGTATTGCTGATGTTATCTTTGTTTTAGTACCTGTAAAATTATTCATTTTTTCTTTTGTACTTATAGCATTTTTAAACTTATTCTTTACCTTTATTTTTCCTTTTATAACTGGTAATTCTGTATATGTATCCATACTATTATCAAATTCTTTTGTACTTACTTTTGCAATTATATTATTATATTCTATACCACTTTGCTCACCTATTTGTATATCTTTTGGCATTGCAATAATTGTATATATAGATATTGATGTCATTATAACTATAATTGCTATTAAAGTAATTAATGTAACATTTCTAATCTTATCTACAACATTATACATATTATCTAGACTACCTTTTATATTTAACAAATTATATATTTTTTCAATTATATTATTAAACCATACTTTTATCTTTTCCTTTTGTTCTATAAGTTCTTCTTTTTCTGATTTTAATTTTTCTAACTCATCTTCATATTGACTTATTTGCATTTTTATTTCTTGTTTTTTACTTTCTTGATTAATTATAGCATTTATCGATACTGCAACAACAAAAGCAAATATAATTAAATATATTATAAGGCTTTTGGTATTTTTCTTATTTTCTTTCATATCTTTTCCTTTTATTATCCACTACTTATTATTAGCTTCCTTTTTTTCTTTTTTCCTAAACTTTTCTTTAACTCTTTTCATCTTTCTTAATATTATATTATCATTATCTCTTGCTTCTTTTTCCATATCAATATTTAAAAGATATTTAAGCAATAACTTTTTAAGTCCCTCTTCTTTAATATCAACTTTTAATATATTATTTCTTGCAACTGAAATTTTTCCTGTTTCTTCAGACACTACAACTGCTATTGCATCACTATTTTTTGAAATACCAAGTGCTGCTCTA
>ERZ773070.2363-NODE-2363-length-10738-cov-4.090518_pt1 | contig 10738 bp, 10 predicted proteins | sample MGYA00580618_ERZ773070 | MGnify/ENA primary metagenome ERZ773070 (study PRJEB29015, sample SAMEA2738023) | human oral metagenome | biome: human oral; feature: human-associated habitat; material: dental | place: China | collected 2019 ...
CTGTTCGCCCCCGACCTCATCGTGCGGGACTCGACCGCGGCGGCCCCGATCGACTGATCCTTCTTCTCCTCTTCTCCCATATATATGCGGTATACAAACTTTGATGCTTCTCTTTCCATAAGATAGAGACTGTAATCCTTAGTATCTGTAACTATACCTGAAAGCCTAGCTTCTTTTACCAAGTATAAGGATTCTTTTTTATCTCCCATTGCAACTACATTGAATACGGCACAAACTTTATTTTCTCCACTTACTATCAGTGCATTGGTATTTAGAAATTTGTCTTTATATTCTATTTTGTAGTCATCTAAAAAGTTCAGTGCGGCTCCTTCATAAATACTGATCTTACCGGATATGCGAAGCTCCTCTTTCTCGGGCTCTTTGACGCTGAATTTGTCAAAGCACTCTTCGATCCTCTCCCTTCCCCCTTCTTTTTCTTCCCTGATAAGATTTTCTTCAAAGGTTTGGCAGTAGGAAAGTATCATCTCTATAAGCTCTTCATTTGTCATACTTTTGTCAAGTCCTTTTACGATATGCTCCCTAAGGCAGACTTCTCTAAGTCGATATTCACTCATTAATTCAAGTTCTTTTCTTGTGTATGCCGCTGCTTGTTCTTCTTTTTGCACGACCCTGTTAAGCTTATAGCCCATCTTGTTTTCCTTCCCGTTTCGGTTTCTTTATTATTAAAATCTTTAATATAATGCCATTTTCCCTATTTTCATACTTTCTTTAACTCCTACAATACCAAAGTGGTATTTCCAAAAAATATCCGTCTCATAGGAAATAGGTAAAAAAAGCTCTTTTAACATTTCTATTCTTTCCATGTCTTTTTTTGTCTTATCCACTCCTGTAAAAAGAATAAGTTTTCTTAGATTTTCAGAGTGTATGTAAAGATTTGCCTTCGGATACAGTTCTTTTAATGCTTTCCTAAAAATCGTTATATAATCTTTGCACTTATATAGATCAATCAGGCAAAAAATAATCCTTTTGGCTTTATTAAGTTCAAGGTCTAGCAAGGTTTCTCTTATACTTTTTAAAAACCTGCCTTCTTGTATTTCATTTAAGATATACATTGCCCTTAATTCTTTTTTATCTCCTCCACTCCTAAGATCCCATATCGCTACATAGTGGAGCATTACATCTAAAAGCATTGCTCTTACATTCTCATATCCGACCACATCCGGCAAGAAAATCTCTCCAAGTTGCGTAGCAAAACGATAAAGAGGATTTATCTCAACTTCCCTATCTTCAACAGTGTCGGAATTAAGAAAATCAAAGGAGCTTTCTGTATAGGGACTGGGACTTTGACTGTTTATAAATCTAAGTTCTTCCAAACCATGTCCGCTTTTTTTTGCCTTCAGTACAACCTCCCATACACAGTTCATACTTTACTCCTTTTTCATACTATTTTTTATTGCTCGATCCCCTTTGTAAGGTAAGTGTTTTCCAAAACTCCTATACAGATGTATTCATCAAAGTTTATCTGTAACTGAGAAACTGCATACCTTACCATTGCCTCACAGAGGTTACTGTCGCTGTTTCTTAAGAACCTTAAAATAAGTTTAGGACTTTCATTTGTTACCTGAAAATCATCACTTGAAAAGTTATTCATATCGGGAAGTATTTTACCGGTCTCCAAAAAATCCTTTTTCATCACCAATCTTTCACAAGATTTAAGTGATACATACTCTTTAATATCCAGTTCTTCGATGATTCTTTCTATTTCCGCTTTAGTGTGGAGTTTATCCTTGCTGTTAGCTGACAGTCTTCCAATCAGGCTTTCTTTTCTTTTATTGCTTATCAAGCCGGCAGGTAATTCTTCTTTTGTGTATCTTATGTCAAAAATATGATACCCCTCCAAATCGGCATAACTTTCTTCATAGGATTTTACTATGATTTTTTCTTCTTCCTGTCTTATCCCTACCATACCATCTGTCTTTTGCACTAAGCACAAAATAATTTCCTTATCCTTTTGCCTGATCATTTCCCTCTCATAGTACAGTCCGTCTTTGCTCGGACTTAAAAAGGTACTGCTCTTAAATAAGGTTTTTTCTACATTCCACACAGGATAAATATTCTCTTTTACCATATCTGAATATTTCCCGTAATGCACTTCCACATTCCTTGCATTTTGTACTACCGTAGATAAATCAATATCAAAAAAACGATCAAGGTAGGCGGTATTTACCGTATTCCACCTAAGCCCGTTATGGGAAAAGGTTTCATTCAGTTTACCCAGCTCCTGCCTATACCTGACAGCCTTTTTAGGCTGTACTGAAGTTAAGTTTTTTTCTCCGTTAATTGTGAAACTTACACTTATTTTTTCCTTTGCAAAAGCCTTGCATACACTGTCAGCCGCATTCAAGTATATAGTTTGTACAGTACTTGTTTTTTCTTTAGAATCTTCTCTTACATCCCCGGCAGAATCTTTTGATACATCCGCCTCCGATACCGGAAAAAACATCCTCAAAAATACATTGTCATTTTTAGAAAGTAAAAGTACTGCAATCTCATAACTTTCTTCTTGGCTTTCAAGCTCATCATATACTTTTTTTTGCAGGGACTTAAACCTTTCTTCAAAAACCTCACTCATCTTGTAAAGACCGTCATATAGAACACTTTTTGCCAATGCATACTCGTCCTCATCCTTTATTTCCAAAAGCCTTTTCTTTACATATTTTTTTACATCAAATTCATCTAAGTACCCTGCATCCATCCGAAAATACCTCTTTTATCTTAATTTGACGAAGACTCCGCTTCGCTTGTCTGTGGCTGTGTAGTTTCCGCAACTGTTTGTGGCGTCTTTAATTCTTCCTGCTTTTTTTCATCAATTCTTTTTTGTACATCACTGATCTTTTTATCCATTTCTATGGTGTTTATCTCATCTTTTAATTTTACATACAGTCTTCTGGCGTACTCATAATTATCCCTTGCTGTTTCAAAGTCTCCTCTTAAAAAGGCTTCATCTGCATCAATAGCATAATTTTGTGCAGTATTTTTTTCCTCTTCACTTAGACCTATTTTTTCATCAGCTGTGGATATCTTTTTCTCCAGTTCCTCAAGTCCTGCACTCTCACCTGTTTTTTCCAAAAGATCTTTTGCCGTGTTATAATTGGCTCTTGCTGATAGGAAATCCCCTTTGCTTAATGCTTCATCTCCGGCACTTAACATATCGCTGGCTGATTGAAGGTTTTTTGTCTGTTTATCGGCTTCGTCCTGTTTTCCTTCCTCTTCTTTAGCAATAGCTTGATCCACTGCCAAGAGCTTTGCTTCGGCTTTTAACTTTCCTTCTTCATATCCGATCTTTCTTGCTTCTGTTTTTGCATCCACATACCTTTCTCTGGCTCTGTCATATATTTCAGAATCAAAAAGTATATCTCCGTTATCAAGGCTTAAGTTTACACTTTCATACCCTGCTATAAAATCAAGCTTTCTTTTTACATAAGCAAGCCCTGCATTATCAGCATATGGAATTTCACTAAGCATAAGCTCATATAAGGCTTTTGCTTCCTTATAGTTTTTTGCATCATACTTTTCATCAGCTTCAAGTATTCCCTCTATAACCTGTTCATAATGGTATAAAAGCTCTTTCATTTCTTTATCTCTAAGACTCTCAGCCTTTTTGATGGTCTCTTCACATTCTGTGCCGGCTTTTGTATAATTTTCCATGTCTATGAACTGAAGCATCTTTGTATAATGCGTATTCATATCCTCTTTTAATTCTTTTCTATAACGGTTATAAAAGTAAAAAGCGATACAGGCTGCAAGTATAACAAACACAGAAACAATTGATACTATTAAAATAAGCTTTCTTCTTTTTCTCTTCTTTGTATCTGATTCAACAAATACCTTATCAATGTAAATGCCTGCGATTGTATAGTTATCAACATACTCCGGATTTTTATCCAGTAGTGCGGTTTCCACCCTTCCAAGACAGTCAGCAGGGTCTTTTCCGCTGTCGGCAAAAATACCGTCAATCTCTCCTTCCGATACATTTTCCCAAATCCCCTTAGTATAAAGAATTAAAATATCGGTATCAACAAGCTTTATCTTGCCTGATATAACAGGTGAAAAACCTTTTTGACCTAGGAAAGTATAAAGATTACTTCTTTGTTCATGTCTTGATAAGGCATCTTCACTGATTATCTCCTTTGATACCATTTCAGTACTTAAGGATGTATCTGTGGTTTTATAAAACGGCTTATTATTTCTGTAAAGCTTTGCTCTTACATTGCCGGCATAAGCAATGCGTACATTCTCATAATCAGTTACCGCAACTACAATTGATGCTTTAAGCTTCATGTATTTTTCCGCTTTTAAAAGCACCTCATTGGCATAACTTAAATACCTGTGTATTCTTCTTTTAGATATGGACGGCTTTTCTGTAAACTTTGCAATTATACTTTCTACCGCTTCTTTTGCCGACTCGGTGTCTGCAACATCTTCAATACCGTCAGCAAGTACATAGCAGGCGAATCCGTCAAGCTCGGCATAAGCAAAAAAATCACTGTTTTTTAATGCACTGCCTTCTTCTGAAATAAAATTTGTATTAAATTTGCTGTTTTGCTTACGCATTCTCTCCTCCTAAATCCCAATCAGTATTAGTCCAAGATTATCCAAACCTTCATTATCTTTCCTTTTTACGGTCTCAATAATCTCCCTTGCCGTTTCCCTACACCTATGTCTCTTTACAAGAATATCTTCCAATTCTCTGACAGAAATATTTTTTTGAAGTCCGGCAGTTGTCATTACAATTATGTCTTTTTTCTTTAACTTTATTTCTTCCTTGCTGACAAGCGGCTTAACATAATCATCTCTTCCTATACAGTTATATGCCTTATCGGTATCTGCAATTCTAAGGGCTGCTTCTTTGCTTAAAAGTCCCTTATTTACCTTTTCTTTTATAAGTTCTTCCATTACCTGACCTTTACTGATAAGTATAAGCTCTTTTTTACGAAAAATATAAATATTCATATGTCCTGCAATTCCATAACTCAGACGATTTCCGCTCAGTATCAGACAGCCTGCATATGCTCTGCCGTTTTCTCCTCTTAATGCATTTAATACATTGTTATTAGCCACCTCAAATACTTTGTCAAAAAAGTACTGTGTACTTTGGTTATCCTCATAGCGATTATAAAGTTTAGTAAAAGTTCTCACACTTGTCAGTGCTGCTACCTTTCCTGCATACTCTTTTCCTTCTCCTGAACTAAGAACTGCCATAAGCTTATTTTTTTCATGTTTAAACCCATATGCATTTGCCTGCACTTGCTTTTTTCCTATATCAAGCAGTGCTCCTATATCGAATATTTGGCTTTTTTCTTCTTTAATCCATATCCATACTCTCCATGTCAAAACTCCAAAAGCGGTTATGATAAGAATTAAAGCCATCCAAAAAGCAGTTTCCATCTTTATTTTCCCCTTAGTATTTTTTTCTTTCTACCATGAAAACTGCTTTCCACACAAAGCAATATATAAAAACTCACTCTCACCCATGGTAATAACATCGTAGGTTTCCAAAACCTGCGGTGTATAAACAGCCTTTCCGTTCAGGTAGGTAATTCCTCCGCCTTCCGTACAGATAAGGGTTGCCTCCAAGTCTTTTTCATCAAATGATAAAATAGCATGATTTTCCTGCTTTATAGCATTATCCCCTATAATCTGAATATCCATGGCATCCGTTCTTCCAATATAATTCTTTCCGAATACCACACGATAATCCTTTCCATATCTTGGTCCCTTGATACACACTATCCATGCACACACCGGTTTTGTTTTTATTTTTATTAAACTTTCTTCCAACTCCTTATCATCAAATGATTCTTCAAGTTCTTTTCTTTCCGTCATGTCCATGTTGCAGTATGGACAAATATTTCCATATCTTCTTTTTGAAAACATATGTCCGTTTTTGCATCGTATTAAATTTCCCATGATAATATCCTTACCTTATCTGTAGTTTATTAAGTCCTATAAAAATATAGTCTTTTTTTGAAAGCTTGCTTTGACCGTCTTTAATGTTATAAAGCTTATCTTCTAAAAATCCTTTAATCTGTGTTCCGTTCTTGCTTTGCATATCCTCTATATACCAAGAACCTTCCACATAGTTTAATACCGCATGAACCTCACTTACCGTTCCCGCAAAGTGAGTCCCCGATAAATCTATATCTATCTCTTCTTCACTGTTTTTCTTTCCTATCACTATGGAATTCTTACCCAGAATATTCCAAGTTTTTACCGCTGTATCCTCTTCACTTAAAAGTACAAGTTCAGACAAAAATGTATCTTGTATCTTTTCTTTTTCAAATAAAAAGTCCTTTATTGAAAAATAGGTCAATAAACCTACAACTAAAAAAGAAAACATATAAAATATATATCTGCCCTGCCAACTTTTTCCATAGCATAGGGTAACTATAGCACATAAAACAGCTATAAGTATTCCAAAAATATCAAGTAAAAATCGCTTATTCATAATCCCTGCCAATTTTATAAAAATAGGCTGCACGACAATAAATGTCTTGCAGCCCAAACCCCTAACGACTGATTTTATGTTACTCGGCTGCGTATCCGCCTTCAACTATCAGACCTGCCATCTTATCTTTTTTCTGTTTTATTACAAGAGTAAAGTTTCCTACTCCCTCTTCATCTCCATGTCTTTCCGTATAAGCAACTACGAATGCATTTGGAAATACATACTTTCTTTTGGTGATTCCCGCTACAATCTGTTCTACAGTAACCTTTCTGTAGCAATCTTTATTTTGTGCCGGAACCATAGACCAAAGTGCCATATTTCTTGTAGAGTCAAAAGGATCACCGTCTACTGCTGTTAAGATCTTACCGGTAATCTCCATAGTTGCTCCGGCATCATTGGTACGGGCATTGGAATCAATAGGAATGTCTGTAGATAAAAATACGCTGTTTACGCACTCCTTTGCAAGTTCAAAAACTTCATTACCTTCTATTTTTACTTTGTATGCCATGCTCTAATCCCTCCTATTCCTTATTCTCCGGCATATCCGCCTTCTACAGCCACCTTCGCATTATTATCCTTCTTTTGTCTTATATGGATATAGAACTCTCCGGTACCGTTTACATCATCTGCTTTTTCAGAATACTCCACCACGAATGCATTTGGAATTACATACTTTCTTACAACAGAGCCGGCAGATACCACAGTTACTTCCGCCACTCTGTAACAATCCGCATTCTCTGAAGGGATCTGAGACCATTTGGCAAGTTTTAATACATCATCAACATCCGCTCCGACATTATACAAAACTCTTCCCCAAACCTTTACACCAAGACCATAGTCTGTTGCTTTGGCATTGGAATCCTTTGGAGACTCAGACAGAAACTCTGCATTTACTATACTTCTTTCGTCAAAGTCTGCCACTTCTGAACCGGTTACTCTGAATCTAATTCCCATTGTGCTTTTCCTCCTATGAAATATATTATTTTACACTTGCACCGACATCCTGATATTTAAACTAATGCTTTTGCATATTTTATATGCCATAAGATATACAAAAACTTATAATCAGCTAAAATTCCATTAGGTCGATACACTACTCCAAATATATAAAAATATTTTTTGTACCTACTTAAAAAACGAAGATTTTATAATAAACAACTTTGTTTAATTTTTTGAAAAAGCATAAGGCTTGAACTGTTACAAGTTTAGCTTTTTAAAAGTTAGAATATCAATGTCATTTACTATATTTCACACAAACATACCTCTATTCTCCCGCTACACGATTTAACGGTACTTCTACTCTCTTTACGACATTTCCAAAGCTTATTTCTATCGCACATACACCGGCTGTTTCGTCCGCTTCGTAGGTAATATCATCACTGCTTCCCAGTATACCGTTAATATTGTTCTTTTTGGATAACCATATACTTTTTTGACTCGAAGGATTATTGGAAAAGAACTTTGCAATATTTTCCTGCTTAAAATCTCCCGTAGCATGTCTTAAAATTCTTTCAATATAGTTAGCGGTCTGTGTTTTATAAATGGGTTCATAACTTCCACCGGAAAGTTTTAGGTTTCTTGCTTTATATACCATTATATGGCTGATATTTTCTCCGTCTAAAACTGCATTCTCTGAAGAAAATACAAAACCGAATCCCCTTTTATTGATATCGTCTTTTACGCTGTTTGTAAATCCTGTAATCTCTTTTGACATAGTAGTATGTATCTTAAGAGAATTATTTTTTGCTTCAATGTCAAACCTTACACCCGGTAACTCAGTATCCACATCCTTCTTAAAATACTCTTTTAGATATTCCGGGGACTGATAGCTTGCTACAAATCCTGCCGCCACATAGGCTGCACCTATATAAACTCCGTCTATCCAAAGTTTCATGATATCTTCTTTTGCTTTGGAAAGCTCAGCCGCTTCATTTTCATTTACAATCATCCTGCTTTCAAGCTTTACTCCCGACTTATCCTTTGGAATAATAGTGAAATTCGGCACACAAGGAATCAGATATTCCGAGTACGGCTTGCCGCTAAGGCTTGCACATCTGTCATCAAAAAATCCCACACCGGTCATTGCCATGCTGTTAAAAGTTGTCTTATCTCCCGTTTCATAGGAATAAAAGCACTGTACACCGTAATCTTTTAATGCATCCGCAATCCTTGCCAAAGATTCCACACTTACATTTTCAGTCTTTACACTGTCTTTATTGCCCTTAAATCTTTCTCTTGTAACATTCATCTTTGATTTCTCATCTAAAGATACTCCTGCAACGATTCCATACCATACGGTATTACTGTAATCATTTTTTTCATTTACGGTATTTAGATAAGCACAAAGCTTAGGCACATTTAAACTGTTTGCCATAACTTCATTCTTTACATTGGCAATTAAAAGACTCGGTCTCATTCCCTTGATCTGCTTTGGATACTGTTCAAAAAACGCCCATACTCCTAAAATCTTCTCTACCAAAGGTTTTACAACCTTTATAAAATCATCCTTTGCATTTTTATAAAACTCAAGGTATGTATTGTAGTTTGCCACTTCTTTTTTAACATCGATCTGACTTTGCATGGATGAGTTCAACGGACAAAAAGTTCTTACTACCAACTGTTTTACATAACTGTTTCCTTCAGCATTTAGAGCATCATAATCTTCTTCCAAAGCCTCAATAAGACCTACATTGGCATTATCATCAGCAATCATAAGCACATCTTCTTCTACCTTCGGAGCCTCTATTACTGTCAGCTCTCCCTCGGAAGACATGGTAAGAAGTCCTAATGTTAATGCATCGTTACTTTCAGACTCTTTAGACTCTCCAAGCAGTAATCTTGTCTTTATATCTGAGATGGCAAGCGGTATCATAGCCATGAGATTTTGGTAATTGGCGCTGGCTTCTTCAAACATAGAATTAAGTTTGTCCCCAAGATCTAACTTATGAGGATCTCCATCTTCCAGTTTTGCATACTCCGTATAAGTATACTGAAGTTCTTTTCTTACCTGCTTAATATCATCCATGACCTTTGAAGGTGAAATCATTTCCGTAAGTTTTTCAAACTTAAAGTCTGCATTTATAATTCCTTGACTTCTTTTTGTTTCAACTAAGGTCATAAGCATCTTTAGAAAGTCATTATGTGCATTAAGATGCACTATACTTAACATATTTTCAGGAACACCTGCCGGCTTTTCTTTTGAATATACGATTTTTCCGGTTGCGGCATTAAAAAAAGAATATACTGTAGGATCAAACTTTTCTAAAAACTCTTCAAAGTTTCTAACCAGCAGTGCCTCATTGATTTCTTTTATCTTATCATCACTTAAGCTGTCCAGCCCCCTTACATCACCCACCAAGGTAAGTAGGTTAAGCTTTTCAGGATTAATTTCTTCAATCAACAAGGTACGGTTTGTTTGCTTTATAATACTCTCTGCCATCCTGCATCTCCTTAAATCTATAAAATTTATCTAAAACATTAAGTTTTTTACATTTAAAACAAAGGAACACACATAGTAGACTATCTACAAGATACAAAACCGACAAATTTTCTCATCGGCAGTATAGAATCGGAATAAGTAGAAAAAAGTAAGTGGCATTGTACTGTTTGTTTCTATCTAAACCTACTTCAACTGCCAATAGTTTTATAATTGGTTAAAATATATAAAATAATTTATTTTCAAAACCAGTTAGTATGTAATGTTTACATCAATGTATCTATCTTTACTTACAACTCTTTATATCTTTTTTATTAGGTCATAGTAACATGTTGATAAGATAATTTCAATATTTTTTTAATATAATTTATTTTTTTAGCATAATATACAAGACACTACTATAAGTATAAACAGCTGTGGAATATCTTATCAAATGTAACTCATGTACAAGATATAGTGGCATTTTGTCAAAATGACATCATACATCCTGTGTAAAAATCTTAAATGCAACAGATATAAAAAAATTGACTAAAGCCTTTTACATAAGACTATTTAGTCAATTTTTTCCTGTTGAGTAAAGCCCCAAACCACTATATAAATACCTTGCTTTATTTTATTGTTAACCGGTTCATGATATTTCATCTGCATTAAAATAATAAACCTCTCATCTCCTATGTAAAATTCAACAGCAGTAGTATCATAATTATCCTTTATTGAATTAATGTGTCCCTTTTCACCATCCTCCGTCTTAAAATAAATCAATTGTTGCATATCCATTTCGTATATATATATATATATATATATATGACTTCTCTTTTCTTATATGTATGTAT
>ERZ773070.2373-NODE-2373-length-10722-cov-2.949002_pt1 | contig 10722 bp, 9 predicted proteins | sample MGYA00580618_ERZ773070 | MGnify/ENA primary metagenome ERZ773070 (study PRJEB29015, sample SAMEA2738023) | human oral metagenome | biome: human oral; feature: human-associated habitat; material: dental | place: China | collected 2019 ...
ATAAGGCTGCCGCTTCCTTGCTTATTGATTAGATGAATCTCGCTGCTTGGATTAATCGGGCCGCTTACTCCGCTGATATAAGCCGTGATATTGCTTACGTTGCCTAGATCGGTATTGGCAGTAGGGTCGCTTAGGGTAAGTACGCTATCGCCTGCTCTAATAGAGTTAGGAAGAAAGAAGTTTAGCCTGTCAAAACCGCTAATATTTTTAGCGCTTAAGGAATTTACTGCCGCAGGAGAGCTATTGCTAGCTCCTATGTTAAGGGTGTTGCCGCCACCGCTTGCGCTTATTACGCCTACATTATGACCGCTGATGAAATTTAGCGTATTATTTGCGCCTGCTGCGTTGATATTTCTAGTGTTAAAATTCTTATCCTCTCCGGCCTTGCCTATATCTATGTTATTTCCGTTAAGACCGCCGGCACCAAGATACTTCTGCAGCTCATCCGCATCAAAGTCTCCATTTATGCTCTCGTTAGTATTAATAAGCTTTTGGATATAAAGCTCCCGCTCATCCTCGCTTATATGCATACCGCCTATGTTTCTGCTAAAGGTATTGGCATCTTTTATGACATAGTTTTTATTTAGTTGAGTTACGTAGCCCTTGTCTTTAAAGCGCGGATCATATCCGGTAAATTTACCGCCTCCGCTTTTATAGGCAAGTGTGTATTTCTTATTGTCGCCATCTGGATAGCTTGCATTGTTTAAAGCGTTAAATTCGCTTGCCGAGTTTACAAATATATCGGTACCGCTTAGATCGGTATTGCCGGAGCCGGTTAAGCTTAAAGCTCTTTTGGTACTTGATGAAGCATCATTTTCAATCTCGCCAAGGGAGGCTAAGTTAAATTCCAATTTATTGAAATTTGCAAAATTCCCTGCATTTAGGCCATTGCCTGAGTTTGAAGATAGGATATTTAGGCTATTGCCCGAATTGCTAGCGTTTGCACTAGATACGCCGTATATCGTGCCTGCTACGCTGCCGCTTCTGAAATTTACTACGTTGTTGCTGCCGCTAGCGGCTTCCGCTGCGTAGACGTTGCCAGCAACTTGCGTGTTGCCGTTTAAATTTACAGTGTTGAAGGAGGCGGTGCCGCTAGCCTTTCCGCCGTATACGCTTCCGCCTACGTTTACCGAGTTGAGAGTGATAGTGTTGGAAATCGCGCTGTTTCCCTTGCCGCCTACCGCCATTGCTCCTACGCTGCCGTTGTTTATCGTTACGATATTGGATTTGGCTTCTCCGTTGCTAGTATTGCCGCCGTAAATGCTATTGTGGATTATCGTAGCATTCGTAGTTACGCTATTATCGTGGACGTTTCCGCCGCCGCTAATGCTATGAGTGATGCCCGCATTTACGTACCCCACGTCTATTCCGCTTGCTTCGAAAGTTACGTGGTTATTATAAATTTCTTGCGAGGTAGCGGAATTTGAATATCCGCCATCGATCTCGCCTATGTTGCTTCCGCCATTGATCTTGGTGTGGTTGTCGTGGACGCTGTTGCTTCCGTCGGTAGCGTCGTCTCTGCCCGAGCTTATGTTTTTGCCGCCTAGATTGCCTGCATTCTCCTTTACCATTACGGTGTTTCCTTTATTGCCGAATAGATCAGTAGCGCCTGCGGCCTTGTTAGAATTTTGATTTTGTATTAGCTCGCTTTGATCGAAGTTGGGGTCTATCCAAGAGCGAGTTAGAGTGCCCTTTTGCATGATTAAATTCTTACTGTTTTCGACCTCGATCGTGGTGCCGGTGATTTGATAGTGATCTTTGTCGGTAATCGTATAAATTTGATTATCTTGCACGGTTTGTGCGGCTCTAGTAATCGTGCCGCCGCCTGAATTATGTATCAGATAGTACTTTCCTTCGCCAAGATCTGATTTTATACCCTCTATCTTTGTACCGTTTAAATTCGTATTGCCATTAGTGGTTAGAGTAAGCGGCGCATCCGCTTCGATCGTGGAGTATAAATCATTGAAATTTATAGAGCCGAAATTTTTAATGTCTTTAGCTTTTTTAATGCCGCCGCCGACCCAGTTTTCTATATGCAGAGTATTAGTTTTATCGGAATTTTTATTACTACCCCAGATCGTGCCACTTATAGTGCCGCCTCTAAAATTTACGTTACTATTTTCGACGCTGCCGCTTGTGGCGTAGCCCGCAAAGACATCTCCTGCTATCGTCGTTCTTTCTTTATTGATATAAACGACTGCGTTTTTGACGCTTCCTGCACGTGCGCCATAGACATTGCCGCCTACGTGCACGCCTTTGTTGGAGTCGAATGCCCCTAGAGTAACTCTATCGCCGTCCGATTCGCCTGCGATACCGCTTGCTGCAGCGACATCGCCTTTTACGGTGCCTTTGTAGAGATCAACTACGCTTCGCGAGCTTGAGGCACCGCCCAAAGAGCCCGTGGCGCTGCCTACGATCGCATCGTCGTTATTGATCTCTACGCGATTTGCGCTCATTGCGCTAGTGCTATTTGCTTGACCGCCTACTACTTGGTAATTTTGCGCTTTTAGCTTTGCGCTTATGGATACGGAGTTTGCGCTAGAGTTTCCACTTCCGCCCGCTGCGCCCCAAATTCTACCACTACCGCTTAAAGTAATAGTGCTTGTGCCGCCGTAATAAGGCGCCGTTATATTGACGCTATTGTAGCTGCTTTTTCCCGTGGAGGATTGAGCGCCGAATATATCGAAGCCCCCTCTAAACGTGCCGCCTTTGATAGTTATTCTATTTGATACGGCATCACCGCCGCCGCTTACTATACCGCCCACGATTACATTTGTAACGGAGCTGTTGCCAATAGTGCCTCCGTCGATCGTTACGGCGTTGGAGGAGGCTTTTTTATCCGCTCCGCTTCTGCCGCCGATGATATTATAATGTCTATTTGAGCTACCGCCGAAGTTATCGGCATTTCCCGTAATTTCGGCGCCGTATTTTACAAAAACCTGATTTCGCGTCGCTTCGCCTTCGTTGCCCGTTTTTGACGCCGCTATGCCTTGCCCGCCCACGACTAAATTTACCTTAGAGCCGTTTTCCAAGCTCACGTAATTATCAGATACTCCCTTGGCCTCGGCGCCTATTGCGATACCCACGTAAGCGTTTGCGCCTCTAATCGTAAGTCTATTGTTGGAGGCAGAGTTTAACTCGGTAAAGCCCGCAATCCCGTCGCCGCTTCCTCCGCCGTAAATCACGCTGCCGGAATAATCCGTCCCGCCGCTTGCAACGCCCGTAATCGTCGTAATATTGCCATTTGGGCTGGTGCTTCCGCTGCCACTGGTATTGCCGCTAAATCCTGCCGAATATAGATTATTGTGGGTGTGGATAAGCGGCGGATTAGAATCTGCATTGCAAAGCGCTTGTGCGGGCGCTAGTGCGAGCACCGCTGCGAGGCTAAGCATAGAGGAGCAGATGGATTTTTTCATATATTGATCCTTTAAAATTCATAAAGTTTGCGATTATACATAAAAATAGATCAGTTTGCAATATAAAATTTTAAAGAAGCGCTGGTCGGATTTTGACGGAGGGCTGCGTTTGTAATTTCAAGTAGTAAAAATTTACTCTTTGCGCAGAATAAATTCTTGACTGTAAAATTTACCCCTTTTTAGAGGGGGCATTTTGAGCGGATTGCAAGTGGTAAAAAAATCTTAGTAAAGAGATTCTGAGTAAAATTTGAAATAATAAAAATCTGAGCTAAATTAATTCTGGCAATTTCAAGCTACGGTAAAATTTATGCAGGATAAATTTTAAAAGGACGAAACAAAAGTCTGCGCGCTGCAAAACCTACGTAGAATTTATGCAAGATAAATTTTAAACGAGCGGAATTTTATATAAATGCCGTTTCGCCCGCGAAAAAGCTTCTTTGAAAAATTTAAACGAGCAAGATTGCGCGATAAATTTTATGTGACCCCCGCTGCAAGAGCTAAAGCATAGCAAGCAGGAGATAAAATTTACGTGATAAATCTTGTATGATAAATTTTAAAATAAGCCGCAAATCCTACAAGAAGCTGTAAATTCCATCTAACAAGAAATATCTTTTATCCGCAGCGCCGTGATAAAATGGATTAAAAGTTCCCTCGTATGCCTTTTCAAAAAAACCTTCTTTGCTTAGCTTTATAAGCTCTGCATTGACGAAATCCAGTAGCTCTTTATTACCTTTCTGAACGCCAATACCCATAAAATCGGGCTTGCCTAGAGTTTTAAGCGGTACTTCTACCTCGCTATCGACTACCGGATATGCCATCGCGATTAGATTATCGGTCGCGTAGGCGTCCACGTCGCCGTCTTTTAGCATGCGGTAGCACTCCCTGGCGATCTTACAAAATGTAAAATTTCCAAAGCCTTCTTGTTTAAAAAATGCCTCGCCCGTACCGCCGCTTTCGAGCAAAATTCTTTTCTCTTTCAGATCGGCTAAGGATTTTATTCTATCGGCCTTGCGGGTTAAAACTCCAAGATTTACCGAAAAATACGGTGTTGAAAAATCGATCTGCTGCGCGCGTTCAGGCGTAATGGTAATCGTAGCGATGACGATATCTACGCGGTTGTTTACTAATGCTGGAATTCTATCCTCGACCTTCATCGGCACAAGTTCGATTCTGCCGCCTTTTTCGCCGAAAAGATCATTTGCTATGGCCTGCGCCATCGTAACTTCAAAGCCCTCGAAAGTTCCATCGTTCAGCTCGCTAAAAGGAGGCTGTCCGTCGTAAACGCCGATGCGAACGACGCCTTTCGATCTTATCTGTTCTAGACTATCGGCAAAAGCAACAATAAATGGTAGCAACATTGCAAGAAGCAATTTCATGGCAAATCCTTAAATTTAATCTCTTTTCCGCTTTCAAATGAAGCAGGAAATTTTATTTACTAAAATTCTAAAAGCCGGACTCAAAATTTAAAGCAAGCCCTTAGAGCATATTATAAATTCCATCTAGCAGAAAATATTTCTTATCTGCCGTACCGCGATAGAATGGATCAAAGCTCTGCTCGTAGGCCTTTTTGAAAAAGCCCTCTTTGCTTAGCTTGATGAGCTCTGCATTGACGAAATCAAGTAGTTCCTTGTTGTCTTTCTGCACGCCGATGCCGATGAAATCGCTAGGGCCTAGGTTTTTAAACGGCACTTCTAAAGTATCATCGATGACGGAATATGCAAGCACGATGAGATTGTCGTTTATATAGCCGTCCGCATCGCCATTTCGAATCATTTCGTAGCATTCCTTAGCCGAAGCGCAATGGCCTAAATTTTTAAATCCTTTGGTTTTGAAAAATTTCTCCGCCACCGTCGCGTCACCTTCGAATACGATCTTTTTATCATGAAGCTGCGCGATATCGGTAAAAGCGTCGGCTTTGCGCGTTAATACGCCCAAATTTACGGAGAGGTAGGGGAGGGAGAAATCGATCTTTCTTTTTCGTTCGTTGGTGATGCTAAATAGACCGATCACCAAATCAAGCTTGTTTGCCTCTAAAAATGGAATTCTATCATTTACGCTTAGTGGGATGAACTCGATTTTGCCCTCTTTTTTGCCAAAAATTTCTTTAGCAATAGCGTTTGCAAGATCGATCTCAAATCCTTCAAATTTGCCGCCGTTAGACTCGCAAAGCGGTGGATGAGCGTCGCGCACTCCGATGCGAATGACGCCGTTTTGTCTGATTTGATCTAGGCTATCGGCAAAAAGCGCCGCACAAAATAGAGCCGCTATAAAAAGTAGTTTCATTTTATGTCCTTAAAATTGGATTTCGCATATTATCCACTTATCATAAATGACGTTTTAGTCGAAACCGTTAGATAAAACACTGCTAAATTTCGTCCTAAAATATGGCATAGAGCCCATCTAGTAAGAAATATTTTTTATCTGCAGCGCCTTGATAAAATGGCTTGAAAGTTTCATCATAAGAACGTTCGAAAAAGCCTTGTTTACTAAGTGTAACAAGCTCTTTATTTATTAGATCAAGCAGTTCGGTATTGCCTTTGCGCACCCCAATGCCTAAGAATTCCGGATTGCCTAGATTTTGGATCGCTACTTCTAAATTGTCGTCGATAATGGAATAAGCTAGCACGATGAGATTATCGTTAACGTAAGCATCGGCTTTGCCTTGCTTAAGCATATCGTAGCATTCGGTAGTAATGGAGCAATGGATTAGATTGTGGATTTTATTTTTATACAAAAAATTTTCTGCCGTAGTCCCGCTACCCTCTACTAAGACTTTTTTGTTTGAAAGATCGTCTATACTTTTGATGCCGTCGCTTTTACGTGTCAAAACTCCCAAACTCATCGAAAAATATGGATAAGAAAAGTCGATTTGCCTTTTTCTATCTTGCGTTATCGTGATGGTCGCGACTGCAAGATCTACCTTATCGTTTTGTAATGCAGAGATCCTATCGCTGGCGTTTAGAGGGACGAACTCGACTCTACCGCGCTTATCACCGAATATGCTCTTAGCTATAGCATCTGCAAGGTTGATTTCAAAGCCTTCGAAATTACCACTTTTTTCATCACTAAAAGGTGGCCTACCATCACGAACACCGATTTTAACGACTCCGGCAGATCTGATCTGCTCCAAACTGCCCGCAAAAACACTGCTGCAAAGTGCAAAAATAATGCAAAAAAGTAGCTTCATAAACTATCCTTTTCTTAAATTTAATATATCCCTTAGATATTGCGTGATTTTACCCTAAAATAGTTAAACATAACTTCAATTACATAATACGGATTGCTAAATCGGCAGTAAGTAAACGAGATTAGAATTTAAGAAGCGATAGATAAATTTTATGAAGTGAAATTTAGCCGTAGCGAAATGTGGCGCAGGAAAGTATAAGCTTTGATTAAAATTTATCTATCGTAATTTACGGCGCAGTTTTTGCAGCACCGGCATATAATTTGATTTGGAATTTATACATCATACCGCTTGCTTTTCGAGCTGGAATTTTACGTCTTGCCCACGTGCCACATATTTCGCAATAAAATTTTAAAATTTGCTTGGATCGTAATGCTTTTTTGCGTTATAGAATTTTATGGTATTTTAAAACTATTTTTCGCCGACTTCTACGATTTTGCTTAGCACGTATTGTTCTAGCTCGCGTCTAGGCACGTCATTTTTGAGCGCTTCGTTGTAGATATTTTCGACTATGCGGCTGTATTTTTCGTAGGGAAAGTAGAGGAAATGGTTCGCCCAAGCGCGTTTGATGAGCTCGTGGGTTAGCTTTTTTCTAGCCCACGCTTTAAAGCAATCAAATCCGATAAAAACCGCCGACGTCGCTATGATCGTAAATAAAATGGAGAAGTGAAAGTCGATCTTTTCAAACATCGCGTGCGTCAGCGTTATCAAAAACATAACGCAGACGAATGCGAAGCAAGCGAAGATAACGTAGGATTTGCCGTAGTTAAATTTAAAATTTAGCTTCGAAGGATCGACGAGCATTCCGTCGTTAAACTCGGCGTTGGCTTCGAGCAGATCACGGAAAAGCACGGGTTTATGCGATACATGAAACATAATATCTAAAAGTCTATCTTTAAAATTTGATTTATCCATCGGAGCTCCTTCGATTTTTGCGGCATTATATCTTAAATTAAATTGTTATAAGATAAAATAGCGCGAAATTTCAAGGAGCGATTATGTTTGAAATCAGCGGAATGAGCGGCGACGAGATAGTTTATATTAACGGCAAGTTTTGCGCGGCGAGGGATGCGGCGATAAGCCCTTTTGATCGCGGTTTCGTGCTTGGAGACGGCATCTATGAGGTAGCGCCCGTGGTAAATTCTAAAATTTGCGACAGAGCGGATTTTTGGGAGCGCTTTGAGCGCAGCGCCGCGCAGATCGAGCTAAAAATTCCATATTCTCGCGAAAAATATGAGGAAATTTTATATGAGCTCATCGCGCAGGGTGGCGTGAGCGAGGGCGCTTTCTACACCCAGATCACAAGAGGTGCGGCGATGCGCGATTTTGACTACGTCCGCGGCATAGAGCCCAGCGTCTTTGCTTTTGTCTATCATACGCAAATTTTTGATAATCCGCTCGCAAAAGAGGGGATCGAGATCGTAAGCCTGCCCGAGATCCGCTGGCACAGGCGCGATATAAAATCGATCTCGCTTTTAGCCCAGTGTATCTTAAAGCACGAGGCCCACAAGGCGGGCGCTTATGAGTGCTTTTTGATCGAGGACGGGCTAGTTACCGAGTGCTCCAGCTCCAGCGCATTTATCATCAAAGATGACGTCCTCATCACGCGGCCGCTTTCAAACGACATACTGCCCGGCATCCGCCGCAAGGTGATCTTAGGCCTTGCCGAGCAGGCGGGGCTTAGCGTGCAGCAGCGGGCGTTTGGAATGAGCGAGGTTTATGAAGCCGATGAAGCCTTTATCAGCGCGGCGACGCTGATGGTGCTGCCGATCGTAAAAGCAGACGGCAGAGCGATCGGAGGCGGCACGGTCGGCAAATACGTACCGCGCCTGCGTGAGATGTATGCCGCGCGGCTAAGAGCCGAAGCGGGACTGTAATAGGGCGGTCAAAGTTAATCTAAAAATTGTGAGATTATTAGTAATATTTTCTAGCAAAGGAAATTTAAATGGGATTATCAAGATTCAAGGAAATAAAAAAGATTAGAGGGGTAAAAGATGCTTGGCACCAAAATAGTAATGGATGAGGCTAAAATTATACGCGAAGGCAGATGTGATCTGGCTAGAGTGTATCAAATAATCGATAAATTTGCGCAGGAGTGCAACCTAGTAAAAAAGGATAAATTTACCTATCTTTGTAAAGACGATGACGAGCAGGATCTTCCGCACCTTGGTAAATTTACGCATTTTAAGCTAATGGATCAAAAATTTTTTCGCGATAACGTGAAAGATTGGATATGGTTGAATAGCGAGGAAGGTGATGGAAATCTTATAGATACTATACACGAATTTGAACGCGAAGGATATTTTAAATGAGCGTTCGCGTCCGTAAAGCCATAAATTTTGATCTTGCTATCAAAGAGGCAAAAATTCAAAGACTCATCATAGGGCGAGTGCGGCAAAAGCTGTCTAGGCGTTAGGCGACGCAAAGGCTAAAAGGAATTTTAGATATTTTCTAAGGAGAGGCGATGAAAAAGCTAACGACAAATTTATCTATGATAAGCATACCGATAGAGCAATCACAAGCCGTCAAAAAAATACTTGAGGACTTAAACGAAGCTTTAAATTTAGGAGCGAGTATAGTCGAAACCAGCGAGGTATCTGATGATGAAGCTAAAAGCAAAGTAAAAAATGCTAAAAAATTTATCGGCGTGGCGGATCATATTACCGCGACAGATGAGGAAATCAAAGAAGTCAGAGCCTTGACTAGATTAAGAATCTAAAATAAAGGCGTATTATGCAGATACAAGAATTTGTAAAATTCGAGCTCAATATACCAAAAGAGCGTCAGGATCTAATAGATGTAGCTAAGTTGTTGTTTGAAAAAGTTAAGGATTTTAAAAGGTTAGACAATATAAACGTTACAAACAATAATGAGGAAGTGCTAAGTGATGATATAGAAAATAATGAAAGGATCAAAGAATTTAAACAGCTTTTTAGCGGTTTTGCCGTAAAGGAAATACCAAAGAAAGAGGATTTAGACTATATTAGGATAAAAAGATGCATCAAATAAAAACGCCCTAACGCCTGATGAGTAAGCATGCAATTAAGCAAAGATGAGCAAATCGCGATAGCAAAAAATATTCTAAAGACTTGCTATTGGGGCAATACGAATTATACTCCCGAGTATATAGTAGAAAATATTCATAATAAATTTTTTTGCAATATTTCTATAATTGTTATATAATATTATTATACTTTGCTAAACAAAATAATTTTAGGAGGAGATATGTCAAAAAAAGCATTGTTTATGGTACACTTTGGGACTACACATAATGACACAAAAATACTTACAATAGATAAAATGAATGATAAATTTGCAGATGAATACAAAGATTATGATCAATTTTATGCGTATACATCAAGAATAGTTTTAAAAAGATTAAAAGATAGAGGAGATATTTTTAATAATCCAATTAGAATATTAAATGTTATAGCAGATCAAGGATATGATGAGTTACTTGTACAAACTTCTCATATTATTCCAGGTATTGAATATGAAAATTTAGTGAAAGAGGTAAACTCTGTTTCAAATAGGTTTAAAAGTGTAAAAATAGGAAAACCACTTTTATATTATATTGATGATTATAAAAAATGTGTTGAAGCATTGGCAGATGAATATGTTCCAAAAAATAAAAAAGAAGCTCTTGTTTTAGTTTGCCATGGAACAGACTCACCACTTGCTACTAGTTATGCTATGATAGAATATGTTTTTGATGAATATGGATATGATAATGTTTTTGTAGTTTGTACAAAAGCATATCCACTGATGGATACTTTACTGAAAAAATTAAGAAAAAATGGGATTGAAGAAGTTAGACTTGCTCCATTTATGTTTGTTGCTGGAGAACATGCAAAAAATGATATGGCAGTAACTTATAAAAATGAACTTGAAGAAAATGGCTTTAAAGTAAATCAAGTAATTCTAAAAGGTTTAGGAGAATTTGATGCTATTCAAAATATCTTTTTAAATCATTTAAAGTTAGCTATTGAAAAAGATGATGAAGATATTGCCAATTTTAAAAAAGAATATAGTGAGAAATATCTATAAACTCTGTTATATTAAAACTAAATAGAAAATAAGAGAGTTACATTCCAGATTTTAAGATAAAAATTAAATAGAATG
>ERZ773070.2376-NODE-2376-length-10712-cov-2.867693_pt1 | contig 10712 bp, 17 predicted proteins | sample MGYA00580618_ERZ773070 | MGnify/ENA primary metagenome ERZ773070 (study PRJEB29015, sample SAMEA2738023) | human oral metagenome | biome: human oral; feature: human-associated habitat; material: dental | place: China | collected 2019 ...
TCCCCGGTGTGAATCGCATTACACAGATAGAGCATGGCGGTAATGATGAAATAGGGCTTCTTCTTCCCCGCTTCCGGCAAGGGGCGACTCAGCCATGTTCCTTTCGGTTTTTTGATCTCCATCGGACGTTTGACCATGTTGCGGCTCCACACTCGGGAGTGATGTATGCCCCACAAAACATTAAGTACAACGGGGAAAACGGAAAACACTGATAGACAGGGATGTGAGAAAAAGGGGCGCCAAACATTCAGTACATTTTGCTTGGATTTCGGTTGGATTCAAGGGGATGGAATTGAGGGCCTACAACGGGCGGGTTGGATTGAGACCTCCCAAAGGGCCAAAAACGCGCGAAAAGGCGCATGAATACTGATGATCTGAGGGGATAAACAAAGGCGCTCAGAGGCCTTAAAAAGGGCCTAAAAAGGGGTGTTCGGACGTGGGTTCGGGCACCCCTCTTTTTTACCCCTCAAAATCGAATAATGACGCGATAATGACAATTCTGGCGCCGAATAATGACAGAATATTGACAACAAACGGGGGTGAGTGCCCCCCGCCTACGGGTTAAGAATGTGTTAAGTTGTGGACTTTTTGAGGTGAGTTTTGCCCCCTATTACGGCGTAGGAGCGCGAGTTGCGACGGGTGGGACACAACAAAGGGGGCTTAAAACCAGCGTTTTAGGCCGTTTTCAGGGGGTAAAGAGGGCTTCTTGGGGCTGAGATTTTAACAGTTCGGCGGATTCTACGGGGTTTTCGGGGGGTAGAGGTGCGTGGGCAGGTTCGAGATATTGAGTATGAATATCGGGTTCCTCTTTTTTCAGGTGATCAATGCGCATCAGCTTGATCTGTCGTTCCTTATCCTCAATCTCTTTTTGTCTGGCCTCAATCTTCATTCGCTGGGCTTCGATCTCTCTTTGTTTGGCCTCGATCTCCCTCTGTTTGGCTTCGATGACAGCGCGCAAGTGCTCATTTTCAGCTTCTAAGCGGCCGACTTTGACGGATAGATCCTGTATTTTCTCGATAAAGCCGGGGAAGGCCGGTTCCGATGGTGGGGGAGCCACTTCCGGCGCCGATTGCTCGCGCAGCATAGACCCCTGACCCGTCAAAAGCCAATTCGCATCAAGCTCAGGATAGGCGTGTATCAATTTTGATATGTTTTCTTGTGAGATTCCACCTCTTTTCCTCCCTTTCCCGATAAGCCCATTCGATATTCCAGCTGTGAGCGAGATTTTGTTGTCATTTAACCCCCTGTATCTCATGAACATATCAAGGCGGCCAAAGAAATCTATCATTTCTGCCATATTTTATTTGGTCGATGTAGAACTATTGATATACATTTGCAGCGCCTTCCAAAAGGGAAGACGCGCTAAAAATAGGAATAAACGTAACGAACGAAGAAATGGGAAAGATTCTAAGAGACCCCGAAACAGTAAAGGAGTTGGCTAAGACCTTCGAGGTGAGTACGAGGAGCGTACGATCGGCCTTGGATGGCGTAACGCAGAGTGACCTGGCCAAGCGTATCCGGAAACGGGCGCTGGATATGGGTCTGAAAGAGAAAGGAAAGGAACAAGTAACTGTATTAAACTAAGGAAGTAAAGACAATGGAAACGAGCATTTTACAATGGAAAGAAGGGGCATCGATCCGGGTGCAAATGATTAAGGATGAGCCGTGGTTTGTTGCAAAGGATGTGGCGGACTATTTCGGTGACACTCATAGAGAACGAACGATGAGGGCTTTGGATGATGATGAAAAGGGGGTGACGCAAATGGAGACCCCCGGTGGAAATCAGACCGTTGCGATCGTAAATGAGAGCGGTTTGTATTCAATGATCTTTCAATATCAGCCTCAAAAAGCCCGCGGAGTGAGCACCGATTACATAAACGAACGCAGAGAAAAGATCCGGGCGTTTCGGAAATGGGTGACGGGCGAGGTGCTGCCGAGCCTTCGGAAATATGGCTACTACGTGGCGCCGGGGGCACGGCTAACCGACGAGCAACGGGAAGAGCTGGAACGGGTGATGATGGGGCGGATGAGGCGCTACCTGTCGCGGCGGGACTATATACAGGTGGCGCGCTCTACGGGTTACCCGGTGTGGTTCGTGCAGCGGGTAGTGGCTGGGCAGGCCGGTGGGCAGGCCGGGAGCGTGATGCTGGCTTTGCAGGAACGGGCGCTGAAGAACTGTCGGGAGTATGTGAATCCGCTGTCGGAGGCGCGGATGACGTCCGTCATCGAACAACTGAGCTGACTGAGCCCCACGAGTTACAAGCTACGAGTTACAAGTTACGAGTGATGGAAACGAAGTATGAATCTGTAATCGGCGAGCTGGGCCAGCAGTTGGAGTTGGCGCGGGCGGACGCAGAACGACTGGAAGAGGAACTGATGGACGAACAGATCGTCCAAGTGGCGCACCCGCTATATGTGGAGTTGCTGCGTGCGCAGGCGCGTATCGACGCGCTGAGCGATGCGATAGAATTGATCATTAACAGCTGAAAAACGAAATGAATACGGATAAGGATATGAGGCCGGTGGAGGCCTCGGAGGTAAATAGCGCGCTGATTCTGCGGGCTGATGAGATGGGAGATGAGCTGCGGAAGTTGGTCACGGAAAAAGACGAGGATCGTGCGGCGGTGCTCGTTACGATGGATCAGCTGGGCGAGGCAGAAGAGGCAGAGGCTACGCTGGCGGTGTGTGGCCGGGGCTACATGCTGGTAGAGCTGTGTCGGCTGATGTGGAACGATCCGCGGATCGGAGTGGCGCTGAAGGTGCTTTTGATGAGTGAAATCGAGAAAATCAAGCTGAGCGATGAAAGCAAGTGAATTGAGGCCTGGGGCGTGCTACTGGTACACGAGCCGAGTGGGACGAGAGAGGGTGCGCTACCTATACAGAAGGGCGGACGACTGCTTCGTGTTCGACTCGGACGACTGGCAGTCGATCTGCATGACGGCTGAACGAGTGGAAGAAAGGATTCGGGAGGACGAGACGTGGAGGCAAACAAACTGATCATCGGAATGCCATATGTCTACCGGACGAAGAAGGGGAAGGACATGGTAGTGACGTTCACGGATGAAACCTACGACGGGCGCTATGTATTTCACACCAGAGGATGGAGGTATCGGTTCGTGTTTGGGCCGGATACGGTGAAGGACAGGGTGTCGGAATCCTATGACGAACATACAACAATCGATCGGAATTGTATATGAAGGCAAGAGAATTGAGGCCTGGCGCGTGCTATTGGTACACGGGCCGGGGGCGGCGCGAAATGCTGCGATACCGATACCGGGAGCTGGATGTCTACTTGTTTGATTCGGACGAGGGGCAGTCGGTCAGACTGACGGCCGAACGGGTGGAACGATATATCCAAGGGAGGGCGTAGGGCTATGCTACGCATGTTTTTGGGCGCGCTCAGAATGACAAGCGTGGGGATGTGGCTTCGGTTCGGATGCCTCGGGGTGTTGCTCTCATGCAGCCCGACGGAGGAATGTGAGCCGGCTGTGGCACTGGTACTGTATGCCGCTTGGGCGGTTATGATCGGGCTGATCTGGTGGTGTGACCGGGAACGAATGAAACGAATAGCCGACTACTTGGGCGAGGATTAGAAGAATACTTTTTTGCTCGACATAGATGCTTATTTCTTAGAACTGTTTGACGTGAGTCCCCAAGGGGGTGCCTGATCCCTAAGGGGGCGCCGGTTCAGGGTTTTGACGGCCGAAAGTGGCCGCGGGGGTTCGACTCCCCCGAACCGGACATTGAAAGGAGATAAAAAGAACGATGCCCGCTTACGCATATATAGATGGTGTGCCCGCCCTGACGGTGAACGACTGGTGCCAGTCGGGGCTGACGTATCGGCAGTTTTGTTATGACAGACAAAACGGCGATGTATCCATCATCAGCCAACGCAAAGGAGGTGAGACGGTGATTGACGCGCGTTCGATCCGCCGGGCCGACCGGCTGCGGGTGATCGAAAGGGTGATGGGGCGTGTACCACGGGAGGAACACCGGCTGCTCTACACCGTGGACATGGATCGGGAGGCGGAAGCCTTCTTCGCTGCTTACGAAAAAGCAGACGGGACACGTCTCTCGGAAGAGACCGTCCGGCAGCTCACGGCCAAAGCCTCAATCTTCAACGCCCTCGGCGAGGGGCTGCGCCGACAGACGGAGCGCCGCGCGGCCAGTGGCTCCAAACTTCGGAAAGGTGCCTACTGGCAGACGATGCTCCAGTGGCACACAGAGGAATGCCGGCGGTCGGCCGAAACGTATGGCGTGGCCGTCCCCGAGTACACCAACGCACGCAGCCTCGAGCGCGCCTTCCGCGCCTACATGGCTGAGGGGTATGCCTCGCTGCTGCCCCGCAACATGGGCAACGATGCGGCGCGGAAGGTGTCCCGCCGGGCTGAAAACCTGATCGTGGCGCTTTGGCGAACGAACGACAAGCCGTTTGCCAGCCGCGTGCACGAACTCTACATGGAGTTTGCGGCGGGTGATACGGAGCTGTTCGACCGGGCGACGGGCGAAGTGTTCCGCCCCGAGGATTACCGCTACAAAGGCCGCCCGCAGGCGGTGAGCTGCTCGACCATCCGGCGGTACCTGAAAAACGTGGTCAACGAGACGGCCGTCTATGCCGACCGCAACGGCCAGTTCGACTATGCCAACTCGCAGCGCCCGAAGCATGTGCGACACAATGGCCGGTTTGCCCTCTCCAAAATCTCGATGGACGACGCCGTCCTGTCCCGAAAAAGCACCCGCGGCTGGGTGGCCAAATACCTCTGCGTGGACGTCGTCTCGGGCTACTGGTTCCGCCCGGCCTACACCGTGGGCACGCCCACGCTTGACACCGTGATGGAGGCCTTCCGCAACGTCTTTTGCGAGCTCACGGAGCTGGGTCTGCCCATGCCGGCCGAGCTGGAAGTAGAGCATCACCTGATGCAAAACATCGACTGGCTGCCTGAGGCCTTCCAATTCGTCCGATTCTGTTCGTCGCCCACCGAGAAACGGGCCGAGCACAACATCCGGTCGCTCAAATGGGGCACATCGAAGAAGCAAGGGCACATGCGCGGCCGTTGGTACGGCAAGGCGGAGGCCTTCAAAAGCGTGCGCAACAAGGTGCACGGCGACTTCATCGATCCCACCCTGCAACCGCAAACGATCATTGCCGACGATTTGGCAGACATTGAGTTGCATAATAACGCCTTGCATCCACGGCAGAAAGAGTTTCCCGGGCTGACCCGCCGCGAGGTGCTTTTGAAACACGCCAACCCAGGCCTCCGGCCGATCGCGCCGGAAAGGCTGTATAAACACATCGGCAACGTGACGGAAACGACCATCCGCAACAACGACTACGTGCGGGTGGCCAGCGCCGAGTTTGCCCTTGCGGACTTTGATATGCTCAGCCGCCTTCAGCCGAACGATCGGCGCGTCACGGCCTACTGGCTGCCCCTCGAGGATGGCTCGGTGCCGTGCGTCTACCTCTATCAGGGCGATGTCTACATCGGCCAGGCGACAGCTCGGGCAGCAATGGCATACAACGAATGCGCCGCGGAACGCACTGAGGAAGACGAGGCGCGGATGCTCGTGCAACACAAGCGGGCGGCGCGCTTCGACCGGATGATCCGCGAGCGACGCCGGGAGATCCCCCAGGTGGGCCGGATCAGTAAAGAGACGGCTGAGGCTGTGGCCGCGGCGCCGGTCAAAATCGTCGAGACTCGCCAGCCGATCGGCTACGAGGAAGACGAGCTCACGGCCTCGATGGAAGATTGGGCCGCCCGGGCGATCGATCAATTATGAACCAACAAAATAGAAACTACTTAACACGAATAGGACATGTTTCAGCAGGATAGCATTGTAGAGAATGAGCAATCTGATAAAGTGGGCAAAACGCCTCAAACGCATTTATCGCCTCGCAGAAATCGTATGGGTCAGCAGGCAATTCAACTAACCAATAGTTTTCCCCTTGCACCTGCCGGCAAGGGCATTTCATCAGCCGGGAAAACGACAAAAGAGCTTTGGTACTCTCGACGAACTGCTTGTCGGGCAGCTCGTCAGGGATTATGCATTCAAGCAAATAGTACTCAGTCATAGAAATAACGTCAAAACACACAAATATGAGCCTCACGAACGAATACAAAGAGAAAATCCGGGCCGCGCTGGCGGCGCGTCGGGCCAATTTCGACGGCTCGGACGCCCGCTTTGCCGCCACGCTTGGCATAGGCAGCGCGCAATACAGCCGCATCAAGCGGGGCGAGACGGTCGGGGTGCTGGCCGACGAAAAGTGGATCAGCATCGCCCGCCGCTTGGGCGTCGGCCTGACCGATGCGCCGGCATGGCAGACGGCCGAAACGCCCGTCTTCAAATACATCACGGCGCAGCTCGAAATGTGCCAGCAGAACGGCCTCTCGGCCATGCTCTGCGACCTGACCGACATCGGAAAGACCTACACCGCCCGGCAATATGTCAAAACGCACCGCAATGCCGTCTACGTGGATTGCTCGCAGGTCAAAACGCGGCAAAAGCTGCTGCGGGGCATCGCCCGGGAGTTTGGCGTGGGTAGCACGGGACGGCTGGCAGACGTCTACAACGACCTCGTGTTCTACCTCAAAACGCTCGATCGGCCGCTGGTCATCCTCGATGAAGCGGGCGACCTTGCCTACGAGGCTTTTCTCGAAATCAAAGCCCTGTGGAACGCCACGGAGCACTGCTGCGGGTATTACATGATGGGCGCGGATGGCCTCAGCGAAAAGATCCGCCGGGCCATCGACAACAAGAAGGTGGGCTACGCCGAAATCTTCGGCCGCTTTGGCAAGCGCTACGGCAAGGTCGTGCCCACGGCCCGCGAAGAGGCCGAGCGCTTCCTGCAACTGACGGCGGCGATGATCATCAAAGCCAACGCCGGGGCCGATACGGATGTGAACCGCCTGCTTCGCCGCCTGACGGGCGAAGACAATACGCCATCCCTCCGACGCATAAACATCGAACTGTCAAAAAGGGCATAACGACGATGAAGAAGGGACTGACAGCGCGCAATGTGTTGGCCACGAAGTTCAACACGCTCGGGTTTGATGGCGTGTGGCGCGATGCGGTGGGTGATCCCCAGCTGACGGGCAGCTGGATCATTTACGGGGATACGAAAAACGGCAAAACGACCTTCGCTATGATGCTATCCAAGTATCTGACCGCCTTCGGCCGCGTGGCTTACAACAGCGTGGAGGAGGGCAATTCGCGGACGATCCAGATGGCTGTCGACCGCGCCGGCTTGCTCGAGGCGGGCGCCCGCTGGATGTTACTCGACCGGGAAAGCAAGGATGAGCTGTGCGAACGGCTGCGGCGGCAACGCAGTGCGGACATCATCTTTATCGATTCCGTGCAATTCATGGATCTGAAGTTTTCGGAATACAAAGACCTCAAACGACGCTTTCCCACGAAGCTGTTCGTCTACATCAGTCACGTGGACGGCCGTCGCCCCTCGACGCCCACGGCCCTGCGCATCCTACGCGATGCCAACGTGGCCTTCCGCATCGAAGGGTTCAAAGCCTTCCCCACGAGCCGTTACGGCGGCGGTCGCCCGGTGGTGATCTGGGACAAAGGCGCGGACGAATACTGGGGGCGAGAAAAGGAAGTAGGGGCGGGCAAGGCCGCCCGGTAGTTAGAAGAAGTAGAGAATGATGAAAACAATAGACAACGATCACCGGAAGCGGCAACTGCTGAAGCGCTTCCACATGCTGCTAAACAGGGCGCGGATCGACGAAGACGGCAAGCGCGAGATCCTTGCCTCGTACGGCGTGGAGCATTCCTCGGAAATGGATTGCGCAGGGCTGGCCGACGTGTGCAGCAAACTGGCCGTGGCGATGACCCCGCGGGCGTCTGAGGCAGATCGCTGGCGCAAGCGGGTGATGGCCACCGTGTTCGCCTACTGTCAAGCAATGGACTATGAGGCGGATGTGAATCGGGTAAAGGCCATTGCCTGCCGAGCGGCCGGGGCGACAAACTTCAACCGCATCCCGCTGGAGCGTTTACGTAGCCTTTACAACGCCTTTATGCAGCGTGTAAAAGACATTGAAAAAGTCGGCCGAATGGCGGACGCACCCCAGGGCGGCGGTGGCTTCCTCTATGTGATGTTCCCCGACGGACGGAAAGAAATCCCCTGGGCGCATAAACAGATAAACACCTAAACACATAAACAGAAATGACAACAGTAGAAATGACGGCCGAGGAGCGCCAAGAGTTTGAGGCCTACAAACTGGCCAAAGAGAAGAAAGCAGCGGAAGCCAAACGGAAGTCCGATCGCGAAGCCTACACGGCATTGGTGGATGAGACGATCGCGGCTGTAATGCCCGAGCTGACGAATATCAGCGAGGCTATCGCCCAGAAAAAGACGGCCGCAGCGGAGGCCTTCCGCGGGGCATTAGAGATGAAGGCGGAGCTGTTCGGCGTGAAAGACGATCAGCAGTCGCACACGTTCACCAACTCCGAGGGCACGATGCGCATCACCATCGGGCACTACATGCTCGACAATTACCGCGACACGGTGAACGAGGGTATCGCGATGGTCAAAACGTACATCGAATCGCAGGCCCGCGACGATGCCAGCCGCGCGCTGGTCAAAGCCATCCTGCGGCTGCTGTCGCGCGACGAGGCGGGCAATCTGAAGGCCTCCCGCGTGCTACAGCTGCAAAAAATGGCCGAGGAAACGGGCGACGAACGCTTTATAGAGGGCGTGCGCATCATCCAAGAGAGCTACCAACCCACGCCCTCGAAAGACTACATCCGCGCGGCGGTACGTGACGAGTCGGGCGCCTGGGTGGCTGTCCCCTTAAGCATGACGGACGTATGATCATCGCAGTAGACTTTGACGGAACGATCCACGACGGCCAGTGGCCGAGGATCGGCGAGGCGATGCCTGGGGCGCGTGAGGCGATCAACGCTCTGCGCGCCGAAGGGCACTACATCATTATCTGGACATGCCGCGAAGGGCGCCAGCAAACGGAGATGGTGAACTGGCTGCTTGAAAAGGGCATCGGCTTCGATCGCATAAACGATCATCAGCCGGATCAGATGGTGACCTATGGCAGCGACGCGCGCAAGGTGTATGCGCATTGCTACGTGGATGATAAGAACGTTGGCGGGATGCTCCCGTGGAAAGATATTGCCGCGTGGATCCGAAGCCGGGAAAAGGCCTACCAGGCAGCACAGGACGCAACAGCTGGCAAGGCATGAAAGAGATGGCAGCGGGGATGATCCATATCGGTCTGTTCGATGGCATCGGCGGGTTTGGCATGGCGGCCGCATGGTGTGGCATCGAGACGGTCGTATCGTGTGAGATCGGCGCATTCGGTTCCGACGTGCTGGCCTCTCTCTTCCCTGCCGCCTATCATCATAAAGACATCCGTACACTGACAAAAACGATCATCGATGAAAGACTTATTCCACGATTCGGCGCCAACTATGGCCGCCGCACGATACTCACCGGGGGCTTCCCCTGTCAGCCATTCAGCACGGCAGGGAAGCGACGCGGAGCGGCGGATGACCGTTACCTCTGGCCGGAAATGCTGCGCGTTGTTGGAGACGTCCGACCGCGCTGGGTTATTGGTGAAAACGTTGCTGGCATCCTTTCGATGGTACAACCCGCTCACTCCGTTACGCTGGAAAGCGAGCCTGATCTATTCGGAGCGAGTAACGAGTTTCAAACAGAATACAGGCAATACACCGTCCACCGGATCTGCAAAGACTTTGAAGCCATCGGATATACCATCCGGCCGGTGGTTATTCCGGCTTGTTCCATCGGGGCACCCCACAGGCGCGACCGAGTGTGGTTCCTGGCCTCCGATGCCGCCGCGGATGGTGATGATTGGAGGACACACTGTAACCCTGCCTCCGCGTCTGCTGCCGACACCGATGGCAAGCATCGAGGCGGCGGGGCTGAATGTAAACAACAAGAAATTGGCGGCGAAAAAAGGGGCGAGCTACTTGGAGGAAGTCGTGGCCGGGTTTGTAGTCCGCGCGGGTGTTTCCGGGATTTTCCGAATGAATCACCGGTTCGCACTGACGATGATGGGATATGCCCCGAATCACTGCGCCGCCGGATACGAGCGGATTTTGCGGACTGTCTGTCTGATGATGAAATCGAAGAAGCTATCCACCGCGCCGATAAACGATTCAACGAAGAAGCCCTAAGAGCGGCCGGCAACGCAATTGTCCCGCAAGTGGCTTATGAGATTATACGGGGGATCATAGAGATAGAGTGGGGGGAGCATTTTCCTGACGTCAGGAAAGAAGTAGACAAGGTATAAGAGTAAGATGTTATAAATTTCTTTTGAGTGGGGCGGCCGGAGTCCGGGATGGATAGGCCGCCTTTGCTGTATATAGGCGGGTGACATTGTGTCTATCTTTTCACCTGCCAAATCGTCGCCCTTTCCCTCCGCTTTTGCTTCCTTTGCAAAAGCAAGGACAAGCAATCAATGATGACCGGACAGAACCAGACGAAAGAGGAACAGAACCAGACGAAAGAGACGGAGGGAAATCCTTCCATGTGTTTGACACGGGTGGAGCGTCGTGAGGCGCGCCGCCGGTTGCTGGCAGCGCGTTTCTACTATTGGACAGAGGTGCGCCGTCGCCGCTTCGATGATGTGATGCACATACTTTCTGAGTCTGAATTTTTCATGTCTGAGCGAACGATCACGGATGTGCTGCGCGATGCGGGCCAGCTCCTATCCGACCTGCATACC
>ERZ773070.2379-NODE-2379-length-10705-cov-9.320751_pt1 | contig 10705 bp, 9 predicted proteins | sample MGYA00580618_ERZ773070 | MGnify/ENA primary metagenome ERZ773070 (study PRJEB29015, sample SAMEA2738023) | human oral metagenome | biome: human oral; feature: human-associated habitat; material: dental | place: China | collected 2019 ...
CCAGGGTGGAGGTGTACTCGGCGAAGGACTCGTTGAGCCACAGGTCGTTCCACCACTCCATGGTCACCAGGTCCCCGAACCACATGTGGGCGAGCTCGTGGAGGATCGTCACCGCGCGCCGCTCCACGCGCGCCGCCACCGGGCGGGAGCGGAAGACGTAGTCGTCGCGGTGGGTGACGATCCCCGCGTTCTCCATGGCGCCCGCGTTGAACTCGGGGACGAAGACCTGGTCGTACTTGGGGAAGGCGTAGGGCGTGCCGAACAGCTCCTCGTAGAAGGCGAAGCCGCCCTTCGTCATCGTCAGGATCTCATCGGCGTCGAGGTGCTCGGCCAGCGAGGCGCGGCAGTACACGCCCAGCGGCACCACGCGGCCGTCGTCGGCGCGGTACTCATCGGCCTGGCCCACGTACGGCCCGGCGACGATCGCCGTGATGTAGGAGCTCATGCGCTCGCTCGGCGCGAAGGCGAAGACCCTCGCGCCGCCCTCCGTGGGCGAGGGCTCGGGGGTGGGGGAGTTGGAGAAGACGGTCCAGCCCTCGGGCACGGTCACCGTGAAGGTGAAGGAGGCCTTGAGATCGGGCTGCTCGAAGACGGCGAAGACCCGCCGGGAGTCGGGCACCTCGAACTGCGTGTAGAGGTAGGTCTGGCCATCGGCCGGGTCGGTGAAGCGGTGCAGGCCCTCCCCGGTATGCATATAGGCGCAGTCGGCGGCGACGACGAGCTCGTTGGACTCCGCCAGCCCCTCCAGGGCGATCCGGGAGTCCGCGACCACCTCCGCCGGGTCGAGGCTCACCCCGTTGAGGTGCACCTCGCGCACAGTCGGGGCGATGAGGTCGATGAAGGTCGAGGCGCCGGGCGTGGCGGAGAAGCGAGCGGTGGTCACCGACCGGAAGGTGGACTGCTCGGGGTCCGCCGCGCCGGACAGGTCCAGGACGACGTCGTAGCTCTCGGTGGTCACGAGCGAGGCGCGCTCGCGGGCCTCGTCGCGGGTCAGGTTGATTCCGGGCATCTGCGCTCCTGTCATCATGGGCGGGGCTCACGCGCCCCGCGGGACACGGCCCGATCCTCTCACCGCCGCGCCGGGCGCGGACCGGGATGCGCGGGTTGTGAACAGCGTGGTGCGCGCCGGAGGGGAGTGGCTGGGGCGGGGCAGGCGCGGCAGGCGCGGCGCTGGCGGCCGGGGAGGGCATCAGCGGGCGCAGGTGCCGGGGGCGTAGCCCCGGTGAGAGAGCGCGGAGTAGGTCTCCTGCGTGGGCAGCGCGATGAAGCTGTCCCCCTGGGTGGGAGCCGGGACGGTCATGACATCGAGGCCGGAGGCGCCCTGGGAGTCCTCGCCGTCGCCGGCCAGGGCCCAGCCGAGACGGGAGAGGTCGACCAGCCCAGTGCCCTCGTCGGTGGTGAGGCGCCCGGCCACGGTGTGGGCCAGCGAGTGCGCGCCCCACGGCGTGCTCGCCCGCTCGGCCAGAGCTTTCATGAGGGCGCTCATGACGAGGCCGGTGGACTCGCTGCGCCGCTGCGCCCCCTCGGCCTCGCCCAGCGCGGTCCACTGGCCGTCGCGCAGGATCTGGGGGTGGCGGGAGCGCACGAGCGCCAGCGCGTCGATCCCGCTGAGGGTGCGGGTGCCCGCGGTGGGGATGTCGAGCCCGGAGAGCTCATCGCGGATGGGCTCGGGGATGTCGAGCGTGAGCCCGCCGACGGCGTCGACGACGCTCGCGAAGCCGGCCATGTCGATGGTGACCAGGTGCGTGGTGGTCACGCCCAGGGAGGAGCACAGCAGGTCGACGGTGCTCTGCGGGCCCTTGAGGTAGGAGGTGGCCAGGCGCTCGCGCTGGAGCCCGCCGGTGGACAGTGTGAGATCGCGGGGCAGAACGGTGGCGCGCGGGGCCCCGGGCCCCGGCTGGAGGAGGACGACGACGTCGGCGCGCTCGCCGGCCCGGTCCTCGGAGGCGTCCCCGTAGCGGTCCGGCCCGCCGGGCACGCTCAGCCGGGAATCGGTGCCGATGATGAGCCAGGTCTCGCCGTCATAGGGGACGGTGGTGTCGCCCTCGGCCAGGGCGCTGGCGTGATGGGGCATCGCCACGGGCACATGCCGGATGCGGTGCGCGAGGACGCCCAGGTCCCCGAGCGCCAGGGCGAGGATGAGCACGAGGGACGCGATCACGGCGGTCAGGATCCGGTGCCCGCGCGCGAAACGGCCCGCCCGGGTCCCAAGCGCGATGAGCGCGCTTCGGGCCCGGGCGGGCGCGTGGTCAGGGGCCGGAGGTGAGTGAGTCACTCGACTGGCCCGGTGGGGCGTCAGGCGCGACGGCGACGGGCCGCCAGGAGCAGGCCGCCGGCGGTGGCGAGGCTGCCGCCGATGATGATGAAGGTCATGGCGTCGGCACCGGTGTTGGCCAGGCCCTCCTTGGCGGGCGCGGCGGCAGCGGCGTTGTTGGCCGGAGCGGCGGCCGGGTCGGCCGGGGCGGGAGCGTCAGTGGCGTCAGTGAGGTCGCTGCCGCCCTTGCCCTCGTAGGAGAACACGCCGCCGGAGACCTTCACCTTGGACTCGAGCGTGCCGCCCTCGCCGTAGCGGGAGCCCTCGACGACGGCGTCGTAGGAGCCGTCGGCGATGCCGGAGGGAGCGGCGAAGGTGGCGGTGACGTTGCCGTTGGCGTCGGCGGTCATGGTGGCCAGGGTGGCCACGACGGTGCCGTTGCCGTCCTTGAGGGTCAGCGTGACGGTCTCACCGGGGGTGAAGCCGGAGCCGGTGAACTCGAAGGTCTGGTTGCCAGCGCCGTCGTCGGACAGCTTCAGCGTGCCCTCGGCCTGGGTGGCGTCGAGGATGAGGCGCTGGGTGATGGTCGTGCCCTCGCCCTTGCCGTACTGGACGCACTGGGCCGCGAGGCCCCAGGGCTCGGTGGTCGGGTCAACGCCGACCTCCTTGACGGCGGCAGCCAGGTCGATGGTGCCGGACCAGTCGGAGGAGCCGGGGGCGACCTTGATGGTGGTGGGCGTCGCGGCCTTGACGTTGTCGGCCGAGTCGCCCTGGGCGAGGGTCACCAGCACGGTGGCGGGGTTGTCAGCGGTGCTCTCGCAGCCGGTGCCGCTCACGGGGAAGGCGGTGTTGGCGGGGTCGGCGATGCTCGCGACGTCGCCGCCGAAAGCGAAGCCGGACTCGTCGGCGGTCGCGGTGGTGGTGACGGCGCCAGCGGCGAGCATGGCCGCGGCGGTGATGGCAAAGGGGCGTCCGAGACGCATCGGTCCTCCTTGAGGTCGGGGCGCACCATGGGGTGCCTGGGGACGGTCACGATCCTGCACCGATCTGGTTGCAGTTGCAAGGGCGCATTGCCCATGTGACGAGCCTGTCTTCGACCTCAGGAGGCTCGCGAGTCACAGCCGTCCCATCCGTCTCGGTTGGCGTCTCGCTCGGAGGGGCGTGGGGCCGGTTGTGCCCCCCCCGGCGCGGAATCCCGCTCACTGCCAGCGCTCGGCCCACTCCCAGGAAGCGTGGAGCCCTGTGGGATGGCCGAGGGGCGGCGGGGAGTCCTCCCCGCCGCCCCTCCCACCGCGCCCAGGTCTTACCAAATGGACACGCGCTGCTCCGGGTCGAGCCACATCCCGTCACCGGGCTGGACATCGAAGGCCTCGTAGAACGCCCCGACATTGCTGGCGATCCCGTTGCACCGGAACTCGGCCGGCGAGTGCGGGTCGATCGTCAGCAGCAGCTCGGCGTAGTCATCGCGGTTCTTGGTCCGCCAGATACGCGCCCAGGAGTAGAAGAAGCGCTGCAGGGCCGTCAGCCCATCGATGACCGGCGCGGCGTCGAAGCCCTCGATGCCCTCGCGCGCCAGTGCCAGGCGGTAGGCCTTGAGCGCGATGCCCACGCCCCCGAGGTCCCCGATGTTCTCCCCGATCGTCAGCGCGCCGTTGACGTGCGGGACGTCGTCGGAGGGAGTGCCGGCCTCCTCGTGCTTGGCGGCGACGGCGGCCGGGGTGAGCGCGTCGTACTGGGAGATGAGCGCGGAGGTGCGCGCGGTGAAAGCCTCCCGGTCCTCGGGCGTCCACCAGTCGGAGACCTTCCCGGTGCCGTCGAAGGTCGAGCCCTGGTCGTCGAAGCCGTGGCCGATCTCGTGGCCGATGACGGCCCCGATGCCCGCGTAGTTGACGGCGTCGTCGGCCTGCGGGTCGAAGAACGGGGGCTGGAGGATCGCGGCGGGGAAGACGATCTCGTTCATCGCCGGGTTGTAGTAGGCGTTGACCGTCTGCGGCGTCATATGCCACTCGGCGCGGTCGATCGGCTCGCCGAGCTTGCGCAGGGCTCGGGCGTTCTCGTAGTCCTCCACCGAGCGGATGGAGGCCAGCAGGTCCCCGGGGGTGATGACGACGGCGGAGTAGTCGCGCCACGTCTCCGGGTAGCCGATCTTGGGGGTGAACTGGTCGAGCTTGGCCAGGGCGCGCTCACGGGTGGCCGGGCTCATCCACTCCAGGGTGGAGATCGAGCCGCGGTAGGCCTCGATGAGGTCGGCCACGAGCCGCTCCATGGCGGCCTTGTGCTCGGGCGGGAAGTGCTCGGCCACATAGATCTCGCCCAGGGCCTCCCCGAGGTTCGACTCGACGAGCCCCACGCCGCGCTTCCAGCGCGGCCGCAGCTCGTCAGTGCCCTGGAGGGTCTTGCCGTAGAAGTCGAAGCTGGCGGACACGAAGTCACTGGACAGCAGCGTGGCCCGGCTCTGGGCGATATGCCAGCAGGCCCAGGCCCGCAGGTCCTCCAAGGAGGCGGAGGCCCAGCAGCCGGCCATATGGGCGAGGTAGTCGGGCTGGTTGACGATCGTCTTGTCCAGGTAGGTGGTCTGCTCGACCCCCGCCGCCGCGGCGGCCGCGCGCACGCCCTCGCGCCAGGCCTCCCAGGGGAAGGCGGGGGAGGAGTCCACGATCTGCTCCCAGGTCATCGGGTTGTTCGTCTTCTCGATGTCCCGGCAGGCCACGCGGTCCCAGTGGCCCTTGGCCAGGGCGGTCTCCAGGGCCATGATCCGCTCGGCCAGCTCCTGCGCGTCAGCGCCGAGGCGCTCGGGCAGCCCCGCGAGCCCGAGCATCGTGGCCACATGCGCGACATAGGCGGTCCGCAGGGCCTCACGGCTCTCCTCGCGGTAGTACGACTCGTCGGGCAGGCCGAGGCCGGCCTGGTCCATCCAGGTGGTGTAGCGGTCCGGGTCATTGATGTCGTTGTAGACGCCCGCGTCGATGGGCCCGGTGAAGCGCGCTCCCGCGCCGAGGGCCCTGGCGAGGGCCTCCTTGCTGCTCGCCTCCAGGACGGGGGAGAGCTCGGGGGCCAGGGGCTCGGCTCCCAGGGCCTCGATGCGGTCCTCGTCCATGAAGGTCGAGAACAGCGCGCCGATCTTGCCCAGTGGCGTGGTCGGGTGGGCCTGGGCCGCCTCCTGGCTGGCGGCGGCGTCGCGCAGGATCGCGTGGCAGGCCTCCTCGGCGGCGTCGCGCAGCACCGTGAAGGAACCCGTTCCGGGGCGGTCGGCGGGGATCTCGGCGGCGTCGATCCAGGAGCCGTTGGCATATCGGAAGAGGTCGTCCTGCGGGCGCAGGCCGGCGTCGACGGCGTCGAGCTCGAGGACTCCCGCCAGGACACGGCCGGCGTCGGGCGAGGCAGGGGTTGCGGCAGTGCTGTCTGTGGTGGTCATGCGCCCAACCTAACCCTGCGCCCGCCGAGGCCCGCACATCTGCGCGCCCGGGCGGGTGGGCGCCGGGCCCCGCTCCGGGGCAGAATCGGCCTATGCGCATCCATATCGCCACGGACCATGCCGCCTACGAGCTCAAAGACGCCCTCGTCGCACACCTGAAGGACGCTGGCCACGAGGTGGTCGACCACGGCGCCTACGCCTACGACCCCGACGACGACTACCCCGCCTTCTGCCTGGCGGCGGCCCAGGCCGTCGCCGACGAGCCCGGCAGCCTCGGCGTCGTGCTGGGCGGCAGCGGGAACGGCGAGCAGATGGCCGCCAACCTCGTCGACGGCGTGCGCTGCGCCCTGGCCTGGAACCTGGAGACCGCGCGCCTGACCCGCGCCCACAACGACGCGAACATGGTGAGCGTGGGCGGGCGCATGCACCCGATCGACGAGGCCCTGGCGATCATCGACGCCTTCATCGCCGAGCCCTTCAGCGGCGCGGAGCGCCACCAGCGCCGCATCGACCAGCTGAGCGCCTACGAGGCGGCGCGCTGCGAGCAGGCGCCCCTCGGGCGCGCCTGACCGTGCCCGAGGGACATACCGTCCACCGGCTCGCCGCCGCCCTCGACGAGCTCTTCGGCGGGCAGCGCCTGCGCGCGGCCTCCCCGCAGGGGCGCTTCGAGCGCGGCGCGGCGCTGCTCGACGGCAGGGTGCTCCTGGGCGCCCATGCCCACGGCAAGCACCTCTTCCTCCCCTTCGGCGAGGACGGCTCGATACGGGCCGCGCTCCCAGCGGGCGCCGCGAGCCTGGCGGGCGGGGCGCTGGAGGCTGATCCCTCCATCCACTGGCTGCGCATCCACCTGGGGCTGTACGGCTCGTGGACCTTCGACGGCGACTCGGCCTTCACCGCGCCGCACTCCATCGGCGCCCCGCGCCGCAAGGTGGGGGAGCGCGGCGAGCACGCGCTGCGCGGCGGCGGGGGCTCGGCCCTGGCTGGGCTCAACGGAGGCGATGAGGGTCCTGGCGATTCTGGTGATGCGGCGGGGGGTGCTGGCGCGCCCGCTCCGGGGGAGTGGGCGCCGCCGGAGCCCCGGGGAGCCGTCCGGCTGCGCCTGGAGGGCGAGCACGGGGTGGCCGACCTGACGGGCCCGGCCACCTGCGAGGTGCTCGACGCGCAGGGCGTGGCGGCGGTGCGCCGTCGTCTTGGCCCCGACCCGCTGCGCGCCGACGGGGACAAGGCGGTGTTCGTGGCCTCGGCCAAGGCGCGCCGCAAGGCGATCGGCGAGCTCCTCATGGACCAGTCGGTCCTGGCCGGGGTGGGCAATATCTACCGCGCGGAGACCCTGTTCCGCTGCGGCATCAGCCCCTTCCGGGCGGGGGCGCGGGTGAGTGGGGCGCGGCTGGCCGCCGTGTGGGACGACCTCGTCCCCCTCATGGAGTACGGCGTGGCCACCGGCTTCATCACCACCGTCGATGCTGACGACGTCCCGGTCCCGCTGCCCGAGGATGATCCTGAGGCGGGGCGCTGGTACGTCTACCACCGCACGGGCCGCCCCTGTCTGCGCTGCGGGACGCCGATCGCGGAACGGGAGGTCGCCGGCCGGCGCCTCTTCTGGTGCCGGCGCTGCCAGCGCGCCTGAGCGAATCGATCAAGGCCGGCAGGCGCGCTGGCGCCGCTTGCGGGGCGGGCCGCGATCAGATGTAGATGGTCGGGTCGATCATGAGCTCGGGATCGACCTTGGGGTCGCGCACGCGGCTGGGCACGCCGACGGCGACATGCCCCTGCGGGACGTTCTTGATGAGCACGGCGTTGGCGCCGATCTTCGCTCCGTCCTCCACAGTCACCGGGCCCAGCACCTTCGCGCCGGCGCCGATCTGCACGTTGTTGCCGATCGTGGGGTGGCGCTTGCCGGGATTCATGGAGACTCCGCCGAGCGTGACCCCGTGGAACATGAGGACGTCGTCGCCGACCTCCGCGGTCTCGCCGATGACGACGCCCATGCCGTGGTCGATGAAGAAGCGCTCGCCGATCTCGGCGGCGGGGTGGATCTCGATGCCGGTGAGGCCCCGGGCCGCCTGAGACAGGGCGCGGGCGGCGAAGCGGTGCCCGCCGTTCCACAGTCGGTGCGCCGCCCGGTAGGCCCACACGGCGTGGACGCCCGGGTAGAGGAGGGCGACCTCGGCGTTTGTGCGGGCGGCCGGGTCCCGGCGCCGCGCGGTGGCGAGGTCCTCCTTGGCCTGCGCCAGCAGGGAGCGGTGGCTGTGGGACATGACTCTCCTCGATCGGTGGGGCGCGCCGGTCGGGCGCGGATTGGCGGCGCGCTTGGCCGCCTCATGCCCCAACGCCGACGGCGGCGATCCTGTTCCCGGGACCACCGCCGTCGGTGCAGGGCAGAGCGCTCAGTGCCCTCATGCTCTCAGGCGACGCGGGGCGAGGGCCGGCTCAGTTGAGGTACTCGGCGTACAGCGGCGTGGAGAGGTAGCGCTCGCCGGTGTCCGGAAGGACCGTGACGATCGTCTTGCCCTCGAGCTCCGGGCGCTGGGAGAGCTGGTCGGCCGCCGCGAGGGCGGCGCCGGAGGAGATGCCCACGAGCAGGCCCTCCTCGCGCGCGGCGCGGCGGGCGTAGGCCAGGGCGTCGTCGGAGGAGACGTGCAGCAACTCGTCCCAGATGCCCTGGTCGAGGACCTCCGGGACGATGTTGGCGCCCAGGCCCTGGATCTTGTGCGGGTTCCAGTTGCCCTCCTGAAGGAAGGGGGACTCGGCCGGCTCGATGCCGAAGACCTTGACGCCCGGCACCTCCTCGCGCAGCACCGTGCCCACGCCCGTGAGCGTGCCGCCGGTGCCGATGCCCGCGACGAAGGCGTCGATCGCGCCACCGGTGGCCTCGATGATCTCCCGGGCGGTGGTCTCGCGGTGGACCTTCGGGTTGGCCGGGTTGGTGAACTGGGAGGCCAGGATCGAGTTCGGGGTGGCGGCCTGGATCTCGGCGGCGCGCTTGGCGGCACCGGCGACCCCGCCCTCGCTGGTGAGGACCAACTCGGCGCCGAAGGCGCGCATGAGGGCGCGGCGCTCCTTGGAGAAGGTCTCCGGCATCGTGATGATGACCTTGTACCCCAGGGCGGCTCCGACCATCGACAGGCCGACGCCCGTGTTGCCGCTCGTCGCCTCGATGATCGTCCCGCCCGGCTTGAGCTCGCCGGAGGCCTCCGCGGCGCGCACGATCGACAGGGCGATGCGGTCCTTGACACTGCTGGCGGGCTCGAAGGCCTCGACCTTGGCCAGGACCGTGGCGGGGCCGGAGGTGACGCGGTTGATTCGGACCAGTGGGGTGGAGCCGACGAGGTCGGTGACGTTCGCGGCGATCGTGGAAGCGTGGGACATGGGTTCTCCTCGAGGAATGAATGGTGGGCGCTCCGGCCCGGCCGCGCTGGCGCGGGTGCCGGGTGGCGCTCAAGCGATGGCGTGAGATGGATGAAGGAAGTGAGCGGTTCGCGGCCGCGATGATGCAGGGCTGTGAGGGGCCTGCGGTCCCGGAGCGCCGGGCATGCGCGCAGCGACGCGCGCACGTCTTGAGGAGCCTGGCGCTCTACCGACACCGGCAGCAGGAGAGGGACATCTCGCGCATGAGACACGTGGCCGACACGGGCATCATGGGGGTCCTCCTCTCCGTGGCTGGCTCTTCTGGCTGGCGCCGCGATCAGGATTGTGCGGGCGGGGCTGTGGAAGCGACCTTAGTGCGGCCGGAGTGGGTGGCGTCAAGCGGTTCGTATGGTGAGCGGGCCTGATCCGCCCGCAGCGGAGCGGGGAAGTAGAGGTGCGGGAAGAGCCCGCTGCCCGCTCAGGTGGGCGGCCGGAGGGGCGACTCGACGAGCCTCGTGCCCGCCGGGGTCGGCGTCGCTCCTCCCGCGGTGAGCTGGGCGATGAGCTCGGCGGGGGAGGGGGCGCCCGCGGGCGTGGACAGGAGGACGACGGCGTCGCTCGCGCCCCAGGTCGTCTCCTCCACGGCCAGGGCGCCACTGGCAGCCCCCGAGGCGCGCAGCTCGGCCTCCAGGCGGCCCGCCCGCGCCACTGGGACCCGCACCTCCCACAGGGCCCGCTCGCTGATGCTCACGCGCGCGGCGGCGTCGAGGGCCTGGGCGGCGGCCTCGGAGTAGGCGCGCACGAGCCCACCGGTTCCCAGCAGCGTGCCGCCGAAGTAGCGGGTGACGACGACGGCGACCCCGGTGAGCCCGCTGCCGCGCAGGACTTCCAGGATCGGCTGGCCGGCCGTGCCGGAGGGCTCGCCGTCGTCGCTGGAGCGCTCGACGGCGGGGGCGCCGGGTGCGGTGCCCGGCTGGGGGACGATGAAGGCAGAGCAGTGGTGGCGGGCGTCGGGGTAGCGCGAGCGGATGCGCGTGATGAAGGCGCGGGCGGCGTCCTCGTCGTCGGCGCGCTCGGCGCGAGCCAGGAAGTGGGAGCGCTTGACCTCCAGGTCCGTCTCGGGCTGCTCGCCCGGCGCGAGGGTGAGGCGGGCGGGCGCGTCGACGCCGGCGGGCTCGGCGGGGGCGGAGTCGGAGGAGACGGGCGTGGGGCGCTCAGCGGGCATGGCGGTATGGTCCCACGAGTGCCGCGGAGCCTGGTGGGCGCCAGCGGGGGTGGGGCGACGGACCGTTGGGGAAGGGGACCTGACGGGACCGATGTCACAGGCCCTGCCGCCCTCGTCGACTGGAAGCGGCTCGCGCCGACTGGCTATGGTGTCCCCTGGTCCTGTTTGCCGGGATCGGACGATCCCAATGAGACTTTGAGAGGAGCGGGCCCATGGCAGTGCCGAAGCGGAAGATGTCCCGCAGCAACACCCGCAACCGCCGCTCACAGTGGAAGGCCAAGCTCACCGAGCTCACCACCATCCGCGTCCAGGGCCGCGAGATCTCCGTGCCTCGCCGTCTGGCGCGGGCCTACAAGGAAGGCCTCATCGAGCAGTGAGGCCGCTGGTGGAGGGGTGAAACCCTTCATCCACGCGGGTGTAGCTCAATGGTAGAGCCTCTGCCTTCCAAGCAGATTGCGCGGGT
>ERZ773070.2383-NODE-2383-length-10694-cov-15.155842_pt1 | contig 10694 bp, 8 predicted proteins | sample MGYA00580618_ERZ773070 | MGnify/ENA primary metagenome ERZ773070 (study PRJEB29015, sample SAMEA2738023) | human oral metagenome | biome: human oral; feature: human-associated habitat; material: dental | place: China | collected 2019 ...
CGTTGGAAAGCCTGGGGCCGATTTTCATCAAATTCGGACAGGTATTGTCCACGCGTCCCGATTTGATTCCGCACGATTACGCGGTCGAACTGGCAAGGCTGCAAGACAAAGTGCCGCCGTTTGACGCGCAGCTTTCACGCTCGCAAATCGAAAAATCTTTGGGCCAATCCATCAACACTTTATACGCGGAATTTGAAACCGAGCCTGTCGCCAGCGCGTCCATCGCCCAGGTACACAAAGCCCGCCTGCATTCGGGCGAACAGGTCGCAGTGAAAGTCTTGCGCCCCAACCTTTTGCCCGTTATCGAACAGGATTTGTCGCTGATGCGCTTTGGCGCAGGCTGGGTGGAGCGTTTGTTTTCAGACGGCAAGCGTTTGAAGCCGCGCGAAGTGGTGGCCGAATTTGACAAATACCTGCACGACGAATTGGACTTGATGCGCGAAGCCGCCAATGCCAGCCAGCTCGGCCGCAATTTCCAAAACAGCGATATGCTGATTGTACCGAAGGTGTTTTACGACTACTGCACCAGCGACGTGCTGACCATCGAATGGATGGACGGCACACCGGTATCCGATATTGCCAAACTCAAAGCCGACGGCATCGATTTGCATAAACTTGCCGATTACGGCGTGGAAATCTTCTTCACGCAAGTTTTCCGCGACGGCTTTTTCCATGCGGATATGCACCCCGGCAATATTTTGGTCGCCGCCGACAACCGCTACATCGCCCTCGATTTCGGCATCGTCGGCACGCTGACCGATTACGACAAACGCTATCTCGCCATCAACTTCCTCGCCTTCTTCAACCGCGATTACCACCGCGTCGCCACCGCTCATATCGAATCGGGCTGGGTGCCTGCCGACACGCGCGCGGAAGAATTGGAAGCCGCTGTCCGCGCCGTGTGCGAGCCTGTATTCAACAAACCGATTTCGCAAATTTCCTTCGGCTTGGTGCTGATGCGCCTGTTTGAAGTCAGCCGCCGCTTCAATATCGAAATCCAACCGCAGCTGGTGTTGCTGCAAAAAACGCTGCTCAACATCGAAGGCTTGGGACGGCAGCTTGATCCCGATTTGGACTTGTGGAAAACCGCCAAACCGTTTTTGGTGCGCTGGATGAACGAACAGGTCGGCCCCAAAGCCCTTTGGCGCAACCTCAAAAACGAAGCCCCCGACTGGGCGCAAATCATCCCTTCATTGCCGCGCAAAATCAGTGCGCTGATTGATGAAAACCGCCAACAGGAAATGCGCGATGCCTATGTTCACTTGGTCAAAGTACAGCAACGCCAAAGCCTGTGGCTGGGTGTGATTGCGGTTGTTTTGCTGCTGATTTTGCTGTTTAAGTAAACCGTAATACAGCTTTAAACGACATAATAAAGGCCGTCTGAAATCTGATTTTCAGACGGCCTTTTATATACCGACCTATTCTTTTTTCTCGTGCTGAACATGTCCGCTTTCGGCTTCAATATGCCGTCTGAAGCGCAAACCTGCGGCATGGTAAAACGGATGCGGCGAGAATTGGCGCGAGACTTGCGAAGCGAAGATGCACGTCAGCAGCATCCAAAACAGTAAATTTTGTCCGCCCGTCATTTCCATTACTACCACGGCTGCGGTCAACGGCGATTGAGTCGCGGCGGCAAGGAATGCGGCCATGCAGAGCAAAACCGCGACATTGGACGCGTCGCCCAGTTGAGAGAAAGAAGCCATGTGTTCGCCTATCATCGCGCCGATGGTTAACGACGGCGTGAAGATGCCGCCGGGAATGCCTGCCCAATAGCTGAACACGGTTGCCGCCCATTTTGCGGCGGCCAAGCCGAACGGCGCTTCATACGCGCCTTTGAGTGCGGCTGCGGCTTCGTGATAGCCCGTACCATAGGTTTTACCTTGATAAAACGTGCCGAGCAGCGCCAGCAAGATACCCATTGCAAAGGCGACCACCAACAAATGACGGCGGATGAAACTGCGCCAGCGTACCGGTGCGAATGCCGCCGCGCCACGATACAAAAAGCTGCCGAACAATCCGCCTGCCACGCCGCAAACAATGCCCGACACCGCGGCCCACATCAGCATATTTGGCAGCTCATGCCCTTGAAACCCTGAGAAATACGGGTTGTTGCCCTGTATCGCCACTTGAATGAAACCGGCCGCCAACACGCCCATCAGGATTTGACGTTCCCAACGCAAAAGCACGCCGCGCCCCAATTCTTCGATGGCAAAGACCACGCCGGCCAAAGGCGCGTTAAACGCCGCTGCCAAACCGCCCGCCGCGCCTGCGGCAATCAAATCGTTTTCTTGCATGCCCCTAAACGCCAGCCCGTGCTTTTTACACCACGCGCCCCAAGCGTTCATCACCGCCGCGCCCACTTGCACAGACGGCCCTTCCCTGCCGACAGACGCACCCAACAGCATGGCGCAAAACGTCAGCGGAATTTTGAAAAAGGTTTCGCTCAGACGAATCAGACGGGTTTTCTGCGCACCATAAGGCAAAGACAAAGAGGCGATGACCTGCGGAATACCGCTGCCGGAAGTGTACGGCGCAAATTTGCGCGTAAACCATGCCAAAAGAGGCAAACCCAGCGGCAAAGCCACCCACGCAAACCACGGATATTTCCCCACCAACAAGGCGTTCCATTCCAAAGCTAAATCCGCCAAGTACGCAAACATCAAAGCCGTCAGGGCAACCAGTGCCGAGCCTGCCAGCAAAAACAGAAGGGCGATGCTCTTTTTCGACAGGCGTTTGGTTTGGCGGATTTTGTGGGCAAGGCGCGCCGCCCAAGTCTGGGGAAATTTCATCATAAACACGCAGTCAATGTGTTCAGACGGCCTTGATACTTTTCTCAAAGGCCGTCTGAAAACAAGGATAAAGGTTTTTAAGAACGGTAATCCGCGTTAATCGACACATATTCGTGCGACAAATCGCAGGTATAGACGGCCGCCGTCGTATCGCCGCGTTGCAAATCGATGCGGACGGTGATTTCCGGACGGTTCATCACCGCTTGTCCTGCTTCTTCGGTATAGCTTTCCGCGCGGCCGCCGTTTTCGGCAACCAACACGTCATCCAGCCACATTTTCAAAGCATCGACATCCAAGTCTTCAATACCGGCATAGCCGACGGCTGCCAACAGACGGCCCAAGTTCGGGTCGGAGGCAAAGAAAGCGGTTTTCACCAAAGGCGAATGGGCAACGGCATAAGCCACTTTGCGCGCCTCTTCGCGGGTTTTCGCGTTTTGCACTTCAACCGTGATGAATTTGGTCGCACCCTCGCCATCACGGACAATCGCCTGCGCCAATTCCAAAGCCAGCGAACCGAGCAAGGCCTTGAGCTGCGCATAGCGCGGATCGGCGGTATTGTCGATTTCGCTCTGACCGCAACGGCCTGTCGCCATAATCACGAAGCTGTCGTTGGTGCTGGTATCGCCATCCACAGTAATCGTATTGAAACTTTCGTCTGCGATTTCTTGCGTCATCAGCTGCAAAATCGGTTGGGACACTTTGGCATCGGTAGCGATAAACGACAACATGGTCGCCATGTTCGGATGAATCATGCCCGAACCTTTGGCGATGCCGGTCGCGCGGACTGTGTGTTTCTCGCCGACCAAGCCTGTACGTGAAGCGGCTTTCGGTACAGTATCCGTCGTCATGATGGCACGAGCCGCGTCCGACCAGAATGCAGGGCGCACTTGCGGCAAAGCGGCCACGATTTTATCCACAGGCAGAGGCTCCAAAATCACGCCGGTCGAAAACGGCATAATCTGATTGGATTGGCAGCCGACCTGTTCCGCCGCCGCCGCGCACACTTTAATCGCGTCCAGACGGCCTTGTGCGCCGGTACCTGCATTGGCATTGCCCGTATTGATGACTAAGGCACATACGCCGTCTTGGTCAAACAGATGCGACTTGGCGATATGCACCGGCGCGGCGCAGAAACGGTTTTGCGTAAACACTGCGCCCACCGTATGTCCGCCGCCTAACACCATCAGCGTCAAATCGTCGCGGTCTTGTTGCTTGATGCCGGCACGACCTGTAAACAGACGGATGCCGTCGATTTCCAACAATTCGTCTGCACGTTTTTCAGTCAAATTTACAGCCATATCATTTTCTCCTGTTTACACTATTTTCAGACGGCCTAAACGCTATACGCCCAATAAGGGAATCAAGATAGGCACCAATATCGCCGTCAACACGCCGTTGAGCGTCAAGCCCAAGCCGGCATATGCGGCCATACGGCGGCCGTATTCCAAAGACGCCGCAATACCCATCGCATGTGAGGCCGTACCCAAAGACATTCCCACTGAAGAAGGCATATACAATGCTCCTTTCAACACTTTATATCCGGCCATCTGGCCAAAAAGTCCGGCAATAATCACCGTTGCCGCCGTAATCGCCGGAATACCGCCGATAGACGCCGTGATTTCAATCGCAATCGGGTTGGTCACCGATTTGGGAGCCAGCGACAAAATCACTTCGCGCGAAGCACCCAGCCATTTGGCAAAATACACGCCCGTAACAATGCCTGTCACGCTGCCCGCCAACTGCGACAACACCACCGGCAACCACTGGCTGCGGATACGGTCCCAATTTCGATAAAGCGGCACGGCCAGCAACACGACTGCCGGTTTCAACCAAAAATCAATAAAGCGCGAGGCAGAATGGTACAGCTCGTAATCGATGGAAAATACCTTCAAATACCCCATCAACACCAGCGTACTGATCAATACCGGATTACACAGCACATTCCCCGTGCGCGTCCGAATCTGCACCGCCAAAGCATATACGGCCAAAGTCAGGAACAGCATGACTGAGGGCATGCGCAACAGCCCGTCTATATTCATCACATCCGCCTCCTGACCCACTCATGCACTTTGCCGGTCACCAACAATACGCAGATCGTACTGCCGATTGTGGCCGTCAAAATCGAAAACCAGTCGTTTGCAATCACATCCAAATAGCTGATGATGGCCACGCAAGGCGGCACCAAAAACAAAGTCAGGTTTGCCATCAAAATGTCTGCCAGCTCTCCCACCCAAGACAATTTGACCCAGCCTGCCTGAAGTGCGGCAAACAGCAAAGCCATGCCGACAATACTGCCCGGCAGCTTCAACCCCAAAATCCAAACGGTTGCCTCGCCCAAAGCCAGGCAACCCAATACCACCAATAAGGCACGAATAATATTCATTAAGCCGGTTTCTCCTTATCCCTTTTCAGACGGCCTCAAAAAATTTATTAATCATTGAATCATATCGTGCCACAGGCCGTCTGAAAAGGGAAGAAACGCCTTCCTTCGAGTTTAATGAAAGATAAGTATGATTACTCTAGCGGATTGGCTTAGGCAATATTAAAACCCCTACCCTGCTTTTTGTCTTTAACGGCCGCCGCAAACCGGGCATTCGGGATTGTGTCTCACCCCGTATTGCTGCCATTTTCCGCTCAACGCGTTGTAGGTAGAAAGTTTGCCGTGCGACGGCGTACCGATACCGATCAGCACTTTAAGCGCTTCGGCGGCTTGGGTCGTTCCGATAACGCCGACCAATGGCGAAAAAACACCGAACAATGCACAAGTACCGTCGCTGGCTTGTTCGCCGTCAAACAGGCAGGCATAACAAGGCGTATCGGGAAGATCGGGACGGTACACGGCGATTTGTCCGTCAAAGCCGACGGCCGCTGCGGAAACCAAAGGCGTGCGCGTGGCAACGGCGGCGCGGTTGACCGCTTGGCGTGTGGGATAATTGTCGGAACAATCAAGGATGATGTCAGCGGCGTTTGCCAATTCGACAAGCTTGGCCTCATCGAGAAACTCGGCGATGGCTGTAATGTGTGTTTGACTGTTGATTTGTTTCAGACGGCCTTGCATTACCAAAACCTTGTTTTTACCGATATCGGCTTCGGTAAACGTGATTTGGCGTTGAAGATTGGTCTCGTCGATGGTATCGGCATCGGCAATCGTCAGGCTGCCGATGCCGGCGGCGGCAAGATACGGCAAGGCCGCCGCACCCAGCCCGCCGCAACCGACAACGAGCACATGGGCGGACAAGAGTTTTTCTTGGCCTTCGATACCGATTTCGTCAAGCAAGATATGGCGGCTGAACCGCAGGAGTTGTTGATCGTTCATCATAATAATAAGGCCGTCTGAAACCCAATGTTCAGACGGCCTGAGTGATTTAGAAATTAATATTTTCGTATGCGTTGTCAAACAGGAAAGGACGGCCTTCGCTGCTGGTTTCGGATTCGAGGCGGATGCCGCTGAGCATCATATTGCGGTCAACGTCTTTCATCATGTCGTAAACGCTCAAGAGCGCCAAATTGAGGCCGGTCAGGGCTTCGGTGGCAATGCTGCCGTTGCTGTGCGCTTGGACGGTCAGCGTAGCCTTCAGGCAGGCCAACTCAACGTTAATATCGAAATCAACCTGCACGCCGATGATGCGGCCGGGCAGGTGCAGCGGAATCAGGTTGGCAGTCTGTTTGATGCTCTGAATGGCGGCAACGCGGGCAATGGTCAGGATACTTGCCTTTTCGGTGGCATTCTCTATCAACACCCTTATCGCCTGCTGGCTCATGTTGATAGTGCCGACGGCGACGGCGGTGTGTTGCTCAGGAAAATCGGGTTGGTTGGGAAATTCAATCATGGGTTTCTCGCCTCTGTTTTGATGGGCAATATTTTACGGCATTTTACAGACAGCGACCACGCGGCGGATACAGACGGCCGTTTTCCGGTTTGAAATGTATCGGGTGTTACCATTGGCAGTTTATAAAAATCTGCTATACAATGGATTCACGATACACCCAAATTAACATTTAAATAAGAGAAAAATCATGCAACTGCATATCTTGAATAATCCAAAAGATGCCGCTCTGGCAGCGGATGCGGAATTTTTAAAACAGTCTCTTTTCAATCTGCTGCATGAGGAAGCGTCGCCTTTGGTGGTCGAAACCGTTAAGCTATTATCGACTTCAGACGACAGTGCTGCCCTGATTGAGAAGGTGTTGCCGCAATTGGACGAACAACAAACCCACGATTTAACCTTGGCCTGCGGCCTGTTCGCGCAGATTTTGAACATCGCCGAAGACGTACACCACGAACGCCGCCGCCAAATCCACGAAGAGGCCGGACACAACAGTGCCGAAGGCAGCCTGACGGAAACCGTGCGCAAGCTCAAAGCCGGAAAAGTCAACGGCAAAGCGGTGCAACAACAACTGGACAACACGGTCGTTACCGCCGTTTTGACCGCGCACCCGACCGAAGTACAACGTCAAACCGTCTTGAGCTTCAACCGCCGCATCCGCGCGCTGCTGCCGCAACGCGAACGCTGCACCAACCCCGAAGCACTGGCTCAGTTGCGCCGCGAAATCGACACTGTCCTTTTGGGCCTGTGGCAGACCAGCGAAACGCGCCGCCACAAACTCAGCGTCAACGATGAAATCAACAACGGTGTATCCATCTTCCCAATGAGCTTCTTTGAAGCCCTGTCTAAACTCTACCGCACAATGGAACGCGATTTTCAGACGGCCTATCCCGGCGTCCGCGTTCCAAATATCCTCAAAATCGGCGGTTGGATCGGCGGCGACCGCGATGGCAACCCGTTCGTTTCTGCCGAAACCTTGCGTTTTGCGTTCAGACGGCATGCCGACGCAGTGTTCCGCTTCTATCGCGGCGAACTCGACAAACTCTACCGCGAATTGCCGCTCTCCATCCGCCGCGTCAAAGTCAACGACGACGTGATGGCACTGGCCGCCCTCTCGCCTGACGAAGAAATCGCCCGCACCGAAGAACCCTACCGCCGCGCCATCGCCTACATCATGGCACGCGCCATGGGCAAAGCACGCTCACTCGGTTTGGGCATGGGCTGCAAATTCGGCTTCCTCGAGCCTTATGCCACGGTCGAAGAGTTCCTCAACGACCTGAAAAAACTGCAACGCTCGCTCCACGAAAACGGCAGCCAACTGCTGGCAGAAGGCCGTCTGGCCAATATTATCCGCAGCGTATCCGTGTTCGGCTTCCACATGATGCCGCTCGACCTGCGCCAACACGCAGGCAAACACGCCGATGTGGTTGCCGAGCTTTTCCAACACGCAGGCTTGGAAGACTACAACAGCCTGAACGAAGAGCAAAAACAAACCGCCCTGTTGCGCGAATTGAGCCATCAACGTCCGCTGTACAGCCCGTTCATCACATACAGCGACCATACCCGCCACGAATTGGCAATTTTCAACGAAGCGCGCAAAATCAAAGACGAATTCGGTGAAGATGCCGTTACACAAAGCATTATTTCCAACTGCGAACAACCCAGCGACCTGCTCGCCTTGGCATTGCTGCTGAAAGAAAGCGGCCTGTTGGTGGTTGAAAACGGCAAACCGCACAGCCGCATCAATATCGTGCCTCTGTTTGAAACCATCGAAGCGCTCGAAAACGCCTGTCCGGTCATGGAAACCATGTTCCGCCTCGACTGGTATGATGCCCTGCTCGAAAGCCGCGGCAACATCCAAGAAATCATGCTCGGCTACTCCGACTCCAACAAAGACGGCGGTTACGTTACCAGCTCATGGTGTCTGTATCAGGCCGAATTGGGCTTGGTCGAACTCTTCAAAAAATACGATGTCCGCATGCGCCTGTTCCACGGCCGCGGCGGCAGCGTAGGTCGCGGCGGCGGCCCATCTTACCAAGCCATTTTGGCGCAACCTGCGGGCAGCGTTGCCGGACAAATCCGCATTACCGAGCAAGGCGAAGTCATTACCGCCAAATACGCCGACCCGGGCAATGCCCAACGCAACTTGGAAACCTTGGTTGCCGCGACTTTGGAAGCCAGCATCCTGCCGGACAAAAAAGACCCTGATGCCAAACTGATGCAGGATTTGTCGGACGTATCGTTCAAATACTACCGCGAACTGATTACCCATCCCGACTTCATCGACTACTTCCTGCAAACCAGCCCGATTCAGGAAATCGCCACCCTCAACCTCGGCAGCCGTCCCGCCAGCCGCAAAACCTTGGCGCGGATTCAGGACTTGCGCGCGATTCCGTGGGTATTCTCATGGATGCAAAACCGCCTCATGCTGCCGGCTTGGTACGGTTTCGGCAGCGCAGTGGAAACCTTGTGCGAAGGCAATCCCGACACACTGGCCGCCCTGCGCGAACACGCCCAAAGCAACCCGTTCTTCCAAGCCATGCTCTCCAATATGGAGCAAGTGATGGCGAAAACCGACATCACCTTGGCGGAAAACTATGCCGGCTTGAGCGAATCGCCCGATAAAGCAAAAGTCATCTTCGGCATGATCAAGGAAGAATACCAACGCAGCCGCAAAGCACTGCTCGACCTGCTGCAAACCGAAGAGCTCCTGCGCGACAACCGCAGCCTCGCCCGTTCTCTTGCCTTGAGGATTCCATATCTGAACGCCCTCAACGGCCTGCAAGTCGCCATGCTCAAACGCCTGCGCAAAGAGCCCGACAATCCGCACGCGCTGCTGATGGTTCACCTGACCATCAACGGCGTGGCGCAAGGTTTGCGCAATACCGGTTAAGGCAGCACGGAAAAAAGGCCGTCTGAAACAGTTTTCAGACGACCTTTAAACTAATTGCGAACCGCAGCAAAGGTTTTACCTGTAAACCCCATAATGTTTCCCAACCTGCTTGCCACTCTTTCCCCCTATTCATTAAGCTTATCCTGTATTTCGGACTATTGCGGGCAAAAGCAGATAATCCACTGTCAAATCAAAGTGTTCATTTAAGTATGGCAAGCACTTCAGCATGATGGATGGTGGGCCTACTGACATACCTTACCGCGACACTGCCCCATATCGCCACACAATACGCTTTCAGACAACCCTGAGGCCGTCTGAAAACAAAAACATCTTACACCAAGGCAACTATCATTGAAGTCGGCAATCTAGTCAACCTGCCTGATAATTATCAAAAAAACGTGCTGACCTCGAACCGAATGGACGTGGGCGAAGTGGATGAAGTTAAGGTGGTGCATGTGGTGGATTGGTTGGTGGGGGGGGGGGAAATAATTTGATTACGCTATTGAAATGTAATAGCACTACCTCTATTTATGCATAATGGGAAACTTACCCACAATAAATCAATTTTAATTATATTAAGGAGATCGTTATGAGTTTTAAAAACAAAAACATTTCAGATGAAGCCGAAAGTTTAATTAGTAACTTTGTAAATGAAAATCTGTCATCAATTTTACCAACCTGTATAGAAGTTTATACCGACTTCGGACCGCAAAATGGTTCTCCTGAATATGAAAACTTAGATGACTATAAAATCAAATCAATAGACTTAGAAGAAGATGAGTCTGAAAATACAGTCCAAATTTCAGCAGTTCTTGATTTAGATGTATCAGCCGACATTTCTGGCGATGTACATGGATTCCATGAACCAGGAGAAGATGACCCATGTTTTTCAAAAAACGTTTCATTCAAAATAGAAGGTGTCAAAATCACTGGGAATATATATTTAGAAGGTGGTGAAATTGATAGCTATGATTTTACTATAGACAGCAATGGAACTATATCTACAGAATAAATTTAATTGTATAAAATGCCATCTGAAACCAACCTTTCAGACGGCATTTCAACATAGAAAACACAATCCATGCAAAATGTTTGACATTGTATTTATCTTGTTATTCGGCAGGCTTCAACCCCACAAAACACCCGATTCATCCGACACGCCCGTCCCTTTTGGGCATTCGGCGG
>ERZ773070.2387-NODE-2387-length-10679-cov-4.389213_pt1 | contig 10679 bp, 8 predicted proteins | sample MGYA00580618_ERZ773070 | MGnify/ENA primary metagenome ERZ773070 (study PRJEB29015, sample SAMEA2738023) | human oral metagenome | biome: human oral; feature: human-associated habitat; material: dental | place: China | collected 2019 ...
GAAAACGAGAGGCGATGGAGACGAGCATGTCTCCCTCGGGCTCATCCCCGCTCGCGCGGGGAAAACCTCGATGACGGGCTGGACGATGACTATGAGGACGGCTCATCCCCGCTCGCGCGGGGAAAACTACACGGTGCCCCGAGGTAGCTTCTCGGACAAGGGCTCATCCCCGCTCGCGCGGGGAAAACTCGCTTTCCGTCGGCGTCCTCGCAGGCGGCCGCGGCTCATCCCCGCTCGCGCGGGGAAAACCGAGACCGGGTGCTGCTCCGGCCTGCGGGTCGGGGCTCATCCCCGCTCGCGCGGGGAAAACTCGGAGACCGCCTCGACGTACAGGGCCGCGTCGGGCTCATCCCCGCTCGCGCGGGGAAAACACTTCGTGATCTGCGCTTTTGTCACGCGGATCGGTCAGATCTTGGAAACCCTTGAGCCTTCCTTCTCTTCTGGAATTTACTCATCGCGGGGCGTTTGTGCAACTGCCGCGCCGCGGGATCGGGTTCGGAGTATTGGCCTCGCCCCTCCGAGTAGTAGGGTCGCATCATCAGCGTGAGCCCATCGAAGTCAACAGGCTTCCACGGGTCTCCCCATGTCAGGAAATCAAGCCCCTGTTCGTTGCGCGCCCGATACACCATGACGGCACGCCCCGTCTTCATGTTCTCGGTGACGATATCCCACAGGCGCTCACGGACCCGTGCGGACAACGTCCCCACGAATACTCCCGGCGAGATTTCCATCAACCAGCGAGTCACGTGCCCTCGCAGACCTTCAGGCACGGCAGACAGCACGAGGACGATCACCAGGATCCACTCTCCTCATACGCCACACCCGCAGCGACCGTGCCCTCACGGTCATCCCATAGACGCAAATCGTCAACGACCAGATCATCATCCTCCACATCCAAGGCACCCGAGACCGACAGCAGCCCCTTGATGTCCGCAACACACCGCTCAAGCAGATGAAACTCCCGCACTGCATCGCGGACAGCCTTACGAGCGGCACTACCAACGGCCTCGTCGGTTGGCGAAGCCGCAACATCAAAAGCGATCGGAATAGTGAGATCGGCCTTGTACAGGTCCGCAATGTCGTACACAAACGACCGATAGTTCCCATTGTGTACAAACCCCAACCCAGGGCTGCACCCCAGCGCGACGATCACCGCGTGGACGACACCATAGATCGCCGAATTGGCGGCCGACAGCGCCTGGTTCACAACCGAGCCGTCCTCATAGTTTTCGGGATCGTATTCGCGCCGGTCCCAGGGCACGCCCGTGCGCTGCGAGTGCTCACGATACAAGCGACGCACCCGAGCACCCTCGCGCCCCCTCAACTGCTGAAGACTCAGCTTCGACACATCCTCACCGGCGAAACGCATCAGGTACATGTTGCGCGCGACGGTCAGTCGCATCGACGGATCGCTCACCGCGCGAGCCTGCGCCTCCAACAACCTTGAGGATCGCGATGGCGGAGAACCGTGCGCGTAGTATCGCACCCCATTCTCACCAACCCACACGATGGTCGATCCGCTCTCGGAGAGAACAGACACCGCCGAGTGAGTGATCCGAACCCCGGGTCCCAGTAGCAGCACCGACAGCGCCGCCGCTGGGACATGGGCGATTCCGTGACCGTCAGCCACCGTAATCGCGTTCGAGTCACGATTGATCGTGCACCGCTCGACGTAGAGGAACGTCAACCGGTCTCGAACGCGCACCAGGTCTTTCGGGTCTGGCGGCCTCGCCCCGGGGATCGGTCTCATGGCTGAGCCAAGGTCATCAAGCCGCAGCCGTAGGCTTTCCCCCGACCGATTCCGTGGGTGAGGACTCGGCGTAGGGCCTCGGGGTCCGTCACCTCAAGGACACCCTCGAAGGTAGCGACCCCGAGGGTCACGCGACGCTCCCCGCGCTTAAACTCAGCGATACTGCGTTCAACGCCGTTGATCAGCAGATTCGCACCGTCGACGCGTTGCCCGTCGCTATCCTCGAGAACCGGCAGGTCACCCCCGTACTCGGCGGAGGAAATCACCCGGAAGCCGCAGCGCCCCGCACGGTCCAGAACCCACTGCGTCTGTTGATCCTGTGTGACGTGCGCGAGGACCTTCTTCTGGCCACGCGCGTTGGTCTGACCCGCCTCTCGGAAAGTCGGGTTGACGCAGAGGCGGAAACCCCACCTCTGGCCAGTCGACAGACCATCAAGGAAAGCACTCGTGTCACGGACGAGCACTCCCCCATCCGTCGCATAACCGGCTTCCTCAACGAGGTGCGAAGGATCCGGGACAACCGGGCTCGAGATGTAGAGCGCACACGAGGGACTTCCCTGGCGAGCGGCAGCACCCCGAACGGCCGGTGGACGGTCCAGCCGCCAGAGAACCCGGGGAGTTCCGGGAGAATCGAGCACACCCGGAGGGAAGCAGTTCATTACAGCAGCGTGCAGCACCTGCCGGCTGCGCATGAGCTGTTTCGCCCCGCGACGGTGAGGATTCAGGTAGATGCGTGTGAGGAACATTAGAGGACCTCCATCGGATCATGCGCGAGGCCTGGGCGGGCCTGCGGCTTCGTCTCCGCGTACTGTGGATTCTCCAGCTCGATATACGTCTCCTCGACGGTCCGCAAGGTGTATCTGCGGTGCTCCGAGTCGAAACTGATCGGCATATCCTGAATCGTCTGCTGAGAGGTGCTCTCGGCTTCAGACGGGATGATCCCCAGATCCGCGACGACTCGCGTCCGAACGAAGCGATCGCCGCGCTGTATCTTCTGGTAGTACCCAGAGGCCATCCACGAAGTTTCGCGTACGGCGTCCCACGCACTGCCCTCCCGGACAGCGAGGCGCAGTGGCAAGGTCGGAGGGCACGAGCGGCGTCCAAGGTAGAGCGGAAACGCCGGGCGAACAATTGCCTGTGCCAGCGCTTCAATCATGTCGTCGGGCCCCTCGATGAAAGCTCCGAACGCGGCATCCGCCCGATAGAAACGGTGGGACAGAGGCATCGACGTTTCGCCCCTGTGCGCCGTGTGAAAGTCACGGAGCAATTGCCCCGGCTGATCGACCCGCACGGCAAGACGAAGCTCAGCCAGATCCTCTATCGGATCACTGCGCCTACGCCCCTGAGCCGCCGCAAGCAGACCAACCAGCGCACTTTTCGTTGGAAAAGCCTCCGTAGACCTGCGCGTGAATCGACTATCCACGCCCCACGATTGCATGGGACCCGCCAGCCTCAAGACGAGCACCGCACTCATCGCGTACCCCGCACCGCTTCCGCTGCGGTTTCACCGAGAGACGCCATGCGCACCTGCTTGCCAAGCTCCGCGAAGCTCTCGCCACGAGGCGTCGTCCACGACACGAGAGACTCCACAGCCTTCAGACCGGTGAGCTCACGGAGCCGCAACTCAAACTCAACGAAACGCTGAACCGCCGGCTCCGCGAAGCCTCGTCGACCGGCGACGATCGGCTCCTCGAAAACGCCACTCATGTTGATCGGCTGATCGTCACGAACTTGAACCAGAACAGCGTCCGGCAGGGTACGGTTCGCAAACGTCGTGATCTTCCCGGTCGGCATGGAGCGGACGAAGCTATCCACGAAAAGTTCGACGGCGCGATCCGCAACCGCATCGTCACCCAGACTTTCACGCAGCATGTCGACGTTGATCGTCGCATAGCGGTACACCGTCGCAGACGCAAACTCGATCGTGCCAATCATTCCCGCACCCTCGTCGGCCTCATCGTTGCGCTTCTTCTCATCGTCGACCGCCGTGTAGTAGTCGTACTCGTGCTCGACCGCGCCAACACCAATCGCGTGGGCAACCTGACACGCGGCATCGACGTTCAGTGCATTCGGTTCGGCGACCATGCGGCCGAACAGAGCGATATCGATGGAGTGGTCCGTATCCACGAGGCTACGCGGTTTCAATCCCTTGAATGCTGCCGCGGGATCATCCTCGTGAGCGACCGAAATCAACGCGTCCGCAACATGCTCAATCTGCTTGGCCGACAGGAACACAAGGAATCCAGCTTCTTTCAGCTCCTGTTCAGACTTATTCCTGCGCGGCTCCGTAAGCTTGAAACCAATGGCTTTCAGGCCCATCTCGGCCAGCTCAACCGATTGCGCTTCCAACTCGGACCGCTTCTCGGTGATCGTTCGCGCAATCAGCTCGACGATCTTCTTCGTACGCACACCGTAGTTTCCGTCGGCGATCTTTCCCTCGAAGTCCTGACGCGTCGCACGCTTGATGGCCTGCGAAGAAATGCGCATACGCTGGACTCCACCGAAGGTCGCGCTCTTGGGTGCTCCGGTGTCATCCCTGTTCGGGTTCGAGGGAGGGAGGGTCTGTAGGACGTGGATATCAACGAAGACGGACATTGTCTTTCCTTTCACGAATGATGCTTTTTTGTTTGGGATGCCCCGACGTCACTCGTCGGAGGCAGGATCGGTATGGGTGGTTTCGGCGGGACGGGCGAACTGACGCCCCCAGTTACGCATGACGGATGTGCGGTGACGCGGATCCTGCCATGTGAAGAGGTCGGCTCCCAGCTGCGCGTAATCGCAGGGAATCTCGGCGGCTTCGAGTTGAGAGATGAGCGAACGCAGATGCACGAGGAGTCCGTCGAACGTGGGCGCTTGCACGGCCGCAGAAAAACGCCGATAGATGGGAGTCTCCTCGGCGCGCTTGTCGCCGCTTTGCCCCTCAGCCACGACTCGGATCGCGGAGGCAAAGCTACGCGGATGGTCCGACGTATCGTGCATAGGCCTCGTATTCGAGCCCTGGTGGAGGGCCCAGAGAGTGAGAGCCCCGTGGACGGCCTTCTCGCCTCTGGTCGGGTCATCGCCCAGGTATCCTGCTCGTCCTTCGAGCGTCAGGTCCCACAGCTCGGGCACCGAGCCCGCCTCCCGCGAAAGCGCTCCCCGCAGCTGCGCGCGAAGGGCACGGGCCGAAGGAGTTTCCTTCCAGAGCCGATTCACGATCAGCCCACCGACGCGTCCGTACACTGCGCGCCGTGTCGACAAACCTTGCGCACCGCCGTCCAGAGAGGTCTCCGGAGCAGCATCATTGCTGGTCATTTCATTCCTTCCTGATTGGTGTTATGCACCGGGAGAAGCTCATTGAGCCGCGCCCGGAAGTAGTTTTCGGCGATACCGACGTTCATGTATCCCCTGCCGGTATCCCGGCCGATGATCGCCGACGACGAGGCGCCCCTAACCAGTTCCTCCTGGATGCCGACGGCACACTGACGCAGAGTGTGCTCCCACCGACGCCCAACATCCCGCGCGCCTTCGTGCCCATCAACCTGGGTAAGCCAGGCCCGGAAATCGGTGTCGACTGCAGAGAAGAAAAGTTCCTTGGCTCGATCTCGGGCCCCTTCACCGGCGCCTTCCCCGCTCTCGCCCGCGGCGCGCGCAAGGTTCGCCGCAAGATTCCCCACGTGTCTTGCAATCTCTTCGGTGAGGCGAACCTGCCGGTCGATCTCAGCGGACAGATCCTCACGTTCAACTCGCATGACAGCAACCGACACAGTCAGCTCATCCGAGTAGATGTCCTCGAACGTTGATTCCTGCGGTCCGTACGTAACGCCTACAGCCTGAATCCGCATCACCTTGGGATAAGTGGTCTGGATCGAGGCATTGTCGAGCTGGTAGTGGAAGGACAGCGTCGCGGACGGGAGAAACTCTCGTTTCGGCTGCTTGTCAACACCCTGCACGGTTGCCACAGTGGGTAGGGTGCCGGGAAGGTTGCGCCAAAGCGCTCGACCCGCCTCGAACTTACGAGGCATGTAGACGTCGGTCTTGAACTTCTTGGATTGCGGGGCTGAGTACCTCCACAGGCTCTGCGGCTCATAGAGGCGCATCTCCTGCGGGGCAAGCTTGTCGCCCTGCGCCAAGACAACGCCCGTCACGCCGGACGAGTCGCCAACCAACCTGATGCGACGGGAGTGCCAGGTAAGAAGCCGAGGAATACTCAGCTCCTTGGGAGTGCCCGCGGGGTCGAGGAGGGAATAGTCACCACGAACCGAACTTTCCGGTTCGGGATCCTCCCAGCTGCACGCTCCCCAGTCGGTCGAGCAGTCAATGCCACGCAACTCCGCAGTGGCCGCAGGAATCAGGTTGAGGACCAGCGTCTCATCAAGGTCCTTACCTTTCAACCACACGAGTCCGAGGTGGCCACACCACGCTGGGCCAATGGGGTAGCCTTTCCCTCCCTTGACCTGTGAATCACCGACCGCTCCTGAGCGGATGCCGGAGGGGTCATAGGCCTGTGCGTGAACCAGCCAGCGTGCAGCTTCCGACGCCGAAATGCACGCCAAGGCTTGACCGTGACGGGTCGTAAAAAACTGTTCGCCGTTCGGAACATCCGCAATCAGTTTTTCCAGCCCAGATACTGAGTTCTTTGCAGTACGCAGATCCGCGACCTGCATGAAGGGGAAGCGTCCACCGAAGAGGTAGAAACGATCCCTCCATCGTTCGAGGTACTCGATCATCTGCTCCGTGGGTGCACCGTCGTCCCACTGTCTGGCCCAGTCGTGCATGTCGCGTGGCGTCGCAACCCGATACGCGATTGCCAGGATCAATCGCTGAATCGCGATACTCTGCGTGGGGAGCTCACACGCCAGGTCGGCGATGTCGGTGCTGCGCCGGAGTAGCTCCAGCAGGCCGACATCAGTGATGGTCCCATCGACGAGCCGTACGGGTATCCACGGCTCGTCGAGTAGGTTGTACTCAGGGTTCTTCATTGACCCTGCACCTCCATTCCTCTTTCTGTGGAGTATGTGAACGTGTGTCCGCACAGGTCGCGTCTCAGACGCGTCCCGTCGGGGGTTTTGTACATCGCGAGGATCAGTTCTCCTGCCAGGAAAGGGTGCTCGCGACACGCCCATTCCGTCGTGATGGGATCATCCCAGATGGCACCTGCAACTGCGTCCACCGCCTCGTCAATGCTCTGCCCGCGAGTGCGCAACGCCCACGGTGGCAGGGAGACGCTCCACGAGCAGATGTCGGCGATACGCCCTCGAGCGTTGTATTCGCCGACTGCGAGAGGCGTGTCGTCGTCTAGCACCCCACTGATTGGAGGAGCCACTGGCACATTGCCCAACTCGGGATCGAGGGCGACGATGAGGACGGGGATCTGGTCTTCCCCGTCGCGCACAGCGGCGCGAGCAACTGCGACTCCCGGTCCCTTTGATTCGTCACCGGTCGCGGCATTGCCGAGGAATTTCTCTTCGAGTTCGAGGGCCTGCCACGAGGGCGTATTTGCTTCGCCGAGGCACCAGGTTGCCGCTTTTGCTTGTGCTTGGGCGCGTGCTTTGTTGCGCTCTTCCAACGCGGCATCGAGGGCTTCGTGCCACTGCGCGGGACCGACCGGCACATCATCGGCATACGCCAGAGTCGTCAATTCCGCGTAGTCCAGCGGTTCACGGACGAGTATTTCGCCGCGATCAGCAACGATCCCCAGGGTCCGTAGGACGGAGTAGCGCGGATACACGTAGTCGGTGCCCCGAGAGTACGTCCAGGGAGCAGCGTTCGTGTCCTCCAGGATCATGAGGCACCTGGCGTCGCGAAGGCCGCGTGGGCGTTCGGCTCTATCGTGCCTGTGAAGCCGCCCGATGCGCTGCAACACGAGGTCCATAGGAGCGGGATCGGTGAGCATGAGGTCGAAGTCCACGTCAAGGCTTTGCTCAATCACCTGGGTTGCGACGACGACGTGCCTGAAGGGGCGCTCCGAACTATTTTTCCCAAACAGTCCGAGCATCCGCTGATCGCGGGCAGCGCGTTCGGCGGCCAGGAAGCGTGAGTGCAACAGAGTCGCCTGCTCACGTCCAAACACGTACCTCACTGCCTCGTATGTTTCCTGAGCCTCGCGGACCGTATTGCGGATGACGACGGCGCATCCACCCTCGGCGAGCTCACGGTCCAGCAGTTCCGCGATCTGACGGGGCGAGTCGAACGCAGTCGGGATGATCCGCTTAGGGACCTCTGCCTCACCGGCGATTTCATGGACGCACACACCAGTCGCGGACACCGTTGATATCGCCGGATAGCCGATCACTCCTTCGATTGACTCGACGCCGTCAGCCGACCAACCACGACCTCGGCGATAGGCGTTCAGGAGAGCGAGGCGCCGCGTGGGTGGCAGTGTCGCCGACAGCAGGACGACGGGGATGCCGTACATGCCCAGCCACATGAGGGCGGCTTCCAGGTAGGTCTCCATGTACTCGTCGGCGGCGTGCACCTCGTCGATGACGACGATCTTGCCCATGAGGCCGAGGTGGCGCACCAGCACGTGGCGGGATCTGAGGGCGGCCAGAAGCACCTGGTCGATCGTGCCGACGACGACGGGTGACAGGGTTGAGCGCCAACGCTGGCCCATCCACCGGCTTGCGTGCAGGCCCAGGTCCCCCTCATCGTCGTACACTTCGAGGGGGCTCTTGCCAGTTTCGAAGAGCTTCATAAAGGATTCGTTGAGACTATTTTTCCCGTGCGCCAGTTGGATTCCAAGCTTCTGCGGCGCGTCACCGAGGATGCTCGTCAGCCACGCGGTGACACGCTCAAACATCGCGTTCGTCGTAGCCTGAGTGGGGAGCGCAACGAACACTCCTTGTAGACCCCGAGCACGCGTGAGAACCTCGGCGGCGGCGAAGGCCAGCTCGGTCTTGCCCGAACCCGGCGGCGCCTCGACGATCATTAGGTCCGGGTCCTCACGGGTCGCGATGTCGATGGCGGCACGCTGGCCCTCGGTCGGCCGGTACGAGGCCGGCCAGTCGAAACGGTGGCGGTAGAACTCTGCGGCCTCTTTGTTCGGAGCTGCAGGAATACGCAGGGGCGAGGGGAAGGCGGCTCGCTTCCAGCCGCGCTCGACGCGCGCACGTTGCTGGTCCGCGGTGAGCTCGGGATACCCCTCGAGCGAGAGCCTTCCTACCCCGTCGATTGGTCGCGGACGCAGCGGGAAGTAGTCCTCGTTTGAGGCGAGCCAATCAGCAATCACAAGAGCGGAGGCATAGGCCGAGGCCACCGCAATGGGCAACTCCGGCAGAGCGGTGCCAGGCGCAATGAGCGGAAAACCACTGCGCTTCGCCATCCATCGAAGGATTTCCGAACGCGCCTTGCCCCACCGAGGCTCGTCCAGATGCGAACCTTCTTGTGTCCTGTACTGCTGTCGTGCAACATGGACGGCGCCCGCATCCGGGTAGCGACCATGATGAACACCAAGTAGAATAGTCCACTGGAGCGCACACGAAGTGTCACCTTCACCCGCGGCTACCTCCTCCTGAAGCGCAAACTGGCTGACGAGGCCGTGTGGAAGAAATGAACGCTCAGCATAGTCGGCTTTTCGCATGACGGCCACGCGTTGGTTGCGGATCAGCTGAGCGAGATCTTGGCGCTGGCATGCGAATTGAGGGCTTGCTTTGCCCACGTCATGGACGCCCGCAAGGAACACAAACGCCGCACGAGCAGTGGCTTGATTTCCTCCCCAGACTGAGGCCATCAACCTACGGTGGTGCTCGCTCAGGTATCCGTCGAAAAGATATCCCGCTACATCAGCGGCATCCATCAGGTGCTGAACGACGGACAGCCAGGAGCCAGCGTCTCCGCTTTTCGCCCAGAAGCTCCTAGCAAGATCTGACAGCCCCGAAGCATCCAGCTCGGGCAGAGCTTGAGGAAACTCAGGAGCAGGCGCGTTCACAGGATGTACCGGCGCGACGGCCTTTCGTTGACTGCGGACCATATGCTCTTCCTCTTCCTTGAAGGAGAAACCACTTCCTGAGCAACCCGTGAGCGATAACATAATCACGCATGGAGACTGTAGGAAGATTGAGCCCGACGATCCGAATAGGATCGCCATCACCGCCAATCGGGGGTGATGCGGTAATCATAGCACCCCGCAAGGGCATATGCAATACATGTTCTGTCTCTGGCGCCCAGGAGAACACTTCGGGAACCCAAGGCAATTAGAATCCCCGCTTTCGCGGGGAAAACGTCCTCCTGATGCACTACCTGATGCACTACATCGGTTCATCCCCGGCTGGGGAGCACTGCGACTATTGCCGCCAGAAACGCTCGCAGGACCCTACCAACGTATCACCCCACCCCCTCCCGCGCGCCATTACGGCACAATCGACACGATGCTGAAAGAATGGGGTCATGTCGAATGACTCGCGTGAGAACCTGCACGGTATCAAAGACCAGGAGCCGGCCGACCTGACGTTTGCCGCTGGGCCCGCTGACGCCCAGCCCGCCTCCGCCGCGGGGGCGGGTGCCTCCGCAGTCGAGGCCTCGCCCGCCGAGGGCGCCCTCGCCCTGCCCGCCGCCGACGTCCCCGACCCCCGCGTCGAGCGCCCCCGAAACCGCGACCACGGCGACTGGTCCACCAACGTCGCCATGCAGCTGGCCAAGAAGGCGGGCACCAAACCGCGCGATCTCGCCGAGCTCCTCGCCCCCCGTCTTGAGACCCTCGACGGCGTCACCTCCGTGGAGGTCGCCGGCCCCGGCTTCCTCAATATCCGCCTCGATGCCGCCAGCGCCGGTGAACTCGCCCGCTCCATCGTCGAGGCCGGCGAGGCCTACGGGCGCAACGACTCCCTGAGCGGCCAGCACATCAACCTCGAGTACGTCTCCGCCAACCCCACCGGCCCGGTGCACCTGGGCGGCGCCCGCTGGGCCGCCGTCGGCGACTCCCTGGCCCGGATCCTGTCCGCCTGCGGCG
>ERZ773070.2391-NODE-2391-length-10661-cov-8.393834_pt1 | contig 10661 bp, 11 predicted proteins | sample MGYA00580618_ERZ773070 | MGnify/ENA primary metagenome ERZ773070 (study PRJEB29015, sample SAMEA2738023) | human oral metagenome | biome: human oral; feature: human-associated habitat; material: dental | place: China | collected 2019 ...
GGCGGCCAGGGCGGGGCAGTCGTGGTCCCTGCCGCCGGTGACCGCCCAGAAGCGCCCGCAGCGCGGGCACTGCTCGGCGTCCACCCTGTCGCGCTTGCGCACCACCTCGGTGGCCAAGACGCGCCCGGCGCTGCCTGCGAGCATGCGGTCGTAGGTGTCGCGGGGCGTTTTCCAGGCGTACGTGCTGCCGGGTCGGCCGTCGTTCTCTCGCAGGGTGGCGAACAGGGTCCTGGTCGCCGGGTCGTAGGCGAGTTCGCTGACGGCTCTGGAGCGGACCGGCACGGGCGCGACGCCCCTGCGCCGTTCCTGCTCGGCGAGCAGCTCGCTGAAGGTGCCGGCCTCGTTCATGGCGAAACTGGGGTGGTCCGCTCCGAGGACCCAGGTCACCTGGCGCTCGGCGTACCGGGCGCAAGCCGGGTCCATGCCGTGCGCGCGAGCGCTCCACACGCCATGCTCGGAACGAGTGACTCTGACCCAGCCGGCGACGTGCCCGTGGTCGTCGCCCGCCTGGACGGGCACGTCGAAGGCCGTGACCCCGGTATCGGCCATCCGGTTGATGCCGGCGACGCTGGGCATGCGCAGGACGTTGCCGCCCGCGCCCCGGTAGGTGCGCACCAGGTAGCGGATGCCGCCCGGGCTGGGGGCGATCTTGGGCGCCGGGACCCGCAGGTCGATGGGGGCGGTGGCGGCCGCGTCGCGCCAGAACGTATTGCTCCTCCCGGCGGTGTCCCGGGTGATCGACCGGGCCCGGACCACGCCCGTGGCCTCCAGCTCGGCGGCCCGGTCGGTCAGTTCGGCGGCGGGCGGTCCCGGTACTCGCCCTGCGAACCGGCCGTTCGCGTCGCGGATGATTCCATTCTTCTCGTCGAAGTCGCTCATGCTTCTACTGGCGTCGTCGGCCGTCAGTCAGGTGAAGGGGGGGGCGGAGTCGCCGGGGTCGGCGGACGACCGGTCCGGAATCCTCGCGGAGCCCACGGGGGCGGTGCCGCGCACTGCTGGAGACGTCCGCATCCGCCCGACACGGAGGAGCCCGCCATGACCGCCGCCCCCGGACTCGCCCCTGCGACCGTCGCCTCTGCCCGGACCGGCAGGACGCTGCGCATCGACTCCGCGAGGGGCGGGCCGGCCCCGCAGGTGGTCATCGACCACCTCATGGATGTGCGCGGAGGCGACTTGGGAGCCGGGGACCGGGTCCTCGTGATCCGCCCCGCCTACGGCGTCTACCTGCCGGACACGGCCGCGACCGTGACGGTCTGGGGCGGGTCGGTGTGCCGCACCTCCGACCGCTGCCGGGGCGGGTTCGAGGTGCGCGCCGGCGCGAGACTCGTCGCCCGCGGCGCCGCCCGGGTGCGCGTCCGCAGCGGGGGCGCAGCGGACATCTACGACGACGCGGCCGTCGAACTGCACGAGGGCGCCTGCGGGTACGCGTACGGCGGGCGGGTGCGCACCCACCGCGGCGCGACCGTCTACGCGTGGGCGGGGTCGCGGGTGCGCGCCGACGAAGGCGCACGGGTGTGGATCATGGGCGTCGGCGTCGCCCTAGATGCCGACCCGCGCGCCCTGGTCGGCAACGGCGCGGACTCCCCCTTGGCCGCCCGGACGGGCCTTCTGGTCGAGGGGGACGTCCTCGGGCGTCACCGCCTCAACTCCGAGGCGGGGGCCTACGACCCCGAGCCCCTCCACGGGCACCTGTGAGGAACGGCTTCAGCCCCAGGGATCGGCGGCCCTGCCCCGTCGCCTCTCAATGATGGGTCCCGCGAGGGGCCTTTCTCCTCCCGAGCATGGACAGGTACCGCAGGCTCGTCGTCGACCGGCGACCCGGCAGCCGGCCGCGTAGCCACCCGGCGACCACCGAGCCGATGGACGCCGCCGCGGCCGCCGCCGCCGCGCCCGGGCCGCCGGGAGCGGCCGCCATGGTTCCGAGTGCGGCGTGGACGGCGTCGTTCTTCACCACCTCGATGAGGCGTCCCCGCCTGATCCTCTCGCCAAGGCGGCGCGAGCTCTCCCGCATCGAATCCTCGAAGGACGCGACGGCCAGGCCGGCGGGGGCCCCGGAACCCGTTGACGCCTCGAGCCGGTCGAGGCCCTGACGCACGTCGTAGCGGAATCGTTCGAAGGCGTCCTCCCCGCGAATGCTCAACGCGTCCGCGACGGTGAGCGCCGCCGGGTCGAGGTTCGGCACCTTTCCGAGGTCGAGCGTCCCGAAATGCCGTGCGGGGCCGATATCGCCCTCCAGGCCGGCGTTGATGGCCTCCTCGAAGAGTCGGCGCTCCAACGACCCCCTGAAGGCCAGATCGCAGGAAGGGTCCGCTGACGCGACCGCGAGCTGCCAGGACACCTCGATGAGCGCGGCGCCGAGCCGCACGACTCGCCCCTCGGCCTCATCCTCTGACCGGGGCGCGCCGATACGCATTCCGAACAGGCGGTAGAGTTCCCGGACCTGCCGGGCGTACCCGGGAAGCAGTGGGTCCGGCTGGGCCCGCACGCTCCCGGCCGCCTGGACGAAATCGACGAAAACCCGCAGGTCCGGCCCGACCCCGAACACCTTGAGGACTGCCGCTCGGGCGGCGTCCTCCAGATCGGGGTGGGACCGTGCGGTGCGGATGACTCCGGCCTCGATGAGGGGCTCGATCCGGGCGAGATCCCGCGTGATCGCACCGAACATGCTCAGTGCGACGGCCGTTCCCCGCCGCTGGCGCGTCCTCTTCAACGCGGCGATCGGATCGGCGATGACGATGCCGTCGTGGATGAGAAGCAGCGTCAGCGCCCTTCCCAGGACGTCGGCCCGATCCCCGCCGACGAGCGTCCTGTTCCCGAACGCATGATGACTGACGAGGGGCCAGATTCCGCCGTCCGGCGCCGATGTCGCCCGGCAGGACGCGCTCTCGTGGAAGTCGAGCAGCATCCTCAGGTCCCGCTCGCGCAGGGTGAGCCCCTCGTTGACGATCTCGGACGGCGACCTGTTGAACACGTGCCGGTAGACGTCACCGAGTCCCGTCCCGTCCATGTCCCGCCCCCTGCCGGTCATCACCGCGTCCCGTTCCGGCCGGTCCCGGTCGCCGCACCATCATCCACCGCCGTGCGCCCCGCCGCACCGCCTTCCAGCCGAATCACCCGATATCTCGTTCCCTTCACCTGACTGGCGGCCGACGACGCCAGTAGGAGCATGAGAATCACCACCAGCACCCGCAACCGGGTGCAGACCGTCCCTCCGCCCATCGCCCCCGCTAGGACCATGGCGCGCCGGAGGGCCGCGGCATGAGCGGACGGATCCTGCCCGTCGTCCTGCCCGACGGCTTCGACCCGACAAGGGACCGGGCCAAGCTGGAGGCGAAAGTCCGCCGGGTCAAGGGCGGGAACTGGGCCCTGACGAGCATCGACCCGCAAGCCGGACGGGCCTATTTCGCCGACGTCGCCTCTGTGACCACCATCATCGACAATGACGGGTGCAAGGGCGCCCGTCTGCCCGCCGGCGTCAAGCCCTCCGACGGGGCCGCTCAGGCGGCGCTGCTCGCCGAGGCGTTCGACGCCCGCTACCCCGGTCAGGGGTGGACCATGACCGTCTTCGACCCTTACCGGCGTCGTGCCGTCATGGAGCGCCTTGACCCCGACGAGTTGCGCGCCCGTGAGGCCCTGGCCGCCGCCCTGGGGGTCAGGCCGTGGGAGGTGCGGGTGCGCGGCGCGGACGGCGGCGGCTTCGACGTCGACCTGCCGCCGAGTTACGTGCCCTCGCGGCACGACGCCAGGCTCGGCGAGGCGGTCACCACGGTCATCGGCCGTCCCGGCTGGTACCTGCGGACGGACGCCGCGGCCCTGACCATGCGGATCCGCCCCGGTGAGCTGCCGACCTTCCCGGCCGCGATCCCCTACCCGTTCGACGCCCCGGTCGACGACGTCTGGTCGATCCCGCTCGGTGAGGCCCTGGGCGAACCCGGGCGCCCCAACACCCCCGTGCCGATCGACTTCGACGGCGTCCCGGGCCTGCTGTCCACCGGCACCGCCGGCAGCGGCAAGAGTGTGGGCGTCAACGGCCTCATCACCGGAGCGCTCCTGCGGGGCTGGGAGCTCGTGGTCGTCGACGCGCCCCACAAGGCCGTCGACTTCCTGTGGTGCCGGGACCTGTGCCGCCCCGGCGGGTGGGGGTGCGACTCCAAGGAGCAGGCCCTGACGGCCCTGGACCTGGCTTACGAGCGCGGCCAGGAGATCGCCCGGCTGCTCAAGGCCCGCGGCGCCCAGAAGGTCCAGGATCTTCCCCCGAAGGAGCGCCCCAGACCGATCCTCATCGTGGTCGACGAGGCCACGGCCCTGTTCATGCTTGAGCCCGTGCCCCGGGGAATCCCCAAGGACCATCCGCTCGTCGTCGAGGCCGTCGCCAAGAACCTGGTCACCCAGACCCTCGTCAATCGGGTGGCGGCGATCCCCGCCGAGATGCGCTTCGCGGGCCTGCGGATCGTGGTGTCCACGCAGATGGCGCAGGCCAAGACCGGGTTCGGCGGCCCCCTGAAGGCCAACCTCGCCCACCGGGTGCTGTGGGGCGCCAACCCCTCGGAGTCGGCGCGCGGCTTCGCCCTGAGCGACCCCAGGGGCGCACCGCGCGTGCCCGAGTGGATCCGATCCGACGAGGCGGCCGCGCGCGGCGTCGGCGTGGCCGAGTTGGAGGACGGGGTCCCGACGGTCGTCAAGGGCTACTTCGCCACCACCGCCCAGATGCGCGCGCACCTGCTCGACGCCGGCGTGTCGCGCTGCGAGCGCCCCGAACCCACGGCGGCGCAGGTGGCGGCCCACACCCCCTCCCTGGACGACACCGCCGACAGCCCCCGCGCGCCCTTCCGCCTGGAGATCGAGGGGGGTTTCGGCGACGTCGATGACACGACCGGGGCGGATGGGCTCAAAGGGGCCGCCAGGGCCGCCCACGAACTGGCCGCGAGCGCGGCCGCGGCCGGCCGGAGGCCCGCGACGGGACGGGGGAGCAGATGAGCGCCGACCCGCGCCACGGCCCCGGACGGGTCGCGGCGAGGGCGGTGACGGTCGGCCCGCGGACCCTGGAGGCGTGCGTCGCCCACGCGCTGGGCCGCCCCGGCTACGTCGCGCGCTGGACGGCGTCCACGGTGCGCGCCCAGTGGACGGCCCTGCCGCCGGACTCCCGCACGAGAGTGCTGAGGATGATCCGGGCGGCGATCGCCTCCCGCCCGGCGGGCCGGGTGCGCGACGCCGACGGGTGGGCGGACCTGGTGGCCTGGGGCGGGGAGCACCTCGACGACCCGGTCGCCGGCGCCCCTGAGCTGGACGGCGGTCTCATCCCGGCGGCCGTGCGCGCGGTCCTGGCGGGCCGGGCCCGGGAGCAGGCCGGGCGCGTGTGGGCGGACCTGGATGCGGCGTGGCCACGACTGATGACCGCAACCCGCCAGGTGGTGCTCACCGACCTGGCCGACCACGACGACGCCCGCCTGGCCGTCTACGCCCCCACCGATCCGCGGGCGGCCCGTCTGGCCGCCGGGGCCCTGGCGCGCACCGGACGCGCCCAACGGGCCCGCGACCTCCTGACCCTGACGGCGGGTGAGGACGATTCGCGTCGGCGCAGTTGAGGCCCCGGTCGCAGTCGGCGCCGATGGGTCGCGGTGTTCGCAACCCTGCACGGTCGGCGGGCGCATCCGCGCACCACTGGCCCCGACAAACACCATCTCCAGGAAGGTTCCACCTATGGTCACCACCACTGTCCGGGTCGGGGGAAGGATCCCCGACACCGTCTTCCACATCGGCCTGCGAGACCAGGCCGACTCCAGCCTCATACTGTTCGATACGCCGCAGGAGGTGATTGCGGCCCTCGACCCCGGATATTTGTCCGAAGGGGCGGAGGACGAGTACCGGGCCTTCGCCGCCCGGTACCGGATCGCGGTCGCCTTCATCGACGCCGCCCACGACCGGTTGGACCCCGAGGAGGTCGCCGCCCTGAGCGACGAGGAGCGCATGGCCCTGTCGGTGCGCGGCCGCGCCGCCGTCACCGACGTGACGAGGTGGCCCGGCAGGGTCCCCCTCTACGTGATGGCGACTCTGCACGCCCCGTACACGGGGGCGCCCCTGCCCGAGGGGGACCGGGTCTACCCCATTGACCCGTACACGGAGGCGTCCCTGGTCGCGTCTCTGGCGGACGCCGGGCTCCTGGACGCCCGAAAGGTGCGCCCCGGGCAGGTGTGGGACGGCGGGGCGCAGTAGCTCCCGCACCGCCGTTGGGCCGGCGCCCGGATGCGTCGGTCGCGGCCCGCCGCGCACCAGTGGGGACGCGGAGAACACCCCCGCCGGGGACAGGAGCCGACGGGGACGAGGGGAGAGGAGACTCCATGGACCTGATCACCGATCTCACACCCGCTGCGGTGGAAGCGCGTCTGCGCTACGCGAACGCGCTATCCGAAGCAACCATCATCCCGGACGTCTACCGGGGTCAGCCGGCCAACGTGCTGGTTGCGATCGAGACCGGCACCGCCTTGGGCATCCCCCCGACCCAGGCACTCCAATCACTCATTTCGATCAAGGGACGAGTGACCATGTCAGCAGATTTGATGGCCGCCGTCGTCCGACGCGCCGGGCACCGCCTGCGCGTCCTCGAGCACGACGGCAAGGTCACCGCCGAGATCGTCCGAGCGGACGACCCGGACTTCACCTACAGGGTGACCTGGGACCGGGCCAAGGCCGAGCGAGCCGGCCTGTGGGGCCAGCGCGGCCCCTGGTCCCAGTATCCGGGGCAGATGCTCCGGTCCCGGGCGGTCACGGAGGTGTGCCGGCAGGCCGCCTCCGACGCCCTCATGGGCGTGACCTACGCCCCCGAGGAACTGGGGGCGGAGGTGGACGAGGACGGGACCGTCATCGGCGCCGAGCCCGCCGCCGCGCCTCCGGTCGCGGCGCCCGAGTCGGGGCGGCGCAGGATGATCCGTCAGTTCCTGGCCGCCAACGGCGGCATTGACGACGGTCTCGACGAAGTTCTGGCCGCCGCCGAGGCCGCGGGCGCCTGCACCGATCCTCAGGCGCTGGCGGCCTGGCTCGAAGACGTCTACGGGACCCGCCCCGCCAACCACAAGGCCGCCATCGACGTCGCCGTCCCGCCCCGTCCCGGCGACGTCGATGTCGACGTCGAGACGGAAGCGGAGGAGGCGCCCGTCGCCGGCACCGGCCTGGGGGAGGAGGGGCGGTGAAAGCGAGAGTCGCGCCCGATTGGTCCGATGGGCCCGTGGAGTGCCGCGAATGCGGGCGCCCCATGCGGCCCGGGCGTCGGCGTCGGGAGGATACGGGTGTCTGGGCGGGCACCGTCCGCTATGGCGCGGGCGGACGGTGCAGCACCTGCTACAGGCGCGTCGGCCCGCCGTGGGCGGAGGCCGGGGCGCCGCCGTCCGACCGTGCGGCCGAGCAGCGGCGGCGTCCCGCGTCGGGCGGGTCCGCCGTGGTCTCCGCCCCCTCGGTGGGAGAGCCCCTGACCATGCGGTGGAGGCTCCCGCCCGGCGATGAGCCCCTGGCCCACAGGGAGCTCGAGGCCCTGGCGGCCCTGGCCGGCCACCTGCGCGAGAGGGGCCTGGTTCTGTGCACCCGCCCGCAGGTGCGGCTGACGTACGGGCGGACGGCGATGATCACCGTCTCCTGCCGGGTCCGCCCCGCGGGGGACGAGAGGGCCGGCGTCCGCAGGCGTCGGGAGGGGGCGGTGGCGTGCTGACCCTGACGGATCTGTTCTGCGGGGCCGGCGGGTCCAGTACGGGCGCTGAGATGGTGCCGGGCGTCGAGGTCGTCATGGCCGTCAACCACTGGCGGCTGGCCGTGGCCACGCACGCCGCGAATCACCCGGGAACGGCGCACGACTGCGCCGACATCTCCCAGGTGGACCCGCGCCGCTACCCGTCCACGGACCTGCTGTGGGCGTCCCCGGAGTGCACCAACCACTCCATCGCCCGGGGAATGTCCCGCCGGCGGCAGGCGGAGGCCCGCCGCGCCGACCTGCTCGGACCGCTGGAGGCCGACCCGCCGCCGGGCGAGGAGGCCGCCGTGCGGTCGCGGGCGACCATGTGGGACGTGGTGCGCTTCGCCGAGCACCACGCCTACCGGGTGATCGTCGTGGAGAACGTCGTCGAGGCCGCCTCCTGGGTGCTCTTCCCCGCCTGGCGCTCCGCCCTCGTGGCCCTGGGCTACGACATGCGCCTGGTCTGCCTGAACTCCATGCACGCCGCCGTCGGCGGCCCGCCCGCGCCGCAGTCGCGCGACCGCCTCTACGTCGTGGCCTGGCAGCGCGGCGATGCCGCCCCCGACCTGGAGCCCGTGATCCGCCCGTGGGCGTGGTGCGAGACCCACGGGTGGGTACGGGCGCTCCAGGTCTTCAAGGACCCGGCCAGGAGGGCCGGCCGCTACCGCTCCCAGTACATCTACCGGTGCCCGCAGGCCTCGTGCCGCAACCGGGTGGTGGAGCCGCCGACCCTGCCGGCGGCCTCCATCATCGACTGGACCGACCCGGGCACGCGGATCGGGGACCGCGAGCGCCCCCTGGCGCCCAGGACCCTCGACCGCATCCGGGCCGGGATCCGGCGCTGCGACGCCCCCGGGCCGCGAGGGCGGGGCCGCCGGCCGGGAGCCCGCGGGAATCACCGCCGCACCAAGGGACCCACCAAGGGCGCCCGTCTGCCCGTCGGCGTCGAACCGGAGTCGCCGCCGCCCAAGGGACTCACCCGCGGGTCCGTCGTCGGACGCGCAGCCGCATGACGGCGAGGGCGGCCAGGGCCCCGGCCCAGGATCCGGCTGCATTCTGACCGACGTTCGCCCAGCTGGCCCGGCGGTCCAGGGCCGTCACCAGCAGCTGGGTCAGCTCCGCGCTCGCGCCCAGGGCGCAGCCGAGCAGGGCCCACGCCCACCACGGAACCCTCGGCCAGCCCAGGGTGCCGAGGAAGGTCAGCGGTGCGAGCATGACCAGGTTGAGCACCACGTCCTTGTCCGCCTCGGAGAGGAACCACAGGCCCAGAATGCTCTTGGCCTGCGCGACGTCCCCGCCCGAGGGCCACAGGACCGCCAGCAGGATGACGACCAGGCAGACGACGGTCCCGGTTCGGGCGAGGCGGTGGGTGGCGGCGTCGGTGGACACGGGCCCGAGGCTAGTAGAGGCCGGTGGAGCGTCGTCGTTCGTGCTGGCCGGGTCACACGGGCCGGGCCCGGCGGCACGCTGCTGCGGGCGCTGCTCATGGGCGATGCCCGGGTCGCGCGGGCCGGGCCCGTGGCGGGCTCGCGACGGCGTCGTCATCCGTTTTCGCGAACGCGCAGGTTTCCAGTCGAACGCGCAGATGGGAGATGCGCGTTCGACTGGAAACCTGCGCGTTCGCGGAAATCGGCGGCGCGGCGGAACGTCGGAACAGCGGAACGGCGGCGCGGCGCCGCGTTCGGGCGCCGGGCTCAGGAGCGCGGCTGGCGCTCGGCCCACTCCTTGGGGCTCACCCGCACGCCCGTGTAGAAGGGGACGTCCTGGCGCACGTGCAACCGCGCCTCGGTGTAGCGCTGGTGGTGGATGACGCCCTCCAGGCGGTCCAGGGAGTCGGCCTCGAAGCCCAGGACCCACTCGTAGTCGCTCATGCCGAAGGCAGCCAGCGTGGAGCCCTTGACGTCGGGGTACTTGGAGAAGCCGTTGCGGCCGTGCGCCGCCATGATCCGCGAGCGCTCCTCGGCGGGCAGCAGGTACCAGTCGTAGGAGCGGACGAAGGGGTAGACCATGACCCAGTCGCGCGGGGCGACGCCGCCGAAGCAGGCCGGGATGTGCTTGCGGTTGAACTCCGCCGGGGTGTGCAGGCCCATGCAGGACCATACGGGGGCGAGGTAGCGGCCGATCGCGGAGGCGCGCAGGCGGTGGTTGGCGTCCTGGAGCCTCTCGGGGTCGTCGCTGAGCCACCACACGAGCAGGTCGGCGTCGGAGCGGAAGCCGGCGACGTCGTACCAGCCGCGGGTGGTGACCTCCGAGGCGCCGATGAAGAAGAGGGACTCGCCCACGAGCCGGCGCCGGGTGTCCTCCAGCGGCGGCAGGGGGGCGGTGAGGCGGAAGACGGCGAAGAGGGCGTAGTGGAACTGGTTGTTGACGGCGTCGAGGTCGATGTCGGTGGCGTCGCGCGGGTCGTGGTGGGGGCGGCGCTCCTCGTCGTGGAAGCGGTGGATGCCGGCGGCGTCGGCGGCATCGGTGCCGACGGCGGCGTCGGGGGCGGGATCGGCGGGGACGCCGGTGGCGTCGGGCCGGGTGTGGGTCATGGCGGTCTCCTTCGTCGGCGTCCCGTGGCGGGGCGACTCAACGGCAACGGTAGCGCCTACCGGGGTCGGCGGGGCGGGTCCGCGGGGCCCGAAGGCGCTCGCGGGCCCATCGCGCCTACCGGGGTCGGCGGGGACGGGCGGAGTGCCCCGAAGCGGCGGGCCGGCAGCAGGACTCGGGGCACACGGTGTGGAAGGGGCCGGTGCCCGTCGTCGAGGCCGGGGCCACATCCTCGCCCCGGGCGACGGCGGCCCGCTCGAGCAGGACGTCGGCCAGGGAGGCGATGAAGGCGGGGTGCGTGCCCGCGGTGGCCGCCCGGACGCAGGGCATGGCGAGCCGCTCGGCGGTGGCGCGGGCCTCGGTGTCCAGGTCGAAGACGACCTCCATGTGGTCGGCCACGAAGCCGATG
>ERZ773070.2395-NODE-2395-length-10653-cov-7.974901_pt1 | contig 10653 bp, 5 predicted proteins | sample MGYA00580618_ERZ773070 | MGnify/ENA primary metagenome ERZ773070 (study PRJEB29015, sample SAMEA2738023) | human oral metagenome | biome: human oral; feature: human-associated habitat; material: dental | place: China | collected 2019 ...
TCGCCCACCTCGCCGAGGTCGCCCCCGACGCCGTCCCGGCCGACCAGGACGAGGTCCCCGGCACCGGGCGGGCCGTCGCCTGCGGTCTGGCGGCACTGCCCGAGGACCTGACCGGAAGCGTCGTCGTCACCAGCGGTGACGTCCCCCTGCTGGACACCGCCACCCTTGAGGCGCTGGTCCGCCAGCACGCCGAGCGCGGTGACGCCGTCACCCTGCTGACCACCGAGCTGGAGGACCCCACCGGTTACGGGCGCGTGCTGCGCGCCTGCGCCCAGGACCCTCAGGCGGATCCGCTGAGCGTCGCGGCCGTCGTCGAGCAGCGTGACGCCTCCGAGACCCAGCGCGCCATCCGCGAGGTCAACGCCGGCGTCTACGTCTTCGACGTTGCCATGCTGCGAGACGCCCTCGCCCGGCTTGGGACCGACAACGACCAGGGCGAGGTCTATCTCACCGACGTCGTCGCCCTCGCTCACGGCCGGGGTCTGGCCACCTCGGCCCTCGTCGTCACCGACCACTGGCTCGTCGAGGGCTGCAACGACCGCGCCCAGCTCGCGGCGCTCGGCGCCGAGCTCAACCGCAGGGTCCTCACGGGCTGGATGGCGCAGGGCGTCGGCGTCGTCGACCCCTCCTCCACCTGGGTCGACGTCGACGTCGAGCTGTCCCGCGACGTGGTCCTCGAGCAGGGGGTCCTGCTGCGCGGGCGCACCCGCCTGGGCGAGGGCACGCGCGTGGGTGCCTACAGCGTCCTGACCGACGTGTCGGTCCCCGCGGGCGCCGTCGTCGCCCCCTTCTCCCAGCTCGACGACGGCCCCGGCCGGGACCGGTGAGCCGCGCGGCCATCACCAGACCACCAGAACCCACCATCCACCAACCTGAGCCACAGGGCCTCAAGAGGGGACACAGTTCATGACGGGCATCATCACGAGCGGTGAGAAGCGGCTGGTCGTTGTCTCGGGGCGCGCGCACCCCGAGCTCGCGGCGACGGTCGCCTCCGAGCTCGGTACGGAGGTGCTGTCCTCCACGGCCTACGACTTCGCCAACGGTGAGACCTATGTGCGCTTCAACGAGTCGGTGCGCGGCTGCGACGTCTTCGTCGTGCAGTCCCATGGTGACCGCGTCAACGACTGGCTTATGGAGCAGCTCATCATGGTCGATGCCCTCAAGCGGGCCTCCGCCAAGCGCATCAGCGTGGTGGCCCCGTTCTTCCCCTATGCCCGTCAGGACAAGAAGCACCTGGGGCGTGAGCCGATCTCTGCGCGACTGGTCGCGGACCTGTACAAGACCGCGGGCGCGGACCGCATCATGAGCGTGGATCTGCACACGAGCCAGGAGCAGGGCTTCTTCGACGGTCCCTGGGATCACCTGTGGGCCCAGCCCGTGCTCGTGGACTACATCAAGAACCGCGTCGATCCCTCCACGACGACGGTCGTCTCCCCGGACGCCGGTCGCATCCGGGTGGCCGAGCGCTGGGCCAATCAGCTCGGCGGCACGCCTCTGGCCTTCGTGCACAAGACCCGTGATGTCACCCGTCCCAACGAGTCGGTGGCCAACCGGGTGGTGGGTGACGTCAAGGGGCGTTCCTGCGTCCTGGTCGATGACATGATCGATACCGGTGGCACGATCGCCAAGGCGGTCCAGGTCCTCATGGACCAGGGCGCCAAGGACGTCATCGTCGCCGCGACGCACGGGGTGTTGTCGGGGCCCGCCGTCGAGCGGCTGTCGACCTGTGGCGCGCGTGAGGTCGTCGTCACAGACACCCTGCCGATCCCCGCCAGCAAGCGCTTCGGGCAGCTGACGATCCTACCCATCGCGCCCCTGCTCGCCCGGGCGATCCGGGCAGTCTTCGACGACGGCTCCGTGACCTCCCTGTTCGAGTCCGCCGGGGTGTGAGCGTACCTGGCGACGCATGAGCTCGACGTGCCGGGGCCCGCTGGGTCCCGGCACGCGCGTTGACGCGGGTGCGAGAGGGGCGTGACGGCCTCGTGCGCAGGCGGGACCGGTGCGGCACGGCACCGAAATGCGCGCATGATACTAGATCGTGACCGCGATCGGGTGTTTCGCAGGTCACTCCTCGGGTTGTGCTGTGGGCAGGAATCCTCATGATTGCCGCGCTTGTGGGTGCGGGGCAGTCAATGCACCGCTGTTTGTCCTTCCTGAGAGTCACCTGTACGCTCGCGTGCGGGTGTTTCTCATGGATTTTCGGATAACTCTCGTGAAATCTTAAGGTTTCACCCAGACTCCCCACATCGCTCGGTCGTGTCCGACGCACTGACAGAGCTGAATATTCCTGTTCTCAACACTAGGAGAATCGATGAGATCGACTGTTCCTCCGGGGGTGAGTCCGGAACGCTCCAGGTGGGCGCGATGGGTCCTTCCCCTCCTCCTTCTCGCGGTCCTCGGGCTCGTGGTCCCGGGCCTGGTGGCCCCCGCCACCGCCTACGCGGCCGACGACCCGGGAATCAAGGTCGAGGTCACCAAGTTGGTCGCCACCGACAAGGAGGGTAACGGCGAGAGCGACACCCAGCTCATACAGTGGCAGCCAGTGAAGATCGGAGGGACCTGGGACGCCTCGAGCCTGCTCGCCATCGCGGCCGGAACCTCCTTCACCTTAGGGTTTCCCGAGGTCTTCACCTTCCGAGAGCCCCCGCGCACCGACCCCATGACGGTGCGGGACGAGGGCGGTGTCGAGCGGACCGTCGGTGAGTGCACGACGACCAACGCCGCGATGACCTGCACCTTCAACGAGGAGGCTGCGAACCTCTCACGTGCGGGCTTCAAGAACTTCAAGGGCGGCTTCTCCCTCCTGCTGACCGTGGCCGCGGCCACCTCGCAGGGAACGGTCAAGTTCAACCTCAACGGTCAGCAGCGTGACGTCGACCTGCCTGGGCCTGGTGGTATCGCCGCCGAGCTCTACGGTCCCGCCCAGCTGACCAAGTGGACTCAGAACCCCGTCTCGATCGGTCAGACCACCAACACCTGGGCTGTCTTCTTCGACACGGACTACATGCGCGACAACGTCAAGCCCGCCGGGACGATCAAGACGGACGGCTCCGTCTCGACCCTCGTCTTCCACGAGGTCCTCGCCCCCGGTCAGGAGTTCGACTGGTCGCGTCCGGGCGAGGCCTACGTCGGCTTCTACCGCAGCGCCGCCAACAACGAGCTCTTCGACACCCTGTGGAGCATGAACGGCGCCGTCAAGCACCCCGACTGGAACGTCGAGATCATCAACAACGCCGCCAACGACATCACGATCAAGATCACGGGCCCGTTCCCGGCGGCGACCAACATGATCGCCTACCTCCCGGTGAAGTTCACCGAGCCCGCCAAGCCCGGTGTCAAGTACAGCAACACGGTGTCCGCCGAGGGCCTGGAGTCCAGCAGCACGGTGAGCGCCTACTACGTCGACACCGTCGAGATCACTGTGACCATGGAGCCGGGCTACGGCACCTTCAAGGTGAACAAGCTCGTCGAGGGTACGGGCGCCGCCCTGCTCGACAAGGATGTGCAGTTCCCGGTCCGCGTGGACTTCACGCTGCCCGCGCACTACAACACCTACAACCCCGTGTGGCAGCCGCCGGCCGGCTTCACGATCGACCCCGACGGCCTCAGCGGCCACGGCACGATCATGATCGCCCCGGGTAAGACGACCTACTTCGACCCCCAGGTCACGCTGCCCACGGGCACCAAGGTGACTCTCTCGGAGGACCCGAGCGCTGCCCAGCCGGCCGCGCCCAGCACCATCCAGTGGGGCGAGCCCGTCATCAGCAACAACAGCTTCGTCATCGGTGACCAGCAGGTCACGAGCGTGCAGATCACGAACTCGGCGACCCACGTCCCGGCTCCTGCGGCGGTGTCGGTGGGTGACTATGTGTGGTGGGACGTCAACAAGGATGGTCTGCAGGACGATGCTGACAAGCCGATCGAGGGTGTGACCCTGACGATCTCGCGCTCTGACGGTGGGACTGTGAACAACGCCGACGGCTCGGCCCGTGCTGAGCTGACGACGAAGACCGACGCCTCCGGCAAGTACGTCTTCGATAATCTCCAGGTCCTGCCCGCGAACACCCACTACGTGGTGACCGTCACGGCTCCTGAGGGCTTTGAGGCTACCAAGGACGGCGCTGGTGAGCGTGACAAGGACTCCTCCGCTCGGGCTGGTAAGGCTGAGTCGGTGGACCTGACCACGGACGGTGCCTCGGACATGACGCTGGACTTCGGCTACGTGCGTCCGGAGCCGCCGGTCACGCCCACGCCCACGGTCACGCCTTCGACCGAGCCGGACGAGCCGCTGGCCAGTACCGGTGCCTCGATCCTCGTCCCGCTCCTCATTGCGGGTGCCGCCCTCGGTGGTGGATCGGTGCTCGTCGCCCGTCGCCGTCACAACGGCTGACGCAGAGGAGCTGACGCTTCCCTGACGTGACTGTCCCCGGGACCGCGAGATGCGGTCCCGGGGACAGTCACGTCAGGGGCGTTCCGCGTCAGGGCTTGGACGAGTACGTCCTCAGCGGGACAGAAGGAACGTCCCATCCCGCGCAAGACATCTGTTGACCTGTGCCTGAAGGTCGGGTGATCACACCATTAGTGCCATCACCACAATGGCTGGACGGTGATATTCGCCGTCGAATCCCCCGCCCTAGCATGATGAAGAACGAAGGTCTGCCTATGCCAACTCCCGCCTCCAGGCGCGTCAGAACCCTCGCGGTGACGCTCCTGTTCGCGATGATCGTCAGCCTGGCCGTTGTGGTGCCAGGCGTCGCGGCGCCCGCGGCCCCAGCCAACCAGGACATCGTCGTCGACAACCTGACGCTGAGCCACATCGACGCCGCTGAGGACCCACAGCCCGGGCAGCTCACCACGTCCTCCGTGGCCCTGCTCAAGTGGCGCTGGGACGCCAGCAACGCGACTGTCAAGGAGGGTGACTCCTTCACCATCGAGCTGCCGCAGGTCTTCACCTACCGTCGTCAGGCGACGGAGCCCATCTACTACGACTTCGGCAACGGCAACAAGAACGTCTCCGTGGACCTGCCCGACGTCGGCGGTATCCGGTGCCCGCAGGCCGCCGCCTACGCTTTCCAGAAGCTCGCCGGAACAGGGCTTCTTCGACGGTCCCTGGGACCACCTGTGGGTCCAGCCGGTGCTCGTCGACTATGTGCGCACCCGGGTCGACCCCGCCAATACAGCAGTCGTCGCCCACGCCTGAATCGCCCTTGAGTCGCTCTCGCCGGGCCCGTGAGCCGGGTCCGACGAGGGCCTTCCCGTGGGCAGTGCTACCCATGACGGAGGGAAGCCTCCGGGGGATACAGTAATTTCACCGGTAATTAATGCGGCATGATTCCGTCTTGCGTTTGCATGACGCGGACACGGCGGAAACTCCATTTTTCCTGATGGAAGGCTCCGTGATAACGCGCTCTACCGGACGAATTAGTCATCGCTGCAGGTGTTCGAGTGGCGGTGTGCGTCGCACGCATTCATCCTGCGCGCCACCGGCATACCGCTGATCCGCAGGCGCGCTCGCAGCCATATGTCCCGGAGGTTCTTGTGCGACACCGATCCTACGCCACCCGATTCCTCATTGTCCTGTCCCTCCTTCCGTTCCTCCTCGCCTCGATGATGGTCCTTGCTCCCGTTGCTTCGGTGGCGGTCGCCGAGGAGGGGGCCGGCGCCGACTCAGGCGGCGACAACGGTGAGGGCTCTCAGGAGGCGGGAGGCAACACGGGCGCCACCGGCCGGGACTCCGACCCGACAGGCCAGTCGTCCCAGGAGCCTCCGTACACGGCCGTACCCCTGCCGACAGCCCAGATCGACGGCGTCGCCTGGGGCCAGCTCGTCGTCGGAGACGTGGTGTACGTCGTTGGCGATTTCCAGTCCGCCCGTCCGGCCGGAGCGCCTAAGGGACAGCAGGAGGTCCCTCGTTCCAACATCCTGGCCTACGACATCAACAGCGGGGAACTCATCGAGGACTTCGCCCCCATCCTCAACGGTGCGGGGCGGAGCCTGGCTCTCTCCGAGGACGGCAAGACCCTCTACGTCGCCGGGGAGTTCGATAAGGTCAACGACGAATGGCACAGCCGCCTGGCCGCCTTCGACATCTCCCAGGGCCCCGGAACCCTCATCTCCTCCTTCCGTCCCGTGTTCAGCACGACCGTCAAGGACATCGCGGTCGCCGGAGACACTCTCTACGCCGGGGGCTACTTCACCAAGGTGAACGACCAGCAGCGGGTCCGGCTGGCCGCCCTCAAGGCCTCCACCGGTGAGCTCATGGACTGGACCGCCTCCGCTGAGGGTCCCAATGCCCAGGTCTACGCGATCGAGGTCTCGCCGGACCACTCCAAGGTCGTCATCGGTGGCTCCTTCTCCTCGGTCAACGGCTCGAGTAGGCCCGGCTACGGGATGGCGCTCCTGGATGCCACCACCGCTGAGCTGCTGCCCATGCCCGTCAATGACACCGTGCGCGCGGCCGGCCAGAAGGCCGCAGTCTTCGACATCGCCGTTGACGACGCCGGGTTCTACGCCACCGCCTACTCCGCCGTCGGGCGCCTCGAGGAGGCCAACCTGGAGGGCGCCTTCAAGGCCGACTGGAACGGCGAGCTCGTCTGGCTCGAGCCCTGCCACGGCGACACCTACGGGATCGCCCCCACCCAGGAGATGGTCTACACGGTCGGGCATGCCCACTCCTGCGAGACCATCTACGGGTTCCCCAACATGCCCGAGGTTCGCAAGGACGGTCCGCACCCCCTGTACGTGCGCGCCATGGCCTTCACCAACAGCCCCGACATCACCATCCGTCACCAGGGGGTAGTCGATGGCTACCAGGACTGGTCGACCTCGGGCTACAAGAGCCCCACGATCGTCGGCTGGTACCCGGACCTGCAGGCGGGCACCAAGACGGGCATGTCCCAGGCAGCCTACAAGGTTGACGTCACCGATAAGTACGTCCTCATGGTGGGTGAGTTCATCGAGGCCGACGGCAAGGTCCAGCAAGGGATCGTGCGCTATCCCAGGCGGGCCGGTCAACCCACGCTGCCGCCCGAGGGTAATGCTGAGACCCTGGCCGTCAAGGCCGAGGTGACGGCGTCGGGCTCGGTCGACGTCAGCTTCACCGCCACCTGGGACCGCGACGACCCGACCCTGACCTACAGCCTCTACCGCGATGACGAGACCACGCCAGTGGCCACCGAGAAGATCAACGACACCCGCTGGGCACTGGGATCTCACACCCTGAAGGACATCGGCAGCCCGAGCGGTGAGCACACCTATCGCCTCGTGGTCTCCGACCCCAGCGGTAACACGATTACTGCCCAGACCTCCGGCGTCACGGCCTCCAAGGCCGCCGACAGGAATGCGGATCAGGCCGGTGGCGTCGAAAGCGGTCTGAGATAGGGACCTGGCCGAAAATGCCGACTACCAGGAGCGGCGGGGCGGCTGCGCACCACGCCGGACCGAGGTCATGGAGACCGCTGAGGTCAATGACTCCGGTGAGACGGCGGAGGCCGTCCGCCGTCCGGGGTGGATCGACGGCGGCGGAGGCGGTGGTGGTGGGGCATCCGGCGGGTCGGGGCTGCGGTGACGGCCGCTGACCGAGACCTGAACCGGCGTGAGGTGACGGGTCTCAGCAGCGGGCTCCTCCGTCAGCGGCGCCACGAGGGTCAGTCGCGGCTTGGACGTCCGCCGACGTCGGGCCTGGACCTGTCGGCGCGAGGGCATTTGCTGGCGTGCCGACAGCGGGCGGGTGCCGGAGCCCGAATCCGGGCCGGGCTCCTGGCCGCGGGGCGAGGCCTGGGTGGACTGGGCTGCTGCGTCAGTCTCGGGTGGTGGCAGCGGGGTCCTGGTCCGACGACGGCTCGTCGTCGTCGGAAGCGAGGCTGCGTCCTGCCACTCGGTCGGTGATGGCTGCCGGTCCGTTGACGGCGAGACGATACGACGGCGGGTGGGAACGCCCGGGGCGGAGGTCGATGCTGGGGCCGAGACGCGCCGCCGACCGGGAACCGGCGTGGTGGATGCCGCCGAGGTGGGCGGGTGCTGGTAGGAGAGGGCTCCGGCCGGGGACGCGGAGGACGCCGTCACCGTCTGTCCGGTGGGAAGAGCGGTGCTGCGCCGAGCGGGGGCGTCGGGTGGGCCTGGGGAGCGGTGGCTTCCGGAAGCGGGTGCGGACGTGTACTGCTGGACCGCGATCGAGGGCGAGGCCGGCACTGTCAGGTCCTCGGGGACGGGGAGCGGTGGCGCCAGGGGAGCGTGCGTGTAGGACTGGGCCTGCACGGGGGAGCCGGTTCCGCCAGAGGCGTCGGGCACGTGCTCGCGGGCCTGCTGCTGGTAGGGGGCGGGCATGATGTCGCGGGACGGGGAGCTGTGCGTGGCGGCTGAGGCCGCAGATGCTGACGGCGTTGAGGTCATTGACGTCGTCGAGCCTGCTGACGGCACGGAGAAGGGGGTCGGCTGAGGGGCGGTAGCCGGTGCCTGATCATGCGCCGGGGCGGGGGAGCGCAGCGGCGCGGACACCACTGGCATCGCGGTCGTCTGCTCGGGCACCTGCTGCGTGACGAAGGCCGGAGCCGCGGCGGACGCCGCCGTCGGCTGAGATGCCGGGACCGAGGCCGACGACGATCCCGACACCGCGGGTGCCGAGGCGGGCGAGGGCAGGGACGAGGCGGACGGCCGCTGGGGCGACGGCTTCAGGGCGGGCACCGGAGCGGACGCGGGCTGGGACGCGATGGCCCCGGGGGTCTGGGCGTGCCCGGCGGTCTGTGAGAAAGAGGTCTCGGGGGAGGTCGTGACCGGCGGCTGAGGCTGAGTATGAGCCTGGAGCTGCTGGTACTGGTTGGAGTCCGGTACCTGCTGCTGGGCTGGGGGCGGACTCGGCCGCAGCAGGGTCAAGGCCTTCTGGCCCAGGGCGCGCAGAGTGTCCATCGCGCGCCCCGATCCGTCCTGCTCACCGTGCCCGACGCCGGGCTCTGCGCTGCGGCGGTGACGGAGCATGGCGTAGGAGACCGAGGCCAGCAGGCCCAGCAGCAGCCCAGAGACTGCTGCGGCGCGGGCACCGGGGCGCTCAAGGGTGGTGTTGCCCGGTGTGGCCGGCGACGTCGTGCTCGTCGTCATCCCCAGGGCCTCCTTGCCCAGCAGGTCGCCGGAGGAGATCTCCTTGTTGAGGGAGGCCGCCGTCGCCTGGGCCATGTTCGTGGCCTTCTGCTTGCTGTCCGCTTTGGCGGTGATGGTCAGGACCAGAGTCTCGGGCGGGTTGGTGACTGTCAGGGCGTCCGACAGGTCAGAGGCCTTCATCTTCAGGGAGCTCGCTGCCGGCTCCAGTACCTTCGGGCTTGTGGAGAGCTCCACCACGGTGGGCATGAGCTCCTTGGCCTGGGTTGAGAAGGAGGGGGAGTCCTTGGACTGGGGCTGGATGCCCAAGGTGGTGGTTGCCACCGCCACCGGTTTCGTCGACAGGGCGACCCCCAGCCCGGCCAGGGTGCATACGAGCAGGATGACGAGGCAGGCCACAAGATTCCTGCGGATGGCGTGAAGGATCTGCGAAGGCTGCACGCTGCTCCTCATCTGGTCTGGATCGGGTCGGTTCCGGTGGCCGCAGGGATCCGAGGACCCGGCGGATATGGAAAGGCTACGGTCCAACCCTAACTGTAAGATCACGCTCAGGTCTCGGTGACTGTAGTAGCCTTCGCTGCGCGCCTGGCCATGCTGGAGGTTCTTCGGTCGTGAGGGATCCGTCGATGTGGTGAGTCTTTCACCGGAGCCGGGCGGCAGGTGAGGGTCCTGAGGACTCCCACGACAACGGTGAAAAAGACGGTGAGGTCGGCCCGAGGCGGTCGACGTCGTCGGACTTCTTCCGGTCCTACCTGACCTCGGTCAGGGTGTCGAAGATGCTCTCAGCATCTTCTCGGGCGGTTCTCACTGCGCTTCCTCGCTCCTGGACGCGCACTGACGAGCCACCCACCCAACGATCACCCACAACGGCGTCACCGAGACGCCACCAGAACAAGGGAGGAACGATGTCCCTCGCCAGGACCCTGTTCATCGTCCTCCCCGTAGTGGCCGCCGCCCTGGCTGTCCTCATCTTCGTGGCCGACCGCATCCACCGCCGGCCCATCATCGGGGCGGGGCTGGTGATGGGGGCCATCGGGTTCGTGCCGGTGTGGGTGATGATCCCCGTCGAGCCCAACGTGCCTCCTGCCACCCTGGCCTGCTTCCTGGTGATCGTCGCCCTTCTACCCGGTTTCTCGTGGCGCCTGACCAGTGGGGACCTCATGGTCGCCACCGCCTGGGGTCTGGTGGGCCTGTCAGTCGCCGCGGCCACACCGCTCAACTACGTCCTGTCCGACGTCGTCTTCGGGGCGCTGCCGGCCTACCTCGCCGGGCGGCTGCTTGTGGAGCGGCTCGGGCTGCGACGCATGGCTGAGGTCCTAGCGGTCGTGTGGGTCATGGTGTCCGTGCTGGCGCTGTTCGAGGCCGTCACCACCGTCAATCCCTTCAGCTACATCACCGTGCACAACAACCTCTACGAGGAGTGGGCCCCGCCCCTGGCCAGGGGCAGCCTCACCCGCGTCGAGGGGGCCTTCGGCCACCCCATCGCCCTGGGGGTGTGCCTGGCGGCGGGGATCCCGCTCATCCTGGCCACGCGGTGGAGGCCCGGCTACCGGATCGCGGCCG
>ERZ773070.2401-NODE-2401-length-10636-cov-8.258766_pt1 | contig 10636 bp, 11 predicted proteins | sample MGYA00580618_ERZ773070 | MGnify/ENA primary metagenome ERZ773070 (study PRJEB29015, sample SAMEA2738023) | human oral metagenome | biome: human oral; feature: human-associated habitat; material: dental | place: China | collected 2019 ...
GGGGCCGCCCGAGGACGGCCCCGCCCGCGTTAAAAGGGCTCTCAGATGCCGATCGCCGCTCCGAACTCCTCCTTGATGCGCTCGAGGCGCGCCCTCGCCTCGTCCCAGGGGACGGGCGCGCCGTCCTCCACGGGCAGGACGACCTCGAGGTAGCACTTGAGCTTGGGCTCGGTGCCCGAGGGCCTGGCGACGACGCGGTCGCCCGCCTCGGTGGCCACGAGGAGCGCGTCCGTCCCCGCAAGCCCCTGGTAGCCCTCCGACAGGTCGATGACGGACTCGACCGGCGATCCCGCCAGGGTGCTGGGCGGCGCCGACCGCAGTCTCTCCATGCCCTCGGCGATGAGGCCGAGGTTGTCGACGCGGAAGGTCAGGGGCGCCGTCATGTGGAGGCCGTGGGCGCGCGCCAGGCGCTCCAGCTCGTCCTCCGCTGTTCGCCCCTGGGCCTTCAGGGCGGCGAAGAGGGAGGCGACGACGACGGACGTCGCGATCCCGTCCTTGTCCCGCACGACCTCGGGGTTGGGGCAGAAGCCGATCGCCTCCTCGTAGCCGAAGAACAGGCCGGGGACGCGGGCGATCCACTTGAAGCCCGTCAGCGCGGGACTGTAGTCCAGGCCGTGGGCGGCGGCGATCCGCTCGAGCATGCGCGAGGAGACGATGGAGTTCGCCAGGACCGCGCCCCGGGGGGCGCGCCCGGCCAGGTAGTCGCCCAGCAGCGAGCCCGTCTCGTCGCCGGTGAGTTGGCGCCAGCCCCGGGCCGAGCCGGGATCCGGAACTGCGACGGCGCAGCGGTCCGCGTCGGGGTCGACGGCGATGATCACGTCCGACCCCTCCTCGCTGGCGCGCTCCATCGCCAGGTCGAGGGCGCCGGGCTCCTCCGGGTTCGGGAAGGGGACCGTGGAGAAGTCGGGATCCGGTTCGGCCTGCTCCGCGACGAGGCGGACGTCGGAGAATCCCGCCTCGGCGAGGACCCGCGTGGTGAGGGCCGCGCCGACGCCGTGCATCGCGGTGAGGGTGATGCGCAGGGCGGCCTTCTCGGCGGCGCTGCCGCGGGCCAGGGCGCTGGCCGCTGCCACGTAGGCGTCGCGCGGATCGACGGGCTCGATCCTGGCGTCGTCCTGCGCGACCTGGTCGGCCGGGGGCGCGCTGGCGATGGCGGCCGCGATCTCGGCGTCGTAGGGGGGCACGATCTGGACGCCCTGCCCGGCGCCGGCGACGACGGCCCCGCCCAGGTAGACCTTGTAGCCGTTGTCCATGGCCGGGTTGTGAGAGGCCGTGACCATGATCCCCGCGTCGGCGTCGAGGTGGCGCATGGAGAACGCGGTCAGGGGCGTGGGGTTCATGGGGGGCAGTTTGAGGACGTGGCACCCGGCGGCCGAGGCGACCCGGGCGGCGGCCAGGGCGAAGTCCACCGAGCCGTGGCGCGCGTCGCAGCCGATGACGACGCGGGGGGCGCGGTCGATCGCGCCCGTGAGGAAAGCGCACAGGCCGGCGGTCGCCCGGATGACGACCGCGAGGTTCATGCGGGACTCCCCGGGGCCCATCCGGCCGCGCAGGCCGGCGGTCCCGAACTCGAGGGGCCCGGCCATGGCCGCGGCCACCTCCTCGAGGGCGGCGGCGTCCCCGCCGCGCGCTGCGGCGACGGAGGCGGACAGGGCGGCGGCCGTCCGCCCGTCGGGATCGTGGTCGGCCCACTGCTGGGCGCGGTCTAGCAGTTCCATTGTTCCTCCTTCAGTCGTCGAGCCCCGCCAGTATGGCGACGGTCGCTGAAACGCCGAGGCGGGAGGCGCCCGCCTCGATCATCGCGAGCGCGGTCGCCGCGTCGCGGATGCCCCCCGAGGCCTTGACGCCCAGGGCGTCCCCGACGGTGGCGCGCATGAGCGCTACAGCGTGGGCGCTGGCCCCGCCGGCGGGGTGGAAGCCGGTGGAGGTCTTCACGAAGTCCGCGCCGGCGCGCGCGGCCGCGCCGCACGCCATGACGATCTCCTCGTCGGTGAGGGCGGCGGACTCGATGATGGCCTTGAGGATCCCCGGAGCGGGGACCGCTTCGCGGACCGCCCGGATCTCGGCCTCCAACTCGTCCGCCCTGCCCTCTTTGACGAGCGCGATGTTGATGACCATGTCGACCTCGTCGGCCCCGTCCGCGACTGCGCGCGCGGCCTCGAAGGCTTTGACCTCCGGTTTGACCGCGCCGGAGGGGAATCCGACGACGCAGGCGACCTTGAGCCCCGGGGGCGCGCTCAGGGGGAGCATCGAGGGGGAGACGCACACCGAGTAGGTGCCCAGCTCGGCGCCCTCGGCCACGACTCTGGCGACGTCGGCCGAGGTCGCCTCGGGTTTGAGGATCGTGTGGTCGATCATGCGCGCCACGTCAGTTCTCTTCATACATCCATCCTTTTCGGATCCGTTCGGGCGAGGGGACGGGGGCCTTCCTCAGATCCCCGCGAGCGAGAGCGCGAGCTCCATCATCTGGGTGAAGGCGGTCTGGCGCTCGGCGGGGGTGGTCACCGCGCCGGTGACGATGGAGTCGGAGACGGTGAAGATGCCGAGCGCCTCGACGCCGGCCTCGGCGGCCGTGGCGTACAGGCCCGCGGTCTCCATCTCGATGGCCATGATGCCCATCTTCTTCCAGCGGTCGTTGAAGGTCGGGTCGGCGTTGTAGAAGGTGTCCGAGGACAGGATGTTGCCCACGTGCGAGGTGACGCCCTTGCTCTTGGCGAGCTCGCGGACCGCCTCGATGAGGCGGTAGGAGCCGATGGGGGCGTAGGTGCCGGGCAGGTTGTACTGGTCCATGAACGCCGAGTTGGAGCAGGCGGCCTGGGCGATGACGACGTCGTAGAGGTTGATGCCCTCCTGGAGGGCGCCGCACGTGCCGACGCGGATGAGCCGCCTGCAGTCGAAGACGTGGATGAGCTCCCAGGCGTACAGGGAGATCGAGGGGATCCCCATGCCCGATCCCATGACCGAAACGGGGGTCCCCTGGTAGGTGCCCGTGAAACCGAGCATGTTGCGGACAGAGTTGAACTGCTCCGCGTCCTCGAGGTAGTTCTCGGCGATGAACTTCGCGCGCAGGGGATCCCCCGGCATGAGCACGGTCGGTGCGATGGGGGCCTGCGGATCGATGTGGGCTGTCGACTTCATCTGTGCTCCACTCCTGAGCGGGTCGGACTCTGCATGTGACTGAGGGGCGTCGTCGCCCCATTACTGGATACTACCCCAGGAAATAGCGAAATGTTAGATCGTGGGTTGACAAATGTTCCACGTGGGGACGGATCACACACCGCCGTCGGCCCCCGGGCCCGCTCCCGGATCCCGGCCAGCCCCCTCACTGGCCTCCTCCAGCAGGGCCGTGGCGAGCCTCTGGTCCGTGACGAGGTGGCTCGCCAGGCCCATCCGCAGGGCCGTGCCCAGCGCGACGGCCTTGTGCTGGCCGCCCGCCACCAGGATCCGGATCGGGCGCGAGGCGAGATCCTCCAAGGAGATGCCCGCCGTCCTCTTGTCGATCGCGGGGACCGCGCACGCGCCCTCCCTGGTGTAGAAACGGGAGCAGGCGTCGCCCGCGGAGCGCTCCACCAGCTCCTCGACCTCCTGGTCGTTGAGGTGCCCCAGGTTGAGGATCAGGCTCTGGCGCCCGACGGAGCCCACGGTGAAGACCACGGCGTCCGTCCTCCTGCCGGCCTGGAGGATCTTGGCGATATGGGGATCCCGTTTGACGACGCTCAGCGTCCTGACGTCCTGGAAGATCGCGGGGAGCGGCAGGTACATGGCCGTCGCGTTCAGGGCGCCGCAGAAGGCGCGCATGATCTCGAAGTCGTTCGTGGCGAGCTCGGAGTAGGAGCTGCCCCCTTTGAGCTGGACGACCGTGACATCACTGCGCGCGGTGTGGCGCAGGTGGGAGGCCACGGCGCTCATGGTCCGCCCCCAGGAGATGCCGACGCTCATCCCGTCGCGCACCAGTTCGACGACCAGATCCGCCCCGGCGCGCCCGAGTTCGTCGAGCAGATCGGTCCCGCCCGGCACGTCCATGTGGACGACGCGGGCCTCGGCCAGCCCGAAGCGCTCCTCCAAACGGCGCGCCAGCTCCGACGAGGTCTCGCGGGGGTCGTGGATCGCGATGGTCACGAACCCGGCCTCCTTGCCGCGCTGGAGGAGTTTGGCCACGGTGGGGCGCGACAGCCCCATCGCGGTGGCCACCTCCGCCTGGCTCAAACCGCGCTCGAAGTACAGCTTGACGGCGGTGACCGCCTGCTCGTCCCTCTTATCCACCGCGCTCCCCCGCTTCCCCGGGCGCCGTCCGCCCGCCTCCTGCCCCGGCGGGGCGCGCGCCCCGCCCCCGGGCCGTGCCCACCGGGCGCGGCCGGGCGCCCGCGCCGTTCACTCGACGCGTTCGAGGACGACTCCGCGCGCCTCGGGGGCGCTGTCCCCGATCACGATCCCCCCCTCCAGCGATTCGAGGGCGCGGGGGATGCGCCATTCGTCGTCCGTGTGCAGCGTGAGCAGGGGCTGCCCCTTGCTCACGCGCTGGCCCGGTTTGGCGTGCAGCTCGATACCGGCCCCCGCCTGAACGGGGTCGTCCTTCACCGCGCGCCCGGCTCCCAGGCGCCACGAGGCGACGCCGACGGCGAGGGCGTCGAGCGCCTCGAGCACGCCGTCCGCCTCCGCGGAGACCGTGTGCGTGTGCTTCGAGACCGGCAGCGGCGCGTCGGGGTCGCCGCCCTGCTCGCGGATCATGGCCCGCCACGTGTCCATGGCGCGGCCGTCGGCCAGGGCCGCCTCGACGTCCGCGTCGCGCACTCCCGCCGACTCCAGCATCTCCCGCGCCAGCGCCACCGTCAGATCGACGACGTCCGCGGGCCCGCCGCCCGCCAGGACCTCGACCGATTCGGCGACCTCCAGGGCGTTGCCGACCTTCAGGCCCAGCGGCGTCGACATGTCCGTGAGGAGCGCCCGGGTCCTCACGCCCGCGTCGGAGCCCAGATCGACCATGGTGCGCGCGAGTTCGCGGGCGTCGTCGATGTCCTTCATGAAGGCGCCGGAGCCGACTTTCACGTCGAGGACCAGCGAGTCCGTGCCCTCCGCGATCTTCTTCGACATGATCGACGAGGCGATCAGGGGGATGCAGTCGACCGTCGAGGTGATGTCCCTGAGGGCGTAGAGCTTCTTGTCCGCGGGCGCCAGGCCCGATCCCGCCGCGCAGATCACCGCGCCGCACCCCTCGCCCAACTGGTGGAGGACCTCGTCGTTGGACAGCGAGGCCCGCCATCCGGGGATGGACTCGAGTTTGTCGAGGGTGCCGCCGGTGTGCCCCAGGCCCCGCCCGGACAGCTGGGGGACGGCGACGCCGAAAGTGGCGACCAGGGGCGCCAGGGGCAGCGTGATCTTGTCGCCGACTCCCCCCGTCGAGTGCTTGTCGGCCGTGGGGCGCCCGATCCCGGAGAAGTCCATGCGCTCCCCCGACTCGATCATCGCCCGCGTCCACTGGGAGATCTCCTCGCGCCCCATCCCGCGCAGGAAGACGGCCATGGCGAGCGCCGCCATCTGCTCGTCCTTGACCACGCCCCTCGTGTAGGCGTCGACCACCCATCGGATCTGGTCGTGGCTGAGCGCGCCGCCGTCGCGCTTGGTGCGGATGACGTCAACCGCGTCGAACTGTTCCATCTCTTCCTTCTTCCGTGATCTCCGTACGGGAGGGGGCGGGGACGGCGCGCGCCCCGCCCCCCGTGCTCTCAACCGCGGGGCGCCGCGGCGCCCGCCACTTCGCCCAGGTCGTCGGGCCCGAAGGCGCCGGGGAGCACTTCCCGCATCGTCATGGCGCCCGCGGGCATGAGGACGACGCACTCGTCGCCGCCGTGCTCGTAGATGACCTGGCGGCAGCGCCCGCAGGGGGCCACCGGTTCCTTGTTCCCATTGACGCAGGCGACCGCGACCAGGCGGCCGCCCCCCGTGCGCACGAGCTCGCTGACCATGGAGCACTCGGCGCACAGGGTGCACCCGTACCCCGCGTTCTCCACGTTGCACCCCGAGACCAACCGCCCGTCGGCGGTCAGCCCCGCGGCGCCCACGGGGAAGCCGCTGTAGGGGCAGTAGGCCCGTTCCATCGCCTCGACGGCGAGGGCGCTCAGCCGCTGCCAGTCCACATCCACCATGTCAGTCCTCCCGTTCTGCCCGCTCACTTGACGTAGGGGACGTTCTCGGCGGCGGGGGCGCGGGATTTGCCGACGAACCCGGCGACGGCGATGATCGTCACCACGTAGGGGATCATCGAGACGAGGTCCGAGGGGATCGACGGCTCGATGTTCGGCAGCAGCCGGGCGACGGCCTGGGCGAATCCGAACATGATGGCCGCGCCCATGGCGCCCAGCGGGTGCCACTTGCCCAGGATCATCGCGGCGAGCGCGATGTAGCCGTTGCCCGCGGAGATGTTGTCCGTGAAAGACAGGCCCGAGCCCAGGGTGAAGAACGCGCCGCCCAGCCCCGCAAACGCCGACCCGAGGATGGCGTTCGTCGCGCGGGTGCGGTTGACGTTGATGCCGACCGTGTCCGCGGCCCTCGGGTGCTCGCCGCACGCCCTCAGGCGCAGGCCCCAGCGGGACCGGTACAGGAAGACGGTGAGCGCCGCGACCGCCGCGTACATCAGGTAGACCAGGATCGTCTGGTTGAAGAACACCGGGCCGATGATCGGGATCTCGGCCAGCAGAGGGATCTTGACGGCGCTGAGCGCGAACTGGTTGGTGTTCAGGTCCTGGGGGGCGTCCTTCATCAGCGTCCCGTAGAAGAAGGTCGTCAGCCCCAGGGCCAGCACGTTGAGCACGACGCCGACGATGATCTGGTCGACCCCGTACTTCACGGAGAACAGGGCCAGCAGGCTGCCCAGCAGGGCCCCCGCGATCGGGGCGGCGACGACCCCGGCGTACGGGGTGCGGAAGAACGACGCGGCCATGACCCCGGCGAACGCGCCCACCAGCAGGTCGCCCTCGATCGCGATGTTGACGACGCCGACGTGCTCGGAGACCACGCCCGACAGGGCGCCGAAGATCAGCGGCGTCGAGATCGCGACCGTCGACACCAGCGTGGAGGTGAGCGTCACCGCGCCGTTGGAGCCCGATCCCGCGAAGACGAGGAACCCGAGGACGGTGGCGGCCCCGGCGGCGCCCATCATCGTCGTTTCGAGGGCGCGCGTGTTCGTCCGGCGCTGGAACGTGGAGTAGGCGCTCCACGCCGCGATCACCGCGTTGATGACGAAGAGGACGCACAGGATCGGCGTGCCCGCGGCAACGATGTCCGGGATGTCCAGGCTCTGCGACTTGTCGTTGAGGCGCAGGGTGACGTCCCCGCGGGCGGTGAGGGCGAAGAGGCCGAGGAGCAGTGCCGCGAGGGCGTAGACGACCGGCATCTTCCACGAGCGCTTGACCTGAATGTCTTCCATCGTCCGTGCCTCGCTCATCGCGCTTCTCCTTTCGATTCGGGCGCCCGGTCCTGCGGCTCCCGCCCGGCCCCGTCGCCGCCCTCGCCGCCGTCCCGCATCTCGACATCCTGACCGTCCCCACCGCCGACGGCCGCATCAGCCTGCCTGCCGCCCTCACCCTGCTGGCGGAACGCGGCATCGGCGAACTCCTGGTCGAAGCAGGCGCAACGCTGTGCGGCGCATTCCTGCAGGCAGGCTTAGCGGACGAAATCGTCCTCTACCAAGCGGGCAAAATCCTCGGCGGCAACGCCCGCAGCCTGTTCGACCTGCCCGAAAACCCCGCCGCACTGCAACAACCCGCATCATGGCAAACCCGTTCCGTAACAATCCTCGACGGCGGCGACCTCAAACAAGTGCTGCGCAAAAAAGAGGCCGTCTGAAAACGGATTTTGCACCTTTCAGACGGCCTCTTACCCCATAAACAACCGCATACATCACAAACACTCAGGCGGCTGAAGCGGCTTTTCCGCAACCGCCGCACCCAACTCCGAACAACCCGCCCGACAAACACACCGCCCGCCGCTTGCCAGCCGCCCCAAGGAGCCGCCCATGAACTTCGCCAACCTCCACCAAAACTTCATCCTCCTCTCCCCGCTCACCCTCAACCAACACCTCGACAACCACGGCTTCTGGCCCGCATTCATCGCCGAAACCACCCACTTCGCCCGCAACATCAAAGGCACGCCCCGCATTAACGCCGTCCAATTTGACGGCGGCAAGGCAATCAAACACAGCCGCCTGTCGTGGCGCGACGAAACCCTGCAAAAACTCGCCGACAACTACCACCGCAGCACCCGGCCGGACACCTTCCATTTCGACTTCTTCTCCGCCGAATTCCCCTCCCCCGCCGCCTGCGCCAAACAAAACACCACCCCCGCCCTGACCCTGAAGCTGACCGGCATCTACGGCTGCAGCCACAGCGGCCTGCTGCTCAGCTTCCGCCAAGACCATTTCGACGGACTGGGCGAAACCGCCGTAAACGCATCCCTCAACCGCCTCACCGCCCTGCTGCCAACCACCCTGAAAAAACAACGGCAATACGCCTACCCCTGCAACGGCAGCACCCACGGCGCATGGACAAACTGCATCATGGACTTATCCCCTGCCGATGCCGCCGAACCGAACGGCGGAGGCTGGACAGTCAACGAAGAATTTGCCGACTGGGCAAAATTTTAAACATCAGCCGATAAAAACAAATCAACCGCAAACCTTATCCGCCATAACTGTCTGCGAATGGAAGAGGCCGTCTGAAAAAACGAGTTGCTGTTTTTCAGACGGCCTTGATGTTTTTAACGGACGCCGTTTATCTGACCTTCAGGTTTGTGACGCATTGCCTGTCGCGCTCTTCAAAGGCGTCGGCACCGCCGAGCAGTTTGAGCTGTTCTTGCGCGCTGATTTTGCTGAAAGAGCGGATTTGTTTGTCGGAGAGCTTGTCCAGCGGCCGTTCCCACATACAGGTGCAGTAGTCCGCGATAACCTTGTCTCCCTGTCCTTCCAAGCCGCGCGCCTTCAAATCGGCCTGCCATTTGTCGGAAAACGGAATGTTTTTGATGCAGGATTCAATGATGTTCTGCTTCGCCTGCGGTTTGGACATGGCGCACTGCGAGAGCAGGGCGGTGGCGGCGAGCAATGCCAAAATGACCCACGCCCAAATGCGGATGGTGCGGATTTTGGCTTTCGCTTTTTTACGCGCCGCGGCTTGCTCTTCGGCGGACATTTCGTTTTTCGGCTCAGTCATGCAGGCTTTCCATGCGGATCATGGTGATTGGTTTTTCCACGCAGCTTAATGCTTCAATGGCGGCGATGGCGCGCTTGACGTTTTTCTCGACCGTGCTGTGGGTCAGAATCACGATTTCGGCGGTGGTTTGGTCGATCACGCCTTTTTGGATTAAGGCTTCGATGGACACGTTTTCTTTTGCCAAAAGCGCGGCGATTTGTCCCAGCGTGCCCGGTTCGTCTTTGGCTTGGACGCGCAGGTAGTAGCTGCTGGTGATTTCGTCCATAGGCAGGATGGTTTGCGCTTGAACTTGGGCGGGTTGGAACGCCAGATGCGGTACGCGGTGGTCAGTATTCGCTTCAATCAGGCGGGCGATGTCGATGATGTCGGCAACCACGGCGGAAGCGGTCGGCAGCGCGCCCGCACCCGCGCCGTAATACAGGGTTTCGCCCACCATGTCGGCATTCACGCGCACGGCGTTCATCACGCCGTTGACGTTTGCCAAGAGGCGGCTTTCGGGAATCAGGGTCGGATGGACGCGCAATTCGATGCCTTTGTCGGTTTTGCGGGTGATGCCCAGAAGTTTGATGCGGTAGCCGAGTTCTTCGGCGTATTTGATGTCGCGGCTGTCGAGTTTGCTGATGCCTTCGAGGTAGCAGGCGGGGAAGTTCATCGGCGTACCGAATGCCAGCGCGCTCATGATGGTGATTTTATGGCCTGCATCGTTGCCTTCGATGTCGAAGGTCGGATCGGCTTCGGCGTAACCCAATGCTTGCGCTTCTTTCAATACGTCGGCAAACGCGCTGCCTTTTTCACGCATTTCGGAGAGGATGAAGTTGCTGGTGCCGTTGATGATGCCGGCGATGCTGCGGATGCGGTTGGCGGCGAGGCCTTCGCGCAGGGCTTTGATAATCGGGATGCCGCCCGCCACAGCCGCTTCAAATTGCACCATGACATTTTTTTCTTCTGCCAGTGGGAAGATTTCGTTGCCGTATTCGGCGAGCAGTTTTTTGTTGGCGGTAACGATGTGTTTGCCGTTTTCAATGGCTTTCAACACCGCATCTTTGGCGATGCCGGTACCGCCGAACAATTCGACGACGACATCGACGTCTTCACGCGCGACCAGTTCGAACGGGTCTTTGACGAAGGCTGCGGACGGACAGGTTTGGCGGGCTTTTTCTTCGCTCAAGTCGCAGACGGCACGAATGCGCACTTCGCGTCCCAAACGGCGGCTGATTTCCGCCGCATTGTCCTGCAACACGGCAGCCGTACCGCCGCCGACCGTACCTAAGCCTAAAAGACCGATGTTTACTGGCTTCATTGTGCCTCCTTGTGAGCCGATTCTCTTAAATCAAAAAGTAAAAACAGAAATTCAGAAAGCCCGAAACGCACCGCCGCCGCAGATTGATATAATGCTGATTTTGCAAGGGCGGAAGACGCAGGCTAAAGTCGCCCAT
>ERZ773070.2403-NODE-2403-length-10630-cov-10.123215_pt1 | contig 10630 bp, 7 predicted proteins | sample MGYA00580618_ERZ773070 | MGnify/ENA primary metagenome ERZ773070 (study PRJEB29015, sample SAMEA2738023) | human oral metagenome | biome: human oral; feature: human-associated habitat; material: dental | place: China | collected 2019 ...
CGTCACACTGGTGGAAATCAACGCCGACGCTGTCCGCGAAATGCAGCGCAACATCACCGAACTTGACCGCACCGATGCTCACGCTGTCCTCGCCCCCAGCGAACAAGCCCTCGAGTATATCACCGGCGATCAGCTCGTCATACTCGACCCGCCGCGCGCTGGCCTACACCCCAAGGTTATTGCGACATTGTTACAACATCTGCCGCCGCGCATCCTCTACCTTAGCTGCAACCCAGTCACCCAAGCCCGCGACGTCGCCTTACTCCAACAACGCTACCACATCGCTTGGCACCGCGGCTACAACTTCTTTCCACGCACGCCACACAGCGAATACTTAGTAGTCTTGGACCGAGCAAACTGAGGCCTCGCCTGAGAATTTGACTTTCTGGCGCTCACCGATGCCATTCATTGTGCCTCATATACACGCCCCACTCAAACACCCAGCCTCCTGCACTATATGAGGTTGGCAGGAAAGCTACCGAAATATACATGTTTTGGCGGTGATTTGAGGGAGTAGTCGGACTTCCAGTCTAGCAATTAGTGCTGCTATGTGCTGCGGGGTTATTTCTCTGCAAGGAAGCGCCGGCCGACCCGGCGAGCCCACCACCACTGGATCAAGGCAGTCGGCAGGATGACTGCTACTCCTGGCCAGGCCACTTCGAGCGTCGGTATAGCGAAACTAAAGAACTGCCGCAGTGGCGTCAAAGCGAAGCTGGCCAGCATCACCACCGCGACCGCCCCCAGATACAGTGTCCGTGCGAGATGCGCCCGCGCATTCAACACGACACCGAGCATCGGCCCAACCAAAAAGACCAGATACACACCAAAGAACATGGCACTCAGCACTGTCAAAGTGGCCGCCTGATCATGGTGGCCCGGGTGTAGGGTAGCGCTCGCCCAATAGATCGCCAGCACGCTCAGCCCGGTCAGCAGGGCGATCAGCAGCACAGCCCGCAAGGTGTCTCGCCAAAAGTGTGCTGGGTTAACCCGGTGGCGCGGCAGCGGCGGGAATAGCGTCCACATAATAGTCGGCATAGTCACCAAAAAGATATTCAAGAAGGTGACATGGCGCGGCACATACGGGTAGGTCATTCCGAGGAGCATAGTGCCAAGCAGTAGAGTCACGCTATAGATAATTTTATGGAAGAACAGCGTCGCCACCACTTCGATCGCTTGCATAATCCGGTTGCCCAACTTCATACCGACCGGCAGCGAGGTGAATGAATTATTCAGCAAAATGATGTCTGCCACCCGCCGCGACGCCGGAGCACCCGCATACATCGCCACACCGAGGTCAGACTTTTTCAGCGCCAGCGCATCGTTGACACCGTCGCCGACCATGCCGGTGAATTTACCTGACTGCTTGAAATGGGCAATCAGCCGCTCCTTTTGCTCTGGTAGCACCCGCGCAAAGATCGTATGCTCATCGGCCGCCTTGGCAAACTCTTTGGCGCTCAAGCCAGCAAGCGCCGAGCCGAGGATCGCCTTATCTGGATTATCGATACCCGCCTGGCGTGCGATGTGCTGCACAGTACGTGGATTGTCGCCAGAGATCACCCGGATAGTCACGCCTTGCTGTTGCAAGAATTTCACCGTATCGACCACACCCTCACGCAGCGAATTACGCAAAATCACCGCACCAATCGGTCGCCCAGTACCCTCGGCCAGGTCTTTCAGGCTGGTCGTTTCATCATCAAACTCCGCCAGCAGCAGCACCCGCAGGCCGCTATCTGCCCACTCATTCAGCTGCCGCTGCGTCATCGCATCAACTGGGGCTCGCTTAGCCACAAATTCCGGCGCACCCATCATCAGCGTACGTGTCTGCCCCGCGATCTCCCCCCGCAGACCAGCCATTTTGCGCGCTGACGAAAAAGCCATCACCTCTGAAACGGTCGCAGCCTGCGATGGCGTCAGCTGCTGAAGAATTGCCTGACCAGTGATATTGCCACCGCTAGTCTCGCGGGCGACCAGCGCCACCAGCTGACTAATCTCGTCATCACGACCCTCCACCAGTGGCACCACTTGCTCCAGTACTACTTCGTCGCTGGTCAGTGTGCCAGTTTTATCCACCGCCAGCAGGTTCAGGAGTGCCATCGCTTCAATAGCCGCCAACTTCTGCGGTAGTACCTTAGCCTGAGCCAGCCGGAGCGAGCCAAACGCCAGTAGCAGCGAGCTGGCCAGTAGCAGCCCCTCGGGCACCACTGTCACCGCCGAGGAAGTAATCGCCTTGAGAATATCGATCACATTATAACCAAAGACATAATAGACGATCGAGATCAACACCGCCAAGATAATCGCTGCATATGTCAGAAAGGCGATGGCTCGCCAGATAGCCTGTTGCAGCGGTGTCAGCTCTGGCTTGTAGCGCTTCAGCACTTGACTGATCGCCCCAGCCTTTGTCTGATCGCCGACCGCCGTGACCCGCGCAGCCCCTTCGCCCGCGAGCACCGTAGTCGCCGCCAATACTGTATCGCCGACCGCCTTCTCAATCGCTGCCGACTCACCAGTCAGCATACTTTCATTTAGTTCCAAACCGCGTGAGGTCAGCACTGTGGCATCTGCTGGTAGCTCATCGCCCGCCTGGAGAACGATTTCATCACCGACCGCGAGGGAGTCATAGGGTAGCTCGATCACTTGACCAGCCCGCCGGACTCGTGCTTTTGGCGCACTCATCAACTCGAGCCGGTGCAGCACTCGCTTCGCCCGAATTTCTTGAACAATACCGATCAGCGAGTTCACTACGATGACCACCGAGATAAACCACGCGTCATTATATTCACGCACATAAATCAGTGCACCAGCCAGCAAAAAGATCGCCAGGACAATCGGTGATAGTATATTGCGTTTGATGATATCCAGATAGTCGTGCATTAGTTTGTCAACACCCTCCTGTAGTGAAACTTCGTCCCAACTCGCCATTGGCCACGCGCATCTGGGTCAAACTGATAGATAAACCCATCTTTGACCTCGAGTATCAACACCAGGGCCGGATTATATGGTGCCAGTGTCCGATAATAGGTGAGGTCATTATCTGAGGTAATTTTGAGGCCAGGGAACACCTTGTGATATTTTTCACGGCCAATGTCATCAAAGTAGCGTGGCTGACCGCGTGGTGGAATGAACAAATCGGCCTTCAGACCCATACGCGAGATGATCTTCTTGACATCAGCCAGGAGCATAGTGGTTGATGATTCAATATAGACAAGCAGCTCTTTCTCGGTGGTCAAAAAAACCGTCGCCAGCCCGGTGCGACTGACGTTCACGCAGGGCAGGATGACCGTCTGGATATCAGCATCAAGCCCAAATCCTTGACGGACAGCACTCTTCAATGTCAGCTCATCATAGCCAGCGGTGTTCATACGCGTTTATTTTACCATTTTTCGTTTGTCTCGTATACTAAGCGTATGGACTTTCAGACACGGTACGATCAGCTCAATCCAGCACAGCGCCAGGCGGTCGACCATATCTATGGCCCGCTCTTCGTGTTGGCTGGGCCAGGCACAGGCAAGACCGAGCTGCTGAGCATGCGCACCGCCCAGATTTTGCGCCAGACCGACACACTGCCGGATAGTATTTTGTGCCTGACCTTTACCGAGAGCGGCGCTGCCACCATGCGCCAGCGCCTGCGCCAGATCATCGGCGAGGACGCCTACAAAATCGCCATTCACACCTTTCACAGCTTCGGCACGGAAATTATCAATCAGCACCACCAGTATTTTTTCCGCGGCGCTGATGCTCAGCCGGCGGATGAGCTAGTGCAGCACCAAATCATCACGAGGATTCTGGAGGGGCTTGACTGGCGTAATCCGCTGAGCGTTAAAAACAACGGTGAATTCGTCTACACCAGCGAGCTGATCCGAGTCATTTCTGAGTTTAAGCAGAGCGGCCTCACGCCGGCGGAACTGCGGCTAGTGATGGCGGATAATCAGCGCGTCATTACCGACATTACCTCTGACATCCAGCAGGTATTTGCGACCAAAATTTCTAAAAAAACTATTGAATTATTTGCGCCGCTGGCGGAGAAGATTGCTGAGAGAATCGGCGAGGAAAATGCTGCGAAAACTAGCAAGGGAGGCGCTACGGAGCTTTCTAAAAATACCACCAGCTCAGCGCCAAATAACACTGCGACCACCGCCCAAATCCCTACCAATTTGCCGTCCTCCATCACCCCGTACGCCCAAGTTCTGGCGCTCAGCATCGCCCACGCGGCCCAAGAGGCGATCGACGCCAACTCCACCAAGCCGCTAACCGCCTGGAAAAACAAGTGGTGCGAAAAGAACGCCGCCGGCGAGTTCGTCCTCAAAGATTTTACCGCCGCCGAGAAATTATCCGCCGCCATTGACGTCTACGAAGCATATGGCAACGTGCTGACCGAGCGCTCGCTGTTTGACTACGACGACATGATTTTGTCCGTCATTCAAGCCTGCGAATCCCACCCGGAACTGCGCGCCAACCTCCAGGAGCAATTTCAATTCATCATGGTCGACGAGTTTCAGGATACCAACCTGGCGCAGCTGCGGCTGCTGTTTGACCTGACTGGCGATGAGGATAATCCCAACATCATGGCGGTCGGCGACGATGACCAGGCGATTTTCAGTTTTCAGGGCGCGGATGTTGGCAATATTCAGCGCTTCCGCCAGCACTATCACGACCCGAAAATTATTGTGCTGACGGACAATTACCGCTCGGCGGCTGACATCCTGACGGCGGCACGCGGGGTGATTACCCAAGGGGCGGATCGCCTGGAGAACACCATTGACGGCTTGTCAAAGCAATTGACCGCGCATGCGTCTGGTAGCGGCGCCCAGGTTCAGGTGCAGGAATTTACCTCGGCGAGCGAGGAGCGGGCAGGGGTGGCACAGCACATTGCCGAGCTGATCAAACGCGGCGAAAACCCAGCACATATCACCGTCATCGCCCGCCATCACAAGGAGCTGATCGAGCTGCTGCCGTATCTGTACCGCCAAAACCTGACGGTTAATTACGAGCGGCACGACGATATTTTAGAGCAAAACATCATTCAGGCGCTGGACAAGCTGGCGCGGGTGGTCATGGCGATTCATCAAAACAACCTCGACGCCGCCAACAGCTTACTACCAGAGGTCATCGCCCATCCGGCGTTTGGCTTTTCGGCGCTGGACATCTGGCAGCTCAGCCTTCATGCGTATAAAAATCGGCAGCTGTGGCTGGAGAGCATGTTGGCGAACAGCACCTTTCAGCCATTTGGCGAGTGGCTGCTGGAGCGGGCAAAGGATGTACCGAATCTGCCGCTGGAGGAGCAGTTGGATAAGTTGTTGGGGTTGGAGATAGACGCTGGGATTACTCTAATCGACTCCGTACAGCGAACATCGCCTGAGAACCCTCAGACGCCTAGCGCGAAAAAAGTATTCGATAGGGATAGTTCCGGCACTCACTCTGGCAGGGAACTCTTGCAATCAACCGGCGAGGAGCTTTCCTCAGAACTTCGTACAGCGATTGCAGCCCGAGCGTCCTCAGACGCCCGGCGCGAAAAGAGGAGTCCTAGTAAAGGCTCTTCGCGTAATTCTCTCGCCGCCCACTACTTCTCACCCGAAGCCCTCGCCGAACACCCCGACGCCTACCTGACCACGCTCGAGAGCCTGCGCACGCTGCGCCAAAAATTACGCGACCGCGCTACCGACGAAACCCCGACGCTGGCGGACTTCCTCGAGTTCATCGACCTGCACCGCTCGACCAAAACCCGCCTGACACACATCCGCCCCCAGGCCAGCGCCCTCGGCGGCGCCATCAACCTGATGACCGCCCACAAATCCAAAGGCCTGGAGTTCCCGCACGTTTTCGTCATCGGGGCAATCGACAGCGCCTGGGGCGAGAAAGTCCGCTCACGCTCGCGGCTGATTCGCTATCCCGCCAACCTCCAGATCCAGCCCGCCGGCACCAGCTACGACGAGCGGCTACGGCTATTCTTCGTGGCGATGACCCGCGCCAAAACCACCTTGACCATGACCTATTCTCAAACCAACGACGCCGGCAGCGACACCATGATCGCCAGCTTTCTGACTGACCACACACCAGCGATTATCCCCGCTGCCGACACGCCCACAGCACAAATCACCGTGGCGCACACCGACTGGAGCACGCGGCTGAGCGCGCCAACCACCACAGCGTTAAAAGACTTGCTAGCACCAGTGCTAGAGACTTACAAGCTCTCCGCCACGCACCTCAATAATTTCCTCGATGTCTCGCGCGGCGGCCCGCAGCACTTTCTGCTGAATAATCTGCTACATTTTCCATCTGCCAAAGGCCCTGCCGCTGGCTACGGCACCGCCATCCACGCCACGTTGGCGTATCTACACAACCACTACCGAGCGACCGGTCAGCTGCTCGATCAGCCAGCGACGCAGCACTACTTCGACCAGCAGCTCAGCCAGCAGCAGCTCTCACCGGTGGATTATCAAGCCTACCAGCAGCGGGGGCAGGCCAGCCTGCAGCAGCTACAAGCCAGCGGCGCCGTCCGTTTCAGCCGGCAGCAGCAGGCCGAGCTTAACCTGGCTGGCCAACAGAGCAGACTGGGTGAGGCCCGCCTGACCGGCATGCTCGACCTCGCCGAGATCGACCAGGCAGCCAAGACGATCCAAGTGACTGATTACAAAACTGGCCAGCCCGCCCGCAGCTGGCATGGCCGCACTGACTACGAAAAAATCAAGCTCCACAAGTACCGCCAGCAGCTGATGTTTTATCAACTCTTGGTGGAGTCCTCGCGCGATTATGGCCACCTCAGCTTCGCCGGCGCCCGCTTGCAATTCGTCGAGCCAGATAGCAAAACCGGCGACATCCTCAGCCTAGAAGACAGCTTCTCGCGAGAAGAGCTGGCAAAATTTGCCCAACTAATCAGCGCCGTCTGGCAGAAGATCACCACCCTGGAGCTACCAGATGTGTCTGACTATTCAGCGGATTATAAGGGGGTGCAAGCGTTTGAGGAGGATTTGCTGGCGGGGAGTGTGTAGACCGCCAGCCAGTTGACACAGCACGAATCTGGTGATATATTATGGAGCGGTATTATTCGTTGGGGGCGCTTTTCTGAGGAAGGCACCGCGAATGGTGCCACCTCCGAATATACCCATGCACGGGGGTATATTTGAAAAGGGAGAGCGCCCTGTGATCTGCTGCAAATCGCGGCAGAAAGGGGGTGAACCCCTTGACGTTTACAGACCAAGATTTTGCTGCCGCCTGTAGGGCGGCGGAAGATGGAGCTGCCACTCAGTGGCAGCTCGATAAACTGGCCGAAGCGGCCAGCCAAGCCGGGGCCCGCGGCCGTGAAGCCGCGCGGGCCCTTCAGAAGTACTACGATAAGAAGCGGTAAGCTTCTTGTCGTAGCAAGGCGGCCAACCTCCGTGCAGAGGTTGGGAGAGTAGGATCCATCCTATCCGCCAAAAACTGAGGGAGGCCGACTAAGACTCTCTGTCATCTGGGGTTTTACCCTGGATGATAGATACGAGCGGTCGGTCTTCCTCTCCCTCCCGGGGTCCATGCCCCCGGGAACCTCCCAGCCTGCCGTTGCGTGATGAAGCAGGCTGGGGGTAACTGAAGGAGGGGATTAACCGCCCCCTCCTTCAGTCGCCCTTGCTCCCGCGAGGTGTATGGGAGCAAGGGCAACGAGAGCTAAGCAGTCGGTGCTACCTTCCCGTGGACAATGGAGTCCACGGATGCAGGTGCGGGTTCGATTCCCGCTAGCTCTCCTGGAGTCGGCTGCAACGATGCAGTTGACTCTAAAGACCGAGAGGCCAGATCGGGCCGCCTCACTTATTCTCTTTCACGTTGGAGAATAATTTGGGCGCTGGTGCTTCCCCAATTGGGGAAGCAGGAGACTTCAGCCTCCCCGGCTGTCCGGCCGGGAAGTCTCTCCTCTCTTACATCCCCGGGCTCGCGTGAGTTCACTCGTCGAGCAGCCTCTGTCGAGGCAGCTCCGAGCAGAACCGCGCGGGCCCGGGCCAACCCCTATCTCGATGATGAGGTAGGGGTCTTTTCTTGTGGTATACTAGGCAAATGACGACAATATGGCAGAGCCTCCCGCAGCCGTTTTTTGCCCTCGCGCCAATGGAGGCCGTGACTGATGTGGTGTTTCGCCAGGTGGTCATGCAGGCGGGTGCACCGGATATCTTTTTCACAGAGTTTGCCAATGCGACCGGCTGGGTGCACGCCGGCGATCGGGCAATCGCTGGGCGGCTAGTCAAGACTGATGCCGAGCGGTCACTGATCGCCCAAATCTGGGGTGGTGAGCCCGGTGATATGGAGCAATTTGCGGCTCACTGTGCGAAGCTCGGCTTTGCCGGGATCGATATCAACATGGGCTGCCCAGCCAAATCGGCTATCAAATCCGGCGGTGCGGCGCTGATCCGCCAGCCGGCTGTAGCCGTCGCCGCTATTGCCGCCGCCAAAACTGCCGGGTTGCCGGTCAGCGTAAAAACCAGGCTCGGTTATACCTATGTCGATGAATGGCGCGAGTGGATTACGGCGCTACTTGAGCAAAATATTGTCAACCTCACCATCCACTTGCGCACCAAAAAGGAGATGAGCAAGGTCCCAGCGCATTATGAACTCATCGACGACATCATCAAACTACGTGATGACATCGCCCCACAAACCCTACTAACTATCAACGGTGACATCCGCGACCGAGCCCATGGTCTAGAGCTAGTCCGTCAACATCCCGGCGTCAACGGCATCATGATCGGGCGGGGAATTTTCAGCGATCCGTTTTGCTTTGCCTGTACCGGCGCTTGGACATCTCAGAAAATAATCCGGGACCCACGTAAGCCAGCCCAGATTTTTTCTGAGATGCCGCTCGCGCCAGATGCACCAGCACCGACGACACGCTCACGCCAAATCTCCGGTGGAGATTTAAGCGAAGAAAAGTACGCTTCAAATCAGAACGATACGCCGTTCACCAATGCCTTAGAACACAAATCTGAACTAATCGCCTTATTACATTACCACCTCGACCTCTTTGACCACTACCAGCCGATCCTCGGCCGACCATTCGAGACGCTTAAACGCTTCTTCAAAATCTATATTCGTGATTTCGATGGCGCCAAAGAACTACGCGAGCAGCTGATGCACACCACAACAACACGTGAGGTACGCCAACTGCTCGAAAAATACCAATAAAATGGTATAATACGTGTATGTCTGAGCACCTCAAGACTCCCGCCTCATACCTCGATGCAGCTGATATTACTACAGATAGGCTGACACGCCAGCCAGAGGGGGTCATCCTGCTATCATATCTGCCAAAGACAGTGCAGTCTCCGCCAAATGTCGAGCTACACCCCAGGCCAGACTATGCTGAGGGGCGCAAGAGGAGTATTCATGGCGTGTACTTTGCTGACCTTGCGCTAGCACATACTGACAGACCAGTGGTCACACAACCGGTCGCCATCAAGCCGGCGCTGTCTGCCCACTTCGCCGCTCACGAATATCGTACCGCCGATTATCTCAATCGCGATGGCCAGCAATTAACCTTCCAGCTCTTGGGGTTTATCCGCCGCGGTAGTCAGTTTAGCACGATCACCAAGTTTGACTCCGGAGTTGTCAGCTACGACAATATCATCCTACAAGAGCGGGCGCGGCCGCCTGAGCAGGCAGTGCAAGAAGCCCTGATTGTCGCTGCCCGTACGCTGCTCATATTACATGACAAACAGTTAGTGCATGGCGACTTTCAGATAAAGAATACCGCCAGTGATATCGATGGCCGGACGCGTGTTGTTGATCTTACTACAATGCGCGCATTTTCTGCCGCCAGTGACGTGTCTGACGACATTACCCAGTATACCGATTCGCTCACGCGCTTTGGCACCCGCCCATCTCCCATCACTCAGCAGCAATTCCAAGATTATTTTTTGGACACGTATCAAGATGGTATCGCCGATGTCTTCCCGGTGCAGCGGCAGGCGGATGTACGAATCGCACTCGCGGGGCTGCGCGCCATGCTATAAATCACCGCAGATTTATCTCGCCAAAATTGCCAAAGTAGGCGAGGAGGCAGCCGACAAGCAAACCACGCCAACGCCCCGAGAGCACACGAGCTCAGCGACGATGTTTTCGCTGATGGCGGTGGAGATCGGCGACTTTCAGGCGGACCATGTGCCGGTCGATCAACTGCTTGGCTTTCTCGCGCTCGACTTGGTCGCCAGCCTCATCGCGAGCTTTGATGGCTCGCTCCAGGGCTTTCTGAGTCTCCGCCTCGATGATGTCATCGCCATGATCAGCTTCGTCTACTAAGATCCGCACACCTTGCTGATCGACTTCGACCACCCCGCCAGAGATAGCAAAAAACTCCTCATCAGCTGAATCTTTGTGAGTATGCACAGTGATGACGCCACCCTGAGCCACCGTCACCAGAGGTTCATGGCTAGGGAAGACTGAAATCTGGCCATCAATCGTCGGGATCGACACCGAATACACTGATTGATCAATCTTGACACCACTGAGCGTCACAAGTTTCAGATTCATCATTCTTACGCACCTTTCGCGGTTGACTTGCTCGTGTGTTCGGCTTCAGCGTCGCGAGCGACTTGGTCGCTCAAAGTGCCTTGCACCATGTAGAACCAGCTTTCTGGCTTGTCGTCGTATTTACCAGCCAAGATGTCAG
>ERZ773070.2404-NODE-2404-length-10629-cov-19.586817_pt1 | contig 10629 bp, 8 predicted proteins | sample MGYA00580618_ERZ773070 | MGnify/ENA primary metagenome ERZ773070 (study PRJEB29015, sample SAMEA2738023) | human oral metagenome | biome: human oral; feature: human-associated habitat; material: dental | place: China | collected 2019 ...
TAGAGTACTTGGTTTGGGACCAAGGTGTCGCAGGTTCGAATCCTGTCTTCCCGATATGCTAATTCATAAAAGACAACGGCTATATGCTGTTGTTTTTTATATTTTATGGGTTCTGGTTTTTTGTTTTTCCATAATGTCTCTATAATTTATAAGTTTTCGTAAATTAGATAGTATCCATATAGGATGTGGTCTTTTTACTTTTTGATTAAAGTATTTGGCTTACTTCATATTTTTTCCTATTTATGCGTGCCTATTGCCTTGATTGAATTTTTATCTGATTTTTTGTATACTAATATGAGGATAATCATTTATCGATGGGAGATTTTTATATGTTAAAGCAAGATTGGCTCGAGTATTTTGAAGCTGTGAATGGTCGTTCGGCAACGGATGCAGAAATTGCTCAAGCTTTGCTAGCTGGTGAGTTTGTAGAACCTGAGGTGGTAAGTGCACATCAAGTTAGAAGTGAAACTGGCTCAATCATATCAGACTCTGTTCCAGCACAAGGAGGAGCTTCAAACGGTGAATATTATGCTCAGCCGAAAAATAGTTTTCAGGAACAGAATAGGCAAGCATTGTTCACTCAGCCAACTGGGCAGCAATATCAAGAGCTTCCTCAGCAACAACCTAACCAAAATCATTTTGCTAATCAAACACAATCATTTGCTCAACAGGGATATCCTTATCAACAGCCAAATGGTGGGCAACCTAACCAGTTTGTTAGTCAGCCTCAATCTTCTGGTCCGCAAGACTTCAATCAGCAAGCTTATCAAAACAATCCGCAAAGTCAGTTCAATGGGCAGGATTTTCAGCAAGGGTCACAGGCATACTACAGTCAGCAACAGCCTGCGCAACCAAGTGAATTTTCTAAAACAATGAAGGGTTTCTGGGCTTGGCTTGTTTCTGCTTGGAAGTCGCCAACTTCAGAAGTTGAAAGTAGCAAATTAAATGGCTATCTTTCTCTAGGATTGACTGTTTTCTTTGCAGCTATTGTGGTGAATTATAATTTTTATAATCTTATTCATTCGGTGAGTTTTGGCTTTTATAGTGGTCCGACTTTTGATTTTAGACTTTTCTTGGTCTCACTGATAGCGGCAGCCCTCGTTCTTTTCTCCATTATTTTAGGAGCCTTTGCTGTAAAACGCATGGTCTATAAGGATGGAAGCTTTAGCTTTAATAAGGCATTTGACTGGTATGGCAGACTCTATGCGATTGTCTTACCTTTTTTGGCTTTTTCTGCCTTATTTAGTTTACTTGGGATTATGTCTGTTTCTCTCTTTCTAGCATGGCTTGGCCTAGTGTTAATTGGGGTTGGTGCAACCTTTGCTTTGATTTATTCAAAATCTAGCACGTCTATGGATCCTTTTTATAAATATTTACTGGCAATTATTGTCAATGGTGTGATTACATTTATCTTTACTTTCATCGCTTTCTCATTACTGATGAGTCTTATGATGATGTAAAGTTCTGGGAGGTGATTTATGGTAACGAAAGAAAAGTGGGTTGAGCTTTTTGAGCAAGTGATTGGTAGAAAGCCAACCGCAGATGAGTTTTTAGAAGGAAAACGTTCTGATTTTGATCCCAAGAAGATTATTTCTATTGCGGCTCCTGCAGGACAAAGTAACGATAGGCTAGCTGAAGAGAAGCAAAGCTCGGTGACTCAGAAACAAAATTTGGGGCAAGATGAGCTGGCCCTAGAGTTTCTCAAAGAAGAATTTGTTGAGGCTTCTCCTAAAGAAGAAAAGAAAGAGATTTCAGAATCGGATCAATACCAAGAGCAACGGGAAAATTGGCTACAAGCTTTCGAGACGAATATTGGTAGAAAGCCGACTAAAGAGGAATTTTTAGAAGCACGAAATCAAGGTTTTGCTAATTTGCCTATTCGCTCTGAATTACTGGAATCGGAATTGCCTCAAAAACCAATACAAAAAAGAAGGTCGAAGAAGAAGGTCGTGATGATTGCTTTTCCTCTTATTCTACTTTCTGTTTTGGTGGCAGCCTTTCTTTATTTGAGCTCAGTGACAGGTGTTAAAGTTGTTACGGATGATTTTGCAAAAGCGGTTACTAAAAAGGATTATGATGGAATCGCAAACCTACTTTCTTCTAACTCAGATAAGTGGACACGTGCAGACGCGAGGGCTTTGGTCGAGCACTTAGAGAGTCAAGAAATCAATATTGAGACCGAGTTGGACAACATTGCTAAGTCAAAGGGAAAATCAGCCTATATAGATGACAATCAGAATAAACTTTTAGGTGTAACTGAAAAAAGCAAGAAATTTGGGATTTTTCAGGAATATCAAATAGTGGCCTATCCAGTAGAGGTGAGGGTTAACACGAACTTAGATAATGCGAGCATCAAAGCAGGAGATAAGAAAAGCCTTCCTTTGAGTAAGAATGCTGAGACGAATATTGGCAAATATCATTTTATCAAGCAGGAATTTACCCTGAAAGGGAAGACGGAAGTCGGAGAAATTGAGAGTAAGATTCAGCTTGATTTAGCCACTGCTAAGAATAATGAAATTAAATTGGATCTTAAGTCTGAAAAGAAACGATTGAAGGTTACTATGCCAGCAGAAGCTTCAAATGCAACAGACCTTAAAATTGTTGTAAATGGCAAGGAAATTGGTAGTAGCTTAGAAACAGATATTCAAGTTGTACCACATCAAGAACTGGAAGTTTATGCTAAGTTTGTTGTTGCTGATAACACTTTTGTAACCAACAAGGAAAGTATTGTTGTCAAGGGAGACACGCTTGATGTTGCTTTATCTTTACCTAAAGAAGTGACAGATAAGCTCAAAGAAAAGGACGAAGAAGCTAAAAAGGTAGAAGCTAACAAGGCAAAAATCACTAATTTCCTTAGCGAATATCGCACGGCTGTTTTCAGATCGGTCTCTAATCGTTCTAATTATTATGCTCAATATTATGACACTTCTAGTCCATCATACAAAGAGATGGTTGAGTGGACTACAGGTGGTGGTGTCAAGAAGGCGAAAATTGATTATTACGATCCAGGTGCTTTGGAGATCCGTGAAGTGAGAGAGGAGAACGGCTCCTATATTGTGACGACTTATGAAGACTATACAGTTCACTATATTGATAGTACTCCAAATAGTGTCAATAGAAAAAATAAAACTTACTATTTGAAGCCGACCGGAAATTCCTTTGCAATCTACAATATTGAAGTTTCAGAAAGTTAGTGGAATACAATGAAATATAATAAACTTATTTTTCTAGCAATGGCAGTCTTGCTTTTAAGTGCTTGCTCAGCAGCCAAAGACAAGACTGTAAGTAATACAAACAAGCAGGCAAGTAGCTCAAAGGTATCTGTTGAAAAAAAAGAGGCTGAAAAAGATCGGTCATCTAGCCAAGATACAAGGAGTGAATCGGATGGTACGGAGTCTAAGAAGGAGCAGAAACAGGACGTAACTGTTGATAAAAATGTTTCTTACAACGGAAGCTACTATAGCGTTCAAGGGAAATATGACGAAATAGTCATCGCCAATAAACACTATCCATTATCAGCTGACTATAATCCAGGTGAGAATCCGACTGCTAAAGCAGAACTACTTAAGTTAATCGCAGATATGCAGTCCAAAGGTTATCCTATCAGCAACCAATATAGCGGTTTTCGTAGCTATCAAACTCAGGTCGGCCTTTATCAAAGTTATGTGAATCGAGATGGACTAGCTGCGGCTGATCGCTATTCGGCAAGACCAGGCTACAGCGAGCACCAAACTGGTTTAGCATTTGATCTGATTGATAGTAGCGGCAATCTGGTTGAAGAAGCTGGAGCTAGTCAGTGGCTCTTGGACAATGCCTATAAGTATGGTTTTGTAGTACGCTATCCTGTTGGCAAGGAGGATTCTACTGGCTATGTGCCTGAAAGTTGGCATCTACGCTATGTAGGAAAAGAGGCCAAGGAAATTTCCGAATCTGGTCTCACACTGGAAGAGTATTATCATTTTACAGGTGGCAATTATGTCCAGTAAAATCTAAGTGCAGACTCAGCGTCTACCTTATTCTCAAAAGTTAGAAGCTACATATCTCACTTTAAAAGTGGAGTTGAAGTATGCTGTTTCTGCTGGATGATTAGAAAAATGCATAGTAAAACCAGTCCTCGTTTTTTGGGGACTGGTTTTTTGTTTTGTTGACACTAAGACCTAACTCATAAGATGAGCAGAGCTCGAGTTGACTTTTTCCTATTCTTTTATAATTTCAATTTTTTCGATTTTAATATCTGTTTTGGGTTTGTCTTTATCGCCAGTTTCTGTGGCAGCGATTTTATCTACTACGTCCATGCCTTCAATGACTTGACCAAAGACAGTATAGCCGCCGTCAAGACTTGGATTTCCGCCGTTTTTGTAAGCTTCAATGATTTTAGCTGGGAAGGTGTCGGTCGGTAATTGTTTGGATAAGTCTTTCTTGCTTTGGTTGATGAAAAATTGACTGCCGTTGGTGTCTTTTCCAGCATTGGCCATGGCTAATGCACCGCGCAAGTTGTAGAGGTAAGGGGAATATTCATTCTTGAAGCCATTTCCTGGGTCGATAGACTTATTTTTGCCTTTCCAGATGGATTCGCCGCCCGTGCCATTTCCTTTAGGATCACCTGTCTGAATCATGAAATCATTGATAACACGGTGGAAAATCACCCCATCATAATAGCCTTCCTTGGCATGTGTCAGAAAATTTTCGACAGCTAAAGGAGCGTATTTAGGAAACAGCTTGAGGCGAATGTCTCCTTGTGTTGTGATAATCTTGACTTCAGCCTCATCTTCAGCAACTTCTGTAGATAGTTGTGGGAAGTTAGCATTCTCATTGGTCATGGCATCCTTGTACTGTTCACGGAGTTTTTGAGCTTCAGCTGCCTCAGAGCTAGTATCGGTAGCAGAAGACTGCTTAGGAGCGCTGGAGGACTTGGTAGTAGAATCTTCTTTAGTGGAGCAGCCTGTCAGAGCAAGTGCAGATAAAAGACTAAAAAGAATGATTTTTTTCATAAATAACCTTTCTATGCATAAGTTTATGAACTATTGCTATTTTACTATAAGTGCTTTAGTTTTTCAAACTTTCCTGCGTCAGAAATTCCAAGAGCAGGGATTTGAGGCTTTCTGGACGCAGATTACAGTTGTAAAGTTCTTGTAAGCTGACCCATTCGGGCTGGTAAATGTTTTGGAGACTACTGCGCTGGGCTTCCTCGCCCTGCATGAGGGGAGTCTCAGCCGTACTTAGACTGGTGTAAAAATAATACTCCTCTTTGCCCTGATTGTTCAGGGAAAAAGCTGTGTGTAGCTGGTCAGCAGAAAAACTAAGATTGACTTCTTCTTTTATTTCCCGTAAGGCGGCTGCTAGAGGTCCTTCTCCCAGTTCGATAGTCCCACCTGGAATCACGAAATACTCTTGTCCATTCTTCCAGCGGTGAATCAGCAAAACCTTATCCAAGAAAGGATTGTAGATAATCACGCCTGCTCGCATACTATTCTCCTTTCCGCTGTTTTCTTCTAAATAGTCTAGCAAAAATAGCTAAAGATTACCAATCTGAGCTATAAAAACATTTTCTTGAAATTTCTGCATACGAGAAAAAAATATTTATGATAGATTGAATGTGATACATCAGAAATGGAACGTTTATGCCTAGAGATTTGAAGGAAGCTATATTGTTCATCTGGTTTTATAACGGCTTTTTTAGTAGAGCTATTGGTCAAAGAACTGGCCGTTCGTTTTTTGAAAGATCATCATAAGCGCTGGCAAAATATTAGGGTGTATCCTTGTTAGTGGAACGCTATTTGGGAGTTTGGGGAACAAATTTTGTAATGGCGCTTTCCCTTAACTTTCTCTTGGCTGGTCCGTTCTCGCCTTTTATACTAGGGCGTATTCAGAAACCTTTCCCTAATTAGGAAAAAGTCGAAGATTTTGAGGACGATAGTGAAGTTCCGAGAATTATTTGAGGAAAATTATGGTAAAATAAGAAAAGAATCATTGGTTTCGTTTGATAAAAATTTGTCGTTCGTTTGAAGGGGGCTTGATTATGGCAAGACGTTTAACAAGAAGTGCTGATGATAAAATCATTGCGGGAGTTTGCTCCGGGCTGGCTCGGTATTTTAATATAGATCCGGTTATTATCCGTGTCATCTAGGGAGTCTCCTTTTTCGCTTATGGAATTGGGCTTCTTCCCTACCTCATTTTTTGGTTAATTTTGCCAGAAGAATAAAGCAGAAACTAGTTGCAAAAGGCAGCTAGTTTTCTCTTTAGAAGATCTTAAAATATGGTATAATGAAAGTTATGGCAAATAAGAAAAATACAAAAAATGGTCGGACTACGAGACGGCCGACAAAAGCGGAATTAGAAAGACAGAAAGCGATTCGACGGATGATAGTCACCTTTGTTTTGGCTATTGCTTTGTTGTTTGCTGCTTTGAAGCTGGGGGCTTTTGGAGTCACCATTTATAATTTAATTCGGGTTCTGGTAGGGAGTCTGGCTTATGTGGCGATTCTAGCTGCCTTGTTTTATCTCTTTTTCTTTAAGTGGCTGCACAAACATGAGGGGAAGATTTCAGGCTTTATCAGCTTTTTCTTAGGACTCAGCTTAATTTTTCAAGCCTATTTTGTTCATGTTTTGCATTTGAAAGGGCAGGTTTTATCCACTACGCTTACGCGAGTCTTGACAGATTTGTTGGCCTTTAAAGTGACCTCATTTGCTGGTGGGGGGCTGATTGGGTCGGCTCTTTATGCTCCGATTTCTTTTCTCTTTTCAAATATAGGCTCTTATTTTATCGGGCTGCTCCTGATTTTGTTGGGGACTCTGCTCATGAGTCCATGGTCGCTTTATGATCTTGCTGAAAAATTTAGCGTGGCTTTCCAAAATTGGAGAGAAAAAGAGGAAGAAAAACGTCAGCTCCGTTTTCTTGAGCAGGAGGAGAAAGCTGCACAGGCAGCTATGCAAGCCATTGAGGTAGAGCAGGCAGAAGCTGGAGTGGATCCTGAAACGGGAGAGATTCTAGATGCCGAGGATTTGTCCTATTCGCCTATGGACTTTGACGAGGCGGACTATGCTGAAGAGGGAAACTATAATCCTCATGAACCGCTAGACTTTGGCCGAGAAGAGGAAATAGAAGAAGCAGAGGCGGACGTAGAGGTAGATTTTACGACCAAAGAAAGTCTAGACTATAAGCTGCCGACCATCAATCTCTTTGCGCCTGATAAGCCTAAAAACCAGTCTAAAGAAAAGCGGATTGTCCGAGAAAACATCAAGATTTTGGAAGAAACATTTGCTAGCTTTGGGATTAAGGTTACTGTCGAACGAGCTGAAATCGGACCTTCTGTCACCAAGTACGAGGTTAAGCCAGCTGTCGGTGTTCGGGTCAATCGGATCTCTAATCTGGCGGATGACTTGGCTCTCGCTCTAGCTGCCAAGGATGTGCGGATTGAAGCGCCGATTCCTGGAAAGTCTCTTGTTGGGATCGAAGTACCCAACTCTGAAATTGCGACTGTGACCTTCCGAGAACTCTGGGACCAGTCTAAAACCGATGCTAGCAAGCTCTTAGAAATTCCTCTAGGAAAAGCTGTTAATGGCTCTGTCCGCTCCTTTGACTTGGCTAAGATGCCTCACCTCTTGGTGGCTGGCTCTACTGGATCTGGTAAATCTGTGGCCGTCAATGGCATTATCGCCAGCATTCTCATGAAAGCCAGACCGGATGAAGTCAAGTTTATGATGGTGGATCCTAAGATGGTGGAGCTGTCTGTTTATAATGACATTCCCCACTTGCTTATCCCAGTCGTAACAAATCCTCGCAAGGCCAGCCGCGCCCTGCAGAAGGTCGTAGACGAGATGGAAAACCGCTATGAACTCTTCTCCAAGGTCGGTGCCCGTAATATTGCTGGTTATAATGCTAAGGTTGCTGAGTACAATGCCCAATCTGAGTACAAGCAAGTTCCCCTGCCTTTAATCGTTGTCATAGTGGACGAGCTGGCTGACCTCATGATGGTAGCCAGCAAGGAAGTGGAAGACGCCATTATCCGTCTGGGACAAAAAGCGCGTGCGGCTGGGATTCACATGATCCTGGCTACCCAGCGGCCATCTGTAGATGTTATCTCGGGTCTGATCAAGGCCAATGTACCCTCTCGGATTGCCTTTGCTGTGTCCAGTGGGACAGACAGTCGGACCATTCTGGATGAAAATGGAGCAGAAAAGCTCTTGGGTCGTGGTGACATGCTCTTTAAGCCGATTGATGAAAACCATCCGGTTCGTCTGCAGGGTTCCTTTATCTCAGATGAAGATGTGGAGCGTATCGTAGCCTTTGTCAAGAACCAAGCTGAAGCTGACTATGACGATAGCTTTGATCCTGGCGAAGTATCTGAAAACGATATGGAGTCTGGCGGAGGCGACGATGAAGGCGATCCCCTCTTTGAGGAAGCTAAGGCCTTGGTCATTGAGACTCAGAAAGCCAGCGCGTCTATGATCCAGCGGCGACTCTCGGTCGGCTTTAATCGGGCTACTCGTCTCATGGAAGAACTGGAAGCAGCTGGCGTTATCGGACCAGCCGAGGGAACCAAGCCGAGAAAAGTTTTGCAGACAAGTTAAACATTTTCCCGAGCAGTCGGTCAACAAGGATAATATCCTGTAAATAAAAATCTGCCAGCAGTTTGCCGCCAGATTTTCTCTACTAAAGGATGAAAGGAAAAAGTTATGAAACTAGATAGCATTCACCATATTGCGATTATTGGCCATGATTATGCCAAAACTAAGACCTTTTATGTGGACAAGTTGGGCTTTGATATGCTGGATGAGCACCATCGGCCCGACAAGCAGGACATTCTCTTTAATGTTCGCAAGGGAAATCTGACTCTGGAAATTTTTATCAAGGAAGAGGCTCCCAAGCGGCCAGCCTTGCCAGCTCCAGAGCATACTGGTCTGCGGCATCTGGCTTTCCGAGTGACAGATGTCGAAGAAACGCTAGCGGAATTTGACCGTTTGGAGATTCCCCATACCGAGCTGCGTTATGACGACTTTGATGGCCATAAGATGGCTTTCTTCTTTGATCCCGATGGCCTGCCTCTAGAGATTCATGAATAAGACTAGGAGACTCGGAGGGACTTCGTTTCTCAGCAGAAGAATAAGTCATAAGATTTACATATGAAAACCCATCGGCTATGACCGATGGGTTGTGTTTTACATTTATAAAAAGAGAGCGATGACCATAGCTAGGTACATAAAGAAGGTCAAGATAAAACCAGCCCGCCAGAAGAATTTAAAGAACTTGGGATAGTAGAAAGTCCGCTTTTTTCTAAGAAAATAGGCTGTGATAGCAATAGCCAGGCCAGACAAGACGAATAATAGGTGAGGCAAAAGACTGTGGTAGAAGGCCTTGTCTGAAATGATATAAAACTCCATGGCAAAAAAGGGGAAAGCCAAATCTGCAAAATTCAAGCCAAATTTTCTTAGCTTGAAGACCTTCACCGCGATAATCGATAAGATAAGTGTTAAAAAGATAAATAATACAGAAGCAATTTTTAATAATATCATACAACCATTTTACCATAAAAATGAGAAAAGACGAGAATTTTTTCTTGCATTTTAAAAAGATTAGTGTATAATAGAAAAGTATGCAAAAAGCATACTTGTGGGAGGTAAAAATCTCTAATTACCGCCAAAACCACAAAGGAGGATTTAAAAATGGCTAAAAAAGTCGAAAAACTTGTAAAATTGCAAATCCCTGCTGGTAAAGCTACACCAGCTCCACCAGTTGGACCTGCTCTTGGTCAAGCTGGTATCAACATCATGGGATTCACAAAAGAGTTCAACGCTCGTACAGCTGACCAAGCTGGTATGATCATTCCAGTTGTTATCTCAGTATACGAAGACAAATCATTTACTTTCGTTACAAAGACACCACCAGCTGCTGTTCTTTTGAAAAAAGCTGCAGGTGTTGAAAAAGGATCAGGTACACCTAACAAAACGAAAGTTGCTACAGTTACTCGTGCACAAGTACAAGAAATTGCAGAAACTAAGATGCCAGATTTGAACGCAGCAAACATTGAGTCTGCAATGCGTATGATCGAAGGTACTGCTCGTTCTATGGGATTCACTGTTGTTGACTAATCAATAACACCCCCAATATAACCCGCAAGACTTCATCATTTCGAGGAGTGACGTGGGAGATGAAAATCGATTGAACCACTTACAAGGAGAATAGAAAATGGCTAAAAAAAGCAAACAACTTCGTGCTGCTCTTGAGAAAATCGACAGCACAAAAGCATACAGTGTAGAAGAAGCTGTAGCACTTGCAAAAGAAACTAACTTTGCAAAATTTGACGCAACTGTAGAAGTTGCTTACAACTTGAATATCGACGTTAAAAAAGCTGACCAACAAATCCGTGGCGCAATGGTATTGCCAAACGGTACTGGTAAAACTTCACGCGTTCTTGTTTTCGCACGTGGTGCAAAAGCTGAAGAAGCAAAAGCTGCTGGTGCAGACTTCGTTGGTGAAGATGACCTCGTTGCGAAAATTAACGACGGTTGGTTGGACTTTGATGTAGTTATCGCTACACCTGACATGATGGCTCTTGTTGGACGTCTTGGACGTGTCCTTGGACCACGTAACTTGATGCCAAACCCTAAAACTGGTACTGTAACAATGGA
>ERZ773070.2410-NODE-2410-length-10616-cov-2.578354_pt1 | contig 10616 bp, 7 predicted proteins | sample MGYA00580618_ERZ773070 | MGnify/ENA primary metagenome ERZ773070 (study PRJEB29015, sample SAMEA2738023) | human oral metagenome | biome: human oral; feature: human-associated habitat; material: dental | place: China | collected 2019 ...
ATGTGCGCGAGAAAGACGGCGCGCGGACGCTTCTTGAGACGCACGAGCGCCCAGGCCGCCGCGCTGTTCGACAGGTGACCGCGGTTCGAGAGGATGCGCTGCTTCAAGTGCCACGGATAGGATCCGTGCTGCAGAAGTTCGCGGTCGTGGTTGGCTTCCAAGATCAAGGCGTCCGCGCCTTCGATGGCGGTCATGACGTCGTTTGTCAGAAAGCCGAGATCGGTCGCGAGCGCACACTTCTCGCTGCCGCAGACAGCGTAGCCGACGGGCGAGACGGCGTCGTGCAGCGTGGAAAAGCTCTTGATCGAGACCGCGCCGAGCATGACATTTCCAGTGAGCGGCGTGAACGTGTCCTCGGGCACGGCAAGGCTCTCCCTTATGGCGCGGAGCGTCGCGGGAGGCGCGAAGAGCGGCAGGTGATACTGCTTCAAGAGCGTTGGCAGTCCCTTGATGTGGTCGCTGTGTTCGTGCGTGATGAAGACGCCGTCGAGGGCGGCGGCATCAACGCCGAGGTCGGCGAGCGAGCGCGTGATGCGGCGTGCGCTGATGCCGGCGTCGATGAGGAGGCGCGTGCCGTCCAGCTCGATGTACGCAGCGTTTCCCTTGCTGCCGCTCGCGAGCATGGCGACGCGCAGGCCGCGCTCGGCGCTCTTCGGCACAGTAGCCTGCTGCTGCACAGGCTGCGCTGCCATCGCACAGGCGCGCGCCGCGAGAGACTCGGCGGCACGCAGGAAGCCGCTGCTCGTCATGGCGCCGCTCAAGGACGCTTGACCCCGTTCGGCAGGATGAGGAAGGAGGCGCTTCTTTTTTCAGCGAGGAGCGGGGGCTGCTCCTGCGCATTTTCCTCGACGTCCGCGATCATGGTCCGCTGGCTTGCTTCCTGTAGGCGCAGCAGCCCTTCCATGAGGCTGATGTCCTGCTTCTTTGCGAGCGTTTCCAAGGCGGTCGCCGCGTGCTGCAGGAACTTTTGCAGCTGGTGCGTCTGCTCGTCCTGCTTGCGCTCGCGCTCCTTCGCTGCCTCGCCGTTGTCGCGCTGTGCCGTGTCCAAGGAAGCGATGCGCCCAGAAAGCGCTTCATGCTCGCGCTCGATGTCTTCGGCGATCTGCCCAGCCGTCTCCACGAGGCCGATCTCGATGGCGGAGTGGCGCTTTAGGAGGTCAGCGAATCCCTGCTCCTGCGTGCTCGCCACATACTGCAGGGTGAGCGCGAGGGAATCTTTGAGATCCTGCGCGCCCTTTTCCTGCGCTGTGTGCAGTGCGGCCATCTGACGTGCGATCTCCTTCTGTATCATCGTGCCGAGCGCGCTCGTGTCGATGCCGTGAACGCTGCGGAAGGCGGATAGGTCGCGCGGCAGGCTGCGGGCGAGAGCGTTGATCTCGCGCACGAGTCCCGCCTGCATCGCGTCGAGGCGTTCAGCGAGCGTGCGCTCGACCTCGTCGATGCGGCTGAGGATGGAGCGCTCGCGCCGGATCGAGTCGCGATCCTGCTGGCGGCGTGCGTCGTGCATGTCGTCGATCGCTTGCTCGAGCTCTTCGAGCCGCTTTTCCAAGTCCTTCTTGTCTTCCGCGGTGATCAGCCCTGCCCGCGAAAATATGCTCTTGCCCATCGAAATGCCCTCCAAAACGAAATGAACGGGACAGGTGAACCCGCTCTGTGAGAATGTCCGACACGCAGGCATTCTCTAGTCGATAATATGATACTATTTTGATGCCTATTAACCAGTGTAACAAAATGTCGCTTTATGTGCAATAAAGTTTTGCAAATGTGCCGAATCGCAGCGTGAATTAACGCTATGTATCGCTTGCATTGGTCTCTGGTTGGTCGCTATAGATCAAACATCGGGCAGCTGCCAGTCGATCGGCGTCTGCCCCGTGCTTTCGAGGAACGCGTTGGCGCGGGAGAAGGGGCGGCTGCCGAAGAAGCCGCGGAAGGCGGACAGGGGACTCGGGTGCGCCGATTCGATGACGGCGTGCGGCGGGGCGGCGATCATCGCCTTCTTGCGGCGTGCGGGCGCACCCCAGAGGATGAAGACGAGGGGCTTTTCGCGTGCCGAGAGCAGCTCTATGATGCGGTCGGTGAACTGCTCCCAGCCGTGCCCGTGGTGCGAGGCGGCGGCGTGAGCGCGTACGGTCAGCACGGTGTTCAAAAGCAGCACGCCCTGCTTCGCCCACGGCGCGAGACAGCCGTTGTTCGGCGTCCTGCAGCCGAGATCGTTGGAAAGCTCCTCGAAGATGTTCTTGAGCGACGGCGGCGGCTCGACGCCCGCCTGCACGGAGAAGGAAAGTCCATGCGCCTGCCCCTCGCCGTGATAGGGATCTTGGCCGAGGATCACGACCTTCGTTTCGGCGTAGGATGTGTAGTGGAGCGCATTGAAGATCGCATACATGTCGGGAAAGATGCGGCGCGTGCGGTACTCTTCGATGAGGAAGCGGCGCAATTCCTGATAGTAGGGCTTTTTCATCTCGTCGGCGAGCAGGTCGCCCCAATCGTTCTGGAAAATCTTCATAGCGGTCTCTCCTTCTTCCATATTTCTTTTCTATCATTATAGCAAAGTCTGGGATTTTATGTAGTGAAAATTCAGGAAAAATCTGCTATACTATAGTCAGTGTCAAACTGTACATTGGGCGGTTCGTCCGAGAACTGCAGGAGAGGTGTTGGAAATGAATCCCGTCATGCGCTGCGGCATCATCTTTTTTTTCGTCCTGCTCATGCTGCTTGCGCCGCAGTGTCTGCTCCATGCGATGGATTCTGGCCCTGTGCTGCGCGTCGGCTGTCTCGATGTCTCATCCTTTCCCGACGGTTCGCCCGAGCGGCTGCTGTTCAACTACGCGAAGCGTTACCTCAACGAGGTAGCGCGCAGCACGGGCTGGCAGTACGAATATGTGGAGATGGACGAGTGGACGGCGCGCGAGATGTTGCGCGAGGGGCGCATCGACATGTACTTCCCTGCGCGCGAGATGCCCGGTGACGAAGGTGCGTTCTCCTTCAGTGTGGACAGCGCGACGTATTCGATTCTCTCCCTCTATGTGCGTGAGGACTCCTCCCTTGAGACGAACAACCCCGCCGTGCTCGCCAACATGCGGATCGGCGTGCTTCAGGACGGCCTGTATTCCTATGCGCTGACGCCGCTCGTGCGCGAGCAGGGCGTGCGCGTAGACATCGTCGAGCATCAGACCGCCGAGAGGCTGCACGAGGCGCTCGCGCGGGGCGAAGTCGACGCCATTTTGGACAGCGCGAGCCGTCGAAAGGACGGAGAGAAGCTGCTCCTGCGCGTGGCGCTCATGCCCGCGAAGTTCATCGCGGCGAAGAAGCGGGAAGGTCTGCTGAAGAACCTCAGCGATACGATCCTTTATACGGAAAGGGTCAATCCGAGCTTCGAGACGTATCTGGGCAAGGCCTTTCTCGATCGGGCGCAGAACCAGCTCGTGCGCTTCAATGCGTCGGAAAATGCCTACCTGGCATCCGCGACCGACCTGCGCGTCGTCTACGTCGGCGGCCATGAGCCGTTCTTCGGCGACCGTTTGGAAAAAGGTGTGCCCGAGGGCATCTATCCGAGCATTCTGCAGGCGCTCGGCGAGACGCTCGGCCTGCGCTTTCGCTTCGTACGCGCCGAGGACAACGAACATGCTCTGAAGATGCTGCGCGAGGGCGAGGCGGACATCTTCTTCTGCGTCTACAACAACCTGCCGTCGATGAGGGATCTCTTCTTCACGGCGACCTTTGCGACGGAAGATTTCTCCTACGTCGTGCGGCGCGGCGCAGGCGACGTGCCGACGGGGACGGCGCGGGTTGCACTGCCGCGCTGGTTTCACGGCATGCGTACCTACCTGAATATGCAGCATCCGAACTGGCAGATTGTGCCGGTTGACGAGCCTGCCGATTGCCTGCACATGATCGAGGAGGGCGGCTGTGATTTCGCGCTTCTGCCGTCGCTCTTTCTGCAGCAGAGCAGCCTCCTGTCGATGCACCCGAGCCTTGTCGTGCTCGCGAGTCATTCGGCGGAGATCCCCGTGAGCATCGCGATCTCGGGCGAGCAGCCGCGCGTCCTGCAGTCCGTTCTGACGAAGGGCATCTTGAAGATGGATCCGCGCCGCGTGCAGGAGATCGTCAACGAACACATGACGGGGCGTCTGACGCTGACGGCTATCGTCGCGCGCTATCCGATGCAGACGGTGGCGCTCGCCGTCATCTTCCTGCTCTCCGTGTTCGTCGCCGTGTTCCTCATTGAGCGCTCGCGTGCACAGAGACGCCAGTCGGAGGTGCTGCTCGCGAAGAACGAGGAGCTGGAAAAGGCGGTCGAGGAGCAGAAGAAGCTGATGCGTGCGCGCGACATCTACAAGCAGGAGGCGGAAATCGACCCCCTGACGGGGCTTTTGAACAAGAAGGCGATCCAGTCCGCCTGCGAGGAGATGCTGGCAGGCCCCTTGAAGGAAGGGGCGGTTCATGCGTTCTTCGTCATGGATCTCGACCACTTCAAGGAAATGAACGATACCTACGGCCATCAGGCGGGCGACGATGTCCTGCGCCGCTTTGCGCAGGAGGTGCGCTCGATCTTCCGCCAGTCGGATCACGTCGGACGCTTTGGTGGTGACGAGTTTACTGTGCTCATGCCGAATGTGACGACACTTGTCGCCGTCGAGCGCCACGCACGTCAGCTCATGACGGCGGCGCAGGAGCTTGAGGTGCGCGATGACCGCTCGCTGCTCTCCGTGAGCATCGGCATAGCGCTCGCGCCCCTGCACGGCACGACCTACGACGATCTCTTCATGGCGGCGGACGCGGCGCTCTATGATGTGAAGCGTGCGGGACGCAACGGCTGGAAGATTTATGATGCGAAAGAGGATGGAGGGGTTTTATGCCCGAAGGAAGAATGACGGAGAAGATGCGGCGTCTTCTGGCGAGAGTTTCCCTGGCGGCGCTTCTCGCCGCATGTGCGGGAGCGCCCCTGCCGTCCGTGGTGCAGGCGGCGCAAGGGACGCCCGTCTTCGCCGTGCAAGGTGCACCGGCGGTGACGGACATGGGCGCGAAGAAGGACGCTGCCGCGCCCGTGTTCGTCGCCCGCCCGCACTTTGCGGCAGATCTTCCCGCCGAGGTCAACGAGAAAGCGGCGGCAGAGGTGCGCTTCTTCATTGCCGAGCCGCTGACCGAGCTGATCTTGGAGGAGGAGGCGCCGCCCGAGAGCGTCGAGATCATGGGCGCGGCGGAGGCGACACCCGAGCAGATGGCGGCTTTCATCCGGCGGCGCAATCCGCAGCCGAAGCTCGCCTGCTCCGTCGAGGAGATCGTGCGACTCTACTACGAGGAGGCAGGGGCGGAAGGCGTGCGTGCCGACATCGCCCTTTGCCAGGCATTGAAAGAGACGGGATTCTTTGCCTACGGCGGCGACGTCCTGCCCGCTCAGAACAACTACTGCGGTCTCGGCGCGACAGGCGACAAGGCGAAGGGCGCGTACTTCAAATCGCCGCAGGAAGGCGTGCGCGCCCACATCCAGCACCTCATGGCATACGCGACGACTGAGAGGCCGCACGCACCGCTCGTCGATCCGCGCTACGATCTCGTGCGCCTCTACCGCACCGACATCTACGGCAAGATCAAGCACTGGACGGGGCTCAACGGCGTCTGGGCCGTGCCGGGCACCTCTTACGGGCAGGACATCCTGTTGCTCTGCCGCGAGGCGACGACGCCCGACGCGAGCGACGCCTCGCTCGCCTTCGCCGAGAAGAAGCTCGCCGAAAAGAAAAATGCCGCCGCCTACGTCTATCGCGCCATCGTCTTTGCGAAGCGCGGCGAGAGCGAGAGGGCGGCAGCTGACTTGGAGGCAGCTCTTCGGCTCTCACCGAAGAGCGCGGCAGCGCTCTATGATCGTGCACTCTTCTTCGCGGCAGCGGGCGATGAAAAGCGTGCGAAGGCCGACCTCGAAGCACTGATCAAGGCGCATCCCGACTTCGCCTACGCATGGTACAACCTCGGTGTCATGAACCTCAAGGCGGGCAGGAACGATGCTGCGATGCGGGACTTCGAGCGCGTGCTCGCTCTCGTGCCGCAGTCGGCGAACGCCCAGAGCAACATCGGCATCGCCCTCGTGCGCGAGAAGAAGTACCGAGAAGCGTGGCGAGCCTTCGCGCAAGCCGCTGAGATCAACACGACGAACCCGACGGTGCTGATGAATCAGATCGTCTTCGCCGCGTGCCTGAAAGAATAGGCGCGACGCTTGACGCAAGGCGCGGCGTGTCGTATAATGAACGTGAAAAGGGTGCTACCGATAAACGGCCAGCCCCCGTAAAACTTAATTGAGAGAATCCCCCGCCTAAGTCGGAAGCTAGTGGCGGGGGGTTCTTATTTTGCTTTTAGCGCAACGATGGAGATCGTTACGAGGAAAACGAACGACAAGAAATCGTACAGTTCCATAAGCAACGCCCCCTTTCTGATTGATTCAAGAAGCAAGCTTGAATCAGTCGGATGTGGCAATGTCCCACGAATCGCACGCGAAGGGCGTGGTTCGCGCCGGACGTTAACCATTGAGGGGCTAAGAATCGGCCGCCTACCGTCTGAGTAGCACCATCTGTGTTATAGCATACGGCAGACACTTTTGGGATGCCTTTTGAAACGAGAACTTTCGTCTGTGCATAGGTCAAAAATCCTGATTTTTATAAGAATGCACAGAAATAGCTAATATCCGCTAGGAAAAAAGCCCGCATTATGCTAATATATAGCATACAAGTGCGGTTGATACTTTTGAGAGCAGTCGTGAAGAACGATTGCAAGTCATGGAAGGAACGATGCGAATGAAGATGCAGGATGCAGAGAAAATGCGGCACAGGCCTTTTGTCGCAAAGCGATGCGGGCGTCTGTCTTTTGCCGTCACGCTCGCTTTGTTCAGCGCTGTGCTCGCCCCCTTTTGCGCTGAAGCGGGAACGGTTTCAGATACGGCGGGCGATGAGCAGCGTGCCATGATGCGTGCGGCGGCGGGCGAAGCGCCGATGATGGGTGCGAGCGCCGTCGACGTGCCGAAGACCGAGGGAGCGGAGGCAGCCGCCTCGCCGAACGTGACGCAGACGGGCGTGGAAGCCCCTGCGCTGCGGCAGGCAGAGCAGCAGGCTGCGGAGAGTGCGATTCTCGTGCGCCGCTACACGTTCTCGGGCGAGAATCCCGTGACGGATGAAGAGCTTCGTGCGCTCTTAAAGCCGCACAAGCTCAAGTACGCTCGTCTCGCCGACCTCGAAGCGCAGGCGGCGGAGATCACGAAATACCTGCGTTCCAAAGGGTACTTCGTCGCCTTCGCCTATCTTGCGCCGCAGGACTTCGCGGACGGCACCGTCGACTTCACGATCGTGCCCGGCCGCTACGACAAGATCATCATCAACAACCATTCTTATCTGACAGAAAATGCTGTTCGCCGCGAAATGGGGCTTTCCTCGGGCGAACTCGTGAAGAAAGCGCCGCTCAACCGCGGCGTCTGGCTGACGAACGACCTTTCGCGCGTCGAGGCGCGCACACAGATCAAGGCGGGCAGCCGCCAGGGCACGTCGGACATCATTATCGACGTCAAGAACAAGGGCAACCGCATGTGGGGCTACGTCGGCGTCGACAACGGCGGCTATCGCTACACGGGACGCTACCAGTACAGCGCCTTCTTCAACTACGCGAGTCCGTTCCGCGAGGGCGACCTCTTCTCCGTCGGCGGCATCGTGTCGAACGGCGGCATGTGGTCGGGATCGGCTTCCTACTCGACGCCGATCGCCAAGCAGGGCGAACGCGTCGGCGTCAGCTACGCACGCTCGCACTATACGCTGGGCGGCGCGTTCTCTGCGCTCGACTACACGGGCACGTCGGAGACCGTGAGCCTTTGGTGGCAGCACAACTTCCGGCGCAGCCGCGACTTCAACCTCTACGGCACGCTGCGCTTCGACTGGAAGGATCTTGAGGACGAAGCGAAGGGCATGGCGTACAAGAATCCCAAGGGAGCGAAAAACTGGGTCGTTGGCGTCAACGGCGACAACCTCGACCATATCTGGACGGGCGGCCGCAACACCTTCGCGCTCAATTACACGTATGGTGATCTCTCCATCGACGATGCTGTGCAGCGCCAGTACGATGCCGCTACCGCACGGACGGCAGGTCATTTCGGCAAGTGGAATTTGAACTTGACGCGCCTGCAGCACATAGACGATCGTCTCTCGCTCTACCTCTCGTACAGCCGCCAGTGGGCGAACAAGAACCTCGATTCCTCGGAGAAATTTTCGCTCGGCGGGCCTTACGGCGTACGCGCCTACCCCGTCGGCGAAGCGTCGGGCGACGACGGCTGGCGCTGGACTTCGGAGCTTCGCTGGAATTTGCCGACGCGTGAGGGCGACGAGAATATATGGCAGCTCATTGCCTTCGTCGATGGCGGTCATGTGAAGCTCTATCACGACGGCTGGGCGGGCTATACAGGGCCGCAGAGCCGCAGCCTCTACGGCGCGGGCGTCGGCGTGAATTGGAGCAATCAGGCGAACTGGGTCGCGCATCTGCATTACGCTTGGAAGATCGGCCATGAAGAGGCGGTCTCCGACACGGATCGCAGCGGCAGATTCTGGTTCCAACTGTATAAATTCTTCTAAAACGACAATAGAGAGCCGGGCGGTCGGCATGGCTTGACCTCCCGGACGTTCAAGGGAAGCGCTGATAAAATGAGGTCGCCCAGATGTGTGAAAATGGGTGCTGAATTTATCAGTGATTCCTCAAGCCAAAGGGCGCAGGCTGATTGGTGAACTTTCATTGAGGGTGGCGCACTTTTGGCCACAAAGTGGACGTTTGTGCGTGTAGTTTGCGGAGGTGGGAATATGGGTGCGGTGGTATTGACGGTATTGCCGAATGGACAGGTGAGCCTTCCGAGTGAAATGTGCAGGAAGCTCTCGATTGAAAGCGGAGCAAAGTTGGTAGCCTATGCTTTCGAGGATGGGATCGTCTTGAAGCCTATCGCAAATTCGCTTGATCAAGATTTTGCAGAACGACTCGATGAGGCGCGGGAATGGGCCGCATCGGTTGGCTATCAGGAATCGGATGTCGATGATATCATCAAGGAAGTCAGAAAGAGAAAGCGTCCATGAGAATTGTCATTGATACGAATGTAGTCATATCGGGTACGTTCTTTGGCGGCTATCCGCGCAAGGTGATAGAGTCCGTCAGTAAGAATGGACTCTATGCCTGTGCGACGCTGGAGATTGTAGACGAGTATGAAGAAATCGTCGATGAAATGATCCGACGAAAACAGGGGCATCTTCGTCGTGATATATTAAAGCCTTTTATTGGCGGCTTGAAGATGATTGATTCGTTCACGAAGGTGGAAGTCAGTCGCGATCCGGATGATGATAAGTTTATCTCCTGTGCAGTCGATGCAAAAGCACTGTACGTTGTCAGTGGTGACAAAGACTTATTGGAGGTTGGACGTTATCGGTTCGTGGAAATTTTGACAGCAGCAGAATTTTGTGCGCAGCATCTTCGCTGAGTTTTGTACCTATGCGCGGGATGCTCAGTATTCCTGGACTCGAAGCCATACATGCGAACATCTCTAGGACGAAAACCCCTATTTTCCCCTTCATGATTTTTTCATTTGCGTTTTCCTTCGAGCTGTGCTATTCTAGTCTCACGAACCGAGGGAACGAGTGAGGTCGAGCTTGAGGAAACATGGATACTCAGAGGAAGCCTCCTTGGAGCTTTGGTTCACAGCCAAATTTCTATCTATTATTAAAGGAGGAGTTTCTCATGAAGAAGACTCTCACAGCAGCGCTCACGACGGCTCTTGTCGTCGGTGCAGCCTCGACGACGTTCGCTGCGGCGAACCCGTTCAGCGATGTTCCTGCCGACCATTGGGCATACGATGCAGTAGCCCAGCTCGCCGATGACGGCGTCATCGAGGGCTATGGCGACGGCACGTACCGCGGCCAGAACGAGATCACGCGTTACGAGATGGCGCAGATGGTCGCGAAGGCCATGGCGAAGGAAGACCAGGCCAATGCACAGCAGAAGGCCATGATCGACCGTCTTGCCGCTGAGTTCAGCGAAGAGCTCAACAACCTCGGCGTCCGCGTCTCGAACCTCGAGAGCCGCATCGACAACGTCAAGTGGGAAGGCAAGCTGCAGTACGAGTACACGCGTACGAAGGTTGATGGCGTGGATGCGGATACGGATCATGATCTCAAGTTCCGCCTTGAGCCGACGGCTACGGTCAACGATCATTGGAAGGTCAAGGCTCGTCTTGATGCACACTGGAATCCTGACAGCGATCAGGGCAAGGAAGATGACAATGGCAACGCTGACAGCAACGTCAAGCTCAAGCGCGCCTATGTCGCTGGCCACTACGGCACCACGGACATCAATGCTGGCTTGATTCCCTACTACTCCGAGCAGGGTGTTGTGTTCGATGGCGAGTTCTCGGGTGCTAGCGTCACGGTCGGTGCAGGTCAGACACTTTCTGGCACGTTGCTTGCTGGCCGCGCGAGAGAGATTGACGGAACTCCTACTACCGCGCCCTCGAACGTGCAGGGTGTGAATGTCACGTGGAAGCCTTCGGAACAGTTCTCGGGAGCCGCTGAGTACTACCGCGCATCGTTGGGCGACGAGTACAACCATATCTG
>ERZ773070.2411-NODE-2411-length-10614-cov-7.492187_pt1 | contig 10614 bp, 7 predicted proteins | sample MGYA00580618_ERZ773070 | MGnify/ENA primary metagenome ERZ773070 (study PRJEB29015, sample SAMEA2738023) | human oral metagenome | biome: human oral; feature: human-associated habitat; material: dental | place: China | collected 2019 ...
TTTTATCTGCATCATAAACTTTAAAACCTTTTTCTGCTAAATATTTTGATACTGTGCTTTTCCCACTGGCTATTCCACCAGTTAAACCTATTATCATAATACTCACCTAGTTTGCATAAATTTATCTCTTAAAAAATAATTTATCATAAATTGAAGTTAATATCAAATTTTATTATAATAGTATTTTAATATATGAAAATTAAGGTTTGGTAAAAACTTTTAAAAGTTGTAAAATAAAGTGTCACATAAAAAAATAAAAAGAGAACCATAATAGTTTTCATGGTATGATTAAGTCTGCGAAAACAAATCAAAGGAGAAAAGCTATTATGATTCAACAACAGTATACAATAAAAAGAAGAAAAGGACAACATTTAACTTTAATTGAGAGAGGTAAAATTGAAGCTTTCTTAAAAATTAATATGCCTAAAATTCAAATTGCTTCTGAAATTGGTATTAGTACCAGAACTCTTTATCGCGAAATTAGCAGAGGAATGGTTAAAGGACTTCTTAATTCTGATTACTCTACTTATGATGCATATTCTGCTGAGTTTGCACACAGAAAATACTTAGAAGCTATGAAAGGTAAAGAAGGAACACTAAAAATTGGTAAAAATCGTAAATTAATAGAGTATGTTGAGAATTCTATGCTTAATGATAAAAATTCTCCATATGTAGCCTTAGAAAATGCTAAAAAAGAAAATATAGAAGTGAATATTTATTTAAAAACTCTATATAACTACATACATAAGGAATTATTCATAAACTTTTCTGAAGAAGATATGATTTACAAAAAAGATAAGAGAAAACAAGAAAGGATTCCAAAAAGAATAAGAAAGATTAGAGGAAAGAGTATAGAAGAAAGACCAGAAGAAATAAATAACAGACAAGAATTAGGTCATTTTGAAGCAGATACTGTGTTAGGAAAAAGAGGAACAAAGGAAGCTATATTAGTATTAACAGATAGAAAAACAAGGCTAGAAATGGTAAGAAAGATACCTGATAAAACAGCAGAAAGTGTGATAAAAGAATTAAGTAAAATAATAACAGAGTATCCTGGAATGATAAAAAGTATAACAAGTGATAATGGTAGTGAATTTATGAGAGCAGACAAGATAGAGGAAGAAAATATCGCATATTATTATGCACATAGTTATAGCTCATGGGAAAGAGGAAGCAATGAGAATAATAACAAGTTAATAAGGAGATTTATTCCCAAAGGAACTGACATATCAGAAATAAGTGAAGAAGAAATTAAGCGAATAGAAAAGTGGATGAATGATTACCCAAGAAAAATATTTAATGGAAAAAGTGCAAATGAAATGTATTTAAGTGAATTTACTAAATATTTTTCATAATGTGACATTTATAGTTGCAATTTACTTTAAAAAATATTTTTCAAAAAAACTCTTGACATTTTATTCTATATATGATATATATAGTCTATGATTATTAGCAACCTATTATATAGAGTGCTAATAAATCTCCCCTCTATATTATTTTAGGTAGGGTCTAGCTATCAAGATTTCCTTGGTAGCTAGCTCTTCAATAATAATTAGGGGCTAATAAAATAATAAATAAAAAAATTAATATATAGAAGATGAAGTTAGGAGGTTTTATTATGATGAATCCAAATCAATTTACAGAAAATACAATTTCTGCAATCAATTTAGCAGTGGATATTAGTAAAGGTAATATGCAACAAAGTATAAGACCTGAAGCTCTAGCTTTAGGATTACTAATGCAAAATAATGGACTTATCCCAAGAGTAATAGAAAAAATGGGATTGAATTTACAATATATCATTTCTGAATTAGAAAAAGAAATGAATAATTATCCAAAAGTGGAAGTAAAAGTTAGTAATGATAATATTTCACTTGACCAAAAAACAAATGCTATTTTAAATCGTGCAGAAATGATTATGAAAGAAATGGAAGATAGCTTTTTAAGTGTTGAACATATTTTTAAAGCTATGATAGAAGAAATGCCAATTTTTAAAAGATTGGGTATCAGTTTAGAAAAATATATGGAGGTATTGATGAATATAAGAGGAAATAGAAAAGTAGATAATCAAAACCCAGAAGCAACTTATGAAGTTTTAGAAAAATATGCAAAAGATTTAGTTGAACTTGCTAGAGAAGGTAAAATAGATCCTATAATTGGTAGAGATTCTGAAATCAGAAGAGCAATACAAATAATTTCAAGAAGAACAAAAAATGACCCTATTTTAATTGGAGAACCTGGGGTTGGTAAGACTGCAATAGTTGAAGGGCTTGCTCAAAGAATATTAAATGGAGATGTTCCTGAAAGTTTAAAGAATAAAAAAATATTTTCACTTGATATGGGTGCCTTAGTTGCAGGTGCAAAATATAAAGGTGAATTTGAAGAAAGAATGAAAGGCGTTTTAAAAGAAGTTGAAGAATCAAATGGAAATATCATTCTTTTCATAGATGAAATTCACACTATAGTTGGTGCTGGTAAAGGAGAAGGTTCTCTTGATGCAGGAAATATGTTAAAACCTATGCTTGCAAGAGGTGAATTGAGAGTTATTGGTGCAACAACAATAGATGAATATAGAAAATATATTGAAAAAGACCCTGCACTTGAAAGAAGATTCCAAACAATATTAGTAAATGAACCTAATGTTGATGATACTATTTCAATTTTAAGAGGTCTTAAAGATAAATTTGAAACTTATCATGGTGTTAGAATTACAGATACTGCAATAGTTGAAGCTGCAACACTTAGCCAAAGATATATAACTGATAGAAAACTTCCAGATAAGGCTATTGACCTAATAGATGAAGCTGCTGCAATGATAAGAACAGAAATTGACTCTATGCCAGAAGAACTTGACCAATTGACAAGAAAGGCTTTACAATTAGAAATTGAAATTAAGGCATTGGAAAAAGAAACTGATGATGCTTCTAAGGAAAGATTAAAAGTTATAGAAAAAGAATTAGCTGAATTAAATGAAGAAAAGAAAGTTTTGACATCTAAATGGGAACTTGAAAAAGAAGATATTTCTAAAATTAAGAATATTAAAAGAGAAATTGAAAATGTCAAACTTGAAATGGAAAAAGCAGAAAGAGAATATGATTTAACAAAATTATCTGAATTAAAATATGGTAAACTTGCAACTCTTGAAAAAGAATTACAAGAACAACAAAATAAGGTTGATAAAGATGGAAAAGATAATTCTCTATTAAAACAAGAAGTTACTGCTGAGGAAATTGCAGATATAGTTTCAAGATGGACAGGTATTCCTGTATCAAAATTAACTGAAACTAAAAAAGAAAAAATGTTACATCTTGAAGACCATATAAAAGAAAGAGTTAAAGGACAAGATGAAGCTGTTAAGGCTGTTGCTGATACTATGCTTAGATCAGTTGCAGGTTTAAAAGATCCTAACAGACCTATGGGTTCATTTATATTCTTAGGACCTACTGGTGTTGGTAAAACATATCTTGCAAAAACTTTAGCATACAATTTATTTGATAGTGAAGATAATGTTGTTAGAATAGATATGAGTGAATATATGGATAAGTTCTCAGTTACAAGACTTATAGGTGCACCTCCAGGATATGTTGGTTATGAAGAAGGTGGACAACTTACAGAAGCAATAAGAACTAAACCTTATTCAGTAATATTGTTTGATGAAATAGAAAAGGCTCACCCTGATGTATTTAATGTGCTATTACAAGTTTTAGATGATGGTAGACTTACAGATGGGCAAGGAAGAATAGTGGATTTCAAAAATACTTTAATTATAATGACATCTAATATAGGTAGCCATTTTATACTTGAAGACCCTAATCTTTCTGAAAGTACAAGAGAAAAAGTAGCAGATGAATTAAAAGCTAGATTTAAACCTGAATTTTTAAACAGAATTGATGAAATAATTACTTTCAAGGCTTTAGATTTATCAGCTATTAAAGAAATTGTAAAATTAAGTCTAAAAGACTTAGAAAACAAATTAAAACCTAAACATATTACACTTGAATTTTCTGATAAGATGGTTGATTACTTAGCTAATAATGCTTATGACCCTCACTATGGTGCAAGACCTTTAAGAAGATATATACAAAAAGAAATTGAAACAAGTCTTGCTAAGAAAATTCTTGCAAATGAAGTTCATGAAAAATCTAATGTTTTAATAGATTTAGATAATGACCATATTGTTTTTAAAGAAATATAATAAAATTCACTTTTCATAACTCCCTTTATATATAAAGAAAGTGTGGGTAGGTAAACTACTCACACTTTCTTTACTTTGAAATAAAAAGCAGGTAAATTGCTGGAACAATTTACCCACATAAAATATTACTAATTAAAAATTAGTAAAGATTTTTAGATAGTAAAAAGAAAATTACTATCATTAATACTATGACAATTTTTCGCATTAGCTTTTCCTCTCTAAAAGAGAAAGCAACCATAATGCTTTTAAATTATAGCATTGAAATCTATAAAAATAAATGTTATAATTAAACAGACAATATATTCGCATTATATTAATCTCTAAAAGATTAGGAATCAAAATGCAAAAAAGGAAATGCTGGAACATTTCCTTTTTTTATTTAATCATATTTTTAAGTTCATTAAAACTTTCTTCAATATTAGCTAAATCAATAAAAAATATATTTACTTTAACTCCATCATTACTTTCAAAATATTTAGTTTCTATCATATCTTTAGTTTTAGGATAAATCACATATATTTCTGGGATAATCCCATTTTCTTCATATTTTTTTGCATAGGCATACATTTGATACATATCCACTGAAGAAATTCCATAATTTTTCCTACTCTCAGGTATGAGTCTTTTCCATTTAGTGTCTAAGATAACAATTTTATTCTCTTTCCTTAATACTATATCTGGTCTTAAACTAAATATAGGTTTTAAATTGTCATTATTTTTTTCATTAAATAAATGATATCCCTTGTCTTGAATTGACACTTCCCAATTATCTGGCAAAAATTTTTTCCTAACTTGTTGAGCTACATAGCTTTCAAAAATTTTTTCCATTGGAAAAAGTATAGCTCTTGATGAAACTTTACCTGAAAAACTTGTAAAACTTTTATTAAATAGAAAAACTTTAGACCATCTCATTAAATTTGCATAGTCTTTTGTATTTCTATCTATAGAAATTTTAGAGAAATCTTTTTCATAATTCGTTGATGCTTCCACCAATTCAAAAGCTATAAGAAGTTGTCTTATTTCTTTAGAATTTTGAGAGCTGCTTGTTAATTTTTGTAACTTTAATAATGTAGCTTTCACCAATCTATTTTCAGCTCTATCAACTAAAAATTCATCATAAGCCATATAGAATTTTTCCTTATGTGCTAAATTCATTTTTATATGTTGACTTACTTGTAACTTTCCTTTATAGAATTTTATATTATCTTCTTTTGTTACATAAGCTGATTTTAAACCATTTTTTACGAGTATTCTAACATCATTTAAGTACATATTAATAAAGATTTCATACAGATTCATTTTACTAATTTTTAAATCTGCATTTTTAAAGTTTTTACCTGAAAAATCTTTCAAACTTCTTAACATCTTTAGAAAAATTGCTTTTGTTTTGTTATTTTCTTTATCATCAGTAAAATCTATCTTTGGTAGTATCTCTATTTTATATCCACTTTTAAGTTGAATTAAACCTACATAATTATTAACTTTTACTACTGTTCCTAAATTTCTATCTTTAGTTTTATATACTCTCATAAAGTCCATTACATCTGTTTCTTCCTCTGAACCAACGAATTCTTCTATAAAACTAATTAATTCTTTAAAATCCTTTTCTGGTAGATACTTATAATCTTTATAACCTTTCTTGGAAACAATATTTTGAAATTCTTTTACCTGAATAATTCTATCCATTACTCATCACTTATTTTTTTGCTTAAATCTTTTTTTTGTGAAATATTTTTATAAGCCATAATATTTCTAAAATTTTCATACTTTATAATATATTTTTTCTCTGGAATATCTATATCTCCTATATCACCTTCAAAAACATCTTTAGGTTTAATAGATTCAGCAAAAATGAACTGTTCATCTTCATCTTTTGCATTATCTCCTAGAACAATTCTAATTTTTTCATAATCTTCATAGAAATATTCTTGTAACAAAGTGATAATACTCTTTTTAAATATATTTTCTAACTTATTTATGTCTATATCTATTCTGTTATCTTTCCCTTTTTCTAAGAATACTGCATGCCCTATTGTATGTTCTCTATCATAAAGATATTCTATTCTTTCATTGATAACTTTTAGCATAGCACCAATATTTACTTTTACCCCTTTATCTTCAACAAAAATATCTTTTAGTAAATCATAATTAGGTAGCATTTCTTCAAACTTAAATCTTCTTCTTAAGGCTGTATCCATTAAGGCAATAGATCTATCAGCTGTATTCATAGTTCCTATTATATAGACATTGTCAGGAACTGTGAACTCTTCATTTGAATATGGTAATTTTGTAGAAATACATTCTTCTTTTCCAGCTCTTTTAGTAGTTTCTATTAATGTTATTAGCTCTCCAAATATTTTTGAGATATTCCCTCTGTTGATTTCATCAATAATGAAAACATATTCATTATTTTCTTTATCTTGTGCCTTTCTAGCTTCGTCACAAAATTTTTTAAATATTCCATCTACAATTTCATATTTTATTTCTTGACTATTTTCACTATCTGATTCATCATCTTCATTTGAAATAACAGGTTTTATTCCTTCAATGAATTCTTCATAGCCATAAGATTGATGAAAAGTAATGAATTCAATTCTATTTTTTTTCTTTAGTTCATTATATTTTTTCATTATTTCAGAATAATCTGTCAATTCTTTCTCAGATTCAGTTTTACAAATTTCAACTGCTCTTTTTGCTGTTGTATATGTCTTTCCTGTTCCAGGAGGTCCATAAAAAATTACATTTTTATCAAATTCTTTTTTCATAATTTCTTCATCTCCCCCATCTGAAGTTTTACTATTTTCTTCTCCATTTATTAGCTTATTCCACATTTCTCTTAATTCTGGCAATATTGTTTCTTTTATTTCTATTCCAGAAGCTTGTGGACTCCAATCTTGTTTAGAAAATTTAAGTCCTAAATCTTCTTGTTTAAGAAATTTTTCATTCTCATAATCTAATATCTTATCAAATTCTACATTTACATAGTATCTTCCATTTTCTAAGTATGGTTCTTTTATTACATGACCATGTGCAATGATACCTTTTGGTTCTTCTACTAATTTTATAAGAAAAACTTCTGTCTTTTTCTCAACTCCATTTTTTTTAATAGTTCTCCAATATGTCTCAGATTTTTCTCCATTTTTTACTTTTAAATATGCTTCCTTGTAATTCCAATCTGGATTTTTTGAATCCCATGATAATAATAAAGCTTCTACTTTCTTATTATTCATTCTTTTCTTTTCCCTCCCTCATAAAAATTTTTATTTATTAAATTTTAGTTATCTTTTTTTACTAATTCATCCCACATTTCTCTCAGTTCTTGTAATATTGCTTCATCTATATATGAACCTACTGCATCTCCTTGTGAATCCCATTTTTTATCTTTAAATTTATTTTTTAATTCTGCTAGGCTAATTATTTCTTTTTCATCATCAGCATTTTGAATACTATCAAATTCAATATCTACATAATATGTCTCATTTCCTAAATACGGACCTTTTACTACATGACCATGTGCTATAATTCCTTTTGGTTCTTCTCCTAATTTCATAATAAAAACTTCCATTCCAATTTTAACTTCTTGTATTGCTCTTGTTCTCCAACCAGTAGTTTTAGTTTTTTTACCATTTTGAATTTCTGAATAAACCTTTTCATAATCCCATACTGAAACTTCAGGCTTCCAAGTTAATAATAATCCTTTTTCTTTTTTATTTTCCATAATTTTTTCCTCCTATTAGAATTTGTATGTATTTTTATTTAATTATACTATATTCCCCATCTTTTTCTTCTAAATATATTACTTCTATACCTAATTTTTCTATTAAATCTTTTAAATTTTTTCTATCTTGTTGCATTTCTTTATGTTGTTTGCCATCATAGAATACAAATGGACAAGCTTTAATTTTTGTATCTTCTGGTAGAGAAAAATCTTTTAAAAGTTTAGCTTTATCCACTATCTTTAAATAAGTATAGGCTTCTAGTACACATCTTAACATTGTTTCTTTGCTATCTGGTTTCTTTAACTCTAAAATTCTTAGAGTTTTTTCATTTTCATTATAAGCAAGTAAATCTATTTTTCCAGCTTTATCTGTTTGTATATCTTTTAAAGGAGTTTGATAGTCTATAATCTTTCCAATTATATCAAAAACTTTCCCTTGATTTTGTGAAAAATCAAATAATTTCATAGCAATAATTTCTTCTTCACGCCCTGATTTTTCATTTTTTATTTTCCCATCATGACTATCCACTTTATAACTATTTTCTCTACTTATCATTTTTATATCATTAAATAATTCAATATTATCTAGTAACCATTTCGCAATAATTTCTGTATAATAATACCCTTCTTTATCTGATGTTTTTCCTCTATAATTTACAAAATCTTGACTATAAAATTTCCACATTTCAGATTTTGCTACTTCCAATTTTTTTATAATTTCATTTTTTGAATATGTTGACATAATAATCCCTCCCCAAATTTTTATAACTTATTATATCTTAATTATATTTCTATCACGAATAATTTCACAATTTTCACATTTTTTGAACCATTCAGAATTCTCTGTATGAACTGGAATTATGATTTTAGGCTCAACTTTTTTGATTAATTTATCAAAATCTTTTTCATCTGCATGTCCACTTGTGTGTAAAGATATAATTTTTACTCCTTTTTCTTCCATGAATTCTAAAAATTCCTTCGTATTTTTTTCTTTTTTATAACCTTCCCACATTGAATAAAACAGTGTACAGCCTTCAAAAGAAAATTCTTCTGGATATTTTTCTAAATACTGTTTCATTGAACTTCTAATACACATCATAAAATTGCTATTTACTATTCCTTTTCTACCAATTTTATTTTTTTGATAATTTTCTAAAATTTTATATTTGTTTTGATTTGTTAGGAACATTCTTACATTAGAAAATGTCCTAGGGTTAGGAATATTTCCACCTACAGTATCTGTAATAAGTCCTGCATAGGTATCTAATAGAAAAAGTCTTTTAGTTGCATTTGCAATCTTATAGAATGTAACTATTCTATCTATATTAGTTGCTGCCATCAATACAAATACAGGTCTATCATTTCCTTCTAAAATCTCTATTCCTTTCTTTTCAAGTTCTTTCTCAGTTAAATTTATCTTTCCTATTTTGTTATTTGAAAGATTAGTTCCCTCTGTTATAAGGACATCTACTTTTGGTAATTTTCTCAATAGTGGCTCATAAGATTTTCTTCCATTAGAACGAAAATCTCCTGTGTATAATATCTTTTTCCCCTCACAGTCCAATAAAAACATATAGGCATCAAAGGCTGAATGGTCACAAAGATAGGGTGTAATTTTTATATCTCCTATATAAAATTCTTCTTCTGCTTTAAAAATTTTAGGCTCTTTTAAATATTCCTTTCTCATATATTCATTTGAAACCTTATGTATTTGATAGCTTTTTTCTCCCATATATATTGATATATCATGAAGAATTCTTGTTGCTAAGCCTACATGATCACTGTGATAATGGCTAATTAAAACTCCATCATACTTAGCCTTTCCTTTAAAAAGTCCATCAATTTCTGGAACTACTATTTCCTTATCCTCTAAGTTGCTACCTATATCCAAAATAATTTTTGTACTTTTAGATGAAATCTCTATTATAGAACCACCTATTTGATTTTGTCCACGAATTATATTTATCTCCATGAGCACACCTTTTTATTGTCCTTCCCATTTAGGTTTTCTATTTTCTAAAGGTGAACCTAAAAACATATTCACAGTGTCAGTTGCTCCTTGTACCTTCCACATACTTAAATCCTGATTAAATTTTTTTGCATCACAGAACATACGAGCCATATCTTTAACATTAGATACATTCCAACGATTAAGACTTTGATTAAATGATACTGCTTCAAAAAACATCTCTTCCATATACTTTACTTTTGAAACATTCCATGAGTTAAGAGGCTGATTAAATTTCTTAGTATATCTAAACATACAAGTCATATCTTCAACACTAGATACATTCCATTTATCCAATGGTTGATTAAATTCTTTTGCACTATTAAACATATATGACATATTCTTTACCTTAGATACATTCCATGAATTAATATTTTGATTGAATTTGTAAGCAGCCTCAAACATTTCTTCCATATCCATTACTTCACCTACATTCCATTTATTTAATGGTTGGTTGAATGATATTGCTCCTCTAAACATATTTTTCATTGTTTTAACTTTTGATACATCCCAATTATTTAGTGATCGATTAAAGCTGTCTGCATCTTCAAACATACTTGACATATTCTCCACTTTTGATGTATTCCAAGCTGATATGTCTTCATTAAAATCTTTCATTTTATAGAATAGCCCTTCCATATCAGTTACATTTGAAGTATTCCATTTTCCTATACCTGAAAAGTTTGTTCTTTT